>Ga0207674_10007183_pt1 | contig 13001 bp, 12 predicted proteins | sample KBSCornC72_FD_184303 | JGI IMG/M metagenome (GOLD analysis project Ga0207674, IMG submission 184303) | Corn rhizosphere microbial communities from Kellogg Biological Station, Michigan, USA - KBS Corn C7-2 (SPAdes) (version 2) | ecosystem: Host-associated > Plants > Roots > Rhizosphere > Soil ... | reverse complement strand
AGTGCAGTTCCAGGTGGATGGCTCGGACACCGGGGTGGAAGTTCTGGTGCTGCCGTACCAACTCGATCTGGACTCCTGGACGCTCACTAATGGCTCCCACGTCCTGACCGCAGTCGCGCGCGACACTGCGGGAAACGTGGCGACGTCAGACCAGGTCAGCGTTGAGGTCTTCAACGAACCTCCCAGGAACATCGTTCTCATCGTGAGCGACGATCAGCGGTTCGACCTGATGCCATACATGCCGCTCACCTCGGCCTTGCTGAACGATGAAACGGTACGCTTCACCCGCGGCTTCGCGACCACCTCGACATGCTGTCCCAGTCGGTCCAGTATTCTTACCGGCTTGTATTCGCATAACACTCATGTACTGAACAACTCATTGCCCAACGGAGGTGCCACCAGGTTCAATCCGACCTCAACCATCGCCACCTGGCTCCACCAGGCAGGGTACCGCACCGGCATCATCGGGAAATACTTGAACGACTATGACCTACTGAATCCCGCAATCCCGCCCGGCTGGGATGACTTCCAGGTCTTCAACCGGGAGGGGCAGAGTTACTACTATGGCTATGGCCTGAACCAGAACGGGACCACAGTCATCTACAGTGGGGCACCGGCCGACTACTCCACCGACGTCCTGGCCACGAAGTCCGTCGCGTTCATACAAGGCACGCCGGCGAGTCAGCCGTTGTTCCTGATGTACACGCCCTTCGGGCCGCACGATCCCGCGGTACCGGCTGCGACGGACATCGGGACCTTCGCCTCCTTCCCGCTGTGGCGTCCCCCTTCCTACAATGAGGCCGACGTCAGCGACAAACCGGCCTGGATCAGGGCGCTGCCCAAGATCTCGGCGGCCAAGATTCCTCCCTCGGATGCGCTGCATCAAAGGCAGGTCGAGACCATTCAGTCAGTAGACCGCGCGGTCGCCTCCATCGTAGCGGCCTTGAAGCAGACTGGTCGCTGGCAATCGACGCTCTTCGTCTATGTATCGGACAACGGACTGGCCTGGGGCGAGCATCGTCTACTGGATCGCAAGGAGTGTGCGTATGAGGAGTGCGCCAAGGTGCCGTTCTGGGTGAGGGCGCCCGGACTTACCGCGCGGCTCGACACTAATCTCGTAGCCAACATCGACCTTGCACCGACTTTCGCAGCCTGGGCCGGGATCACTCCTCTAGGCCTGGTGAACGGCCTCAACCTGCTTCCGCTGCTGAGCAATCCGGCTGCGCCCTGGCGGACCGAGCTGCTGCTGGAGCACCTTGGGGGTTCTACCACAGCTTTGAGACACAGTGCGATCCGCACTGCGCGAAACCTGTACGTCGAGTATCAGAACGGGAACAAAGAACTCTACAATCTTGTCAAGGACCCATATGAGCTCAACAACGTGGCAACCAAGGCCGCCAATGCTGCCCTGATAACCACCCTCAAGGCCAAACTGAAAGTGCTGAAGGCCCAGTAGTGCTCTGCAGGGTGCTTTACCGCTTCTCGACCCGATAAATCCGCCCCGACGCCATCCGTGTACAACTTGCCTCGGCCATCCTCTCAGTCCCAGAGACTAAGTTATCGGGGACAAGCCAGGCTTCTTCAGTAATTAGTTGACTAGTCATCTCCATCTTGCTCGCCCATTGTAAGTACTCACGGGGCATTCATGCGTTCTTAATGCACTCACCGATATCTTGCCGCGACATCCCGCAGTGGCATGTAGATATGTGTTCCCTGGCCCCTTCGACCAATTCCGGTCCTGCTTGCCCTGGCAAGTCTCACCCTGGTAGCCTGCGATGAGGCCACCGATCTCACGGTGACAGGACCGGCCAAAGAACGACCTTTCCTCCTGCCTTCAGCCTTCCTTCAGGTCCCATCCTATAGTCTTGTAGTCTAGCCTCACAAAAAAGCTCAGCGACTGGTATCGACATCGGTGGCACCCAGAATGTCGTGTCGAACAACCGGATAAAGCAGTCTGGCGAGGGAGGACTCGAATGCAACACGGCTTTCAACCCGCAAGGCGCGCACTGATCGGGCTCGCGCTAGCCCTATTTGTCGTCACCTGCAATTCCGACCAACTCGCCAGTCCCGAGCGCATTGTGCCGGCAGAAGCGCTCACCGGACCGAATCTTCTCCTGGATTCCGGGTTTGAAGCCGGCGGTGCCGATTGGCAGAACAGTGCAGCCCCGGGGCGAGCGGTGGATGGAACCCAATTCCACGCCGGGGCCTTCGCTCAGCTGATTGTGGCGTCCGCCGCGAGCGAGAACGTGGTCTACCAGGATGTCGCCGTCACCGCGGGGCAGAGCTATGCCGCCGGGGCCTGGGTGTTCACCCAGGATCTCAACGATCTGGGCGGGGTAGTGGAACTTCTCTGGCTGGACAGCCAGGGGCTTCCTGAAGTGCCGCCAGCTGCGGACCTGCTCGGAACCCAGATCGTCGGCACGCTCAACGGCACCCAGGACTGGACTCTGGTGTCGGGATCGTTCGACGCGCCGGCCGGGACGGTGGTGGCCCGGGTGCGACTGCGGGTCGGGCTGGAGGGCGATGATGCCGGAGCCGCCTGGTTCGACGATGGATCGGTCACGGAGGTGACCTCCCAAGACGTGACGCCGCCGACGGCGATCATGGATCTTCCGCCACCCAAGAACGTCGTCCTCATCCTGAGTGACGACCAGCGCGCTGAGCTGATGCCGTACATGCCGCTCACGTCGAGCCTGCTGAATGCCGAGACCGTACGGTTCAGCCGGGCGTTTGTGACCACCTCGTGGTGTTGCCCGAGCCGCTCCAGTATCCTGACCGGACTCTACGCTCACAACCACGGAGTGTTGACCAATACGGCCCCTACCGGTGGGGCGACTAAATTCAAACCGGGGTCAACCGTGGCAACATGGCTGCACCAGGTGGGCTACCGCACGGGCCTATTTGGGAAGTACCTCAACGAATACCCCAAGATCAGCCCTGCGATTCCACCGGGATGGGATGATTTCCAGGTGTTCAGTTCACCCCCCGACTATTTCAATTACGCCGTCAATGAGAACGGGACCATCGTAAACTACGGGTCCGCCACGTCGGCGTATGCCACCGACGTCTTCGCAGAGAAGGCGAGGCAATTCATTTGGAACACCCCGACCCAACAGCCGCTGTTCCTCTTCTTTGCTCCGTACGTGCCGCACGGCCCGGCGACGCCGTATCCGAGCGATGTGGGCGCCTACGCGACCGTCCCAAAGTGGCGGCCGCCGTCGTTCAACGAACCGGACGTCACCGATAAGCCGGCGTGGATACGAGCCCTCAAGAAAATTACCGACGCCCAGATGGTGACCATGGACGCTCTTCACCAAAGGCAGCTTGAAACACTGCTCTCGTTGGATCGCGCCGTAGCGTCAATCATCACCGCGTTGCAGCTGAATGGCCGCTGGGGTTCCACCCTTGTGATCTTCGCGTCCGACAACGGCTATGCCTGGGGCGAGCACCGGCTGGTGGATCGGAAGAATTGCCCCTATGAGGAGTGCATCCGGGTGCCGTACTGGGTGAGAGCGCCCGGACTGATTGCGCGGACCGACACCAATCTGGTCGCCAACATCGATCTGGCCCCGACCATTGCTGCGTGGGCCGGGGTCACACCGCCCGGAAAGGTGAACGGGATGAACCTTCGGCCCCTGCTCGAGAATCGGTTCACTCCATGGCGGAGAGCCTTGTTGATCGAGCACTGGGGAGGCGCACCCACATCGAGTGGTGTGCGGACGTCACGGTATCTCTACAACGAATACGCGAACGGGAACAAGGAGTTCTACGACCTGGTCCTTGATCCCTATCAACGATTCAGCCGCCACAAGGTGGAGGCCAACGCGCCGTTGATCGCATCCCTCAAAGCGATACTGACGGAGATCAAGGCGCAGTAGCACAACCAGGGACTGGTCCTTTCGGGTGCGCACCAGAGGGGACCCAGACCGGCGGAAGGTCATTTCTCAAGGCGAGATTGAAGGTGCTCAAGACCCAGTAATGGACTCAGGGTCGTGCTTACCGTTTCTCCACCCGATAAATCCGCCCCGACGCCATCACCGCGTACAGCTCCCCTCGAGCGTCTTCGCCAAAGGAAACCGTATTGTCCGCTTTGCCATTCACCAGTGGGATCTGAATTTCAGGTAGCAACTCCTGGGGATACTCTCCGTCCAGCTTGAAGCTGCGGATCCCCCCGGAGCAGAAGTCTCCATAGAAGTAGGTGCCCTGTAAGTCGGGGAAGTCCTCCCCACGATAGACGTACCCGCCCGTCACCGCGCAGGCGAGTCCGTGCGGATACTCGAACACCGGTTCGACCAGGCCGAGTGTGAAACAATTGGTACTCGGCTGGAAACAGTTTTTCCCTTCCTCGATCGGCCAGCCGAAATTGTTGCCCCCGACCACCGGTGCGGGGAGATGGTCAACCTCCTCCCACAGATTCTCCCCCACATCGCCGATGTAGAGGTCTCCATTGGCGCGGTCGAAACTCCAGCGCCACGGATTGCGGAGGCCCAGCTGCCAGATCTCGCCTCGCCAGCCCGGTCTCCCGACGTAGGGGTTGTCCGCCGGTATCTGATACGGTACCGGTCCATCCACGTCGAGCCGAAGGATCTTGCCCAGGAGCGAGGTGCTATCCTGCGCCCGACTCAGCGGGTCGCCGCCCACGTCCCCGTCGCCCAGACTGACATAGAGCATGCCATCGGTGCCAAAAGCGATCATCCCACCGTACAGGACTGCCGTGGAGGATTGCACCTGTCCCAGGATCACCTTTCGGCTGGTTGGATCGGCGCTATCGAAATCGGCGTTGGCGAGGAATTCCGCGACTCTGGTATTCGCGCCGTTGTCTACGTAGTAAACAAAGAGTCGCCGGTTCTGGGCATACTGCGGGTGAAAGGCCAGAGTGTATGCCCCGTACTCATGTCCTTGCCCGGTGAGACTGGTAAGGTCGAGGAACGGGTCCTGCTGGCGGACGCCGTCCTTGAGCAGCCAGATCTTCCCACCCCGCTCGATCACCATCGTGCGGTGAGTGTCTCCCGGCGGAGCGGTCAGGTAGACCGAGAAGTCATACCCGCTGTCCACCGCGGCGAGTACTAGACCCGAGCCGGGCTCTGACGGGGACGAGGACGAATCGCTACAGGCCGTGGCGGCGATGATCCCCAACGTCGCAAGCCAGGTCAGCCGGTTCTGAAACGTTGGCATGACTCAAAGATAGATCAGGCCGGGCCGAGCGTTATATTGGTGACCCATGGATCCCTCACTCTATTTCTCCGAGCAGCACCACCAGGTGCGCGAGATGGTCCGGGAGTTCGCCCGGAAGGAAGTAGCACCCGTCGCCCGCGATCTGGATCGCACCGCCGAATTCCCCTGGTCCAACATCAAGCAGATGGGCGAGCTTGGCCTGCTCGGCGTGCCATGGAGCGAGGAGCTGGGTGGGGCAGGGATGGATCAGCTCTGCTACTACATCACGATCCACGAAATGGCCAAGGTGGACGCAAGTCACGCGCTCACCATCAGCGCTCACACAAACCTCGGCACCTCGCCGATCGTCCAATTCGGAACCGAAGAACAGAAGCAGCGCTACGTGCCATTGCTCGCTTCGGGGAAGGTGATGGGTGGATTTGGGCTGACAGAGGCAGGAGCGGGAAGCGACGCAGGCGGAACGGCGACGACCGCCGTCGCCAAGGGTGACCATTACGTCATCAACGGCGCCAAGGTCTTCATCACGCACGCGGGTGTAGGCGAGATCTTCGTCGCTACCGCGCGCACCGAGCCCGGCAACGGCAACCGCGGCATCACCAGCTTCATCGTCACGAAGGACACGGTTGACCTGGACAAGTGCCGCCAGGTCGGTATCGGCCACGCGGACGATCTGCCGAAGATTGCCGGAGTGAGGGCGGGGAAGAAGGAAGACAAGATGGGCTGGCGCGCCAGCGACACCCGCGAGCTGATCTTCGAGGATGCCAGGGTGCCCAAGGAAAACATGCTTGGCAAGGCGGGCGAGGGATTCGTGAATTTCCTGAAGACCCTCGATGCGGGTCGGATCGGCATCGCTGCGCTCTCGCTCGGCATCGCAGAAGGCGCTTATGAAGCGGCGCTCAACTACGCGGGCGTACGCAAACAGTTCGGGAAGCCGATCGGCTCCTTCCAGGGCATCCACTTCCAGCTGGCCGACATGGCGCTCGAGATCGAGGCCGGCACCCATCTGCTCTACCACGCCGCCTGGCTCAAGCAGAACGGGAAGCCTTTCAAGAAGGAAGCGGCGATGGCCAAGCTGTACTGCTCGGAGCTGGCGATGCGCGTCACCACGAAAGCCGTCCAGATCTTCGGTGGATACGGCTATACCACCGATTATCCGGTCGAGCGCATGATGCGGGACGCGAAAGTCTGCGAAATCGGGGAGGGAACCAGCGAGATCCAGCGTATCGTGATCGCCCGCCAGATCCTGGGGGATGTGGTTCAATAGCCGTAACCTACCCGAAATATTGCCCTAAACTCATTCGAACCATATATTTAGCCCATGTCTCCGGCATACATGGGCTCTTGGCTTCTCGGCTGGACGGCCGCCTGGTTGTGGCGCGCCGGCTGGTGGGGAGTCGGCTCCGTTGCCCGGGCGGAACTCCTTCCGCCTGCTCAGTTTCGCCGTATCGGGTCATGTAGTCCCCGCCGGGGTCCCCCCCGGCGTTTGCGTAGTGCCGTCTCTTCTCCATTGGCTGGCCCAGCGCTGTCCGCGGTCGGCCGAATCCCCATTTCGATGACCAGTGCGGCCCCACCCGGGAGTATTACCGATCCTGGGCTTTGGTGGAACGCGGTCGAGGTTCCCACGCGTGAAGCGCGAGATTCTCATCAACGGAAGCCAGCGGGAAACCCGCGTGGCGATTCTCGAGGACGATCGTTTAGTCGAACTGCTGGTGGACCGTGCCGACCACCGGCGTACCGTTGGAGACATTTACAAGGGTCGGGTTGAAGCAGTTCTGCCCGGCATCCAGGCCGCCTTCGTTGACATAGGCCTGGAAAAAAGCGCTTTCCTGCACGCCTCCGATCTCCTCGAGCCCGACGAGGACGAGGAGGATTCCGACGAAAACGGAGACGCCTTCGACACCCCCGATCCGGGGCTCGCAATCGAGCAACCGGAGGATGCTGTTGCGGCCGAGGGTAACGGCGGGAATGGCGGAACCGGCGGGAACGGGCGCCGTCGCCGCGAGCGTCGTGGACGCCGGGCAGGAGATTCCAACGGTGGCTCCGAGCCGCGCCAGCGCGAAGTGCACCCCCGCCGTCCCCTCCCCAACATCCAGGATGTTCTAAAGAAGGGCCAAACCCTACTGGTGCAGGTCACCAAGGAACCGATCAGCACCAAGGGGTGCCGAGTTACGGCGCAAATCTCCCTGCCGGGTCGCTTCCTGGTCTACATGCCTTACGCGTCCAAGGTCGGGGTTTCCCGCAAGATCGAGAGCCGCGAGCTCCGCGGCCGGCTGCGGGAGATGGTGAGCGGCCTTCTGCCAAAGGATTCCGGCGGTATGATCGTGCGCACCGTCGCCGAGGGGGTGACGGAAGAGCATTTCAAGCGCGAGGTGGATTCGCTCCTGCACATGTGGAAGAAGATCAACCGAAAGGAGACCTTCGTCCGCGCCCCCGCACTCGTTCAGCGGGAGACCAGCCTCACCCGCGGCATCATCCGGGACCTGTTCAGTGCCAAGGTTGACGCGCTTCATGTGGATTCGAAGGAGTTGTACAACGAGGTAGAGCAGTACCTGAAGCAGATCGATCCGGAGCTGATGTCCCGGGTGACGTTGTACAACGACTCAACCTCGCTCTTCGACAAGTTTGACGTCGAGAACGAAATCAGGGATCTGTTCAAGGCCCGCTGCGATCTCCCGACCGGCGGCTACATCATCATCCAGCCCACCGAAGCGCTGGTCTCGATCGACGTCAACACCGGTCGCTACACCGGCAAGAAGGATCCCGAGAAGACCATCCTCAAGACCAACCTCGAGGCGGCTCGCGAGATCGCGCGGCAGATCCGCCTCAGGGACATCGGCGGGATCATCGTCTGCGATTTCATCGATATGGAGAGCCGGCAGAACCGGGACCGGGTGCTCCAGGAGCTGAGGTCCCACCTGGGTAGAGACCGGGCCCGAACCAAGGCCTTCGCCGTGTCGGAGCTGGGCTTGGTCGAGATGACCCGCCAGCGGGTGCGCCCTTCGCTCTGGCATTCGATGACCACCGAATGCCCATCATGCGCCGGGACCGGACGGGTCTTCACACCGGAAGCGGTGGCCCGCCGACTGGAGCGGTCGCTCAAGCGGGCAGGAAGGGAGCGCCGGGAGCGGCAGATCGCGGTCCGGCTCCACCCGGATGTAGCGCTTTATCTTCTGGAAGAAGAACCCAAGCTGTTTCACACCCTGGGCAAGGCCACTGGCTTGGAGCTGGAGCTGCGGGACGACCCCATGATGCGGCTGGACGAGTTCCGGCTGATGAGCCGGCCGGCGGGGCGGGATGTCACCGAGCTTTACGCCGTAGCGTGACCTAACCCCCTGTCCCCCTTCCCCCTAGGGGAAGGGGGGACGGCCGCCGTGGGTTCCTCGAAGGAAGATGGACGTGGAGCCTTAGAACGCGTTCCCCCTTCCCCAGTGGGGAAGGGGGACAGAGGGTTAGGTCCCCTTGCCAGAACCCCATCCGCCAATTAGAGTTACGGGCTCTTTATTACCAGTTTTCGACTACGAGTCGGTACCCATGTACGCAATCTTCCGTGCGCTCGGCAAACAGTTCCGGGCAGAAAAAGGCCAGACGGTCCGCGTGCCGCTGATGGATGCGGAGCCGGGCAGCAAGGTCACCTTCGATGAGGTGCTGCTTTCATCGGATGGGGAGACCATCACCGCCGGCACCCCGCTGGTCAAGGGCGCCAAGGTCGTGGCCGAAGTCGTCGGGACGGGCAAAGATCCCAAGATCTACGTCTGGCGCTTCAAGCGCCGGAAGAATGTGCGCCGGAAGACCGGCCACCGTCAGAAGTTTACTGAAGTGCGGATCACCGACGTGAAGGTCGGCTGAGGGAAATATGGCACACAAGAAAGGCGTAGGCTCGAGCCGCAACGGCCGCACCAGCAATCCGAAGTACCTCGGCGTCAAGCGTTACGGTGGGGAGCAGGTCACCGCCGGCAACATTCTGGTGAAGCAGCGCGGCACCAAGTTCCACCCCGGTAAGAACGTCGGCCGCGGCAATGACGACACCCTGTTCGCCCTGGTGAACGGCACCGTCAAGTTCGAGCACAAGGACAAGAAGCGGATGCAGATCTCGGTCTATCCCGCGGTGGCTTCCGCGAGCTGACCGGGCGATTCGCTCCTTCCTGAAACATCTGCTCCAAAATCAGCGTTAGATTCCCCCTGTAGGATCCACCACAGGGGGATTTTCATGTCCGGGATTCTCGACAAATTGAACAAGGAACTCGAGCAGTTCGGCCGGAGGGCTCAGGCGGCGCTCGATGAAGGGAAACTTCAGCTGGAGCGCATGCGCCTCCGCCGCGAACAGGACGAGGCGGCGCGACAGCTGGGCATGCTGCATTATCGGAAGACTCGGGGGCAGGAAGTCGATGTTCTGGAGTTAGACGCCTACCTGGTCAAGCTCGATAACCTGGGCACCGCGCTGGCGCGGGTTGACCAGGACATCGCCGCGACCAAGCGGGAAGAAGGTCCCGAGAGCGAATCGGCGGAGACTCCAGCAGAGCCCGCGGCGCGGTCAGACTGAATGGATGGCTGGAGGCGAACGCAACCAGTCGTCCGGCTGCCAGCGCAGCCGTTACAGCGAGCGTGACATGACCCGATCGCGCTGGCGATCGGTCCCCACCATGAATGACTGCTCTCCCACGTCCACGAACCCGCACTTCCGGTAGAACGCCTGCGCGCGGGCGTTTCGTTCCCATACGCCAAGCCAGAGTGTGCGGGCGCCGCGACGGAGGGCCTCTTCGTCCACTGCGGCCATCAGGCGCCGAGCCAGTCCCTGACCCTGCCACGGCGAGTCTACGTAGAAGCGATACAACTCGATTGGCGCCTGGCCCGTAACGCATGATGGAGCGGAGCCGGTTCGGACCTGCGCGTACCCGGCCAGGCTTTTTCCCTCCTCCGCGAGCAGCGTCGTCCACGCAGGATCCCGGAGCTCGGCGCCCTGCTGGGCCGGCCCATAGGCCTTGGCGAGATGGAGTGCCAGGTCTTCTGGGGTGTTTTCCGCTCCAAACGTCTCGCTGAAGGTGCGCGCCGCAAAACGGGCCAGCTCATCGGCATCGCTCACCTCCGCCTTCCGGATGCGAAAGCGACCCGTCGGCTCAGCGGTCTGCATCTCAATCACCGGTGGGAACTATGCCGGCCCCTTCGACCATGAGGATCACGGTGCGCTCCGGCGCGCGCGGCCGGTGCCGGACACCCTTGGTCACCACGAACGCCTTCCCCGGAGTCAGCTCGACGCTCCTGTCTTCCATGTCGATGATGAACCGGCCCTCGACCACGTAGAAGAATTCATCGAGGTCGTCGTGCTTATGCCAGTGATACTCGCCCTTCACGACGCCGAGCCGCACGACCGACTCGTTGACCTGGCAGAGGGTCTGGTTGAACCAGGGATGGGTAACCTCCGACACAAGCTTCGGGACATCAATTACCGCGAGCTGCGGAAAGAGGACGTTGAGACGAGTGTCGTAGGAGTGGGTCGTTTGCTCGGTCATGGTTACTGCTCTCTAGGCTGAGGTCGTACTGCGATCTCTCATTCCCGCTTCTCTCCGGCTCCCAGCGCCGACCGATCCCGGGCCTGGGTCAGCAGCCGCTCAGCAAAATCGAGACGTTCCTGAAGCTCTGCGAGCTGAGTCGACTGATTCATCACATTGGCCTGAGCGTCTTCCAACGCAGTGGTGTGCTCCTCCAGCTGCCGCCGGATCTCGGCCAAATCGGATCGCGAGGCTCCGCGTCCGGAGATTGCCGCGGCGATTGTTTTCGTCACCATCAACAGGGTGGCGGCAGCGATCGCAAAGGCCACCAGGAAGACGGGTTCACTCATGGTCGCGGATCTCCAGCGGTTGCAGGTTGTCTCGGCCTATCGAACAGGGCCACCACCAGAGACCTCCGTCCTCAGCTGGATCGGAACCAGCGTACCAGAAGTTACCTGCCCCGGGCCATGAGACTCAACGAGGGCAGGGCACAATTCAGTGCTACACCCGGGCGGTCGTTCTCCGCCGCCGCGGCTCCGCGCCGAGGGTGCCGCCGTGGTAGCCGAGCCGGACCCACAAGAGCCACAAAGCAGCATTGAGGGCGAGGCCCAGCCAGGGTTGGAAGAACGCCACTGCGGTTGAAACCAGGTACACGGCGGGACCGGCTGTATAGGCCGCGCGGATTCGGGAGATCGTTTCCGGGGTGCATTCCGAGTTGAAGAGGTTGCCCCGCCGCATCGTGTAGAGAAGCAGATTCCAGCCGAGGCTGCTGATGAAGAAAGTGCCGCAGTAGAACGCCACGGCGGCGCCGGCGTCGGGTGTCGCGAGGTGCTCGGCCAGGACCGCGGTGGGGAAGGGAACGAAGGTGACGGTGAGCAGCACCAGTCCATTGGCAAAGAAGAACGGATAGTCCACCGCCCCGATCATCCGGATCACTTCGTGATGATTGACCCACATGACCAGGATGACGAAGAAGCTGAGCAGGAACGCGAGGTAGGAGGGCCACAGTGCGGCGAGGGCGGCCCAGAGATGCGCCTCTCCCCCTGCGTGCGGCACTTTGATCTCGAGGATCAGCAGGGTGATCGCGATGGCGAAGACGCCGTCGCTGAAGGCTTCGACCCGGGTGGTGGTTTCTTTCAAGGGCGCCTCGGGAGTGTCCCACCTTGGCACGGACGGGACGGTTGTCGTTCCACTATGCGCAAAAAGATTGGAGCTGAAGCAAAATAGATGAATTGAACGTCTGCCGAGTAGCGGTAGAATCTTAGGCGCTCCGACCTATAGGGCGGATCCGTGCACCCCACCATTCTCGCGACACTCCTCGAAGGCTCCAGCCCCGTGGTGGCGATGTGCTGCGCCGCCATCGCGCTGTTCGTGATAGGAATACTGGCCGCGAAAAACCAGATCGCCGAGGCTCGTGGCCTGGACAAGATCGTGGCCTTGAGCAACGCGTGTTTTGCCAGCCCGGTCGCGGTCTTCGGCGCGCTGCATCTCTTCGGCCCCCAATTTGTCCAGAACCTGGTCCCGGCGTACATGCCATGGCGCATGTTCTGGGTCTATGGCGTCGGCGTCGCGTTGATCGTCACGTCCTTGAGCATCGCCACCAGGATCGGGGTCCGCTGGTCCGGCCTGCTGTTCGGCATCATGATGTTTCTGTTCGTCGCGATGATCCACCTTCCCGGAGCGCTGAGCGAGCAGGATCGACTTCTCTGGGTGATCGTCTTCCGCGAATCGTCGTTCGGCGGCGCCGCCTGGATTCTCGCGGCGACCGCGGTGGACGGATGGCACGGGAAAGTGAAGAGAACGCTGCTGACCGTGGGCCGCGTAACGATCACGCTGGCCCTGATAGTCTTTGGCATCGGGCACTTTCTCCACCCGGTGGTCCTTCCCGGAGTCCCGCTCCGGAAAGGGATGCCGACTTGGGTTCCGGGGCAGGCGCTCATCGGCTACGTCACGGGCGCAGCTCTTCTCGTCGCGGCGGGAAGCGTTCTCCTGAAGCTGAAGACTCGGACCGTATTAACCTGTGTCGGTGGATGGCTTCTCTTCCTGGTCCTCGTGATCTACGGGCCCCTCTTGATCGGCGCACTGGCGGACCCGGATACCACCGCCAAGGTGGTGGGGATCAATTACTTCTTCGATACGCTGATGTTTGCGGGAGTCATCCTCGCGCTGGCGAGTGCCACGCCGGGCACCATCCCTGGCACATACTGACCGCCGGGTTGTCACGGGGCCCGCACCTCGACCTGCGTGAGGTAGGGCATCACGCGCGTTACCTTGTGCCCCAAGGGGACCTCGGGGGCCAGGTAGACTAGTCCGGTGACCTCTCGGGCGACACTGGTATCC
>Ga0207674_10007182_pt1 | contig 13002 bp, 14 predicted proteins | sample KBSCornC72_FD_184303 | JGI IMG/M metagenome (GOLD analysis project Ga0207674, IMG submission 184303) | Corn rhizosphere microbial communities from Kellogg Biological Station, Michigan, USA - KBS Corn C7-2 (SPAdes) (version 2) | ecosystem: Host-associated > Plants > Roots > Rhizosphere > Soil ... | reverse complement strand
GAACCCCCACATCTTTCGACAACAGGACCTAAACCTGCCGCGTCTACCAATTCCGCCACGCGCGCGGACGCCGTAGGTGGGCGCGGCCTATAACAGGCGGAGCCGGTTCGGCAACCCGATGCATGAGGCAACCCGCTGTTCTCAGGCGCGTTCCCGAGAGAGGAGAGCCCGCGATGCAACAACAGCCCGAACCCAATGAACCGCCGACAACGCCCTCGCCGCCGCCCGCCGAGCCCTCGCAGCCCGGCCAGCCGACCGAGCCGCCGCCCGGAGTCCCGACGCACAGCCCCGATATCGACGTCCCTTCGCCGCCCTCGCCGGGGACGGATCCGTCGCCAGGCCCGATCTCGCCGGTGGGTTGAGGCTTAGGGACTGTCCCCTTGGGGACTGTCCCTCAATCGTTGAAGTGGGTCACACCAGGGACAGTCCCCGAGGGGACAGTCCCGCCTTTATCCGGTGAACTCCGCAGAGGCGACGATCGCCTCGAAATCCGGGAGCGCCGCATCGTAATAGTGCGACCGCGCCGCGTCGAACATGATCAGGTAGAGCTGCCCGCCCACCACCGCGCCGACGACGCGACCCTTTCGCCACAGCTCGTCGTCGTCGAGATGCTCATAATCGAACTGGAAGCCGTTGGTGCCGAGGAACGCGCGCGGCTGGATCGAGAGGGTACGGAAATCGACCGTCCCTCCACGCACGCGGTAGAGGCTCTCGAGCATCGCCGCGATTTCGGGCGGGGTCATGTTGGAGCGGAACACGGGCACCTGCTGGTCGGCGGTGCGGCGCTGGCGGATCATCGACTTGTTGTTGCGGAGCCCCGTGATGAAGGTGATCCCGTCGAGCAGCGGCCCGTTGAGGGTCCAGTCCTCGACCGCCGGAATGTCCTCGAACAGCAGCGGCCGGTGCCGGTTCCAGGGCCTTGGAGGGACCACGGTCATGTTGCCGTTCCCGACCCTCACGCGCTTCACATTGACGGCATAATAGTCGCTGAAGCCGTAACCCTCGCCGGAGCCGAGGCTGGAACAGGCCGAGAGCGCGCAGGCGCCGAGGAGGAGGGCGGTTGCGGCACGCTTCACTCGTCCTCTCCTCAGCCGATCGTCTGCCGGACCCACGCCGCGTCGGGCGCGTCGGGCTTCATTGTCAGATATTTCGAAAGGGCCGCCTTGGCCTCCGCGGGGCGGCCGGCCTTCAGAAGCGCGATCCCGTGCCAGCGCCAAGCGTCGGCGGGCGCGTCTGGATAGACGACGGCCGCCGCATAGCTCTGTGCCGCGCGCTGCTCGTCGCCCGCCCTGTTGCGCAAGCGCCAGACCTCGCCCTCGTAGAAGCGGAGCAACCCGTCCCAGCCGTCCTGCGCGAGCGTCTGGATCAGATATTCGCTCGCGCCCGGGTCGTTGAGCTTGACCTGGTCGTCGAGCAGCATCTGACGGATCGGCCCGATCATCGCGAGATAGCGGTCGCGGTGATTTTCGTAGCGCCTGCCGGGTACGCGCAGTTCGAGCGCGTCGGCCTTGAGGTCGGCCATGCGGGCGTCGTCCGACGGGTGCGTGTCGAAAATCGAGCCGCGCCGGCGATATTTGCCGCGATAGGCGGCGCTCGCCTGGCTTTCGCCGATCAGCTGCTGCCAGATGGTCGACATCTCCATCGGATCGTAGCCGGCACCGGCGATCAGCTTGGCGCCCATGGCGTCGGCTTCGGCTTCCATCGCCCGGCTATAGCGGAACAGCGAGAGGATGGTGCCGAGCTCGGCGAGCTGGACATAATCACCGAGATAGACGCCCGCCCCCGCCCCGCCGAGGCCGGCGAGCATCGCCCCGATCGAGAAAACGTCGGTCTTGCGCCGCTGGTCGCGCCACGAGCGAATCATGTGGCGGCGCAGGAAATGGCCCGATTCGTGGGCGATCACGCCGGCGAGCTGAGCCTCGTTACGCATCCTGAGGAGCAAGCCGGTGAAGACGACCGCGAATCCGGTCGGGAACATCATCGCGTTGAAGTCTGGGATGTGCGCGAGATAGATCCGGAAATCCTTCGCCGCGGGGCCGCCGACGGTGCCGATCAGGTCGCGCAGATAGCCGGTGAGCCTGGAGTCGGTGATCAGCAGGTTCGTGCCTGCGATCTCCTCCTCGACCCGCTCCATTTCCTTCCACAGGCCCTGCTCGTCCTTCTCGGTCGGGCGGAAGCCGGGGCCGATCAGCGGGACCATCTCGGAAGGCTTGATCCGCGCCTGTGCGATGCCCGTGTGAAAAGCGGCCGCGGCCACGCCACCGCCGACCAGCAGCGAGCGGCGGCTCATTTCCAGGCAGCGCATGCACATCAGCGCGCCTCCGCTTCCTGCGCCCGGCGAACGGCGGCGCCGGGCTTCATCCGCCCGAGCAGCCGCTCGACCATCTGAGCCGCGCCCTGCGGGGTCCTGAGGTCGCCGAACTTGATCCCCGGCACCTGGCTCGCGGCGTCGACCACGTTGAACCACACCACCTCGCCGGTCTTCAGGTCGACGAGCGAGGCGTAATCGAGCTGCTCGGCGCCGCCGATGTTGGGCGCGCAGAAGCCGATGAAGCAGCCCGCGAAACCGAGCACTCCGAGCGCGATGCGCCCGCCCGAGGCGACCTCGTCCTCGGCGTGCAGGAAGAGCGCATAATCGTAGCCGGTCTTCTCGCCGAGCTTCACCGCGTCCGCGCCGAGCGTCCAGTCGAGTCCCTTGCCGCGCTTGGTCGGGAGATAGTCGCCGAGATATTTGTGCTCGACGATCGACTGGTCGACGACGAAGTTCAGGCGCTCGACGTCCGCGAGCTCCTGCTCGGTGACGCCGGGTAGCGCGTTGCGGTGCTCGATGATGGTGACGTTGCCGCCGCGCGACGCCTGCTGGGCGCGAAGCGCGGCGACGATGTTCGCCCGCGCCTGGTCGGTCCATTCGGCGCGCGGCTCGACCATTCCGCCGGTCGTCAGAGAGCCGACTGTCACGTCAGGGCGAAGGACCAGGAGCTTGTAATCGCCCTCAGGCGGCGTGAACTGCACGTCGGCATATTGCCGCGTCTGAACGCAGGCGCTCAGCGCGACGCTTGCCGCCAGCGCGAAAGCCGTTCCGCATTTGCGCATCCGCGCCCTCCCCACGCCACGATCCCCGCTTCATGCCTGAAGCGAACGCGAAAGAAAAGCGCGTGTTTCTAGTCGCTTAGCGGGGACAGAACGCGGGCGTTCCGTCCAGGCATTGTCCGTCGACCGATCCGGCGGCGATCGGCAGCTCGATCAGCGCCGCGAGCGTCGGCATGATGTCCACCGTCTCGGCGGGGACCTGCACGGTCGCGCCTCGGAACCCCGGACGCCAGAACAGCATCGGCACGCGCCGGTCATAGTCCCACGGGCTGCCGTGAGTCGCGACGAAGCCGTGGCTGGTGTCGGGAATCGGGGTGATATCCTTCTTCAGCACCACGTAGAGGTCGCCCGACCGGCCCGGATAATAGCTCTCGCGCACGCGTTCGAGCAGGCTGAGCTGGTCGGGCCTGCCGGACGGCATCGGGCTGGCGGCGATCTCCGCAGCTGTGAACACCGCCGCCACCTGCGGATGCGCGCGATAGGCCGCCACCGCCGCGTCGAGCAGCCGCTTTTGATCCGCCGGCGACAGGCTGTCGTCGATGTAGAGGTCGCCCGAATTGCCGCCGCGAAGCCCCGGCCCGCGGATGCCAAGCTGCGTCGAGAGCTTCGGCCCCATGACATCCGCGCTCAGCCCCGCATCGGCGCGAGCGGCATCGGCGACGCCCGCGAGCCGCTCACGCTCGGGGATGTCCTTCCCGCCATGGTCGGCCGTCAGCACCACCGCATAATCGATCCCGCGGCTGTCGAGCAGCGCGAGGAAGTCGCCGATCTCGCGGTCGAGCTCGGTCAGCTGGAGGCACATTTCCTCGCCCTCGGTGCCGTAGGTGTGCCCGACATAATCGGTTGCGGAGAGGCTCACCGAAAGAACGTCGGGAGCGGCGCCGCGCCCGAGCTGCATCTCGTCGGCCAGCCCGGCGGCGAGCGCCAACGTGTCGCCGTCGATCTCGGGCGAGGCGCGGAGCGCATTCGCGTCCCCAGCCGCCCGGGCGAACTGGCCGGTGCCTACGGGCTTGCCGCCGCCCTCGACCGGGATCGCGCGCGCCTTGGTCTGGCAGAAGGGCGTCGGCTGAAGCGGCGGGCGCGGCCGGGCGAGCGCCGCCGCGATGGCCGCGTTCACCTTCGGTACGACCCGCGGGACCGGGGCGCTCGCGAGGTCGGTCGTGAAGCCCTTGCCGCTCCAGTACCAGCGCTGGTCCGCCTTGTGCCCGCTCATCATCACGGCCGCCCGGTCCTTGCCGGAAACGGCGACGTTACGGCTCTGCAGCCAGCGCGCTTTCATCAGGTCGCCGAGCGTCGGCACCATCAGATGATCGGGCGAGACCTTGTAGTTGGATGAGGACGTTCCCGGCGCCTTCTCGTCCTCGGCGCAATAGACCCACTTGTCCTGGCGCGCGACCGACTGGTCGAACCAGGTGTTGCCGATGATCCCCGTCCGCGCCGGGTGATCGCCGGTCAGGATCGTCGAATGGCCGGGGCAGGTCTCGGTGTTCGCATGGCTCTGGTAGGCCTTGTCGAACACGGCTCCGGTAGCGAGCCGAGCGAGCCCGCCCGTGAACTGGGGCCGGTACTCATCGAACAGGTCGGCGGAGAATTGGTCGACCGAGATGACCACGAGCAGCTTCGGCGGAGGCGGCTGCTGGGCGGCGGCGGGGACGGAGAGGAATGCTGCTGCCGCGGCGGCGGCGAGGATCGATTTGCGCATTCCTCACTTGTACCCCGGCGAAGGCCGGGGTCCAGCCGAAGAACAAGAAACGGCGCAGTAGCGCCGCCTGGGCCCCGGCCTTCGCCGGGGAACAGGTCAAGCCAACTTCGCCCGCAGCCGCTCGTTGACCAGCTTCGGATTGCCCTTGCCCTGCATCGCCTTCATCGTCTGGCCGACGAAGAAGCCGAACAGCTGCTCCTTGCCCGCCCTGTATTCGGCGACCTTGTCGGCGTTGGCGGCGAGCACCTTGTCGATCTCGGCATCGATCGCGCCGGTGTCGCTGGTCTGCCTGAGCCCGCGCTCCTCGACGACAAGCGCCGCGCCCTGGCCCGTCTCGAGCATGATCTCGAACACCTGCTTGGCGATGGTGCCGGAGATGGTGCCGTCGGCGACCAGGCCGAGCAGCTCCGCCGCCGACTGAGGAGAGACGGGGCTCTGCTCGATGCCCTCGCCGCGCCGGTTGAGCGCTCCAAACAGCTCGGCGACCACCCAGTTCGCGCCCTGCCTGGGCTCCGCGCCGGCATCCAGCAGCGAATCGAACCAGCGCGCAGTCTCGACTTCGGCCGTCAAAACGCTGGCGTTGTAAGGGGTTATGCCAAGCGCTTCGTACCGCTTCCGCTTCGAGTCCGGGAGCTCCGGAAGCGTCGCGCGGCACTCCTGCAGGAATGCCTCGTCCAGCTCGAGCGGAAGCAAATCCGGGTCGGGGAAATAGCGGTAATCGTGCGCATCTTCCTTGGAACGGAGCGATCGCGTGACGTTCTTGTCGGGATCGTAGAGCCGCGTCTCCTGAGCGATCTCGCCGCCGCTCTCCAGAAGCTCGACCTGGCGCTGCGCCTCATGCTCGACCACCGCCATGACGAAGCGCACCGAGTTGACGTTCTTCGTCTCGGTCCGGGTGCCGAGCTCGGCGCCGGGCTTGCGCACGCTGACGTTGACGTCGGCGCGCATCGAGCCTTCTTCCATATTGCCGTCGCACGATCCGACGTAGCGCAGGATGGAGCGCAGCTTCCTTAGGTAAGCCCCTGCTTCGGCGGGCGAACGCATGTCCGGCCGCGACACGATCTCCATCAACGCGACGCCGCAGCGGTTCAAATCGACGTAGCTCATCGTCGCATGCTGGTCGTGCATCAGCTTGCCCGCGTCCTGTTCGACGTGGATCCGCTCGATCCCGATGCGCTTGGTCGAGCCCTCGTCCTTCTCGTCGACCAGGATCTCGAGCTCGCCCTCACCCACGAGCGGATGATAGAGCTGGCTGATCTGGTACCCCTGCGGAAGGTCGGCGTAGAAATAGTTCTTCCGGTCGAAGCGCGACCACGCGTTGATCTTGGCATCGAGCGCCATTCCGGTCCGCACCGCCTGACGGATGCATTCGCGGTTCGGGACGGGCAGCATTCCCGGCATCGCCGCGTCGACCAGGCTTACCTGCGTGTTCGGCTCCGCGCCGAACTCGGTCGCGGCGCCCGAGAACAGCTTGGCGTTGGACACGACCTGGGCGTGAACCTCGAGGCCGACGACGACCTCCCACTCGCCGGTTTCGCCCTTGATGCGATAATCGTTCATTTGACGGCTGTTAGTGCGCGGTGCTCGACCTGCACAACCCGAAATCGCTGTGTTTGCGCAGAGGAGCTGCGGCCCGCACCTTGCCTTGGCGCGACTATGTTGAGAGGGAGCGCCGCATGACGGCAAATATCTTCAAGGCGTTGCTGGCCGGCGTTCGGCCCGACGATCTGCAGCCAACCTTCGATGCGTTGACCCATTCCACCTCGCAACTCGGGCAGGAGATTTTCGTGCTGAGCCGCCTCGGCTGGAAGCGAGATGGCTATTATGTCGAGTTCGGCGCCACCGACGGGCGCACGCTCAGCAACACCTGGCTGCTCGATCGTCAATTCGGCTGGCACGGTATCCTCGCCGAGCCCGGGCGCGTCTGGCGCGATGCGCTAGTGGCGGAAGGCCGAAACGCGCACGTCGATTTCGACTGCGTCTGGAATGAATCCGGGCAAACGCTGACTTTTAGTGAAACGCCCTACGCGGAGCTCTCGACACTGACCCAGTTCGCGGCGCGGGACATGCACGACCGTTCCGACGCGTCTACGTACGATGTCACCACGATCTCGCTAACAGATTTGCTCATGAAGTACGACGCGCCCCAAGTGATCGACTATCTCTCAATCGACACGGAGGGGTCGGAACTCGCCATCCTCGAAGCATTCAACTTCAATCGCTATCGCTTCCGCTGCATCACCTGCGAACATAACTTTACCCCGGATAGAGATCGGATTTTCTCGCTGCTCGAGAGGAAGGGCTATCGCCGTGTTTTCGAGGAATTCTCGCAATTCGACGATTGGTACGTGCACCAGAGCTTGCTCAACTCCACCATTTCTCCGGCCGCGCGCTGAAGCCGGCCCGCTCCTCGATCGCGAGGCCGGCGTTGAGGACGGTCTGCTCGTCGAGCTCGTTGCCGATGACATGCAAACCGAGCGGGAGACCCTGTTCGTCGAGGCCGCCCGGAACGCTCATCGCGGGCAGCCCGGCAAGGCTCGCCGGAACCGCGAACACGTCGTTGAGGTACATCGCAAGCGGATCGGTCGTCTCGCCGATGCCGAACGCTGCTGATGGCGCGGTCGGCGTGAGGATGACGTCGCACTGCTCGAACGCATTGCGGAAGTCCTGCTTGATCAGCGCGCGGACCTTCTGCGCCTTGGTGAAATAGGCGTCGTAGAAGCCCGCCGACAGGACATAGGTCCCGATCATGATCCGCCGCTTCACCTCCGCGCCGAAGCCATCAGCGCGCGTCGCCGAATACATGTCGTCAAGGGTCTTCACGCCCTCGACACGCAGGCCGTAGCGGACGCCATCGTACCGGGCGAGGTTCGACGACGCCTCGGCGGGCGCGATGATGTAATAAGTGGGCAGCGCATATTTGGTGTGCGGCAGGCTGATCGTCACCGGCGTGGCGCCTGCGTCGCGCAGCCACTGGATGCCGCGATCCCACAGGTCGTTGATCTCGGCCGGCACTCCGTCGATTCGATATTCCGTGGGAATTCCGACACGCTTGCCGCTGAGATCACTCGACAATCCGGCTTCCCACTTGGGCACCGGCAGATCGAGCGAGGTCGAATCGCGCGGATCGAACCCGGCCATCGCTTCGAGCAGGATCGCGCAGTCGCGCACGCTCTTCGCCATTGGCCCGGCCTGGTCGAGCGAGCTTGCGAAGGCGACGATCCCCCAGCGCGAGCAGCGCCCGTACGTCGGCTTGATCCCGCAAATGCCTGCGAAGGCGGCCGGCTGGCGGATCGAGCCGCCGGTGTCCGTTCCCGTCGCTCCGGGTGCGAGCTCCGCCGCGACCGCAGCCGCGGAGCCGCCCGAGGAGCCGCCCGGAGTGAGGCGGACATTGCTGCCCTTGCGGCGCCACGGCGAGATCACGGGCCCATAGGCGCTCGTCTCGTTCGACGAGCCCATCGCGAACTCGTCCATGTTGAGCTTGCCGAGCATCCCAGCCCCGGCCCTGCGCAGGTTGGCGGAAACGGTGCTCTCGTAGGGCGGCTTGAACCCCTTGAGGATGCGGCTGCCGGAGGTCGTGTCGACGCCGCGCGTCGCAAACAAATCCTTGATCCCGAGCGGGATCCCCGCGAGCGATCCAAGCTCGCCCGAGCCGCGCGCCTTGTCCGCGGCGTCCGCCGCGGCAAGCGCGTCCTCGGGCGTCGTGACGGTGTAGGCGTTCAGCAGCTTCGCCGCTTCGACCGCGGTGTTGAAGCTCTCGGCGATCTCACGCGCGCTGAACTCGCCCGACCGGAAGCCGTCGCGAAGCTCGGATATGGTTTTTGAAGTTAGATTCGACACGATTTCGTCATCCCCGCGAAAGCCGGGACCCAGCCAAAGAGCAAGAATCTAGGTTCCCGCTTTCGCGGGAATGACGAGGAACAGTTGCCCATCACTCGATCACCTTCGGGACGGCGAAAAAGCCGTGCTGAGCCTCGGGCGCGTTGGCGAGCACCTCGTCGCGGATATCGCCATCCGTCACGACGTCGTCGCGAAGGCGCAGCTTCTGGTCGATGACGGTCGCGAGGGGCTCGACGCCGTCGGTGTCGACCTCGCCCAGCTGCTCGACCCAGCCGAGGATATTGTTGAGCTCGGGCACGAGCCGCTCAAGCTCCTGATCGCTCATCGCGATGCGCGCGAGCTTGGCGATATGGCGCACCTGTTCGGGGGAAACGGACATGCAATTCCTTGTCTGGACGCGTCGCAAAGCGACGCTCGGGGGCGATAGCCGCGAGGTGTCGGAGCGGCAAGCGCGGTGGCCTGCCGGAGGTGACGCGAGCCCTAGTGGGCGGCCGTGAACAGCACCGCCGCCGTCCGAACGACGGGGACGGTCTGGCCATCCTGGGTCATCGCCGGCCGCTGCGGAAGGCGCGAAGCGATCTGATGGCAGGCGACATCGATCAGCGCAGCCGGCTGGGCCGGAGAACCTTTAAGCCCGGCGCAGGCGGAAATTCGGCCGCTCGCGTCCACCATGTAAGCCACCTGCACTGCAGGCGGATCTTGGGTTCCCTGCGGAAGCGTGTTGACGCTGACCTGGAGGTCCGGGCCGGGGGTGGTGTTCGGCAGGCTGTGCTCCGGAATGACCCAGATCGCCTGGCTGCGATAGACTCCGTAGGCGGGCTCGCCCGCCGGTCCGCGCGCCGGCGCGAAGCGGGCGCGGAAACTCGCGAGCGAACAGGTCGTCTTGTCGAGGTCCTCATGTCCACTGGACTTGCTGACGGTGCAGTTGGCGACGCGGCCACTCGGATCGACCAGGAGGTCGAAACGCGTCACGCCCTCCCAATGCTTTTCGAAGGCCTTCATCGGATAATCGTGAAACTCGAACCAGAGCGACTTCGGGGTCGGTACGGCGGCCGTGACCGCAGCCAGCGCCAGAAAGGTTGAAGCGAACATGGGCCTGCTCCACCAATGTGGACCGCGGGTCGAATTCCCTGCGAGTCCGTTTCAATTGCTCTTTAGGCCGAGGATCTCGAGCCGGCGCGCCTGATCTTTGACGTCGTTCTGAAATTCGATCCACTGAGCCACAGTCATGCAGACCTTTTTGGCCCCGAGGCGGGTGCCCATCGTCTCCTGCTTTTCGCAGACGACCTTGTCCAAGTCTGACTTGTTTTGCGCGAGCTTCTCCAGGTTCCGCGGAAGCTGGGTCGTGCCAGCGGCGGAAGAGGAAGCAGGCGCGCTGTCGTCCACCACGCAGGCGAGCCCGCACGACGTCTGACCCGTCGCTGCCGGGGCGGTTTGACTTTGCGTCCCCGCCGGCGTGCTCTGGGCCTGCGCTCCCGCAGCGGTCGTGGAAAGCAGCAAGACTGCGAAACACATCGCTTTCATCTTCACCTCTCCTTCGGCGCTAAAACCATACTATTGTCAGTGCCCGGCAACAACAGCAGCTTTTAGAGTCGGTCATCGTTCCGCGTGAATCGGACGCAATTTGAAGCCGCTGATCTTCGTCCCGAAGTCGCACTGGAACGACTGCTTCTGCTTGCCGTCATCGATCGTGCCCCAGACGATGATCTTCGCGACACTGTGCTGCTCGACGTCGATCACGTGGACGGCGCCATATTGGGCCGCCTGCGCGCTACACGCCTCCCGCGCACGAGGCTGCAGGGACTCGTTGCTGGTTGGGCTGCCCTGAGCCGCCTGCGCAGCCATGCTCGCGGCGGACACCGCCATCATCGGGACGCAGCCGCTCAGGACCGGCGGGCAACAAACGAGCAGGAGCAGGGTCGGAAACTTCACGATATGCTCCCGTAGAGGATCGCCGGCCCAGCGGAAACGCGCGAGCATGGAGCGGTTGCCCTCTGCGCTTGCCCCAAATAGGGCCGCCAACCATGTGCGCGCGCCGCTTCCTGATCGTCATCCTCGTCCTCACCCTGATCGTCGTCGCCGCGGCGTTCGCCATCTTCCAGTGGGGCGGCAACGTCTTGCTGCGGCAGGCGACCCCGAAGGGCCATTTCGAAGCGGCGGAAGCCGGCGGGGGACCGGACTATTCGCAAGCATCCAGCTGGGTCGCTCGGCCCGGAATGACGAACGACCCCGCGCGCTGGCTTCCGGACGGCGTCGTGCCATCCGCCGGTGCCGCCGTCATCTTCTACATCCATCCGACCACTTATCTTCGCAACGACCGCTGGAATGCGCCTCTCCAGGCCGGAGGCGACACGGCCTTCCGGACCCGGCTGTTCGTCCAGAGCCAGGCGAGCGCGTTCAGCGGTGCCGGGCAGATCTGGGCGCCGCACTATCGCCAGGCGGCGTTCGGAGCCTTCCTGCTCGACAGCGCGGACGCCAGGAGTGCGCTCGATTTCGCCTATCGCGACGTATCGGCGGCGTTCGACCAGTTCCTGAAGGAGGCGGGGAACAGGCCGATCATCCTCGCCGGCCACAGTCAGGGGGCGCTTCACCTCATGCGGCTACTTCGCGAGCGCAAGGCCGAGATCGGCAAGCGGCTCGTCGCAGCCTATGTCGTCGGCTGGCCGATCGACACCAAGAGCGACTTACCGGCGCTTGGCGTGCCGGCATGCCGCTCGGCCGCCGAGACCGGGTGCATCCTCTCCTGGATGAGCTTCGGCGAACCCGCGAACCCGTCGCTCATCCTCGAGCAATGGCAGCGATCAGAAGGCCTCAGCGGAGCGGCGCGCGAGCGAAGCCGCATCCTCTGCGTCAATCCGATCACCGGCACCCTGAATGGCTCCGCGCCGCCTGAGGCCAACCCGGGCACGCTGGTCCCGTCGAGCGACTTTGCGACCGCGAAGCTCGTCGCCGGGCAGGTCGGCGCGCATTGCGATGGCGGCCTGCTGAAGCTCGACGGCGCGATCCCGCCGCTCGGGCCCTATGTGCTGCCCGGCAACAATTACCACGTGTACGATTATGCGCTGTTCTGGAGGGCGATCCGGCGCGATGCAGAGCGGAGGCTGGCGGCATGGCAGGGTTGATGGCGGCCTCGACCGCGGAATTCGCTGCGGCGCTCGCGGCCGGCGGCAAGCTCCTCGGCCTGGACGTCGGAACGAAGACCGTCGGCGTGGCGATCTGCGACGCCGGGTGGCATTTCGCCGGACCATCCGAGACGATTCGCCGGACGAAGTTCACGCAAGACCTGGCAAGTCTTCGGAGGATCGTCGAGAACGAGCATGCGGTTGGGCTCGTCGTCGGCCTTCCGCTCAACATGGACGGAAGCGATTCGCCCAGAACCCAGTCGGTCCGCGCCTTCGCGCGCAACCTCGCCCCGCTCGACCTCCCGATCCTGCTGTGGGACGAGCGCTGGTCGACGCAGGCGGTCGAGCGCGCGATGATCGCGGCCGACGTCAGCCGCGCCAGGCGTGCGGAAAAGGTCGATGCCCTCGCCGCCGCGCACATCCTCCAGGGCGCGATCGACGCGCTGGCCAATCTCGGCGGCGGCAGCTAGGCCACGCGCTCGTGGACCTTCTTTCCATCGACTCCCTGACCGACGCGCAGATTCGGGGCCTTCTCGATCGCGCGCAGCTCCTGTTCGAGGACGACCGCTCGGCGACGAAGCCGGTCCAGACGCTGGACGGGAAGATCGTCTTCAACCTTTTCTACGAGAACTCGACCCGCACCGCGATGTCGTTCGCGACCGCTGCCCACCGCCTCGGGGCGTCCGCCTTGTCGCTCTCGGTCGAGCATTCCTCGGTGAAGAAGGGCGAGAGCCTTGAGGACACAGCGGCGACGCTCGGCGCGATGCGCCCCGACGCGCTCGTCATCCGGCATCGCGAAAACGGAGCCCCGGCGACGGTCGCCGAGATCGTGGACGCTCCGGTGATCAACGCCGGCGACGGGACCAACGAGCACCCGACGCAGGCGCTGCTCGACGCTGCGGCCATCGTTCACCGGCGCGGACAGGTCGAGGGGCTGAAAGTCGCGATCTGCGGCGACATCCGGCACAGCCGGGTTGCGCGCTCGAACGCCAAGCTTCTGCCGAGGCTGGGCGCGGAGGTCCGGCTGGCCGGCCCGCCGGAGCTGATGCCCAATGACGTGCCGCAGCTTTCGATCGATGAAGCCATCGCGGGCGCCGACGTGGTCATGATGCTGCGGGTCCAGCGCGAGCGGCTCGAAGAGGATTTCGGCGACGAGCCCGGCGAATATCTCGCCCGCTACGGACTCACGGCGCAGCGCCTCGCGACGGCCGCGCCCGAGGCGCTGGTCATGCACCCGGGCCCGATGAA
>Ga0207674_10007181_pt1 | contig 13003 bp, 10 predicted proteins | sample KBSCornC72_FD_184303 | JGI IMG/M metagenome (GOLD analysis project Ga0207674, IMG submission 184303) | Corn rhizosphere microbial communities from Kellogg Biological Station, Michigan, USA - KBS Corn C7-2 (SPAdes) (version 2) | ecosystem: Host-associated > Plants > Roots > Rhizosphere > Soil ... | reverse complement strand
CTGTTCGAACGCGTGCGCCGGCGCAGCGCAGGCATCGATTTCAGCTTCGTCGACCTGAACGATGCGGCGGCATTGAAGGCCGCGCTGAAACCCAATACGCGGATGATCTGGGCGGAAACGCCGACCAATCCGATGCTGAAGCTGGTGGATCTGAAAAAGATCGCGGCGTTCGCGAAGAAGCACGACCTGCTGCTGGTGGTGGACAACACCTTCTGTTCGCCGATGGTGCAGCGCCCGCTGGAATTCGGCGCGGACATCGTGGTGCACTCGGCAACGAAATACCTGAATGGCCATTCCGACATGGTCGGCGGTGTCGCGATCGTGTCGACGCCGGAACTCGCCGAACGCCTGGCGTTTCTGCAGAACTCGGTGGGCGCGGTCGCAGGGCCGTTCGATGCGTTCCTCGCCCTGCGTGGCGTCAAGACATTGGCGCTGCGAATGCAGGCGCATTGCGCCAACGCGCTCGAACTGGCCAAGTGGCTGGAAAAACATCCCGCGGTCGAACGCGTGATCTATCCGGGCCTCAAATCGCATCCGCAACACGCACTGGCGCGCCGCCAGATGCACGGCTTCGGCGGCATCGTGACGATCGAAGTCAAAGGTGGCCTCAAGAAAGCGCGCCGCATGCTGGAGCGCTGCCATTTCTTCGCGCTGGCCGAATCGCTGGGCGGCGTCGAAAGCCTGATCGAACACCCCGCCATCATGACCCACGCCTCCGTCCCGCCCGCCAACCGCAAGCGGCTCGGCATCAGCGACGGATTGGTGCGGCTCTCGGTCGGTGTCGAGGACGTGCGCGATTTGCGTGACGAGTTGCAACGGTCGTTGGCCTAAGGTTTGCGGTTGGCCGGTACAATCCCCGTCTGCCAAGCGGCACGGTAGTTTGCAACCTTTTCACCGAACCGATGCGGTAGGGAGCGCGCGCCTGTCATGACGACATCCAGCTATCGCTTGGGCGACCCTTTGTCGCCCTACATCGCGCTGAAGCGCCATTTTGCCTTGATACTGCAGATGGCGAAGCGCGATGTCGTCAAACGCTACCGGGGTTCGTTTGCCGGGGTGTTCTGGTCCTTTTTCAACCCGTTGCTGATGCTGGTGATCTACAGCTTCGTTTTCGGCGTCATCTTCAAGGCGCGCTGGAGCTCTCAGGTCACCGGCCATCTGGAATATGCGATTGTTTTGTTCGCGGGGCTGAATATCAGCACCATGTTTTCGGAATGCGCGAACAAGGCAACGACCCTCATCGAAGAAAACACGAATTACGTGAAGCGGGTAGTGTTTCCGCTGGAAACGCTTTCATGGAGCACCATCGGCGCCGCGCTGTTTCACCTATTGATTGCGACATTGGCGCTGTTGATTCTGTCCCTTCTGGTGAATCACCACATTCCATGGACAGTGGTTCTTTTCCCGATAGTGATTGCCTGCTTTCTGCCATTTTGCGTCGCAACCGTGTGGCTGCTCGCATCGCTTGGCGTTTACTTTCGAGACATCAAACAGTTGGTCGCCATCATCACCGCTGCGCTGATGTTCCTCGCGCCGATCCTTTATCCCAAGACGATGATCCCGCCGCAATACCAGATCTGGTTGTACCTGAATCCGTTGACCATCATCGCGGAGGCATCCCAAAACGTCTTGCTTTGGGGAAAGCCGCCGATCTGGAGTCATTTGGGCGTATACGTCGTTGTTTCCGGGGTGCTGGCGTGGCTCGCCTTCGCTTGGTTCGAACAAACCCGGAAGGGCTTCGCGGATGTCATCTGACGACATCAGGATTCATGTCCAAGGGTTGTCCAAGCGCTACGAAATGTACGCGCAACCATCGGATCGCCTCAAACAAATGATCTTCCCCCGCTTCCAACGGGCGGTCCGACGGGCGCCAAGCGCGTATTTTAAAGAGTTCTGGGCGCTGCGGGACGTGACGTTCGATGTGAGGCGAGGAGAAACCATCGGAATCGTAGGTCGCAACGGCTCGGGCAAATCAACGTTGTTGCAGATGATCTGCGGCACGCTGCACCCGACCTTGGGACGGGTCACCGTGGACGGTCGCATTTCCGCGCTGCTGGAACTGGGGGCAGGATTCAACCCAGAGTTCACGGGGCGCGAGAATGTGATGCTCAGCGGGCTCGTTTACGGGATATCGGAAGACGAGATACGCCGGAGATTCGATGAGATCCTGGATTTTGCAGGCATAGGGGAGTTCATCGAACAGCCCGTCAAGACGTACTCCAGCGGCATGTATGTGCGCTTGGCATTTGCCGTCGCGATCAACGTGTCACCGGATCTGCTTGTGGTGGACGAGGCGCTGGCGGTAGGCGACGAAGCATTTCAACGCAAGTGTCTCGCACGAATCGATACGATTCGGGATTCCGGCGCTACGGTTTTGTTCGTTTCCCACTCCGCCGGCACTGTGGTCGAATTGTGCGATCGTGCGGTTTTGCTCGATCAGGGCGAGTTACTGATGGAGGGAACGCCCAAAGCGGTCGTGGCCAGCTACCAAAAGCTTTTGTACGCTCCGCGCGAACGGACGTCGCTGATCCGTGAGCAAATTCGAAGCAGCCACAAGGGAAAGGGGATACGTCCGCCGTCGCCAAGCAGCGATGCGCCCGGAAATTCCGAGTCTGGCGTGCTGGCCGTCGATAATGAATCCGCCGGTTTCGAGGAGGATGACCCGGCCTATTGGGAAGAGGGCATGGTGTCGACCAGCACCGTCGAATACGAAAGGCAGGGGGCATGCATCGACGATCCGCATCTGGAAACACTCGATGGTCGTCGCGTAAACGTGTTGTCGCCGGGTCGGACTTATGTGTACCGGTACAAGGTGCGGCTCGAACGGGCGCTCGCTGGCGTGCGTTGCGGAATGATGATCCGCTCCCTTACAGGTATCGAGGTGGGAGGGGCTGCGAGCATGTTGCCGCAAGATGCGTTGCCGATTGTGGATGCGGGCGCGGTACTTGAGGCGCGATTCAATTTCCGCTGTGTGCTGCATCCCGGCGTATATTTCATGAATGCGGGCGTATTGGCAGCCCTCGGCGAAGGCGAAGATTACGTCGATCGAAGAATCGACACGTACATGTTCAGAGTAATGCCGTCTGCGGAGAGGCTCGCCACCGGGTTCGTGGACCTCCTCGACACAGAGCCGGAAGTGAGTGTGCTTGGGTGACCGTTGAAGCTGCCAAGGCAATTCTGGTCGTGGGCATGCACCGGAGCGGCACTTCCGCGCTGGCGGGTGCGCTGAGCCTGCTTGGCATACCCTTGGGCGATCGATTGTTGAAACCTGGGCCTGACAACCCGAAGGGGTATTGGGAGCATGGCGACATCGTGGCAGTGCACGAACAATTGTTGGCCGAACTCGGTTCACGATGGGATGACGTGCGTGCGCTTCCAGAAGGATGGCTGTCTGGGGAGCCTGCGCGGCGAGCAGCCTTGGCGATAGGCGCAATCCTGGAGCGGGACTTTGGGAGCGAGTCTCTCTGGGCAGTCAAAGATCCGCGATTATGCCGTCTCCTGCCTCTCTGGCTCCATGTGCTCGACCGGATGCAGATCCTGCCTTGCGTCTTGTTCATTGCGCGCAATCCGAGTGAGGTTTCGGCCTCTCTCCACGTGCGGAACTGCTGGGCTCCTCCATTCGGAGAGGTTTTGTGGTTGAGGTATGTCACTGACGCTCTTGCAGCCAGCAAATACACACCTCGCGAAGTCGTATTGTTCGACGACTTGCTTGTACAACCACTCGTGGTAACTCAAATCGCGCTGACTCGTCTAGGCGTTGCCATTCCCGAACTGGACGATGAGCTTCGCTCAACGGTGGAAAGCTTTGTCAGCGCGACGAATCGGCACCATCGGCAAACCGCGACGCTGAAGGTCGGGCAAGGGTTTCCAGCGGTGGCGCACTCCTTGTACAGAGCGCTAGCTGGACTGGCGGAGGGCGTGGGCGGTTGGGCCGAGGTGGAAAAGAACATGGTCGCGTTCCGGGCGGAATGGCTCGAACGCGGTGCGCTCATCGATGCCTTGGCCGGCATGGCAATGAAAATTGCCGCAGATGCGCAGAAAAGTGAGGGCGACCGACAAGTCATTGCTTCCCAACTCAACGCGCAGATCGAGTGGTCGGAACAGGCCAAGTACAAGCACGAAAAGTTGCAGGCCGAGAATGCCGATCTCTCGTCAAAGCTCATTGCGCAGATCCAGTGGTCGGAGCAGGCAACGCAGAAACATGAGAAGCTTCAGGTGGACAATGCCGATCTTTCGTCGAAACTGACGGCGCAGATTCGATGGTCCGAAGAGGCCCAGAAGAAGAACGAAGCGTTGCGGGCGGAAGTCGACGCGCTGTTAGCTGAGGTTGCAAAGCTGCAACATGCATTCGACGACGTTGAATGTGCGCGGAATGATCTGGAAAGCCGCCTGCAACGAAAAAACTCCGAGTGCGAGACACTTCGCGCCGAGCTCGCACAATTGGCCGGCCGCCACGCCGATCTCGAACATGAGCTGCGTACAGTCTACGCTTCAAGATCTTGGCGTTGGACAAGGATGTTCCGCGGCGAGGAGCGGCCTCGCGGGGCGAAGGCAGGGCAAGGAAACATTGAGAAGAGGGACACAGAGTGATCTTTTTTACCTCCATCTGCGCCAATTATCTCCCCAAGGCAATGACGCTTGCGGAGTCTGTGAAGCGACGCTGCAAGGATGCGCACTTCGTATTGTGCCTGGTCGAACGCGAAGCACCGAACGTGGCTACCAGTTATCCGCATTTCGATGAAGTGGTGCTCGCCAAGGATGCCGGCTGGGAACATTTCGATCGCTTCATGTTTCGTCACGCCATCGTCGAAGCTTCGACTGCCGTGAAGGCCCAGTTCATGCTGGATCTCTTCCGTCGCCATCCCGACGAAACAAAATTTGTGTATCTGGACCCTGACGCGCTGGTCTACAGCGAGTTCGTCGAGCTCGACGCGCTTCTGGGTGAGGAGGCGAGCATTGTCCTATGCCCTCACCTATTGCGACCCGGCAACATCGATATGGAAATCAGTTCGCTCGCGCATGGCTGCTACAACCTTGGATTTCTCGCCGTACGCCGGTCCCAAAACGCGCTGAACTTCCTGAGTTGGTGGGCGGAGCGTCTGTTCCGCTTCTGTTACGACGATATGAGTCGCGGCATCTTTACGGATCAGCGTTGGGTGGACTTGGCACCCTGCTTCTTTGATGTGACTGTCCTCAAACACCATGGCTATGACTTTGCGACCTGGTCACTACTCAACAGCGATTTGCGCGAAGTCGATGGACGCTATGTGGTCAACGGCGATCCGCTGCGTTTCATCCATTTCTCGGGACTCGACTCAGGAACCATCGACAAGGCCATCGGCTGGTGGTTGACGGAAAACAATCGAAACACCTTCGTGGACCTCTATGAGGCCTACAAGCAATTACTCGTAGATCACGGGCAGGCTACGCTCGGAAGTTCGCCGTGGAGTTATGCCAACTACGCAGACGGACGCAAGGTCAGCAATGACGCACGGGTGGCCTACCGCAACTGGGAATTGTGGGAAAGAGTGCCCGAGCCGTTCTCTTCGTCAGACGAGGAAATCTTGTCTTTTGCCAGATCCGCCCAACGGGACGTGGTCGAGAAATTCAATGGCAGTACCAGTTCTGCGCCGGAAACGGCTTGTTCTTCGCCAAGCGTCCTCGACCAGGTAGTGTACTCGGTACGTACGTTCGGGGTCGGAACTACAATGCGCAAGGCTGCCATGCGGGCGATGCGGGGGCGCGCCCAGACCAAGCAGTGAGGGAATATTTCAAGGGGAGACGGGATGAAGGCGGTGTCGGTTGTTATTCCGTGCTTCGACGCGGGGCAGTATCTGGATGAGGCGGTGCAGTCTGCGTTGGAGCAGACGTGGGCTGATCTTGAAGTAATCATCGTGGACGATGGTTCGACTGACGCCAATACCTTGCGTCTATTGGAAACAGCGAATTGGCCGCGCACGCGGATATTCCATCAATCCAACGCTGGCCCCTCAGCGGCGCGCAACCGCGCCATTGGAGAAGCGCACGGCGAGTACATCCTTCCCCTAGATGCCGACGATACCATCGAGCCAACTTATGTCGAAAAGGCCATAGCGGTTCTGGATTCGCACCCCGAGGTGGGGTGCGTGTATTGCAAGGCCATGAAGTTCGGAGCCGAATCGGGGCCTTGGGATCTTCCCCCCTACCGGCTCGAAGAATTGGCCATCGACAATGTGATTTTCGTGACGGCGCTGTTTCGCAAAGCGGACTGGCGGACCATCGGGGGGTTCGACGAGCGCCTCCGGCATGGCGTCGAAGACTACGACTTTTGGGTGAAGATGGTCGCGTCCGGCAAGTCCGTGGTGCAGCTGGATGAATTCCTATTCAACTACCGGGTGCAGGAGAAATCGCGCACCACCCGGTTTCAAAACGGCATGAATGGGAAGGTTGCCACTTATGCGGACATATTTCGGAACAACAACGAGTTTTATGCCAAGCACGCCGAATTGTTGTTTGAGCACCGATTCGACCTCTATGCGCAGATAGCAAAAGGTAAGCAGCGGTATACAGATCTGGAACGTCGCACCGGGGCGCGCATTCGGGAACTCACGAACCAGTGCAACAAGCTTGAAGAAGCAATTTCTGATTACCGTATATATTGGGAGGGGCGCTATGGAGGCTTGGACAAATTTGTAAACCGCCACCGGAGACTACGACGGCTTGCGGGACTTTTAAGAAGGTCTCTTCAACCACTGTGGCGCAACTCGCCGAGACACGACTAAGAAGACGCCAAATGGCACCTCTGCCTAGTCGTAGGTAGGTTGGGGTCACTCAGGTGAAATGAAATGAGCGCAGTACGCGATATCTACAATAAATTAACGCTCGCGACACAGTCCGCAGCACGATCTCCCGTTTGCGCTGCATTTGTAATAATCAGCATAGCACTTGTGTTTAGTGGCCATCAGGAAGTATTAGCCAAGGACGCGCCGTATGATGAATATTATTTTCTATTGCGATCTGATTCATTCAATCTCATGGGGAGTCGGTTGGCACCTATTAAGGAATACTTGTATTCACTATTCATACACGTATCACGTATATACGGCTTGAGTCTGAGAAACTTCGAAGTAATATGCTACGGGATAGCGCTAGCTTGGTTATGGCTGCAAGTAAGAAGGTTGACGAGTCGTACTTTCATGGCGTGGTTCGCGGTCCTGCCGCTGGCCGTCTTCACGTACCAGTCTCCCGTATTCAACTTAACAACCTACGATGCTTTGCAGCTTATATTAACTCCACTGTCCATTGGCTCCGCTATATGGATTTTCCGCACAAGAGCTGAACTGGGCGCGCTAATAATAGCTGGAGTAATTGCTGGTCTGCAGGTATTAACCAGGCCGGAGGGTGTGCTATTCCTCGCACCCCCCCTAGTATCTGTCATATTTGTAATTTTTTTACTGGCAGCACAAAAAAATTGGCGCTTCCGACTGATGCTTTTTGCTAAAAGTGCCTTTGTCGTGTGCATAATTCCTATTGTTTTTCAGCAAGCAATGAGTGCTGTGAATGAGGTATATTTTGGCTTCTGGGCACCAACTATCATGAAGAGCGAGGACTTCACCGGCGCTCTGTCGGCCCTGATGTCCATTAAGCCAAAAAATGGTGACGGCGGTCGATACGCGCCAGTACCAATATCGGCCCTTGAGCAGGCGTATTGGGTGAGTCCCGCGTTCCGGGAAGCGAAGGGATATTTTTCCCCGAACCTCGGCGGAAGTGGGTGGAGTGCATGGGCCCCAAAAGGCTACGAAACGCGGGATGGAAGTATTGATGGGGGCCACTTCCAGTGGGCGCTCCTAGAAGCAAGCGCCTACGTTGCTGGTCCGAGCGCGAAGAGAATGTTGGCATACCTCAGGACTGTTTCCGAGCAATTAGACGCTGGGTTCGACAGTGGGCTGCTAGAGAAAAGGACCGTGATCTCGCCAGCGGTTGGCCCCAATTTTTCCCTTTTTGATCGGCACTACTGGCAGTCGGTTAAGAGAATTGCGAGAATTATGATCAATTTCGGGAATCCTTTGTTGCCGCAGGTCGGGTATGCGTCGACTAATCCCGAAATTGAACACAACTTCGACCTTTTGGCCCTGCGTCGGACAGCGCTGGTCCAATCTGGTGAGCGACAGATTGTGGGCTGGATGGTCGATCCGGCCAAGGGAATACCAAGCTCCATTTCTCTGAATCAAACTGCGTTCGCGTCGGGTGTCGCACTCAAGCTGATTGATCGTCCGGATGTGGCGGGAATAATTCTCGGTCTCGGCGAAGCTCAAGCGGCACATCCAATGGTTGGATTTCAGCTCGTTGTTCCTGGGACCCCTAAAGGTAATGAAGGAAGCGTCGTAGTTGCGTATGACGGTGCAGTAACGGACATTCCCATTAGCAAATTAATGGCAACCGCTCAAGGCACGGGGATTTCGATCCACGGCGTAAGAATTCAGGTCGACCAAGTAGTTAAATCCCCAGACCTGTCTCAATCAAGCGAATTTTCGCGAGCGTGGTGGACGTCGCTCGGTTCGTACTATGGGATGAGGGTTTTATTTATTGTGACAGCGATATTCCTCGTCGGGGCAGCGTTGGCGGCGTTGTTGGGTGTTTATGCAACTATAATGGTCGAACTGTCGTTGATTGTAACTATTTGCTTTTCAGTCGTGCTACCAAGACTGGCCTTGCTTTCCGCCATCGACGCCTTTATGTACCCTGGGATTCAGCCGCGTTACTTGGCTGTCGCTGAGCTATCACTGTGGTTTTTGGTGACGTTTGTTATTAGTTGCTCAATTTCGCATATTTTTACGTTGATGCGAAGTCACGCTAATGAAAGATACAACGAGGCCCGTCGTGTTGAAGGCTGAGAGTCTAACCTAGTTTTGTTATCCGACGACGTGTTCTATACGTCTCTAGCTCCAAGGGGTTCTATTCTATGGACTTCGGTACAGAGGTGGTTTTTCACGAACGTCCAAATTTTTGTGTAATGCACCTTTTATGCGTAGCTGCCAAGTTGCGATTTATTCGGGCTTTTTAACCGTCCCAAATTGCGTGTCCGGCTCTGAGTCTGAAATAGGACCTACACGCATCTATTTATAGATCCGAGCGTGAGCTGACGAAGAGGAAGGTAGGACATTGGACCCTGAACTCACAATCTTGATGCCCTGTTTGAATGAAGCCGAAACATTGGCGATTTGCATTCGCAAGGCCCGGAAGTTTCTTGAGTCCAGCGATATTGTCGGCGAGGTGATGGTTGCCGACAACGGAAGTACAGATGGCTCCCAAGACATCGCGCGTCGGGAGGGTGCGGTGGTCGTGGACGTTCCGCAGCGCGGTTATGGCGCCGCCTTGCTGGGAGGCATCAAGGCGTCCCGGGCCACGTATGTGATCATGGGGGACGCGGATGATAGCTACGATTTCAGCAATCTCATGCCTTATGTTACCGAACTGCGGAATGGGGCGGATCTCGTCGTTGGAAATCGTTTCAAGGGCGGTGTCGCAGCAGGTGCCATGCCTTTTCTTCACCGATATGTGGGCAATCCGGTATTAAGTTTTTTGGGCCGATTATTCTTTCGCATTCCTGTGAGTGATTTTCATTGCGGGCTGCGCGGATTCCGTAGGGCGTCGATATTGAGTCTTGGCCTTGTGACGCCCGGAATGGAATTTGCAAGCGAAATGATTGTGAAGTCCGCGCTGTCCGGGAAGACTATCAAAGAAGTTCCTACGACGCTCAGACCCGATGGTCGATCCCGTCCGCCGCATTTACGAACGTGGCGAGATGGGTGGAGACATCTTCGCTTCCTCCTGATTTTTTCTCCACGATATCTTTATGCCGTGCCTGGTTCAACAATGCTGGTCGTCGGGTTAGCGGGGGTGGTGGGCCTCTTTAGTGGACCGAAGCAAATCGGTCCTAACGTCACGCTAGATATCCATAGCTTTGTGGCATTCGTGTTCATGACCGTATTGGCAGCCCAAGTTCTTTTGTTTGGGGCGATTGCTCGTACATTTGCCAGTGGTTTCGGAATTCGAGCTGATGAGAAACGCTGGTTGAGTCCATCTGCAAACTTGGAAAGCATGTTGGCGCTTGCAGGGGTCTTGTGCATTGGCGGAATTGCCGGTGCCGCTTGGTGCTTTGCGAAGTGGGCGGAGGTTGGTTACCAGCCGTTGCATTATGGAGAATTCCTGCGACCGTTTATCTTGTCGCTGGCGGGCATCCTTCTGGGCGCACAGATCGCGTTCACATCATTCTTCGCGACAACGTTCAGTGAGTTTTTCAGACATGCCGTCAAGTCGAAGAACCTCTGACGTCAATATCAGGCGCTTGTTTTATTTCCTCCTTGCCGGTGGAACGGGCTTTGCCCTGTACCTCGTAATATCCAATGCGTTACATTATGGGGTTGGGCTGGATGAAGTCCCATCGGCAGTCGCAGGTACGCTACTTTCGATTCTTCCCACATTCTGGATGCAGCGACACTTGACATTTAGAAGCATTGCACCACGCAGGCGCTCGCTACCACGCTATGCTTTGCTGCAGGTGGCCAACGCGCTACTGATTGGGGCGTTATCAGCATTGGGCCCGCGTCTTGATTTGCCGGCGGTCGCGACCTTCTGCGCTGCGGGGGCGATCGGCACGGTCGTGTCCTATATCGTGCAAGCAAAAGTAGTATTCTCGGTCTAAGGTATCGTAGAGAGTTCAATCGTCGTGAGGCGTCTAAGAACCGTAAGTGCGCAGTACAGCGTCGCGGAAGCGGGGTCCGTGGCTGATCGGGTTGCCGCGCGTATGCGCAGGCGGATGTATGAGCGGTTTTTAGTTGCAGCGGAAATCCGCCGTGAAGATCGGATCCTTGATGTGGGGGTGACGTCGGACGACAAGCTGGAAGCGTCCAATTATCTGGAGGCATGGTACCCCCATAAGAACCAGCTCACCGCATGCGGCATCGACGAGGGCGCTGCGCATCTCGAGGAAAAGTACCCGGGCGTCCGGTACGTCAGAGCAGATGGGAAGGCCTTGCCCTTTCAAAACAATGAATTCGATGTCGTGCACTCCAGCGCTGTCATCGAACACGTTGGATCGCTAGGCGATCAAGTTCGATTTGTGTCAGAACTGACAAGGGTAGCAAAGCGTTCTGTATTTATCACAACGCCGAACCGATGGTTCCCTGTGGAATTTCACTCCGCCCTTCCTTTGATTCATTGGCTGCCTGCTCCAATATTTCGAGCGGTTCTGCGGTTCATCGGTCACGAAGCGCTCGCGAGGGAGGAGAATCTAAACCTGCTGAGTGGAGATGACCTGTGTGAGATATGTCGAACGCTGAATTTGGGCGATTTTGATCTTAGCGGTGTTAGGCTTTTCGGGTGGACGAGTAATTTATTGTTGTCCATCCGTGCCTGCGCGCAACATGTCTAGTAAGCGCGTTTCACTTCTCTGCTTTTTTGGTGGAAATAGCAAGCAGCTTATGTTGTTTTTGTCACTACCACGCTCCTGATTTTTTCATGACACATTTATCGGTTCGCAACTTTTTTGTGCGTCGCGAACTTATTGAACTGTCGATAACGCATCTGTCGTTTGTTCCTGCTGCATGCCGGCACAATACGGCATGTAGAGCCGTTGGCACTCGTGGAACAGAACGAGACGAGGTTGATAGCCCTTGATACCGAGGTAATGCCAACCGTGGATGAGATGGCCGTGGCGCCAACAGATGATCCGCGGATTGTTTGCCGCAGTCCGCATATCGTGCAGTTGCTGCTCGATGTCGTAGACAATGAACGGATGGCGTGGAGCGATGCGACGACGCGGGGTGGTCGCATTTTCTCGGCCGTCCGTCGCGTGCAGCGATTGAGTTCCTCGCACGCCACTCTGGAATTCGGTGCAACCGATTCGACTGCTCGGCCTATTTCGTACAACATGATTACGCGCGAACCTCGATGGTCGATGAGGTGTGGCGCGATACATCTACCTATTCCGATGAAGAGCCAAGCTGATTTCCGTGCGGTGCCGCGGGTGCCGGGCTGGCACTCGCCCCAGCACGAGCACCTTTAGTCATGAGCAGGGTTTCGATCGTCATACCCTGCCGGGACGCAGGAGCCTTGCTGCAGGAGGCCGTGCAATCTGCACTCGGTCAGACTTGGTCTGACACAGAGGTCTTGGTTGTGGATGATGGGTCGACGGAACAGGAGACCTTGCGCCTGCTGGATGAGGCGAATTGGCCGCGCACTCGCATCATTCGCCAGACCAACGCGGGGCCGGCAGCTGCTCGCAACCGCGCCATCGGGGAAGCTTCCGGGGAATACATATTGCCGCTGGACGCTGACGACATCCTCAAGCCGACGTATGCTGCGAAGGCGGCTGCCGTGCTGGATGCGCGGCCGGGCGTTGGGATCGTTTACTGCCAAGCCACGAAGTTCGGCGTCGAAGAGGGGCCGTGGGACCTGAATCCGTATTCGCCAGACGAGTTGGCGATCGGCAATGTCATTTTTGTCAGCGCGATGTTTCGGAAGAAGGATTGGGCGGCTGTCGGCGGGTACGATGAAGCCTTGCGCGATGGGTTGGAAGATTACGACTTTTGGCTCAAGCTGGTCCACAAGGGATGCAATGTGGTTCGCCTTGAGGAAAATTTGTTTCGTTACCGCACGCACCGATCGTCGCGAACCATCGGTTTTGAAGGTGACGAGGAAAAGAAGGTAGCGGCATACTCACGGATATTCCGCAACAATCGGGACTTTTATGCGGAGCATGCGGAGAGCTTGTTCCGGCACCGGCACGCGTTGTACCTGCAGTTGCGCAAATCACGCGAGCGCTGCGTTGAACTTGAGAAGAGCATTGGGCCGGCTGCGGCGAGTTGGTTGGTGCGCTACGACACGTTAAAAGCAGAAACCGATGCGGCGTTGGCGGATAGGGATGCCATCAATGTTTCGCTGCGCAAGCGTTCCAAGCGGTTGCGCGCGCGCGCCCAACTGCTTGCCGATGAGTTGGCGCGCCTGCACGAATCTCATACGC
>Ga0207674_10007178_pt1 | contig 13007 bp, 10 predicted proteins | sample KBSCornC72_FD_184303 | JGI IMG/M metagenome (GOLD analysis project Ga0207674, IMG submission 184303) | Corn rhizosphere microbial communities from Kellogg Biological Station, Michigan, USA - KBS Corn C7-2 (SPAdes) (version 2) | ecosystem: Host-associated > Plants > Roots > Rhizosphere > Soil ... | reverse complement strand
TTTCGTCCTCTGGATGATCGCCGGACTTCTCTACGCCGGCGTGATCGCGCTGGCGCCGGTCATCCTGCGGCGCGATCCGGCGCTTGGGTTCGTCGCAATCGTGTTCCTGTTCGCGGTCGTCTGGGTGACCGATATCGCCGCCTACTTTGCCGGGCGCGCGCTCGGCGGGCCGAAATTGTGGGTGGCGGTCAGCCCGAACAAGACATGGTCAGGCGCGCTCGGCGGCGCGCTCGGGGGCGTCATCGCGGCTTTGCTTGTCGTCAAGGTCGCAGGACTTGTTATTGCCCCAATGCTCATCCTTGTGGCACTGGCCCTGTCCATCGCCAGCCAGGCTGGCGACCTGCTCGAATCGGCTCTGAAACGCCAGTTCGGCGCCAAGGATGCAGGCGCTCTCATTCCCGGCCATGGCGGGCTGATGGACCGGCTCGACGGATTTTTGACAGCGGTGCTGGCCGCCGTCATGGTGGGTTTGCTGCGGGAGGGCTTCGACGGCTCGGCCCGCGGCCTTCTTGTTTGGTGATCTCGATGCCGACTGCAAAACGCGCCAAACCGAAGCTTGCCGTTCGCAGCGTATCGATCCTCGGCGCAACCGGTTCCATCGGGTCGAGCACGGTCGACCTGCTCAAGCGCCAGCCGGAACGATTCTCCGTCGAGGCGCTGACCGCGCACAAGAACGGCGTTGCGCTTGCCCAATTGGCGCGCGAACTGGGTGCGCGCTTCGCGGCGGTCGCGGATCCGGGCGCCTACCACGACCTCAAATCCGAATTGTCGGGCACCGGCATCGAGGCCGCGGCCGGACCCGAGGCGGTGGCCGAGGCCGCGCGCCGCCCGGCCGATTGGGTCATTGGCGCGATCACCGGCGCGGCGGGATTGGAACCGGCGCTTGCCGCGATCGAACGGGGGGCGACGCTCGCGCTTGCCAACAAGGAATGCCTCGTCTGTGCCGGCTCGCTGTTCATGCGCCGCGCCAAGGAGACGGGTGCCGTCGTGCTGCCGGTTGATTCTGAGCACAACGCGCTGTTCCAGGCGATGACCGCGGGGCGCCGCGAGGACGTCACCAAGGTCATTATCACCGCCTCCGGCGGGCCGTTCCGCACCTGGTCGAAGGACGACATTGTCCGCAAGGCGACGTTGCAGGCAGCGCTGAAGCATCCCAACTGGTCGATGGGGCCGAAAGTCACGATCGACTCGGCAACATTGATGAACAAAGGCCTTGAAGTTATTGAAGCGTATCATCTTTTCAATCTGACTCCGGATGAGATCGAGGTGCTGGTGCATCCGCAATCGATTGTTCATGGGATGGTCGAATTCCGCGACGGCTCGGTGATCGCTCACCTCGGCTCGCACGACATGCGCATCCCGATCGCGCACTGCCTCGCCTATCCCGACCGCATCGACGGCCCGGCCAAACGCCTCGATCTTGCGGAAATCGGCAGCCTGACGTTCGAGAAGCCCGATCTCGACCGCTTTCCGGCACTCGGTCTTGCTTGGCACGCGCTGCGAACCGGATCGGGCGCGACCACGGTCCTCAATGCGGCGAACGAGATTGCCGTGGCCGAATTCGTCGCCGGCAAGATCGGCTTCACCGGGATTCCGGCGCTGGTCGAGGCAACCCTTGACGCAGCGGCACGCCGCGGTGTCATGCGCGAGCCCGCCTCGATCGCGGATGCAATTGCCGTTGACCATAATTCGAGATTGTTGGCGCGCGACCTGGTGCCTGAAATCGCCGCAAAGACATTTTAGGCAACTTTTCTGGTTAATTGGGGCCTGGGACGAGGACTGAATGGATCTCTTGAGCAATCTGAACGTCTGGGGCGGCGGATGGACCGGCTGGTTCGTCCCATTCATTTTCGCCCTCTCGGTTGTCGTGTTTTTCCACGAGCTCGGACATTTCCTGGTCGCGCGGTGGTGCGGCGTACGCGTGCTTGTTTTCTCGATCGGCTTCGGGCCGGAGCTGATCGGTTTCGACGACCGCCACGGCACACGCTGGAAAATCTCCGCGATTCCGCTTGGCGGCTACGTCAAGTTCTTCGGTGACGACAACGCCGCGAGCGTGCCCGACCAGGAAACGATCGGCCGGATGACCGAGGCCGAGCGCCGCGACAGCTTCTTCCACAAACCGGTCGCTGCGCGCGCCGCGATCGTCGCCGCGGGGCCGATCGCGAACTTCATCCTGGCGATCCTGATCTTCGGCGCGCTCGCATTCTTTCTGGGGCGTCAGGTCACGGTTCCGCGCATTGACGCGGTCACGCCGGGCAGTGCGGCGGCCGCCGCCGGCTTCAAGCCCGGCGACGTGATCCTCTCGGCCGACGGCAAGACGGTCGATGGCTTCGGCGATGTCCAGCGCATCGCGGCATTCAATGCCGGGCACCCGCTGACCTTCGTGGTCGAGCGCGGCGGGGAGCGCGTGACCCTGACGGCGACCCCGGTAGAGCGCGCCGAGCGGGACCGGTTCGGCAACCTGCAGCGTCTTGGCGTCCTCGACATTTCCGGCCCGATCATGCCGGCCCGCATCGCCGCGGTCGTGCCGGGTTCGGCTGCGGCGGCAGCCGGCTTTCAGCCGGAAGATCGCGTCCGCAAAATCGACGGCAAGCCGGTGAGCACTTTCCTCGATCTGCGCGAGGTGGTCGCCGCCAACCCGGAGCGCGAGCTCGAATTCGAGATCGAGCGCGGCGGCGGGACGGTCGTGTTGCGTGGCACGCCCAGCGTCCACATGGAGAAAGATGCCTCAGGCGCGACCCAGCGGATCGGGCAACTCGGAATTTCCGGGGGCTACGATCCAGCCGACACTCGCTTCATCCAGTATGGCGTGCTCGGGGCGCTCAAGAGCGGCGTTAGCGAGAGCTGGTTCGTCGTCGACGACACGATCGGATACCTGGTCAAGATCGTCCGCGGCCGCGCATCGGCGGATCAGCTCGGTGGCCCGATTCGCATTGCGCAGGTCGCGGGTCAGGTCGCGACGTCCGGCTTCACCCCAATTCTGCGGTTCGTGGCCCTGATCTCGGTGTCGATCGGCTTGCTCAACCTGTTCCCGATCCCGCTTCTCGATGGCGGACACCTTTTGTTCTATGCGATCGAGGCCGTGCGCGGCCGGCCGCTGTCCGACCGGGCGCAGGAGTACGGGTTCCGGTTCGGGCTCGCGGTGGTGCTGTTGCTGATGCTTTTCGCCACCTACAACGACCTTCTGCACATCCGTTCGCTGTTCAGCCTTTGAGACCGTGGCCATCCGGCAACGCATTGGAGTCAAAAGACGATCCGGCGAGGCCTGCGGGTTGCCTGAGGGCTGAAACGGGGTAGAAGTCGGGGGCTGTGACACAGATTCCGCCAAATTGTCCGGCATGGGGCGACTGGGGAAGACAAAAGGGTAGGGCGCAGAGCGCATGGGACTGGTGCGGGTGACACGGGGACTGGCCTTGGCCGGTTTTGTCCTCGGCGGGGTGTTTGTCGGTTTGTGTGCTGCGTGCGTAACCACGGCGGGCTACGCCGTGGCGCAGACCGCATCATCGATCGTCGTCGAGGGGAACCGGCGGGTCGAAAGCGACACGATCCGCTCCTATTTCCGGCTGCGCGCCGGCGAACGGCTCGACGCCGCCAAGGTTGACGAAGGCATCAAGGCGCTGATCGGGACCGGCCTGTTCTCGGACGTTCGTCCGACCTGGTCGGGCGGGCGCGTCATCATCACGGTGGTCGAGAATCAGGTCATCAGCCGCGTCGTCTTCGAAGGCAACAAGCGCGTCAAGGACGAGCAGCTTCTTCAGGAAGTCCAGTCCAAGCCGCGCGGCGCATTTTCGCTGCCGATGGTGCAATCCGACGTTCAGCGCATCGTCGAGATCTACCGGCGTAACGGTCGCTACGACATCCGCGTGACACCGCGCGTCATCGACCGCCCGAACAATCGCGTCGATCTCGTGTTCGAGATCGCCGAGGGCGGCAAGACGACAATCAAGGATATCGATTTCGTCGGCAATCGCGCCTATTCGACCTGGCGCCTGCGCGACGTGATCAAGACCGGGCAGTCGAACCTGCTCAGCTTCCTGAAGAACAACGATCTGTACGATCCGGACCGTGTCGAAGCCGACCGCGATCTGCTGCGGCGCTTTTATCTCAAGAACGGCTACGCGGACGTGCGGATCGTGTCAGCGGTGGCTGAGTTCATCCCTGCGCGCAACGGCTTCATTCTCACCTTCACCATCGAGGAAGGCGAGCGGTATTCGTTCGGCGCGATCGATATCCAGTCGAGCGTACGCGACGTCGACATCGGCGTGCTGCGCTCGCGGCTGCGCGTCTCGCCCGGCGGCACCTACAACGCGGAAATGGTTGAGAAGTCGGTCGAGGAGATGACGATCGAGATGTCGCGGCGCGGCTACGCCTTCGCGACGGTGCGCCCGCGCGGCGACCGCAATTTCGAGACGCGTCAGGTCTCCGTCGTCTTCGTCGTCGAGGAAGGCGCGCGCGCCTACATCGAGCGCATCAATCTGCGTGGCAACACGCGCACCCGCGATCACGTTATCCGGCGCGAGTTCGATATCGCGGAAGGCGATGCATACAACCGCGTACTGGTCGACCGTGCCGAGCGGCGGCTGAAAAACCTTGGCTACTTCAAGACCGTGAAGATCACGACCGAGCCTGGCTCGTCGGCGGACCGCATCATCCTGAACGTCGAGCTCGAGGAACAGTCGACCGGCGAGTTCTCGGTCGCCGGCGGCTATTCGACCTCGGACGGTCTGGTCGCTGAAGTCTCGATCGGCGAGCGCAACCTGCTCGGAACCGGTACTGCGGCGCGTGCCGCGGTGCAGTTCGGCCAGCGTACGCGCGGCATCGAACTGAGCTATGCCGAGCCGTATTTCTTCGACTATCGACTTGCTTTCGGCATCGACGTCTTCGCCAAGCAGATCGACGCTTCCTCGTCCTACGTCTACCGGCAGGAGTCGATCGGCGGCGGGTTCCGTTTCGGCATCCCGTTGCGCGAGGATCTGGGCCTGCAGCTGCGCTACCAGGTCTATCGGCAGAAGATCGATCTCGATCAGGTGCTGATGAACTGTAACAACGTCAATCCGAATTTCGGCCTCGATCCGTTCAGTTCGGCGACCTTTCCGACCACGCTCGGCGCGCCGACCGGGTTCAATCCGGCGACGCTTCCGCCGGCAGGCTACACCGGAATCGGGAGCTGCTACGCCGATGGCGAAGCCTCGGCCGCGGTCAAGCAACAGGTCGAGGCGGGCGCCGCGATCACCTCGCTGGTCGGATATGGCCTCGTCTACAACACGCTCGACAACAACAAGAACCCGACGCGCGGCCTCCTCGCGGAGCTGCGCCAGGATTTCGCGGGCGTCGGTGGTGACGTCAACTTCATCCGCACGACCGGCGATGCGCGCTACTATTACGAGCTGATGTCCGATGTCGTGTCGGTCCTTCGCCTGCAGGCCGGATACATCTCCGGCTGGGGCAGCAAGGATCTGCGCATGCTCGATCACTTCCAGATGGGCCCGAATCTGGTGCGCGGCTTCCAGGCCGCAGGCTTCGGGCCGCGCGACCTGACGCCGGGTACCACGCAGGACTCCCTCGGCGGCACGATGTACTGGGGCACCTCATTCGAGGTGCAGGTCCCAATCTTCGGCCTGCCGAAGGACTTCGGCATGCGCTTCGCGATGTTCGCCGACGCCGGCTCCATCTGGGGCTACAGGGGCCCGGTCACATTCGCCAATGGACTAAGCGTGACGACGGTCGATCCGATTACCGGTGTGGACACCAACTCGATGAAGGTGCGCTCCTCGGTCGGCGCGGGCGTCATCTGGGACTCGCCGTTCGGCCCAATTCGCGTCGACTATGCGTTCCCGCTCAGCAAGGATCCGAACGACCGGACCCAGGAGTTGCGGTTCTCCGGCGGTACGAAATTCTAGTTTGGGCGTGACCCGCGCCACGGCCAAGGTGGCATGACCGAGCCTCAGTTTTTTGCACGCCCCAAGGGCCTCACCGCGCTGGAGATCGCAGCGTTGACCGGGGCGGTCGCGCGGGAAGGCGCGCCGCTCGACCGCAGCGTTACCGGGTTGGCGACGCTCGATCGCGCAGGGCCTTCCGATCTCGTCTTCCTGCAGAGCCCGAAGCACGCGGGTCCCCTCGCGACGACCCGCGCCGGCATCTGCCTTACGATCGAACAGTTTGCGCGCGACGCGCCGGCAAGCGTGGTGGTGCTCGTTACGCCGAAGCCGTACCAGGCCTTCGTTACCGCCGGGCAGGCGCTCTATCCGGGCGCGATGCGGCCCTCGTCGATGTTCGAGGCAAGCGGCGTGTCTCCGGGCGCATTCGTGCATCCTTCAGCGCGGCTCGAGAGCGGCGTCGCCGTCGATCCCACTGCGGTCATCGGACCGCGGGCCGAAATCGGTGCCGGCACCATCATCGGGGCGGCTGCCGTGATCGGCCCGGACGTGCGGATCGGACGCGACTGCAGGATCGGCCCGTCGGCCACCATCGTCCATGCGCTGGTCGGCGACGGCGTCGTGATCCATCCGGGCGTGCGCATCGGACAGGATGGCTTTGGCTTTCTGCGCGGCCCTGCCGGCTATGGAAAAATTCCGCAGGTCGGCCGGGTCATCATCCAGAACGACGTCGAGATCGGCGCGAACTCGGCGATCGACCGCGGCGCGATCCGCGATACCGTGATCGGCGAGGGCACCAAAATCGATAATCTTGTCCAGATCGGGCACAATTGCGAGATCGGCCGTCATTGCGTGATGGCGGCCTACACCGGGATTTCCGGCTCGGTCACGGTCGGGGACTATGTCAAGATGGGCGGCCGGGTTGGAATTACCGACAACCTGATCGTCGGCGAGGGCGCCACGCTTGTCGCCGGGACGGCGATCATATCGAACATCCCGCCTGGCGAGACGTGGGGCGGTTATCCGGCGCGGCCTTGGCGCGAGTGGTTGAGAGGAGTAGCAGCAGTCGAGCGGCTCGCGCGTCAGGGCAGCGTCGGCCAACAGAGGGCCGAGGAGTCCGAGGAATGAGCGGAACAGTCCTGGAGGCGGCCGGAATCAAGGAAATCCTGGAGCTGATTCCGCATCGCTATCCGTTTCTGATGGTCGACCGGATCATCAATATCGATGGCGATCGCAGCGCGATCGGCATCAAGAATGTCACCTTCAATGAGCCGCAGTTTCAGGGGCATTTTCCCGGCGTGCCGGTCTTTCCCGGCGTGCTCATCATCGAGGGCATGGCGCAGACCGGCGGCGCCATTTGCGTGCTCGCAAGCGGCGTGAAATCGAAGAGCGTCTATTTTCTGACGATCGACAAATGCAAGTTCCGCAAGCCGGTCGTTCCGGGCGACGTGCTTGAATATCACATGACCAAGAAGGCGCAGCGCAAGACGATGTGGTGGTTCTATTGCGAGGCGAAGGTCGCGGGCGAAATCGTCGCCCAGGCGGAGCTTGGCGCCATGCTGGTTCGGGACTAGGTCGGTGCTGGCAATCGACCCGACCGCCCGCGTCGCCCCGACCGCGGCCATCGGCGCGGGCGTTGAGATCGGCCCGTATTGCGTGATCGGCCCGAAGGTCACGGTCGGCGATGGCTGCAAGCTGGTAAGCCATGTGTCGATCCAGGGTCGCACCGCGGTCGGCGCCCGAACCTCGATCGGGCCGTTTGCCTCCTTGGGCTCGCCGCCGCAGTCGGTGCACTATCACGGCGAAGACACGACGCTCACGATCGGCGAGGACTGCGACATCCGTGAGCATGTCACGATCAATCTCGGCACCGCGAAAGGGCGCGGCACGACCACGATCGGTCACCACGTCTTCATGATGACCGGCGCGCATGTCGGGCACGACTGCGTCGTGGGCAATCACGTGGTGTTCGCCAACAACGCGACGCTCGGCGGTTTCTGCGAGATCGGCGATCACGTCTTCATGGGTGGCCTGTGCGCGATCCAGCAATTCACGCGCGTCGGCGAACGCGTGATGATCGGCGGCGTCATCGGCGTCACGTCGGACATCATTCCTTATGCGATCGTGATCGGGGGCCGCGGCAACCGCGGCAGGCTCGCAGGCCTCAACCGCGTCGGGCTGCGGCGCGGCGGCTTTTCGGCAGAGCAGCTACGCACGCTCAAGCGCGCCTATGACGACCTGTTCTTCGGCAAGGATCAATTTGCCGACCGGCTCGCCCGCGTCAGCGCGGCGTACGCGGGCGACCCGCATGTGATGCGCATCGTCGAATTCATCCGCAGCGGCAAGCGCAAGCTCGCGATGCCGCGCGACACAGACGACCAAGACGACTAGTGTGGCCGCATGAGCGACGCCCAGGGGCCGCTCGCGATTGTCGCCGGGGGCGGGAGCATTCCGATCGCGGTCGCCGAAGCCGTGATGCGGCGCGGACGGCGCGTCGTGCTGTTCCCGGTGCGCGGCTGGGCCGATCCGGCGGCGGTCGAACGCTTTCCGCACTACTGGGTCGCGGTTGGGCAGGGCGGGCGCCTGGCCCGCTACGCACACGCGGAAGGCTGCCGGGACATGGTTCTGGTCGGGACCGCGCTGCGTCCTGCGTTGACCTCGTTGCGGCTCGACTGGACGACCCTGCGCTTGCTGCCTGAGATCTGGCGCGCCTTTCGGGGCGGCGACGATCATCTGCTGTCCGGCGTGGCGCGGATTTTTCAGGAGTTGGGTTTCCGTGTCGTTGGTGCGCACGAGGTGGCGCCTGAAATCCTCATGCCGCGCGGCAACATCGGAACGTTTGGACCGGAACAGCGCGACCTCGCCGATATCGCACGCGGGCTCGCGCTGCTGCGCGCGCTCGGGCCGTTCGACGTCGGGCAGGCGGTGGTGGTTGCGGACAACCAGGTGCTGGCGATCGAGGCGGTCGACGGCACCGACAACATGCTCGAGCGGATCGCCGAACTGCGCGAGCGCGGGCGCGTCGCAACCGGGAAAGGCGTCGGCGTGCTGATCAAGGCGCCGAAGCCGACGCAGGACCGCCGCCTCGACATGCCGGCGATCGGTCCGAAGACCGTGGAGGCGGCGGCACGCGCGGGGTTAGCCGGCATTGCGGTGCTGGCGGAGAGCACGATCGTCGCCGAACCGGCGGAGCTTGCGCGCGCCGCGGACGCCGCCAAGCTCTTCGTTTGCGGCGTCGGCGCGCCATGACGCGCGAAGGCCGGCCGATTTCGGTCCATCTCGTCGCCGGGGAGGAATCCGGTGACGCGCTCGGCGCCGCGCTCATGCGCGCGTTGCGCGAGCGCGCTCCCGCCATCCGCTTCGGCGGCCTTGGCGGGCGCGCGATGACGGAGCAGGGCATCGTCAGCCCGTTCGACATTCACGAATTGTCGATCATCGGCTTTGCTGCCGTCCTGCGTCAGCTTCCACGCATCCTGCGCCGCATCCGACAAACCGCCGATTCCGTGATCGCGGCGCGTCCCGACGCGCTCGTTATCATTGACAGCCCGGACTTCACGCATCGGGTCGCGCGGCGTGTCCGCAAGGCCGCGCCGGATATCCCGATCATCAATTATGCGCCGCCCTCGGTCTGGGCTTGGCGGCCGTGGCGGGCGCGCACGATGCGCCGCTATGTGAACGAGGTGCTGGCGATCCTGCCGTTCGAGCCCGACGCATTCGCGCGGCTGAACGGGCCGCATTGCACCTATGTTGGCCACCCGCTCGCCGAGCGGCTTCCCGAGTTGCGTCCCAGTGCCGAGGAGGCGCGGCGGCGAATAGCCGGCCCGCCGCTGGTGCTGGTGCTGCCCGGCAGCCGGCGCAGCGAAATCTCCCGGCTGGCCGGGACCTTTGGCGAGGCGATCGCGCAAGTCGCCGCCCGGGCCGGTCCGCTCGAACTGGTGCTGCCGACACTCCCGCACATCGCCGGATTGGTCGGCGCGGCGACCGCCAATTGGACCGTGCGCCCGCGCATCGTGACCGCGCCGCACGAGAAATACGCCGCTTTTCGCGCAGCGCGGGCGGCGCTCGCCGCTTCCGGCACGGTGACGCTGGAATTGGCGCTGGCACAGGTGCCAATGGTCGCGGCCTATCGGGTCGCCGGCTGGGAGGCGGCGCTGCTGCGCCGGATGGCGAACGTCGACATGGTGATCCTGCCCAACCTGTTGCTCGGCGACAGAGCCGTGCCGGAGTGCATTCAGGAAATCTGTACGGCGGATGCCATATCGGCCGCGTTTCTGCCGCTGCTGTCCGACACGCCGGAGCGGCGGCGGCAGACCGAGGCTTTCGCGCGGCTTGATACCATCATGGGCCTGGCAGGCGACCCGCCGGGCCGGCGGGCGGCCGATGCAGTCCTTGGTGTCGTTGATCGCGATCGCTGAGGCATTTTCGGCACAGTTGGTGCTGACCTGCTTTGCCGCACCGCAACCGGCTTGCCCGGCCTCAGCTTTCTCTCCAGAATTTGCACGACGAGACTCGCTCGGGGCTGGAGCGATGGGGCTGGCGGTTATCCTGCACAGTGGCGCTTTCAGGCGCTTGCTGCGGCTGGCTGCATACGTGCTCGCCGGCGCGCTGTGTCTGACGCCGGGGGCCGCCTGCGCGCAGGATTGGCCCTCCGACGTCGCGGCAGCACCTGAGTTCTTCGGCGAGCTTCCCGAGTTCGACACAATCGCGCCGCCGCCGGTCGTCCTCGACGATGGGGCCGTCAACCTGTTCGTCGCGATCCACAGGACCGCCGCGCAGCGCTACAGCGATACCTACCTGACGAGCGGCCAGAAGCGGCGGCGGTCCATTGCGGCCTCGATCCGCCTGCGCCGGCAGGACGATGCCAATTTCACCAACCGGACGCGCTTCCTTGCCCGCCGCGTCGAGGAGATGGGACGGCCGGTACCGCCGCCGCAACGCGCAGTCGCGACCACCGGCGAGGAACTCCTCGCCACGCTGATCGAGGCCTCGAAGCGTGCGCCGATCGCCAATCTGGTCATCTATGGCCACGCCGCCTCGACCGCGCTGTTCGCACGCGAGGATCGCGGTTTCTACGCGTCGGTGATGGAGGTGGCGAAAGGTTCGCACATTGTATCGGGCGCCGACATCGACAAGGACGAACAGCTCCGCCTTGCCGGCGCGCGCGACCTGTCCGACTTCGAATGGCTGCTTGCGCGCGGCGACATCCGGTTCACCGCCAGCCCGGTGATCGTGTTCGCGGGCTGCGGTGTTGCGGGCAGGCGCGATATCGAGCCGAACAGCATTGCGGCGCGCATGGCCGAGATCACCGGCGCGAAGGTGATTGCCTCGATCGACGTGACCGACCAGTCGATGGGGCGCGGCACAAATTTCCGCAATCACGAGTATTCGCGCCGGTCGTGGGTGCGGTTCGCGCGCAACCAGCCGCCGGAGCGGCTGAACACGAAGGTTATCGACGCGCTGAAGCAGCTCAACTTCGACGGCGCGGCGGTGGCCTCGGTGCCGGCGGGCGCGAAACCCCCGCCCGGTCAAGACTGAGCCCAGATCGGACCGGCGTGCGCGAACAAAAATGGCCGGGCAAGCCCGGCCATTCAGCACTCCGTTTGATCGCCGCGGCGACTATTTTCGCCGCGAAATCGGCTGATACTCGCGCCTCGTCGCGCCGGTGTAGAGCTGGCGCGGACGGCCGATCTTCTGGCCCGGATCCTCGATCATTTCCTTCCACTGTGCGATCCACCCGACCGTGCGGGCGACCGCGAACAGCACCGTGAACATCGAGGTCGGGAAGCCCATGGCCTTCAAGGTGATGCCCGAATAGAAGTCGACGTTCGGATAGAGCTTCTTCTCGATGAAATACTCATCCGAGAGCGCGATGCGCTCGAGCTCCATCGCGACTTCGAGAAGGGGATCGTCCTTGTGCCCGATCTCGGCGAGGACCTCATGGCAGGTCTTCTGCATGATCTTCGCGCGAGGATCGTAGTGCTTGTAGACGCGATGGCCAAAGCCCATCAGGCGGAAGCTGTCGTTCTTATCCTTCGAGCGTTTGATGTACTCCGGAATGCGGTCGACCGAGCCGATCTCGGCGAGCATCTTCAGCGCTGCTTCGTTGGCGCCGCCATGTGCGGGCCCCCACAGGCAGGCGATGCCGGCCGCGATGCAGGCGAACGGGTTGGCGCCGGACGAGCCCGCGAGCCGCACCGTCGAGGTCGAGGCATTCTGTTCATGGTCGGCGTGCAGGATGAAGATGCGGTCCATCGCGCGCGCCAGAACCGGGTTCGGCTTGTACTCTTCCGCCGGCACCGCGAAGCACATGCGCAGGAAGTTGGTCGCGAAATCGAGATTGTTCTGCGGATACATGAACGGCTGGCCGACCGAATACTTGTAGGCCATCGCGGCGAGCGTCGGCATCTTCGCGATCATGCGCATCGAGGCGATCATGCGCTGGGTCGGATCGGAGATGTCGGTGGAGTCGTGATAGAACGCCGAGAGCGCGCCGACCGAGCCGGTCATCACCGCCATCGGATGCGCGTCGCGGCGGAAGCCCTGGAAGAAGCGGGTCATCTGCTCGTGCACCATCGTGTGATGGTTCACGCGATAGTCGAAGTCGGTCTTCTGCGCCTTGGTCGGAAGTTCGCCGTAAAGCAGGAGGTAGCAGGTCTCGAGGAAGTCGCCGCTTTCGGCGAGCTGCTCGATCGGGTAGCCGCGATAAAGCAGGATGCCTTCGTCGCCGTCGATGTAGGTGATCTTCGACTCGCAGCTTCCCGTCGAGGTGAAGCCGGGGTCGTAGGTGAAGACTCCGGCCTGCGCGTAGAGCTTCGAGATATCGACCACGTCCGGCCCGATGGTGCCCTCATAGACCGGGAAATCGTAGTTCTTCTCGCCGATCGTGAGCTGAGCTGATTTGGTGTTCTGGCCGTGGCTGGCGGGTGTCTTGGCGTCCATATGCGACCCTTTCGGTGCTGCCATCGGGAGGCGGCGAGCCGCGCCTCAAGGACCGTGCCTCAGGCGCATGCCAAAGCCGCGTGCGGTGCAGCAAATGGGATAAATCTGGGTATCCCATTCGCCCCCGCCCCGCAAGGTGGCAGCCGCGATGGCTGCCCGTCATTTAGGCATGAAACATCAACAAAACATGAT
>Ga0207674_10007176_pt1 | contig 13012 bp, 14 predicted proteins | sample KBSCornC72_FD_184303 | JGI IMG/M metagenome (GOLD analysis project Ga0207674, IMG submission 184303) | Corn rhizosphere microbial communities from Kellogg Biological Station, Michigan, USA - KBS Corn C7-2 (SPAdes) (version 2) | ecosystem: Host-associated > Plants > Roots > Rhizosphere > Soil ... | reverse complement strand
GGCCAAAGATGGCCGACATGATATCTCCGAAGATACTCATAGGGTGTCTCCACTCTGCCGAGAAAACGATTATAGGCCGAGAAAGCTCTAAAAGGCGGCGCCAAACTACCTTTTAAAAACCTGTGGCCGAATGCCGCGAAATGAGGAGGCCGATGCCACTTACTTAGCTTTCAAAGCCCTGCCGAGTCTTTTGGACGTGAGATTGCAGACTGAGGGATCACGCGGGCTCATTCCGACCTATTTCCTGTGCTAAGTTAAGATCGGAAAAGGCAACGAAAATGCTGATCGTTCGCTGGTCAGCGAACAGGTTTCTGCGCTGATCCCGACAGAGCAGGACAAAGCCTACCCCGATCAGCTCGCACCGATCAGCCCCGCTGCTGAGCTATCTCGGCACGCAATCGTACCAGATCAGTCCCCTGCGGCGTTGGCGGCAAGATCCGAGTCTCCCCCGCAACCAACACAGCCCTCTCAGCCAGAAATCGGGCCTACACCAGGTGACCGGCTTCAAGTGAAGTCGGAAACGAGTATCCGAAATGGTCCGTCGGCTTCAGCGCAAGTCATTTGGTACGGCTTACGCGGGTGCTCGGCTTCAGATTCAATCACGCGACGCAGAATGGGTGCAATTTGTTGACCGTGCGACAAAACCCGCCGGTTGGATTTCGCTGGCATTTCTTGCGCCCGCAGATGAGAGCGTCGATGTTTCAGCAACTGCTTCCAAGGCACTCACAAAATTCAACTAGACCGACAAAGCTGCTAGGCTTCGCGAAGCCTCGGAATGCACAACGAAAGCTCCAGACGACTGTACAACACAAACCGGTACGCCAACCTCACCTGTACGCCGGACTTCCCCGGGATCCGGAGTTCGAACCACCGAGGCAAGGCCGGGTTTTTGGTTTGTTTTTGAAACGACGATTAAGCACTGGCCTCTCGCCATACCCTTTTCGGTAGAGTGACGAACTTGGCAGGTTCGCACGCTGACAATATCGCGAAGTCAAACTGCCGAAGATAGCGGGGCTCAGACGGCAAATTTGTCGAGCAGCAAGATGCTAGGTCAGAATTGTTTATGCGAGTGCGCAAGTGTGAGCTTGCCACGGTGACCGCGCCGACTAGAGGGTCGTCCAACCCTTTTTCGTTTGACACATCTATAAAGAGCAGACTCGTTCATCTACGGCTTATCGATGTCCGCTAAGTGCCAGTAGCAGACATCTGGGGATAGGAGGGTCGCAGAGGCTCCCTGTGGGATCGGCGTTGTTGTAACTTGCCGACAACGAAGGGGGGCGAATCATCCGACTTCGAGGATTACCGCGGCACCGGGGCTTCATCCCCGTCTTGTACGGGGCGAGCGAGAGCGGCGCTGATCACGCGCTTGATGCCGAATTAGCTGTAGCGGGGGCACTCGAGGGCCTCGGCTTCACCACCGATCTAATAGAGGTTGCACTCGATCTCGGGTCGATCGAGACCTTGCCTTCACGCCGGCCTCTCCTTGCCTTCAATCTGGTCGATGCGATTGATTGTGACAGCCGCTTCGCACCTAGTGTGCCGGCGCGGCTTGACGCCCTTGGCATTGCCTATACGGGTTGCAGTACGAGCGCCTTATTCAAAACGCTGTCCAAAACCGAGACCAAATTGACCCTGGCTCAGGCTTGTTTGCCAACTCCTGAGTGGTCGGCAGATGGGACAGGCTTCAATCGTAATCCGCGCGTGATCGTCAAGCCATTGTGGGAGCACGGCTCACTTGGCTTGGACGAAACGTCGGTGATGCCTGGTGCGGATGCGCCACGGGTCGTTGCCGAACGAACCTTACGTTTTAAGACCGAACATTTCGCCGAAGCCTTTATTGAGGGACGTGAATTCCACCTTGTCTTGCTGGAGCGGATTACGGGCGTGGAGTTGCTGCCGATCCCAGAGATCCTGCTTGAGGGTTCAAAGGCCCCCGCGATTTATGGCTACGACGCCAAATGGACGCCTGACAGCCCAGCCTATATCACCACTAAACGCCGCTTCGGTCTGGAACGGGACGAGCCCGAACTGGCCGACACGCTTAAGCAACTCGCGTTGGCCTCCTGGACTTTGTTCGGATTTAGCGACTATGCGCGCATCGATTTTCGTGTTGATCCGACCGGGGCGCCCTTTATTATCGATGTAAACTCAAATCCTTACCTTACGGTGGATACGGAAGACGCTGCCGCAGCGGCAGAGGCTGGGCTCTCTTACCAGGACTTGATCGGCAGCATCGTCGAGAACGCGCTGAGAGCTTCGCAAACCAACGCTCCACAAGTTTTGCAACTAAGGATCGCCTAGAACGCGGAAGCGACGCCCAGGGCAAAAGATTCGGATCCCTGGACTCTGCTAAGTGCGGGAGCCACCCAAGCCTAGGCCGCGCTTTTTGGTGCGGCGATGTCCAAGCGGGATTCCGAGCAAACGCGCCTCTTGTCTTAGCGCACCCGGAGTGCGCTTGAGCGCTCCGGAGATTGTCTTTACGCGCGTTCTATCTTTTGAATGCTGCCTTAGTCTTTGACCTCAGTGCGGGTCCAATTACGAGGGACAACGCGCTTTCTCCTGGCAATAGCTTTGGCCATATCATTTTCCTCTCTATCCGGGGGCCCTGATAGCAAATCAACACAAAGGGACAATGCGCCGATGTTAGGTCTGCACGGCCTTTTGTCTTTTGACTCGCCCACTTTTAGGCACACATTGAGCCCATCACCAGCAGATGACGACACAGGCTCCTTGTGGCTGAGAGCAGATTCCGGCGCTCTTGGGAAGCCCTACAAAGAACTGGCCAACGTCCTAACCCAGATGTGGAGTTTCGCCGGCTTGCAGGCGTGGGCATGAAGGAGAGCTGTCAAATGTGGCGGCTGATAGTGCGGCTCGATCCAGCGGCACACCGCTATCAGACGCATAGAAGGTATGCCTTCCAATTGATTGTCCTTCGCCATGCGCCCATGAGGGTAGGGAACCGCCGCGTCTCTGCCGAACCACCGCAGGATTGAGGAAGTAGGTCGCACCTGCGGTAGGGTCTGGCATCTGCCCAGTAAGAACGGCATCTGCGATTTGAGCGGCATTACGATAGCGCGGATCATCTAGAGATAGCTTCTTCATCTCTTCGCGCCGCGTCATCAAGGCCCAAAATGCCCAGGTTCGGGGCTTCTTGTCTTCAGCTAACCGAGCTACCCACCCGGAGATGGTGCGTCACTGCCACGTCGAACGTGGGGTACGCATGAGATCGACAACTTGGTCACGTGTGCCCGCAAAGAATAGAAGCCAATCGAGTGGCCGCTCGTCCGCTCCTAAGGGCCGATAGCTGCCATTGACCTTCTAAAATCCGCCTTTTTGGCTGCGGCGATGAAACTCCTTTTTTGGTTGCTTGGCTGCTAAAATGCGACGTGGAATTTAAAGAGCTATCCTTGCCGTCACGTAGGCCCAATCAGCAGAAGGCCCCGCCTCAAAAGAGAGCGGGGCTTTCCGAGGAAACAAAATGCGGTTTTGCGTGCCTGAGATGAGAGAAGCCACGCAATTCGATTAACTTCTAGGCGGCCAGCTTAGTTCCCGTTGCGTTTCGGCGACGCCGCTTTTAGGTCTGGGTTTGCCTCTCAGGCGCGCGTCAGCAAGCACATGGCTGTTCATCTATCAAACTCCGTCATGCCTGTGAGAGAGCTGCCGTGAGCACTGCCTAGGCACATGGCGTTTCTATGGTGGCAGGCTGGCTCAATTAAGTGAGCTCACGTGTCCCTCCGCGGTTCGTAGCAAGCTCGAAAAGGAGACAAGAGTGGCCGGTGACGATGGTCGCTTCGTTTGGTACGAATTGATTACGACCGATAAAGAGCGCGCCAAGGCTTTTTACTCCATGGTGCTAGGCTGGGGCACGCAGGATGTGTCTATGCCAAGTGCGGCCTATAGCCTGTTCACTCTTGGAGATACCTCGGTAAGTGGCCTCATGAAACTGCCAACTGACGCGGACAAAATAGGCGCGAAGCCGCGCTGGATTGGATATGTCGGGGTGAAGGATGTGGACGCCACCGCTGTTCTCATCAATCAGCTCGGAGGAGCCATGCACGTCCCCCCGACGAACTTCGACAACTTTAGTCGTTTTGCTGTTGCTGTTGACCCGCAAACGGCAACCTTTGGGTTAATTAGTTGGCTAAGACCGATCCGGCTTCTTCAGGCGGAGCTGAATATAGCGGGTCGCGTTGCTTGGCACGAGTTGCTGGCCGCCGACCGCGAAAAGGCTTTAGCCTTTTATAGCTCGCTTTTCGGTTGGCAAAAAAAAGAAGCCAGAGTGGGCCCAAGGGGCACTTATCAGTTATTCTCCGCCGGGCAGGAGTCCATTGGCGGCATGGTCACTAAGCCTCGAACGGTGTCAACGCCATCCTGGATCTACTACTTCAATGTCGCCGACATTGATACGGCTGTGAAGCGTGTGAAGAATGGTGGCGGCCAGGTTCTCGAGGGCCCAATTGAGGTGCCGGGAGGCAACTGGATCCTCCAATGCTTGGATCCTCAGGGTGCATTGTTCGCGCTTGTTGGTAAGCGGCGCTATAAGGCGATCGTACGCCTTGCGCCCGCCGCATCGCGCGATCCTGCAGTTTTGGTTTCGGCTTGCACAAACGAGTGAGTGGGTGGGTGGCTCTACAATAAAGGTGGTGTCCGCGATTCGATGCCGCGGCCCATCGCAAATTGACCAACCGGGCCCTCGACGTGGAAGTCAATCCCGGTCATCTTCGAAAACAGATCGATATTGACGATTCCGATCGCACATCCGCCCAGTCCCATATCGGTCGCCATTAGGTAGAAGGTTTGCATCAACACGCCGACGTCCTTCAGAACGAGTTTGTAAGCAATCGCGCTGTATTTCCATGAAACCCGGGCAAAGCGCACGGCTATGGTGATCAGGACCTGGGGGGCAGCAGGCGCCCCCATTGCAAATGCCGCTCTCATTAATGCCGCCTCGAGGTGAGTACTCAAAACCTGGATCGGCACGAGAGCGTGTTCGCTGGCATCATAGTGATAGAATCCTCTTGCAAGTCCTTCACATTTATCGACCGTGAGATAGAGCTCGAGCTCGTAACAAGCCCCAGCCGACGGATACGGCCTGGGAGCGTACACGATCGATGCACTGTCCTCGCCGAACTCAAGCTGGCTACTTACTTCGGACAGTACGGGCGCAGTGCCCGCGAGGAAACGAGACAGCTCCTCGAGCGTGATTGGTCGTTGATCATCGAAGTTGCGCGTCGAATGACGTTGACGCAAAAGTCTTCCGAACGAGATTGTCTCCGGCTGCACAGCGGAGAACTTGCATAGAGGGATTTTCTTTCCGGGCCACGACGGCCGCACCGCCGGTGGTGAAGATATGACTCGCGCATAAGGATAAACGCCACCGATAGGATTGGCATGCCTTCCTTCCGTGCTGCGCGTGTGGAAAAGAAGATCGTGAAAATCCCAAAGAACAAGATCGGCGTCCCCCTCGGCCTCGCGGAGCCTGTCGCTGGCAGTTTTAGTTTTGAATAGGATTTGGCAAGCGACCAGCAACGCAAGAAACTCGACCCCGGGAAAAGCGTCGTGCTGGCGCAACCGTTTGACTTGTTGCGGTGTGGAGAATATGGCCAAGGTAGTCGCAATCTTCGGATTGCAGAGTTTGAACAGCGCGCCGGCACGGGGCGATTCCACGACGATCTCGTTGCCACGGCGTCGCATGTAAGCGAACCGCGAGAGGACCAGAGTATCTGTCTCAGGAAGTGGTAGCATCCGCGGCCAATAGTCGGGAACCTGCGGCTCGATGACGACGAGGTCCTCCCCACTTTGTGAGCGCCCGAGACGATATTCTAAAAGTCCGTGTGTGGCCAAACGCCGGACCAATAGATGAATTTCCATGTTCCGGCTGTTAGACGCAAACGAGCCGAGCGGCAAACCGACGCGCAACTCCTGCGCACGATCCACAGCATCCGCACTGAGCTTCCCCAGACTGACCGATTGGCCATGAAAACACGCGACGACCTCTCCGTTCGCGTGAGTTTCGAGCGCGACATTAGGTGAAAGTCTCGCGGAAAGAATTGAGGGCCTGGCCCGTCGTGCTCGCTTTGTTTTGGGAGACCGCAAATGATCCTCAAGTCCGGGGGTGAAGCGGGTTGAGTTCGTCTTCCGTCAACGGCCGATCGCGCCAACCTAGCTTTACCGGAACGTCGTACAGCCGCCCGGGAGCGAAGCGGCGATAGAAATGTCGCAGTCCTGGTAGGATCACCCTAACCACTGGCACCTCGACGTCGGGACGGGTTTGGTCGAGAACAAGGAAATCGAGACCAACCTGCTCGGCGAGGTGCATGCAAGTCATCACCTGCTCGCGACTATCGAGATGGCTAAAGTCTGAGCCAAATGCGGGCTGAACCATGCCGCTCGGAACTAAATAGGGTTGGTCCCCTAGCCGCAATTCACTGGGACCAATTTTGCTCCATAACTTCCCCGCACTACGGCAGCCAACGAGACCTATCGACATGAATTGGTTCAACTCGGTCATCGCGCGCAACATGGCGATGCGCGCATCGAAGTGTGCGCCGGAACCGAACTCAATCTGTTCCTGCGAGCCGTTAATCCAGTGACTTACCGCCACGAAGCTCGGAATCCCGAGATCACTGGTGACATCGAGCACCCACAGTCGGCGTCCTGTTTCACCGAGCTGGATTTGTATATCACGGATGTAAGGGTCATCAAACTGAGTAAGGTCTACTTCAGGCCGCTGCAATCGGTTGTACCACCAGATTGCGTATGAATCTCTTTCCACCAGCTCCAGGAATCCCTGGACAATTGCTTCTTCAAGCGTGTTGCCGGCCGCGCAGCCATTAGAATCTGCAGGTGGCAACTGTTGCCAACCAGGCCCCTTATAGAAAAAGTATGAAATAGCGGTGGGTAGATATCTGAATTGTTTGTCGCGAAGGGACCAAGCCGGAGACCATTCGATCTCGGCTGATCGATCGAGTGGGATCAGTGTTGCCGCGGCTTGGTTTGGTGACGCGGTCGGAATCGGGTCGCGCTCATACTGCGCGTCGCTGAACAGCATGACATCGTTCAGATGAATGCTATCGCCCGCTGGGAAATCCGTGAATCGGCATGTCATTCTGATCTCGTCACCCTGAAAACTTCCGGAGTAACGTTCGATCGCCTCCATGAGCGCACTAGCCTCCCCCTGGTCGGCAGTGCTGCCTTTTCCAAAGCTGCCGCCGCTCAATCCCGCCTTGAGCTCTTCGAGCGTCTCAGGGCGTGGAGCATAATTGTGGGTGGCAAAGTAGTTGGTGTTCAAAGGGAGGTCTGCTTGGATGTGTTCTAACCGAGAAACGACGCCTGTAAGGGGGCTCACATGCTTTCGGAAACGTGCAACGGTCACCGACGGTGAAACAGACCGGAATCCGCCGCTCGTCATAATCAGCTTGCCACCAGTGCCGAGCTCGATCGGCTTCGGCGTACGACCTGGGTCGCGCAGCGCCTTCTTGCCGCACGCGGGGCATTGTGGGCGAGTTGCCACGTAATGCTTCATGATGGTAGAGCCGAGCAGATCGAGGCTTATAATGTGATCGCCTAGCTGAGTCCGAAAGTCAGTGGCGATAGCTTTCGCAATCTCAACGGCGGCCAATTGAATCCCGCTTTCCCCGAAGAGATTGTGAGCAAGAGTTGACGTTACGATAGGAATGGATTTTTTGCGGTCGAGGAACGCTTTGACCTCACGGTTTCGTCTCATCCGCTCGGCAAGACATGACCAGCAGGCGCTTTTGCCTGGTCGAAACACTGGGCCTACAAGCGGAAAAACACCGGAAGGCTGGACGAGTAGCCAAGAGGTCCGATCCGACAAATGCTGCCGATTCAGCTCTGCCAGTCCTTCTTCGAGGTAATCGTTCACCAAGGTGACCGTCAGGTCGGCAGAGCGTTTCGTAAGACGAACGCCTACCTCGTGTAGTGCGGCAGTTAATTTTTCCACACCCTGCACATCAACCGAGTGAATACGCACACGCACATTCTTGAGATTTCTTTCGGCTGTTTCCGGCGGAAGCCCGAGGCTCGCCCAATACGCGGACCTGATTCCCTCGGACGATCGAGATGTGGGGATCACAAAGCGCCGGTCGCATAGCCGCTGAAGCGCTTCATAGATTTTATCTGGCGGAAAATACTGTCCCAGCTCGCGAACAAGTTCGTGAACGCTTCGACCAGCAGCTATGGCCGGTGCCAACGCACAGTAGAGTTCGCCGTGAAGAAAGAACTTGCGGTCTTCCGAGTAGAGTGAAACGACACCAGTCGGAAGCACATAGACTGTGAAATTTGGCGCAAACCGTAAAACATTTCTGCCGCTGAGCTGCGTCCTGCCAGTCTCTATTGTCGGCTTCTTACCGGGACGCGGACGTTTACGCTCCCCAGATCCGTCGAATGCCTCTATGGTCGGGGACGGATCCTTTAAGTTGCGAAAAGCACGCCGTTTAGCTCGCACACCAGCTCTCGACTAGCATTCTTTGCGCTCGTCTAAAAGATGATTAAGGGAGCCACATAATATGGCAGGTGACGTCAGTAGCACCAAACCAACCGACCACCGATCCAGCACCAGTAGCCTCCACCGCAGCCTCCGCAGCCGCCGCCACCGCCGCAGCCACCGAAGAAAAAGCTGACGCAACCGCAGCCGTGACGGCAGCCTCCGCAACCGTGGCAACCACATCCGTGATGGCAGCCTCCACAGCCGACGTGCGCGTGGCATCCGCCGCAGCCATGACAGCCGCCGCAGCCATGGCAGCCGCCGCAACCATGGCCAACAAGCTCCACCATCGAAGACGTTCCGTCGCCTTCTTTGTCGAATACGTAAAACGTAGCCAAGCTGACATCCGCGATTTCTTCCTCACTGAGGAAGACTTGATTGCCATCTCCGTTGCCTGAAGTGGATAAGTTTACTGCCGGTCCTCCAGGGACAGCAGACGCGGTGCTTGCCAGCGACAACGACAAACCGGCGGCTCCTAGGACCGGGAGCGTTTTGCTCCCACGTTTTCGCTTTGAAGGCTGTTTTGCTTGGTACATGTGGCGTTCTCCTATCACTATAAGTGAGAGGTTTTTGGGCTTCGCTGCTTCATTTTAGGCGAGTAACTGATTCTTTTTAGACCACGTTCCGAAAACATTAGTGCGAAGCGTTTATGTCGCACCTCGGCTGACCAGGTCGCTTGGAACACCCTGCCTCAAAGAGGAGAAGCCAAGGCCGACAGCTTCACGACCAAGACCGAGCTCGCGTCGGACGGCGCATTCAGCAGGGTTCGAGCTGTTGATACAGCTCAAAGCAAATCGAACATTATCACCGTCAACGACACCAGACCCTGTGGCCGTGGCGCCAGCACCAGTACCCTCCGCACCCACCGCAGTCACCGCAGCCACCCCACCACCAGCCGCCTCCAATGCTGACGCAGCCGCAACCACCACAGCCGCGCCCGCAACCATGGCATCCACAGCCGTGATGGCAGGCTCCGCAGCCGACATGCGCGCGGCATCCGCCGCAACCATGACAGCCTCCGCAGCCATGCCGAACAAGTTCTATGCCTGGCTGAGCGGTATCTTCGCTTTCCTTGTCGAAGACGTAGAACGTCGCCAAGCTGACGTCCGAAATCTCCTCTTCACCGAGAGTGACTCCTGTGCCTTCGCTTTCCTTGTCGAAGACGTAGAACGGCGCCAAGCTGTGTCCGATATTTCTTCCTCACCGAGAGTGACTCGATTGTCATCTCCGGTCTTTGAGGTTGACGTATCTGCCAGCCCACTAGGGACTGCGGACGCGCCGCTTGCGAGTGACAATGACAATCCAGCGGCCCCCAATACCGGTAGGGCCTTGCTTCGATGCTTTCGTTTTGAAGTTTGCTTCGCTTGGGGCATCGTCAACTCCCTCCCCCCTGATGCTCGACAGGTGGGCCGCTTTTAAGAGAGCGACGGGCCAGGCCTTGGTCGTGATGGCTGTCACAAGCGAGCCTTCTTTTGGAACCCATGCAAATCGTTTGCAAACATCGCCCTCCAGGGTCAATCAATTGATTCAAGGAAATAGATCGTCGGAGTGTCCAAAACGCCTGCGTGCTTCATCGCTTCTTTAAGATCAGCCGACGCGGCAAAGTCCTTAGCCTTCTTCGGGTCTTCAGTATCGAAGACGACAACAATTTCGCTCTTGTTGCTATCGGCGGAGTGGGGCAGCGGATCAATCATTCTTCAGCTGCTTCCTTTGAGATGAAGGCGGATTTTCAGGGCCGTTAGGACCAGAAGAGCTTGCCTCACTTTTGATCCACTGCTGCGCAACTGACCGGGCGAGCAACCGCACCAAATCGTGAAGCGGCGAGGGCGTGGATAACCCTAGACGGGGAGATGGGCTTTGCTTCGGCCTGCGCATGTTGGCCCGGTTGAGGGCGGCCGAAACCGAAGTCACCGGAAAGTATTAGGCAAAATTCGTGCAAATGGGATTGGGGAACACTGCCTCGCAGGGATTATTGCTCGCGCGCGCTCGGCCGACGAGCCGACCGCGCCAAGGACTCAGGATTCCAGTCATCAAGCTGGTAGATGCGTTTGATCTCTAAACAAACAGCCAGAAATCGGGTCGAGCTGTCTGAGGCTGCCCGACCCGTGTCCCTAGAATAGGCGGCCGCCATGAAGTGATAGAGAGCACGTTCCAAATCTTTCCGGGGTTGCCCTCGCACTTGTCGTTTTGCCACAGGTGCAGCAAAGGCCCCCAGCAGATCCAGCAGTGCCAAAACTTGATCGTCCCGGCTTGTGAAGCAGACGGGGTCGATCAGCACCCCGGGTTCAGTCGAATCCGGCCATGCCGCCAGGACGCCATCAGCTTGAATCTTTAAATGCCGAAAGTCCAAATAGTCCTGGGCTGCCGGAGAGAGGTGGTGCAGCCGCGCGCTGATATCCTCGAGCACTCTGCGGAATTCAGCAGCACGCCAGGTCGCGTGGTCTAATAGGCGCAAAGCGCGCCAAATGCACTTCTCAATTTGCGCGAGTTCCGCCTCGACCTCGGGCGCCGACTTTCGTTCACGCAGCCTCCGATAGGTACGGACACATCGTTCAACAGCCCGTCCGAACCGATCGCAATGATCATTTGGGATGGCTCCTATCAAGCAGAGCTTTTCGGTTTTCTGCTCGGTCAAGCGTGTCATGCCAGAGCCAGTTAGCACAACCGCAGTCATTAGTGTCCACCGAGGTTCAACCTTTCTGACGTTGCTGCAGCATTGGTCGGGTGCGGTTGATGCGGCGGGTGTGGCCACTGGCCGTAATGCTCTGGGCGGATCGGGCTCCTCCGAATCGTGGGAGCATTAACAGCACCCACATCCTGGGCACTCATGTGCCGGTGAAAGAACCGTCCACAGCATCAAAAGGACATAACTAGCTGCCGGCCCTCGCACAGCGGAGTTCAGCTCAGGGTAGCTTGTCGAAGAACAGATAAAGGGCGGCAATCCGGCCGTCCCGGGCAATAATGAAGTCAGTCCCGGCGTAAGCTGGCGCCTCACCAGGACGGCCCGATACCCACTGGATCCGGCCGCCGTTGCCCAATTCCTCAGGCTCGGCAATTGGCTGATATCGAAAGTCAGGATGAGTAGCCCTGATCGCGCCTGCGACGCGATCGATCTCGTCCCGGCCACGGTAGACGCCCCCGCTGGGGTCGTAGAACACGCAATCTTCGGTGAAGATCTCGTCGATGGCCGCGCGCCGACGCGCGGGGTCGTTTTCACCGAAGACGTCGTGAAGATTGCGGGTTAGCAAGGTCGATATACTGTGGGACATGGCTTGTCTCCTCTCGGCATCGAGTGCGGTTGCGATATCTCGACCCGAACGGCTCTATTGCGGATCAGGCGGCCGGCGCGGTGCTTGTCTGGGCCGCGGCGCGTGGCAACCATGTATGTCGTCGACCCGCAGGCTTGCCACTTGGCCATCGAAGGTCCGCGCGCTCGCGCTCGTCGCCGCCCTGCCGGTTGTCGCGTCTGGGGTTCCTAGACCTTCGATCGTCCTGAGCGGCGCGGACCTATTATGCGGAAGCGAGAGGCGTCGGCGGTAACCGAAAGAACTAGCTGCACGCATTCGGGCACGAAACCGGTCTCAAGCCACGGGTGATTAGCCTTCCGTCTATATTTGCGCCGTGCCGCCATCGACGAACAACTCAATCCCCGTGATGAAACTCGAATCGTCAGACGCGAGAAAGAGTGCCGCCCTGGCGACCTCTCGTGGCTGGCTTATACGGCCCATCGGGATTAGCGACACGAACCGGCCTTTGACTTCTTTAGGAACGCCGACGAAGACGCCGATATCGCGGCATGACTGCGTCGAGGGATGGAGCTGCATCGGCAAATGGAAGGGTATACCGCTTTCCGCGCTGCTCGATCGCGTCAAGCTCAAGCCGGATGCGCGCTATATCGTGTTCTATTGTGCCGACAATCTGTTCGAGACCGGCAAGGAAAAGGACAAATACTATGAATCGATCGGGCTCGTTGACGCCTACCATCCGCAGACCATTCTCGCCTACGAGATGAACGATCAGACTCTTCCAATTGCCAACGGCGCCCCGCTGAGGCTCCGGGTCGAGCGGCAGCTCGGTTACAAGATGGCGAAATATGTGATGCGCATCGAGGCGGTCGATCACATCGTCGGCATCCGCGGCGGGCGCGGCGGCTTCTGGGAAGATCTCGGCTACGAGTGGTACGCCGGCATCTGACGTCGCCAAAATTCTACCGCGGCAAAACGAAGGGACCCGCCGAGCTCTCGCGGGTCCCTCCCAATTCGCCAGTCGCTTAGCGCTGAAGCACTACTTGCCGAACAGATGGTGGTGGTGCTTGTGGGTTTTCTTCCAGGCCTTGTAATGCGCCTTGCACTCTTTCTTGTAGGCGCGGCGCGCCTTCCGATCATGGGGATAGGCGGCTTTGGCAGCCTTGTGGCAGCCGCTACCAGCCATCGCCGGAGCGGACACCATGGCGGCCGTGGCGCCGAAGAGGACGAGAGACGCGGCCGCAGCCAAAAACACTTTCTT
>Ga0207674_10007173_pt1 | contig 13018 bp, 4 predicted proteins | sample KBSCornC72_FD_184303 | JGI IMG/M metagenome (GOLD analysis project Ga0207674, IMG submission 184303) | Corn rhizosphere microbial communities from Kellogg Biological Station, Michigan, USA - KBS Corn C7-2 (SPAdes) (version 2) | ecosystem: Host-associated > Plants > Roots > Rhizosphere > Soil ... | reverse complement strand
GAGACGCCGACGCCGGAGAACGTGCGGATCGGGATGCCGGTGGAGCTGGTGTTCGATGACGTGACGCCGGAGAGGACGCTGCCGCGCTTCAAGCTCGCTGCGGGTGCGGCTACTCCTGATGGACACGAGCGGGCCAGCGACAAGGCCAAGGCTCAACCGCATCCCGCCGCTCCTGAGGCGCCTTCTCCAGCAGCAGTGCCGCTGGTTCGCTCGCGTCGCCCTGTCGCAGCCGTGGTCGGCGCCGCAGAAAGCGCAGTGCTCGGCAAGCTGCCCGGCATGTCGCGCCTGGCGCTGCACGCAGACGCGGCACGCCGCGCACTAGCCGACGCAGGCATCAAGCTGTCGCAGGTGGACGGCGTGTTCTCCACGGTGGCCGGTCCCAACGAACTCTCGGAGTACATGGGCCTCGTCCCCCGCTACGTCGACAGCACCAGCGTGGGCGGCTGCTCCTACATGGTGATGGTGCGGCACGCCGCCGCCGCCATCGCGGCCGGCTACTGCAGCGTCGCATTGATCGTGCACGGCGAGAGCGGCAAGTCCCGCATCGATACGCTGCACTTCGATCCAGTCGCGGGCCGAGGCCACGGTGGAGATAAACGGCTTGTGATTGATCACGCATTGACGCTTGAGCGCGATGGCTTCGGGGAAAATCGACGAAGGGTCGACCGGGTCGATGAAATAAATCGCGCCGTCGAGCTCGCGCCCCTGGTCGGGCAGGCCGACGACCTCCGCTACCAGTTTCATCAAGCCACCGTCGCGACCATTCGGGTAGCGCAGCAGGCCGCGATAATCCTCGAAACGATCATCCACCACGATGGCATCGTAGGTGCGCCCTACAGCGCAGAGCGTGATATCGAGTTCGCGAATACCCGCATCGCAGGCCTCCAGCCAGCGGAACAAGGCCGCATCGGCGTGACCATGGTGCAACTGATTGGCTGCAAGCCCTATCCGCATAACGGCCCCTGGAGCTCTTTGAGGACCGCCAGTGTAGCCGGGGGTTTGTGATGGAAGCGAATCCAACCCGATTTTGCAGGAGCGGCTTCAGCCGCGATCAGCCGTGGCGTGACCGTTTGTCGCGACTGAAGTCGCTCTTACAGGAAAGGGTTCTCAGGCGAGCAGCTGCTGCGCAATCGAGCCGGCGGCTTCGCGGCCATCGTAGACCGCACGCACGACCAGGTCCGCACCGCGTACATTGTCGCCACCGGCAAAGATGCGCGCGTGGCTCGTCTGTAGCGGCAATGCGTTGCCCACACCGGTCGCGATACGGCCCGACGGCTCCAGCTCCACCCCATGCGAACGCAGCCAGTCGGGGGGACTGGGCAGAAAGCCGAACGCCTGAATCACCACATCGGCTTCGATTTCGTGTTCGCTGCCTTCCACATTCTGCGGCCGCGGGCGACCGTCGCCGCTGTCGACCAGGGCGGTTTCGACGACGCGTACCGCACGCACGCGGCCATCGTCATCGCCAAGGATCTCCAGCGGCTGGCGATGGAACAGGAACTCCACGCCTTCCTCGCGGCTATAACCCACTTCGCGGGCGGAGCCGGGCATGTTCGCTTCGTCACGGCGATACACGCAGGTCAACGACTTGGCGCCCAGGCGAATCGCCGTGCGATTGCAGTCCATGCCGGTATCGCCGCCACCCAGCACCACCACGCGCTTGCCGTGAAAATCGAAGGCATGCGCTACCGGATCGTCGCGCATCAGGCGCTCGGTATTGCCGATCAGGAACGGCAGCGCGTCGTGCACCCCATGCAATTGACGTCCCGGCAACTGCGCATCCACATAGGTATACGCACCAGTGCCGACGAATACGGCGTCGTAGTCATCCAGCAACTGGCCGAATTCGATATCGCGACCGATCTCGTGACCCAGCAGGAAACGCACGCCCATGCCTTCGAGCACATCGCGGCGCGTGCGCACGATGTCCTTGTCCAGCTTGAACGGCGGAATGCCGAAGGTCAGCAGGCCGCCGATTTCGCGCTGGCGATCGTAGACATCCGCGGCGATGCCGGCGCGGCGCAGGCGATCCGCACAGGCCAGGCCAGCCGGGCCGGCGCCGATGATGGCCACGCGCTTGCCGGTTTCGCGCACGCGCGAAAGATCGGGACGCCAGCCCTGGCGCAAAGCCTCGTCGGTCACCCAGCGCTCGATGCTGCCGATGGTGACCGAGCCGAACGCGGTCTGTTCCAGCGTGCAGGCGCCTTCGCACAGACGATCCTGCGGGCAGACACGGCCACAGATTTCCGGCAAGGGATTGGTCTCGTGCATGAGGGTCGCCGCTTCGAGAATGCGACCGTCCTGCACCAGCTTCAGCCAGTTCGGGATGTAGTTATGAACCGGGCAGGCGTGCTCGCAATACGGGTTGCCGCAATCGATACATCGCCCGGCCTGGCCCGACGCCTGCGGCATGGCGAATTCGCCGGCGATTTCGCCATAACCCATGACGCGCACCTGCACAGGCACGGTGCGCGGCGTTTGCCGCGGAAGGTCGAGGAACTGGAAAGCTTTGTCGGTCATAGGAGGCGCGAAAGGAGTGAGTGAATAGGAGTGAGGAGTTAGAGAAAGCGGGCGATCAGCGTTTTCGCAAAGATGCCGACTTTCTCGCTCTCACTTTCTCCTTGCTCCTCTCCACTATCTTCTGCTTCGTCATGCGGCACTCCTTAACTCTTCCGCCAACGCCGACAGACTCGCCGCCTTCGGTTTCACCAACCAGAATTTGTACTGCAAGCCGCGGAAATCGCGCAGGATCTGCCGACCCCAATCGCTACCGGTCAACGCGACATGCCGCTCGACCAGGCCGCGCAGATGTTGCATGTAGTGCTCCATGCCTTCGGGCGAAATACGCAAGATGTCGACCAGCTCGTGGTTGTAGCAATCGACGAAATCGCGTTCCAGATCGAGCACGTAGGCAAATCCGCCGGTCATACCCGCACCGAAGTTGAGGCCGACCTTGCCCAGCACGGCAACCACGCCGCCGGTCATGTATTCGCAGCAGTGGTCGCCGGCACCCTCGACGACCGCCAGCGCACCGGAGTTGCGCACGGCAAAGCGCTCGCCGGCGCGGCCCGCGGCAAACAGCTCGCCGTCGGTAGCGCCATACAGGCAGGTATTGCCGATGATGGCGGCGTCCTGGCTGGCAAACGGCGAATCGAGCGGCGGGCGCACCACGATGCGGCCACCGGCCATGCCCTTGCCGACACCGTCGTTCGCTTCGCCGGTCAGGTCGATATGCAGGCCGCCGGCATTCCAGGCGCCGAGGCTTTGTCCCGCCGCACCATGCAACCGCAGGATGATCGGCGACTCGTCCATGCCATGGTCGCCGTGCGCCCGCGCGATATCGCCCGACAGGCGCGCACCGATGGCGCGATCCGTGTTGACGATGTCGTAGGCAAATTCGCCGCCCGTGCCGGCGGTGACGAAGGTCGCCGTGTCGGTAGCGATACGCGTCGCTAACGCCGCCTCGTCACGCATCGGATTGCGCGCCAGCGTACAGGCGAAGTCCACATTCGAACCCAGACTTGCGCCATCGATCAACGGCCGCAGATCGAGCTTGTGTTGCACCGGGGTCGCACCCTCGAGCTGCTCGAGCAAGTCGCTGCGGCCGATGATGTCGGCCAGCGAGCGCACGCCCAGCCGCGCCAGATGCGCACGCACGTCTTCGGCGACAAAGCGGAAATAGTTCATCACCATTTCCGGCAAGCCGATGAAGTGTTCCTTGCGCAGCACTGCGTGCTGTGTCGCCACACCGGTCGCACAATTGTTGAGGTGGCAGATGCGCAGGTACTTGCAGCCCAGCGCCACCATCGGCCCGGTACCGAAACCGAAGCTCTCCGCACCGAGCATAGCGGCCTTGATCACATCCAGGCCGGTTTTCAGTCCGCCGTCGGTCTGCAGGCGCACGCGACCGCGCAGGTCGTTGCGGCGTAGCGTCTGCTGCGTCTCGGCCAGGCCCAGTTCCCAGGGCGTACCGGCGTACTTGATCGAGGTCAGCGGGCTCGCGCCCGTGCCGCCGTCGTGGCCGCTGACGGTAATCAGATCCGCGCCGGCCTTCACCACGCCGGCAGCTACCGTGCCGACACCGGCATGGCTGACCAGCTTGACCGACACCAGTGCCTGCGGATTGACCTCCTTGAGGTCGTGGATCAGTTCGGCGAGGTCTTCGATGGAATAGATATCGTGATGCGGCGGCGGCGAGATCAGGCCGATGCCCGGCTTGGCGTAGCGCAGGCGCGCGATGGTCGCATCGACCTTGTGTCCCGGCAGCTGGCCGCCCTCGCCCGGCTTGGCACCCTGGGCGATCTTGATCTGCAGTACTTCGGCGTTGACCAGATAGGCCGGCGTCACACCGAAGCGACCGGAGGCCACCTGCTTGATCTTGGACATCTTCTCGGTGCCGTAGCGCACCGGGTCTTCGCCGCCTTCGCCCGAGTTGCTGCGCGCGCCGAGACGATTCATGGCGATCGCCAGGGCTTCATGCGCTTCGGGCGACAAGGCACCCAGCGACATGCCGGCCGAATCGAAGCGGCGCAGGATATCGTCCACGGGTTCGATCTGCGAAAGCGGCAATCCTTCCGACGCACTCCTGGGCACCAGCAGATCGCGTAGCGCCGACGGCGGCCGATGATCGACAAAATCCGCGTACGCACGATAGTCGGCCGGATTGCCGGTACGCACCGCCTTTTGCAGGGTGGCGATCACGTCCGGGTTGTACATGTGGTATTCGCCGCCATGCACATACTTGTACAAGCCACCGGCGCGCAGCGGCAGCGCTTCGTTCCAGGCCTCGGCGGCCAGGAGGCGCTGATCGTGCTCCAGCTCGGCAAAACCCGCGCCACCGATACGCGAAGGCGTACCGGGGAAACACAGTTCGACCACGTCAGGCGCCAGGCCGACAATCTCGAACAGCTGCGCGCCGCGATAACCGGCCACGGTCGAGATACCCATCTTGGAGAGGATCTTCAACAAGCCCTTGCGCACGCCGCGGCGATAACTGCGGCCGATCTCCATGCGGTCGTTGGCGATATGCCCTTCGCGGCCAAGCTCGAACAGGCTCTGGTAAGCCAACCACGGATAGATCGCCGTCGCACCGAAACCGATCAGGCAGGCGAACTGGTGCGGGTCGCGCGGCGTCGCCGTCTCGACCAGGATATTGCACTGGCAGCGCAGGCCCTGCTCGATCAGGTGCGCGTGTACCGCACCCACGGCGAGCAGCGAATGAATCGGCAGCAGGCCGCGCTCGGGGTAACGATCGCTGAGGAAGACCAGCGAGCAGCCACCGCGCACCGCTTCGGCGACGTCGTCGCACAGGCGCCGCAAGACCGCTTCCAGGCCCTGCTCCGGCGCATACATCAGGTCGAAGCGCGGCGTGCTGGCAAACTGCTCCATCGCCAGCAGCTGGCGCAGCTTGCGCTGCGAAAGAATCGGCGAGTTGATCAGGATCTGCCGCGCATTCTCGGGCTGCAGCTCGAATACATTGCCCTCGGCGCCGATCTGCGTCACCAGCGACATCACCAGCTTCTCGCGCAAGGGATCGATCGGCGGGTTAGTGACCTGCGCGAAGGCCTGGCGGAAGCGATCGAACAACGGGCGCACCTGACGCGACATGGCTGCGATCGGCGTGTCGTCGCCCATCGAGCCGGTCGCTTCCATTTCCAGCTCGACCAGCGCCTTCAGCACCGTCTCGCGCTCTTCGCGCGACAGGCCGTAGAGCTTCTGGTAACAGCGCAGCTGGTCGGCCGGAAGCGGCTCGGCGGCCAGCGAAGGATCGATCAGGTCCGATTCCAGATAGCTGACGCCCGCGCGCAGCCAGTCGCGGAACGGTGCGCGGCGGCGATTGATATCGTCGATATCGGCATCGCGCAGCAGACGCTTGTTGGCGAAATCCACCGCGATCATCTCGCCGGGCGCGAGCCGGCCCTTGGCAACGACACGCGACGAAGGCACGTCCCACAGGCCCGCTTCGGAGGCGACGATGAGGTGATTGTCATCGGACAGCGCCCAGCGTGCCGGGCGCAGACCGTTGCGATCCAGCGTGCACGCGGCGTAGTGGCCATCGCACATCACCAGGCCGGCAGGGCCATCCCAGGGTTCGCTGTGCAGCGCGTAATACTCGTAGAAACCGGCGAGATCCTCGTCGATGCCTTCGCGCGCGGCGAAGGCCGGCGGCACCAGCATGCGCATGGCGGCAAGCAGATCCATGCCGCCGGCAAGCAGCACTTCCAGTGCATTGTCCAGGCTTTCCGAATCCGAACCGCTCTGGCGTACCAGCGGGCCGATATCGGAGAGGTCGAGCAGGGGCGAGCGCAGGATCGACTCGCGCGCCTGCATCCAGCGGCGATTGGCGCGGATCGTATTGATCTCGCCGTTATGCGCCAGCATGCGGAACGGCTGCGCCAGCCGCCACTGCGGCGTGGTGTTGGTGGAGAAGCGCTGGTGAAACACCACCGCATCCGACACCAGAGCAGGATGCGACAGATCGGCGAATACATCGCGCAGGCGGCCGGGGGCGGCCATCGCCTTGTAGCCGATCACATCGGCGGACAAAGTGACCACGTAGAAGTGCGGGTCGTCGCTCAGCGCCGTCTCGGTACGGCGGCGCGCGCGGAACAGTGCGCGCTCGAAGGCCGCATCGTCGATGCCTTCGGCCCCATGCACAAAAATCTGCCTTATGCGCGGACATGCCGATGCCGCCATGGGGCCGCAGGCATCGGGGTTCGCCGCGATCTGGCGCCAGCCGGCAACGCGCAGGCCTTCTTCATGCAGATGCGTTTCGAGCAGGCGCTCGGCGTCATCGCCACCGGCAGGGTCGAGAAAAACCAGACCCGCGGCAAAGCGCGGCTCGAGCGCGAGACCGGCCTCGGCAGCAAGCGCGGCCAGCCAGGGCTGCGGGTGATGAATCAGTACGCCGCAGCCGTCGCCGCTGACGCCGTCGGCGTTGATACCGCCGCGGTGGGAAAGTTTGGCGAGCGCAACAAAGGCCGTATCGACGAGTTTTTTGCTGGCACGCCCATCGATCTGGGCGACCAGTCCAAAACCGCAGCTGTCATGCTCGAATGCTGCGTCGTATAGCGTGTTGTTGCCTGGCTTGCCCACCTAAGCCTCCCCGGCTGATGCGTTTGCTGGGCGCAGAAGGCCTCGGTGCGAAAAGCACCGAAGCCGTGTGCGTGTATGGCTCCGACTACACCACACTTGCTGCGTCGCGTCAAAGTCCGGTGAAATTGGGCCATCTGGACGTCCAAACGAGCGATCTTCAGCTCAAAAAAAGGCATGCCATTACTGGCATGCCCAAATGGTTTCATCCGTTACCAAGTACGTGAGCATGGGCCCACCTCTTTTGGCAACCTTTTTAAACACGCTTACACGGGACGAAATACTTCCAATGGTTCGCCGCCGGTCTCATACGGAATGTAGAGCACGTAGCCGTTCTGGAAGGCAATTTCGTAGACGGAAGAACCGGTGTAGGACACGTTGTCCGGTGCGGTCACTACATTTGCGAATACCTGGCTACCATTCGCATTCTCCAGCGTCGCAGTTATGCTCGTGATGAGGCCGGTAACCTTGTTGTCCACCTCTGTAAATTCCAGGCGCAAACCATTGGTGTACTGGATTCCGCGCGTAGTTGTTAACGTGGTGTCCGTTTCGCTACTGGATGTGGGATATGTGCCCTTAAAGGTCAACTCCACATAACCACCGCTTCCATCCCCCGTTCCTATCCCGGGGACATAAGGTGTGTAATCCGGCTTATCGCCTTGCAGCCCACATAGCCCGCAGCCTTGATAGATCATCACCCATCCAGTCGTGGGGATTGCAGTGTCCCCAATAGAGCCCGGACCTTGGCCTGGAGTCGAAGCCGAGGCGATACCTGTGGCGGAGCCAAAAATTATGAGCGCAGAAAAGAGCGCCCTCTTTAGAGAAGCGTGCACTTTAAACATAAATCATCCTTTGAAATGTTTTTCAGGTCTGAGAGAAGCTACCTTTGCACTGCTGAGTATTGTCAAATACTCACTTGCACATCATTGCGATGCGCAAAATCATCCTAAAGAAAGAGGGGGCCCGAAGGCCCCCTCTTTTTGTTACAGCTTGACTTTCACACCGACGTTGTAGAAGCGGCCGATGACGCCAGCCAGATCGTAGGTCGGGTTGTAGTTGTTGGCCGCGTAGTTGGCCGGATCCAGCGGGGCCTTACGGTCGAACAGGTTCTCGACCGAGCCGGTGATGGCGATATGGTCGTTGATGTCGTAGCTGCCGGTCAGGTTGAAGTAGGTGAACGAGGCGATATGGCCGCTGAGCGGGAGCGTGCTGAGCGGCGCGAAACCGCTCTGATCCTGCGCATAGTTGGCCAGACCGCTGACGTAGTACGCCGTGAGCGTACCGGTCAGCTTGTTCCAGATCACCGTGTTGGCAAACGAACCGCGCGTGCGCGGCGTACCGGCGCCCGAGGACAGGGCATACGGGCCATGCGTACCGACGAACTGCTGGCGCGTGCCATCGGGAAGCGTCAGCGCCCAGTTGAAGATCTGGGTACCGCTCAGCTCACCGATATAGTGCCAGTTGTTGTCGAAGTCGAAGTGCGCCTGGATGTCGATATCGACGCCGGTCGTCTTGAGCGAGTTGGCGTTGATGTATTCGCCAATCACTTCAGCCGGACGGGCCAGTGCATTGGGGTTGGACGGATCCGCGCGATCACCGATGACCTGCGAAATGCCGATCGGCAACGCCGTGCCGGCGTAGTACGCATCCAACGCCGCGCCCACATCGGCGGTGGCGATGACGTTCTTCTTTTCGATGTTGTAGTAATCGACCGAAGCGTTCAACCAGCTGGTCGGCTGCAACACGATGCCGAGGGTGTAGTTGGTCGCCTTTTCCGGCTTGATGTTCGGATTGGCGTTGGTGGTCACCGCAAGCGCATACGGGACCGAGATATACGGATTGGTCTTGCCGCCATGCTCATTGATGAACTGATCGGTAAATACCGACGTGCCACCGTAGGTGGTGAAGCCCGTCGCCGAGCTCGAACCGTTTTCAGCAAACGACGGTGCACGCAGGCCCTTCGAATAGGTACCACGCAAAGCGAACCAATCGACGGGCTTCCACTTCAGGCCGACCTTGGGCGTAAAGCCATTGCCGATATCGGTGTAATGGTCGTAACGGCCGGACACGTCCACTTCCAGGGACTGGAACAGCGGCGCATCGAACTCGGCATAGGCGCCGGTAACGTTACGGCTACCCTCGGTATGCGCATTGCCCAAACCCAGGAATTCGAGACCCGGATTGAGGGTCGGATCGTCCTGCGCTTCGTGACGGGCCTGGAGGCCGGCCGCGAAACCGATCGGGCCACCGTCGAGCTGGCCGAAGGTGCGGTTGACGCCGATATCCAACGAGTCGAGATCCGACGTCGAGGTCTTGGAGTAACCCGGAGCGAGAGCATTACGCACGGCAGCCGAGTTGGACGACGGATTGACGAAGTTGTAGCTGCCCGTGTTGATGGCGCTGAGCAGGGCGTCGTAGTTGATCAGGCCATGCTGGTCGGTGTTCAGCCAGGTGTGGTTGACCACAGCGGTGACGTCGTAGCCCCAATCGCCAAGAGTACCCGTCACGTCGCCGACCAGGCGCGCGTTGTGGTTGTCATACTCGTTGTTGGATGCGATATCGCCGAACGCGTAGTTGAGCAGTGCGTACTGGCCAGCTGCTGCGTATGGGTTGTTCGGGTTCAACTGCCCGTTGGCCAGGGTCGGCGGCAAAGCGATACCGCTGGTATTGAACGGCGTCGTCACCTGAACCTGCGACGGACTATTGTTGACCGTGGTCTTGCTTTCAAAATAGCTGGCCGACAGATAGGCGCGCGTCGTGTCGTTCAACTTGACGGTGAAGCGGCTATAGATACCGCCCTGCTCCATCGCATTGGTGACCTGACCATACTGGTTCGGGAAATCCTGCGTGCAGTAGGCGTTGGTGCCGTCATTGCCCGCTACCGTGCCCGTACCGCAATTGGTCAGCGGACGGCTTCCCAGCGGATTGTTATTGTTATCGACGTTCGGAACGCCCGAGGTCAGGTCACCCGGCGTAGCCAGATGGCCCGGAGCAACCACTGCGGATGTCGTGCCCGAATTCGCGCCTGGCTGGCCAGCCAGCGAATTGGAACCACCGATGCGGCTCAGATCGGCCGTGTTGTACGGGAACCCGCGATCACGCAGATAGATCGGGTTGTCCTTCTGGTACTGCACCGACACGTAGGCGTTGTGGCCGTCCTTCTCCAGGTCGCCGCCACCGAACAGCAGCGTCGCCTTGCGGGTCAGGCCGCCACCGTGCTCGGAGGTGCCGACATCGAAGGTGCCTTCGGCGCCCTTGTAGCTCGGCTTCAGGATCACGTTGACCACGCCGGCGATCGCATCGGCACCGTACAGCGACGAGGCGCCGTCCTTCAGCACTTCGATGCGCTCGACTGCGGCCAGCGGAATGGTGTTCAGGTCGACGAAGCTGCGCTGGCCGTCATCGGACACGGCGTAGCTGGCATTGCGGTGACCGTCGATCAGCACCAGGGTCGAGTTCACGGTCAGGCCGCGCAGGGCGACACCCGACGAACCGGCGGCGAAGCCGGCGCCGAAGGCGTTCGGGATCGAGCCGCTGTTATCGGCGGAGATCGAACGAACAACGTCGGCGAGGGTGGTCATGCCGCTGCGCTGGATCTGCGCGGAGGTCAGCACGGTCACCGGAGAGGGCGTCTCCACGTCGATGCGCGGAACGGCCGAGCCGGTCACCGTAATGGTCTGCAGTTGCTTGGCCGACTGCTGATCGGAGGAATCGGCGGTCTGTGCGGACTGTGCGAATGCGGTGCTGGCCACAGGGGCTAATAAAAGCCCGGCCAGCGCCAAGGCGAGCTTGTTGCGCTTCATGGAAAAATCCTCTCTTTATTTGTAGAGCGAGTTGCTCGCCCCTGGGGGCTTGTCCGGCTCTTAATGGGGATTAAGAACAGCTAAATGCCGAACAAGTGCAGCTGGAGTCTTCCACTTTAATGCTCAGCTCACAAGTCCATTACTTTCGACCTAAGTAGCTGAATGACGTAAGTAAATTCGATTTCACGGAGCCTTCGCGCAACATTTCTCGAGTGTGGTCGTAATGGTTTCCATGCGCTTGCACCATGAACGGCCAAAGTCACAGCGCAATGTGGAATTAATCACGTGGTAACAATCGTTTGGATCGTTTCAATAATCGCACCGTTTCATGGCAGCGCACCATGAAAGCACGAGCGGGCACGCAAATAGTTGCGATTATTTTCTTTATGCTGCGGCGCAACAGTCCTGAATGGATCGTTAGGAGCCGTTCTTCGCGCCGGGAACCCATCAGACGAGGCGGCGCGGCCTTAACCTGAAGGCAACACCTGGTGCTCAAAGTTCGAGCTGCGCGCCCAGCATGAAGCCCCTGCTCGGGCCGGGTTCATAGAACCGTCCGTTGCTTTCGTTGACGATCACCGAGCCGGCGTAGCGCCGGTTGAGCAGGTTGTCGACCCGGGCGCTCAGGTGCAGCTTCGAGCCTGCCAGGGGCAATCCGTAGCCCACGTCCGCCCCGAGCAGCATATAGCCCGGTGCCTGCCCGCTATTGATATCGTCCACGGTCACGCTGCCGACGCCGGTTACTTCGGCGCCGTAGTTCCAGCCCATGTCGCCGCCACGCTCCAGCCGCAACGAGCCATAGTTCTCCGGCACGCCGGGAATGCGTGCGCCGGCTCGCACCGGCGTATCGGGTACGGTGCAGCCGCTGGTAACGCAGGTCATGAAGGGCGTGCGGAAGGTGGCCTGCACGTGGGTCGCGCCCAGCAGCATGCGCCAGCCCATGCCCAGGTCGCCATGCAGGGAAAGCTCTTCGCCCTGACGCCGGCTGCGGCCGATGTTCTGGTAGCTGGAGCGGCCACCCACATTGCGTACCACCGCCAGCTCGTTGCGCGAGTCGGCACGAAATACCGCCGCCTCCAGACCGAGACCCTGGGTGGCCTGCCATTTCACGCCCAGCTCGCTGTTACGGCTTTTCGATGGCTGCAGATTGAAGGCGAGGCCGGCGCCGCCGTCGGCACGGTAGCCCAGCTCGTTGAAGGTCGGCGTTTCGAAACCGCGACCGAAGCTGGCATAGATGCGCAAGGCATCGTCGGGGCGATATTCCAGCCCGGCCACCGGCGTGGTGGCGGTATAACGCGCGCCGCCGCTGTCGTTCGGGTTGGTCGCGGTGATGAAGAAATCCTGCGAGGTGAAATGCACCACGCTATGGCGCAGGCCCAGCAGTACCGACCACTGCTCGGCGATCTGCCAATAGACCTGCGCGTACTGGTCGAGATTCCAGACCTTGTCGTCCTCGTCGCGGCGAAGCGCACCGGTCACGCCCAGCGTGTCGCCCACAAAATCGTTGTAACCCTGCCGATGCTGGTCCTGCGCGTCGTAGTTGATGCCGACGACGAACTCCAGCGGTTTGCCCGCCAGTTCGCCACGGTGGGTCCAGCGCGCATCGACGCCGCCATAATGGCCGGCCAGGTCGACGACGCCACCGGCGCTCAAGGGGTTGACCTGCGCCGACGGCGGAATGGAAAGCACCTGCTGCACGTCGCGGCTGCCGTAGTAGCCCATCAGACGAAGCTGGTTGTCCTGATCGATGGCCTGCTCGTAGACCAGGCCGCCCTGCATCTGATGCACGCTCTTACGCGTGTTGTATTGATAGGCCGAAGCGATCGCCTGGCGCGGATCGGCCTCGAACTGCGCCTTGGTCAGGCCGAGCGGATCCTGTGCGCTGGGCAGGGACACCGTATTGGCCACCAGGGTGAGCTTGCGCCCCGCGCCCAGGTCGAAGCCCAGCTTGGCGTTGCCCGATTCGCGCTCGGCCTTGCTGTGGTCGCGGTAGCCATTGGTCTGGAAATGCGACACGGCGACGTTGTAGTTCATCGGCCCGTCGACGCCACGGGTCGATGCGCCGACGCGATAGGTATCGTTACTGCCGCCAAACACGCCAAACCGGGTCTGCGCCGGCTCGGTGC
>Ga0207674_10007172_pt1 | contig 13019 bp, 11 predicted proteins | sample KBSCornC72_FD_184303 | JGI IMG/M metagenome (GOLD analysis project Ga0207674, IMG submission 184303) | Corn rhizosphere microbial communities from Kellogg Biological Station, Michigan, USA - KBS Corn C7-2 (SPAdes) (version 2) | ecosystem: Host-associated > Plants > Roots > Rhizosphere > Soil ... | reverse complement strand
TCGCCGACGTTCTTGCCGCTGATCTGTTCGATGTTGGCCCGGAGCTCGACTCCACCGAGCTTGAGGAAGGGGTTGACCACCCAGGCGTGCTGCGCGCTCTTGTATCCGGGCTGTACGTTGCCGGTCCACGCGCTGTCTTTCTCGGTGCCTGACGTGTTCACCATCACCTGATAGTACCGCGAGCCGCCGCGGTCGCCGGTGTAGAGCGACTGGTTGGCAGCGCTGGCCTGCGAGAACACGGAGCTCGTTAGGCGGAACCGGTAGTTCGGCTTCCATTCCTTGTCGAACCCGACCTTGCCGAGGTACGCGGGTGATCGCTTATCGGGAGCAGTCACCTGGCCCCGTGTCTCGCCGGCGAACATGCCGCCCATCGCCATCCACGGACCTTTGCGGAGGTAGACCTCACCACCGATCTCGGTCGTGAACGCATCCATGAGCAGATTGCCGACGAATGGGTTGAACATCGCGTTGCCGTTATCCGTGCGACGGAAGTGCTCGTCGCCGTAGTTGATCTCGAAATGACCCGCCTTGATCGTCACGTACTGCATCACCGTGTTCAGCGCCTTGACGTCGATCGGCGAGTCGTCGATCTGCAGATACCCATCCTTGACCCACGTCTCCTGGTGGTGCCGAGCCGAGAGGTAGCTGCTCATCGCGACGCGGATACCCTTCGCGAGCTGCGCGTTCAGGTACAGGTTGGCGACGGCGTTGTTGAAGCCATGGCCGATGTTCTGCAGCTGATTCGCGTTGACGTTGTTCTTGATGACCGCATCGGCGGTGTTGGAGTGCTCGAGTCCCTGGAATTGCTGCGTGAACGCGGCGCCCCAACCAAGCTTGAATCCGGTGTATGGAATGCCGTCATTCTTCGGCGCTTCGTAGACGTTGATGCCGCGAGCATCCACGGGACGTAGGCGCTGGATCAGCATCGGTTGGACGTTCGAGGGTTCGGCTTTGGCGGGGCTGGAGTCAGCGCTCGCGGCCGGCGCGGCCTTGGCAAGCGTATCGGCATTGGTGCCGTTCTGCGGGAACGCGGGGAGTGCATAGGCCATTGCAGCCACGGCCACGAGTACTGAAGTAGTGTATCTCATAATGGTTCACCCTCGTTAGGTATCGAAACCGGAATCGTGTCTCGGAGTCGTCGAGCGACCGGTTTCGTTTCAGCTTCGCATGACGTCGTCTCAGTTCTTGAGCACCACCTCGAAGCCGACGGTGATCTTCTCGTCGACCTTCATCGTGCCGAGCATGAGGGTTGGCGGCTTCAGGCTGAACTCGGTCATGCGGACCTCGCGCGTGCCGGAGACGATGAGCGTCCCGTCGGCCCCCGGCTTGGCCTGTGCATTCACGGTGATCGGTTTCTCGACACCGCCAAGCGTCAGGGTGCCGTTGAGCGTGACGCCGACGCTCTCGTTCGTGCGAGTGAGGTCATAGCTCGCGGCGCGAAAAACGACTGTCGGGAATTCCTTCGCCTTGAGCGCTTTCCGCATATGCTCGTTCATGGTGCCGTTGCGGCAGTCGAGCTTCTCCGCCGGCACCGTCACCTCGATCGTGGACACCGCTTTCTCGCCGGCGAGCACCGCGGCGACAGCGTCAGCTCCGGTCGACTCGATCTTCGCGTCGAACGCGCCGGCCTGGCACTGGAAGGCCCGCACCGTGGACGTACCGGCGATCCAGAGTCGGCTCTCCGGCTGGAGGTCGAGGGCGGGGTCGCGCCGCGGCGTCGCGGCGAGCGCCGGGAGCAGCATAACGAGAGCGACTGTGGCTTGGACTTGGGCTCGTGACATCGGGTTTCTCCGGAAGCGCCTCCGTCGAGGCGAGTGTCACACGGATTAGATCGTTAGGCCTTGCAGGAAGGAAGCTGGCACATCCAGTCGATTTCATCAGTCGGGCGGGGTTTGGACCCCGGGTCCGCGTGTCGGGGAGCCAAGCGTCAGGGATCTCCCGACGCGCGCTTGTACTCCGGCTGATGTGCCAGGCGTCGCGGCGGCCGCGTCACCGACTCGAGCGTGAGCACGGTGGCGCCGAGGACGGGGACCGAGCTCTCGATTCGCACCGGGTAGCGGAACGTGTCGTCGCTCAAGTGCAGGCGAATCACGCCTTCACCGCCGTATCGGCGTGGGTCCTTCACTCGCATCTCGACGACGATCGTGGAGAACGTTCCCGCGCTCGTTCGCACGGTGTCGCGCCCCACGACGCGCACCGCGATGGGATTGCGCGCCGCGTCGTAGTGCCTGACCACCGTATTCGTGGTGTCCGCGTCGAGTGGCAGCGTGCGCAGGTAGTAGATGAAGGACAGCTCGTCGAGCGGCGCGCTCGTCGGGCTTTCCCCGGAGTGGCCACGCTGGTCTTCCCAACGGCGCTGCTCGGGAAACAGCTCCACGTGCTGCTCGTCGTCGCGCCTGAGCGCGCGTTGCGTGCGCTTGAGGTAGCGGAGCGCCGTCATTCGGGTCGGGTCGATCCAGGATTGGGCGCGTTCGGTGGTCTTGACGAAGCCGACTCGTGCCGAGATCTGTGACCGGAGCACGAGGGTCTCCGTTCCGCGAACGGCCTCGGGGCCATCCACCGACATCTCCCCGTCGCCGACGGTGCCGAGCCTGCCTAACGAGACGCGGTAGTGGAGCCGCTCGCCGACGTCAAAGGGCAACCCCGTCGCTTGTGCGCCGGCGCGAGCGAGCATGGCGCAGTCGAGGAATCCGGCGAGGACAATCGCTCTCCGCAGCCATCTCGCGGTGGTCGATCGTACTGGCTTCGGCATAACGGCTCCATTCCAGGGTGGCGAACATCTGTTCGCTCACCCGAACGATCGACCCAGGAGGTCCTGGAGAGCGTCGGGGGAGGGGAGGAATTGCGAGTGGGTGGTCCGAACCGGTTGGGTGGGGGGATTCCCTACAGGCCTGCCGCCTGCCGCCTGCCGCCTGCGATGTTGCAACGAACACCCGACACCGATGGGGGAGTCCCCCGACATGATCGGCAGTGCCGGCGGCGAATACTTCTCTCCGACCGCTCGACGCATTGCCATCTGCGGAGGCCAACCATGAACTCGTTCCTCGATCGCCGAGAAGCTGGCCGAACGCTCGCCGCGCACCTTGGTGAATACGCCAAACGGTCCGACGTCATGGTGCTCGCACTCCCGCGCGGCGGGTTACCCGTTGCCTACGAGATTGCCCGCGCGCTCTCGGTGCCGCTCGACGTGTTCCTCGTCCGCAAGGTCTACCAGCCCGGCGGGGATGTCCTGATCGGAACACTCGCGAGCGGTGGATTCGAGACGGTCGACAGCGACGCACTCGCCCATCACGGTATCGAACGGCGTGAGGCCGAGCGTGGACTCGCGCGCGCTCGTCAGGAGCTCGCGGAGCAGGAACGCCTGTACCGCGGGAACGGGCCGGCGCCGGAGATCCGGGGGCGGACGATCATCCTGGTCTACGACGGCATGGCCACCGGCGATTCCATGCTGGCCGCGATCGCCGCGGTCCGCGCCATGGGCGCCGCTCGCGTGATTGTCGCCGTGCCGGTCGCAACACCAAACGCGCGCGCGATCGTGGAGCGCTCGGCCGACGCGTGCGTGTGCCTCGCGACGCCGGAACCGTTCTATCGCATCGGCGTCTGGTACGACGACTTCGCTCCGGTGAGCGACGCCAGTGTGCTCTTCCTTCTCGACAGCGCGGCCCGAGGGCTGCGCGCGGCCGCCGCCTGAGGCGGGAGGTCCCATGAGTGCCTTTGTTCCGACGACTCAGCCGATGAGTGATCCGAGGCCAACCGACTCGCGCCCGCTCACGTTGCATCGGGAGCTGCTCCTCGCGACGGACGCGTCCCCTGCGGCCTCGGCCGCGACTCGTGTGGCCGCCGCGCTCGCGTCGCGGTGGTCCACGACTCCGCATGTGTGCACGGTAGTTCCGTCGCCGCCCACGGCCATCGACCCGATGGGAGTGGGCATGGTGTACACGCCAAGCATCGCGGAGGAGATGCGCAGCGCCGTGACGGGTCAGCTCGCGTCGTACTGCCCCGAATCCTCAGGCTGGTCGCGCGAGACTGCAGCGGGGGCGCCGGCGTCGGAGATCGTTCGCATCGCGGACGCGCGCGCTGCGGACCTCATCGTGCTCGGGCTCCGGCCGCATGCGCTCTTCGACCGGCTGTTCCGCGACGAGACCGCGCTCTCCGTCATGCGCCATGCGTCCATGCCGGTGCTCGCCGTCACGCCACTTCTCACGCGACTCCCCCGGCGCATCGCGGTGGCGATCGACTTCAGCCGCGCGAGCATCGCGGCAGCGCGTGCGGCGCTCACGCTGATCGACGATGGCGGCTCGCTCATGCTCGTTTATGTCGAGCCACCGGGTGAGCTGAGGTCGGCCGCGGCGGAGGGGTTCACGACCATTTACACGCAGGGCGTCACCGCTGCGTTCGTGCGTCTTCGGTCCGAGCTTGCGTCGCGAACCAATGCGCGCATCGAGACCGTAGTGTTGCGGGGTGCGGTGGCGGCCGAGCTCCAGTCGTTCGCGTACCGGGCGGAGGTCGACCTCCTCGCCGTCGGCAGCCAACGCCATAGTATTGCTCGCCACGCCGTCGTCGGGAGTGTGACGAGCGCGCTGGCTCGTGCGGCCACGACGTCGTTGTTCGTCATTCCGCCGGGCCGACGTGCCTGACTTCGATATTCGCCAAGCCTTTTCCGGAACAGCCATGAAGCGGATGCAGCGGAAACGGCCGAATCTGCCTAACGGGTTGACGTCGTTACGCCACGAGCCGGGATTCTTGGTGAACGGCCCGGGACGCTCCGGGTCCCGAGGTAGCTCCCAAGAAATCTCGGCTCGTGGCGAAATGCAGCGTGGATGCAAAGCCTGATCCGGCCCCGTAGAAGCCGTACGCGGCGCCAGGAGGCATCCGCCTAAATCAACCCGGCAGCGAGAACGAGAACACACTCCCGCGCCCCACCTCGCTCTCCACCCAGATGCGCCCGCCGTGCGCCTCCAGGATGCCGCGCGCGATAGCCAACCCGAGACCACTGCCGCGACGCGGCGTCGGCCGCGCCTGCCAGAACCGGTCGAAGATCCGCGTCAATGCCTCGGGCTCGATCCCGATCCCCGAATCCTCCACGGAAACCACCACCGATGCCGGCTCGTTCACCGCTCGCACGACGACCGTGCCGCCCGCGTCGGTGAATTTGATCGCGTTGCCTAACAAGTTCGTGATCACCTGCACGACGCGGCTCGCGTCCACGTTCACGGTGCGCAAGGCTGCCGGGATGTCGACGGACAGCCGGATGGACCGCTGCTCGATTTCGCCGCGCACCATATCCACCGCCGTGGAAATGATCGAGCCCAGCGCCGCAGGCTGACGGTCCACCGAGAGTCGGCCAGCCTCGATGGCCGAGACGTCCAGCAGATCGCGGATCATCCCCTGCATCCACACCGTGGCCTCGGTGATCGCGGTGAGCATCCGGTCACGCTCGGCCACATCCGTCGGCGGCGCTTCGCGGAGAATCCGCGCGCACATGGCGATCGCGCTGATCGGGTTCCGGAGGTCATGCGACACCACGGCGAGCACCTCGTCGCGGGCGCTCGTCGCACGCTGCGCCGCCGCGTACAGCCTCGCGTTCTCGAGCGCGAGCGCCGCCGCGAGCGCGAATCGCTGCGCGAGCGTACGCATCTCCGGCGTGAACCGATTGCCGCTTTTCACATCGACGAGCGTGAGGGAGGCGATCGTCCGGTCACCGACCACGAGTGGCACGATGTACAGCGAACGCGCGCCGACTTCCTGCCAGAGGGCAATTGCTTCGGCGTACTCCTCCGTGCGGCTCAACCAGTCGTCATCGATACCTTCTACGAGTTCCGGACGGCCGCGCCTCAAGACGTCCACGACCGGCGATGGCGAGTCCCACGTCCGCGGAAACTCAGCCGCGAGTCGCATCATGAGGCGATGGCGCTCTTCATCGACCGCCCGAGCGACTCGTCGAATCGTCGTGTCCTCCACCACGTCGATCACGCACGCATCTCCGAGCATCGGGAGTGCGAGGTCACCGATCGCATCGAGAACGGCCTCGCGCTGCAGCGACCGCGACAACCGCGTGCCGGAGTCCGTGAGGAATCGATCGGCGTCCTCGACCCACTTTCGCTCGGTGATGTCCCGGAGCACTACCGTATAGATCCGTTCCCCCGTCGGGAGATCGAGCTTCGAGATCGACGCTTCGGCGGGAAACTCGTCGCCATTCTTCCGTCGACCGGCAACGGCACGGCGATGCCCCATGCGCCGCGCCGGCTCGCTGCTCTCGCCGAAGGCGCGGATCTGCGCATCGTGCGTTCGGCGAAATCGCTCGGGAAGCAGAATCGATAGCGGCTGACCGATCGCCTCGTCCGCCGCGTAGCCGAAAATTTCCTCCGCGCCGCGGTTGAAGTGGATGATGCGATGCGCGTCGTCGATGGTGATGATGGCGTCGGCGGCAATCGCCAGGATTCCGGCGAACTTTGCTTCCGACGCACGGAGCTCTTCGTCACTCCGCCAGCGATCCGCGCGCAGCTCAGTCATGAGCGTCAGGCTCTGCCGCTCAGCTCCGGGTTGGAGAGTTTGCCGTCCCGAGGATCCCGACCTTCAGCGCGAAGTCCACGTACTCGGAGCGATGGGAGATCCCCAGCTTTTCGTTGATGCGCTGCTTGTATGTATCGACGGTCTTCGGGCTGATGAACAGCTGCTCGCCGATCTCCGGCGCCGAGTAACCCTGCGCAACGAGTCGAAGTACGTCGCGTTCGCGTTGCGTCAGCGAGTTGTAGCGCTCGTGGTCGGCCTGCGCGGGATCCTTTTTCGTGAGCCCCTTGATGAGCACATGCGACGCCGACGAGCTCACGTACGGATCGCCGTGCGCCACGGCCCGCACTGCGGTGACGAGCTCCAGATCAGCCGCGCTCTTCACCAGATACCCCGACGCTCCTGCCTCCAGCAGGGGCAGCAGATATTCCTCCTCCGCATGCATGGTCAGCACGAGCACCCGGGTGGTCGTCTCCCTGGCGAGGATCGCTTTCGTCGCCGCGGCGCCATCCATGTCGGGCATCGTCAGGTCCATGATCACGACATCCGGATTGAAGCGCTCAGCCAGCGCGACGGCTTCCTTCCCGTTCGTGGCTTCGCCAATCACCGAGATGTCCTTCGCGGGGCTCAGCACGGCGCGCAACCCAGCGCGCACGACGGCGTGGTCGTCCGCGAGTATGACACGAATTACATCACCTGGCATGTTGACTCTCCGTTTCGGTCGCTCCGAGACGCGCAGCAGGACGGCGACCCAGATTGACGGGGACGCGTACTCGCACGTCGGTGCCCTGCCGCGGTCCTGATACGATCTCGACCTTTCCGTTCAGTAGCGCGATGCGTTCCCGCATCTGAAAAAGCCCCATCGCCTGTCCGTCGTTCTCGGCGTTTTCGGGATCGAAGCCCTTTCCATCGTCTTCAACGTGCATGACGAGCTCTTCCCTGGCGAGCCCGACGCGGATGTCTATCGTAGCCGGCGCTCCATGGCGAAGCGCGTTCGCCACCGATTCCCGTGCGACACGATAGACGGCCACCGCGACATCACTCGGAAGGTCGCGGAGCTGCGACTCGACTTCCGGCGCAACACTCACCGAGATCGCAGCCGCATTGGTCGCCGTGCGCGCCAGCTGGCGCAGCGCCGCGACGAGCCCGAGGTCATCCAGAATCTGTGGGTGGACCGTGAGCGAGAGAAGGCGTACCTGCTCGAGCACTTCGCCAGCCGAGTGCCTGACAGCTCGAACCTTCTCCGTCAGGTCGGGATCCTGCGCTTCCCGTTCGATCGCGATCAGCTGATATCGCAGCGCCGCGAGTGATTGCGCGATCGAATCGTGAAGCTCCTTGCCGACGCGCGACCGTTCGCGGTCGCCGCTGCGTACCACTTCCTGCGCCAGCGTCCGCACGCGCGCGCGATCCTCCGACAGCGCGGTCAGGAGGATGTTGAGCATCCCGCCAACCTGCGCGAGCTCCGCATCCGCGACCGCAGACCGCGGCACTCGCGTCTCGAGGTCACCGGCCCACACACGCGTCGCCGTCTCCTCGAGATCGCGAATCGGGCGCAGGGCGATCGACACGAGGAAAAGATTCACCGCAAGACCGACCGCCAGCGCGATCGTCATCACCGCCAGCATTTGCCAGTCCGCCGCGGCGTCGTGGTAAGCGGCATACGCGGCCCAGGCGGTCAGCACGATCAACAAATTCGCGCCGGTCAGCTTGTAGGCGAGCGGCACGCGCAGCACGTGATGCACCCAATCGCCTCCGGCTGATCGCCGGCGGACTTCCTTGGCAAGGGCGGACGTCTCTGCGCGTGGAGTCAATGGTCCTCAGGGATTCGGTTATCGAGTCGTACTGAGGATCGCCGGACGCATACCGTCATTATGTCGGGAGGGGCGCGGAAGTTCGGTCGGGAAAGGGGACTCGCCGTGTAGGGGAACACCCGACACGGTCGCCGCGAACAGAAACCTCGACCGTTCAAGGCTCAGACCATCGAGATTCCTTACCTGGAGTCGCTCGAGCTCGCCGAGCGCCCCCGCATGTCGGTGAGGTGGAGCTTGATGATGACCTGGCGGGTAGGCGTCGGGTCTCGCGGCGTGAGCGCCATCGGGACGAGCTGCCGAATGCGGCCGAGCGCGACTCGATAGGTCTCTCGGGCGATCTCGCCGCCTCCATCCTGAAGCACGTAGACCGTGCCGTGGGCCACGACGCTGCGCCAGTCGAACGGGCCCTCCACCTCGTCGACCTCGAACGCCACCCACGGCGAGTGAGCGAGCGTCTCCAGCTTGGACCCGGGTGCCGTGCGCAGGTAGATCGCGCCGTCCGCGAAGACGTAGCTCAGTGGCTCGATGTCCACGCGGTCGTGGAAGCTGTACGCGATCCGGCCGATGTGGTTGCGCGCGAGCAGCTCTGTCGCCTCGTCCGCACTGAGGTCGCGGAACGTTGGCTCACGTGTGCGTGTCATGGTCGCTCCGCGGATCGGTCTTACGGGAAACGTAGCGGTTCGCGAGCGACCGGGTGTCAGGCATCACAGGGCGAATGGTCGGCAGGCGCCCGACAGCCGCCCGCAAATCCCGATGCTAGCGTGGGTTCGTCCCTAACGATGAGCGACCCGATGTCTCCGACCCTATCGCCCGCTCCCCTCGGTAGACTCGATGCGGAAGCCCGGCACCGGCCAGTGCAGCGCAATCCCGCGCTTGCCGGCCCGATCCTGCTCGCGACCGATGGGACGAGCCAGAGCGGTGCCGCTGTCTTTGCGGCCCGTCTGCTCGCCGAACAGTTGGGTGTTCCGCTCGAGATCGTGACCGTGCTCGAGCCGGACCTGGCCTACGGCGTAGCGCTCGGCGGTACGCCACTGTACCTGCCCGACGTCGATGAGGCCCGGCGCGCAAGGCGCATGGCCGAGGTGCTCGACTACGTCGCCAGGTTTTCGGGCGGTGCAGCGCCGCCCGCCATGCACGTGCGATTCGGCGCGATCGCGGAGGAGATCGCGGACGTGGCGCACGCCCGGTCGGCAACGATGGTGGTGGTGGGATCGGCGCCGCATCAGCGGGTGAACCACATCATCGCCGGCGAGCGCGCAGTGCACATGCTGCGTGCCTCCGCGGTCCCGGTGCTGTCGGTGCCGCCGGGATTTTCGGCGCTGCCACGGAACATTCTGGTGGGGATCGATTTTGCGCCCGCGAGCGTTCACGCCGCGCAGGTTGCGCTGCTGCTGCTGGCCAACGGCGGTACGCTGACACTGCTCCACGTGCTTTCGCCCTTGTTAGGCGATGCGCCGATCCGAGACGCCACGGGGCGAGACCCCGCCGACGCAGTCCAGACGTTGTTCGAGCGCGTTCGTACTGAGCTTCGCCCGTATGTTCCCGACGATGTCACGATCGAGACTCGCGTGCGAATGGGTGACGACGCCGACGGCATCGTGCATTGCGCGAACGCCATGGGGGTTGACCTCGTCGTCGTTGGAACACACGGCCCGCGTTTGCTCGAGCGCATCTTCCTCGGGAGCGTTGCATCGAGCGTGGTCCACAGCGCGGCGCAGACCGTGTTGGCCGTACCGCCGCCGTCGTCGACTGAGGCGCTCGAGCTCTGGCTTCGCATCACCGGTACAGCGACGTCGGCGGAGCCACGCGAGTGGACCGACGCGCTGAACGACTTCACACGTCGGAACGCCGGGCGCCCAGCGACGATCGAGGTCGACGATCCCGAGATCGGGGCGCAGATGCTCGGCCGCGGCGCGCTCGTAGGCGTGACGTACGACCCGCACGATCGACGCATCGAGATCATGGTTGGCGACGCGCACCGCGCTCGGCGTCATCTCATGCACTCGATCCCGAAGGTCGAGTCGATCGCCATGACCACGGACGAGCACAGCGCGAGCGAAGCGCTCGAGCTGCGGCACGGTCGCGGCCACACGCTTGTCCTCATTAAACGGTAGTGGTGTCGCCGCGTCGGCACGGCAGCGGTCAGTGAGTGGAGTCATCCCGGAGGAGCTAATGCTGAGACTACGCGACATCATGACCACCGAGGTCGTCACGCTCGATCCGAACGTGACCATTCGGGAGGCGATGGACACGTTCACTTCCCGACGAATCAGTGGCGCGCCGGTTGTCGAAGGTGGCGGCGTGGTCGGCGTGGTCTCCGCCACGGACCTGTTGCAGCTTGCCGCGGCGCTCCCCGGGGTACCGACGGAGCGCGACCTCGCGACGGACCTGCTGGACGACGTGCGGGGTGATGACATCGATGTAGAGCAGCTCCCTAACGAGAGCCGGAACGATCCGTCGGCGCTGTTCTTTACGGATCTCTGGGATGACGCCGGCGCGACCGTCGTCGAGCGCATGGCGGTCCCCCTGACCGCCGAGTGGAATTTCCTCGAGGAGCATACGGTGTCGGAAGCGATGACTCGCGCGCCCGTGCACTCGCTCACGCCCGAAACGTTCGTGACGACGGCCGCGGACTACATGCGCCGGGAGCGGATCCATCGCGTGCTTGTCATGACCGGCCGGACGCTCGTCGGTCTGGTGACGACCAGCGATATCACGGCGGCGGTCGCGGATGGCAAGCTGACGGCACACACGTACGTCTTCGATCCGCCCAGGCGCCCGCCCGGTGCCAATCGGTGGCGGCGCCGGAGGTGAATCACTCATGACGCGGCTTTCAAGGAAGGAACCTATGCCTCGCACTCCCGAGAACTTGACTCCCGTGCCCGACGAGCCGGTCGTCACTGGTTCGGGCGGCCTCGTCGTCGCCACGGACGGCACACGCGATTCCGACGGCGCGGTGCGCGTTGGCCTCGCGCTCGCGCGGCGCGACGGCGTGAAGGCGGACGTATTCAGCGTCGTCGAGGCGCCGTCCATCGTCGAGCTCGATGGCACGCCGGTCCCGGACCTCGAGCAGCTGGTGGAGATCGCCGTTGACGAGCGTGGCTCCATGCTGCTGGCGCAGCGCGACCGTACGCACCCCGGTATACGCGAGTGGCCCTACGAGCTCGCCGTCGGCGCTCGCGTCGATACGATCATCAACCGGGCCCGTGCCACGGGCGCATCGCTCATTCTGCTTGGCCTCGGCTCGCATGGCCTGGGCGCTCGCGTCAGCCAACGCGAGACGGCGCTGCGTGTCATTCGCGCGGCGGGACTGCCCGTACTCGCGTTGCCGAGCGATGCGTGGGGCGTGCCGCACAGTGCGCTCGTGGCGGTGGACTTCACCGCGTCGAGCGAGCACGCGGTGCGGGCGGCACTCGACCTGCTCGGGGAGGATGGGACGCTCTACGTCGCGCATGTCACGCCGCGGCTGGCGATCCCGCAGGGCGACCCCAGATCGTGGGATGAGATCACGAAGGGCGGGCTGATTTCGAAGCTCGAGGACGTGGTGCGGCGGCTGAATCCGTCGCCGGGTATTCGTGCCGAGTACGTGCTCCTCCACGGCGATCCCGCCCACGAGCTCGTTGCGTTCGCCGAAGAGACGCACGTCGACCTGATCGCAGCCGGGACGCACGGGCGCTCGGCGCTGGGGCGCCTGGTGCTGGGAAGCGTGTCCACGAAGCTGGTGCGCACCGCGAAGTGCTGGGTGCTCGTCGCGCCGCCGCACCGGGATGCGCCAAACCCGGACGACCGCGAGGCACCTAACGACTGGTCATGATGCGGATGCACGGCGCGACGCTGCGCGCGGCGTGGCGGCCGCTGTTTGCCACGGCCGTCATCGCCGCCGGTCTCGTCGCACGCGCCGCCGCACCAGGTGCCGGGTATGATCGGGGGATCTGGTACGCAGGTCTGATCATCGCCGGCAGTCTGGTGGTGTGGCGCACCCTGCAGGGCGCGCTGCGCGGACACTTCGCCGCCGACGTCGTCGCGACGCTCGCCATTGTCGCGTCGGCGCTTCTCGGTCAGCCGTTCGTCGGCCTCGTCATCGTGATCATGCAGACGGGCGGTGAGGCGCTCGAGCGGTACGCCGAAGGACGCGCGTCGGACGCCGTGCGTGCGTTGGAGGCCGTCGCGCCTCGAATCGCGCACCGCATGCGGGACGAGCGCGTGATCGAGGACGTACCGGTCGATGCCGTCGCGCCTGACGATGTCCTGCTCGTCCGGCCAGGTGAGCTCGTGCCGTGCGATGGCATGGTCGTCGACGGCAGCGCACACGTCGACGTGTCCATGCTCACGGGCGAGCCGCTCCCCATCTTCGCGTCGCACGGGACTAAGCTCATGAGCGGGAGCGCCAACCTCGATGGCGCGCTCACTGTTCTCGCACTCGCGCCCGCCCGTGAGAGTCAGTACGCGCGCATCGTGGCACTCGTGAGGTCGGCTCAGGCGAGCAAGGCGCCACTCCAACGCATCGCCGATCGTTACGCCGTCTGGTTCACGCCCGCGACGCTCGCCGTGTGTGTCATCGCGTACCTGACGAGCGGCAACTGGCTGCGCGTGCTCGCGGTGCTCGCGGTCGCAACGCCCTGCCCGCTCATTCTCGCCACGCCGGTCGCGGTGATCGGCGGGATCAACCGCGCGGCGCGACGCCACATCATCATGCGG
>Ga0207674_10007169_pt1 | contig 13021 bp, 13 predicted proteins | sample KBSCornC72_FD_184303 | JGI IMG/M metagenome (GOLD analysis project Ga0207674, IMG submission 184303) | Corn rhizosphere microbial communities from Kellogg Biological Station, Michigan, USA - KBS Corn C7-2 (SPAdes) (version 2) | ecosystem: Host-associated > Plants > Roots > Rhizosphere > Soil ... | reverse complement strand
CACCCGGCCGATCCGCGATTCGATCGAGATCGCGATGGAGAAGAAGGCGGGCACCAGCAGCAGCGTCAGCAGCGTCGAGAAGATCAGGCCACCGATCACGGTGACGCCCATCGGCGCGCGCCAACTGCCGTCCCCGGTGAAGGACAGTGCGATCGGCAGCATGCCCGCGACCATCGCCACCGTCGTCATGACGATCGGCTGGGCGCGCTTGTGGCCGGCTTCCCAGATGGCGTCGTTCTTGCGCATGCCGTGGTTCATCATTTCGACCGCGAAATCGACCAGCAGGATCGAGTTCTTGGCGACGATCCCGAACAGCATCAGGACCCCGATCAGCACCGGCAGCGACAGCGGCTGGCCGGCAATATGCAGGGCGATGGCCGCGCCGAGCGGGCACAGCAGGAGCGACCCCATGTTGACGAACGGCGCGAGGAAGCGGCGGTAGAGCAGCACTAGTACCGCAAACACCAGCAGCACTCCGGCAGCGAGCGCGAGCAAGAAGTAATAGATCAGCTCCTGCTGCCATTTCTGGTTGCCGAGGTTCAGCTTGCTGACGCCGATCGGCATGTGCTTGACCGCCGGCAGCTCGTTGATCTTCGGCCACACGTCGCCGCTGACCAGACCTGGCGCGAGGTCGGCGCCGACCACGGTGCGGCGGATCTGGTTGGTGCGCTGGATCGTCGTCGGCCCCGAGCCGAAGTCGATCTTGGCCACCGCCTTCAGCGGCACCGAGCCGCCGCTCGACGTCGGAACCGGAAGATTCTCGAGCGTTGAGATGTCGCGCCGCGCATTCTCCGACAGCGACACGGTGATCGGCACCTGCCGGTCGGCCAGCGAGAATTTCGCGCTGTTCTGCTCGATGTCGCCGAGGGTCGCGATGCGGATCGTCTGGCTCAGCGCGGCGGTGGTCACGCCGAGATCGGCCGCGAGGTCGAAGCGCGGCTTGATCACGATCTCCGGGCGGACGAGGTCGCCGCCGACGCGCGGCGCGCGAAGGCCGGGGATGGTCTGCATCTGGTCGGCGATCTTGTTGGCGACCGCGAACAGCTTGTCGGGGTCGTCGCCGCCCAGATAGAGCATGATGTCGCGCGCGTTGCCGTCCGGCCCGCCGCCGTTCTGGCTCTGGAAATTGACTCGCGCGTCCGCAATCGCCGCGAGCGCCGGGGTCAATTTGCGCTCGAATTCCGTGCTGGTCTTCTCGCGGTCCTTCTTGAGCACGATGTTTACTCGGCCGGTGCCGACGCGAACCCGCTCGAACACGTGCTCGACGTCCGGATCTTTCTTGACGATTTCGGCGATCCGGTCCTGCACCGCCTCGGTTTGTTTGAGCGTCGCTCCCGGCGGCAGGGTCACGGTGACCGCCGAGAAGTCGAGGTTGAGCGGCGGCTGGAAGGTCATCGACAGGGTCATGACCAGGACGATCGTGAGCTCGAGGGTGGCGATGCCGGCGCCGACCATCGCCATGCGATGATCGCGCAGCCGCGCGTCCCAGCGGCCGGTCATATAAGCGTGCCATTCGCCGAAGCCGCCACCGATCACGCGCACGATCAGGCCGATCAGCTTGCCGACGCCGTAGGCGAGCGCGGCTCCGGCGACCTGCGCCAGCAGGAAGGTCTGCCACGTCGCCAGGCCGAGTTTGCCGAGCGCGGCGAACGCCGCTCCCGTCCCGCCGAGGAACGCGCCGATGACGACCAGCAACAGGATCGCACCAATGCAATAATAGAGGAACTTGCCCGGCACCTTGCGCAGCCCGGCCTTGAAGGCGACCGCCTTGGTGCTGTCGAGGCTCCACTTCAGGGCCTTCAGATAGACGTCCATCCACTTGAACGCCGCGTGCGGCTGAACGCCGTGCGAACGCAGAAAATAGGCCGAGACCAGCGGGGTAATCATGCGCGCGACGAGCAAGCTCATCAGCACCGAAACCACGACGGTGAAGCCGAACGCTTTGAAGAACTGGCCGGAGATGCCCGGCATCAGCGCGACCGGGAGGAACACGGCGACGATCGCCATGGTCGTCGCGAGCACCGCCAAACCGATCTCGTCGGCGGCGTCGAGCGACGCCTGATAGGCCGATTTGCCCATGCGCATGTGGCGGACGATATTTTCGATCTCGACGATCGCGTCATCAACAAGGACGCCGGCCACCAGACTCATCGCCATGGTCGACATGAAATTGAGGGTGATCCCGAGCAGGCTCATGAACCAGAAGGCCGGGATGGCCGAGAGCGGGATGGCGAGGGCCGAGATGAGGGTGGCGCGGATGTCGCGCAGGAACAGGAGGACGACGAGAACCGCGAGGATCGCGCCTTCGACGAGTCCCTCCATCGCCGACGTATATTGCTCCTTGGTGTAGTCGACGACGTTGAAGATCTCGGTGAAGCGGATCTTCGAATCCTCTTTCTCGATCTTCTTCAGCTCAGCCAAGGCGAGGTCGTAGGTCGACACTTCCGACGCGCCCTTGGCGCGCTGGACCTCGAAGCTGACGACTTGCTGGCCGTCCATCTTGGCGAGCGTGCGCTGCTCCGAATAAGCGTCCTTGACCTCGCCCAGATCGGACAGCCTGACCCAGCGGCCGCCGGGCAGGGAGATTTGCGTCTGGGACAGCGTGTAGGCATCCTTGGCGTTGCCGAGCACTCGGACCGATTGCTCGGAGCCGGCGATCTCGGCGCGCCCGCCCGCCGCATTCATGTTGCTCTGGCGCAGCTGCAGGTTGACCTGCGCGGCCGTGACTCCCTGCGCCTGCAGCGCCGCCGGATCCAGGATCACCCGGATCGTGCGATCGACTCCGCCGGTGCGGGTGACCGCGGCAACGCCCGGCACGCCGAGCAACCGCTTGGCGACGGTGTTGTCGACGTACCAGCTCAATTCCTCGAGGCTCATGTCGGTCGTCGACGCGCCGACGTAGAGGATCGGGTCGCCGGCGATGTCGACGCGCTCGACCTGCGGCTCCAGGATTCCGTCCGGCAGGTTGCTGCGGACCTGCGCGATCGCGTTGCGCACGTCGTTGACCGCGCGGTCGGTCGGGGTGCCGATCTGGAATTGCACGAAGGTCGAGCTGTTGCCCTCGCTCACCGTGCTGTTGATCTCATCGACTCCGTTCACCCCGCGGATCGCGGACTCGATCCGCTGGGTGACCTGCGTTTCCATCTCGTTCGGGGCGGCGCCGGGCTGGACGACGGTGACGATCGCCGCCGGGAAATCGATGTCGGGATTGTTGTTGACCTGCATTCCGGCGAACGAAATCAGGCCGGCGAGCATCAGCCCGACGAACAGCACGATCGGCGGGACCGGGTTGCGGATGCACCACGACGAGATGTTACGGAAATTCATGACGTGACTGCTTTCCTGACGCTCAGTGCGCCGCCTGGCGCTTCGGACTCACCTTCTGGCCCGGGTTGAGGAACGGACCGGCCGAAAGCACAACCGACTCGTTGCCGGAAATCCCCTCGGCAATGGTGACGCCATTATCGTCAACCGTGCCGATCTTGATCGGGCGGCGCTCGATCTCGTTCTTGCCGTTGACGACATAGACGTAATTGCCTTTCTCGTCGCTGAGCACCGCGCTCTGCGGGAGGAGCGGCGCGGTCATCTCGCCAGCCCCGATCCGCACTTCGGCAAAGCCGCCCGGGCGAAGCGACGGATCATAGGGCAGGGCAATGCGCACGGCGCCGAGGCGCGACTGCGGGTCGATCGCCGGAGCGACCTGCCAGATGGTCCCGGCGAAGCTCCGATCGGAGCCGACCGGAGTGACCTGCGCCGGCATGCCGACGCGGATGAACGCCAGATCCTGCTGCGACAGTTGCGCCTGCATTTCCATCTGGCCGCCCTCGGCGAGCCGGAACAGCGCCTGGGAGGCGGGGCTGACGATCTGCCCGACCTCGACGTTGCGGGCGAGAATCAGGCCCGCGGCCGGGGCGGTGATGTTGAGGCGGCCGATTTCCGCGCGCGTCGCGGCGAGCTGGGCCTGCGCCACGCGCACCTGCGCGAAGGCGGCGTCGCGCGTCGCCTTCTTCGAATCGATTTCGGCCTTCGACACGAAGCCGCGGTCCTTGAGCGATAGGGCGCGGTCGTAGTTCGACTGGGCGAGCGCGGCGCTGGCCCGGGCCGATTCGATCTGCGCCGCGAGCTGCGCGGCCTGCTGCGCCTGCACCGAGCGGTCGACCACCGCCAGCACCTGGCCCGCGCGGACCCAGCTTCCGGCGTCGACCAGCACGCGCACGACACGGCCGCCCGAGCCGGCGATTCCGACCGGCTGGTCGCGCTTGGCCGCGAGCGGTCCGCTGGCACCGATCGTGCGCCCGACCTGGCTGCGGCCGGGAACGATGATGGACACGGTCGGAATCTGCCCCGCGCCGCCTTCCGCCGCCTCGAGGCCCTTCTTGTCGCTACCGCCGCCCATCACCATGAAGGCGATGGCCACGATCGCCACGAGGGCCACTACAATGCCGATAATCACCCAGCGCCGCTGCCGCGCCCGGTCGGTCACCACCAGGGTGTCGGAGGTGCGGAAAGAGGTTTCCCTGTTCATCATTCCCTGCTCAGTTTCGCGAATCTGCCGATGGCCGTACCGCGACTGTATTAAGCTAATAAGGCACCTTGCGCAACAGACTGTCAGCCGGGCCGCATTGCCAATGCTTTTCGACCAACGGCGGCACTTGCGCCGCAAGCGCGCGTTGGCGCTTCTCCACACGCCGCATTGCTTCCCGCGCGTGACTGAAAGGATGCTGAATGTTCGGCGGGCACACCAACCTGATTGTCATCGTCATCCTGGGCGGCCTGGCCGGCGCGCTGGCGAAGCTGCTGACGCCCGGACGTGGTCCCGGCGGCTGCATCGTGACCGTGCTGCTGGGCATCGCGGGCGCGTTCGTCGGCACCTGGGCCGGACGCCTTGCCGGCCTTTACGACGCCAATGACAAGGCCGGCTTCATCGGCGCGGTAGTCGGGGCGGTCATCATCCTGCTCATCTATCGCCTGGTTTTCGGCCGGAGCCGCTACTAGCCGCAATTTGCGTTCATGGTTCAGCCATGGCCGATGGATGAGCTACAGCCATTCCATCGGCTGAAGGACGATGCCATGAAACAGATATTCCTTGCCGCGCTGCTGCTTGGCGCAGCCGCCGTTCCGGCCAGCGCTGGGGCCCAGGCCCCGGTGAGCGTGCAGGCCATCAGCGGGACCCGGCTCGAGATCAGCGCGACCGGCGAGGCGACGCGCGTGCCGGATGTCGCGATCATTACCGCCGGGGTGGTGACCCGCGCCGCGAGCGCCCACGCCGCGCTCGCCCAGAATGCCGCGCGGATGGAGCGGGTGCGGGCCGCGCTGACCCGCGCCGGGATCGCCGACCGCGACATCCAGACCAGCAACATCAGCCTCAATCCCGAATATCGCTATATCCAGGATCAGGCGCCGCAGCTCACCGGCTACTCGGCCTCGAACCAGCTCAGCGTCCGGTTTCGCGACATCGCCAAGAGCGGCGATATCCTCGATGCCCTGGTCGCCGAGGGCGCCAATTCGATCAGCGGCCCGAACCTGACGATCGACAAGCCGGAGGAGGCATTGGACGAAGCCCGGACCAAGGCGGTGGGGGTGGGCCGGGCGCGCGCCGAGCTTTACGCGCGAGCGCTCGGCATGCGCGTCGTCCGGCTGGTCTCCGTCAGCGAAAGCGGCGGCGGCTATCCGGTCCCGCCGCCGATGCCGGTGATGATGGAAGCCCGCGCCCAGGCGAGCTCGACCAAGATCGACCCGGGCGAGCAGAAACTGTCGGTGTCGCTCGGGATGGTGTTCGAGCTCCGGTAGACAGCAAAAAAGGCCGCCCGGCGGACCGGACGGCCTTTCAACTTCAACCTGACGCCTGGCTAGCGGATGCTGCCCCGGCGAACCAGGTTGACCACCGCGAGCAGGATCACGGCGCCTAGCAGCGAGTAAAGGAAAGCGCTGAGGTCGAACGAATTGCCGGCACTCAGGCGGTCACCGAAGACCAGCCCGGCGATGATCGCGCCGACAATGCCGACGACGATGTTCATGATGATCCCTTGTTGCGCGTTGGTGCGCATGATGATGCTCGCGAGCCAGCCGCAAATGCCGCCCACGACGATGAAGATGATCCACGATAGCATCAGGCTGTCCCTCCTGTTTGCGACCGCCATCGGCACGGGGCGGCCTTCCGAGCATCAAAGACGCGCGATGCTCGGGCCTTGTTCCGGAATCGGGAGAGAGAGTCCAGAAACTAGTTAACGCCGCGAGGGGCGAAATCGGCGGAGAAGCGGGACGGATACGACCCCGTTACGAGCGCGATTAGTAGCGCTGCTGGCGCTCGTACTGGTCGCGATACTGCTTGATTCGGGTGACCCGCAGGCCCGGCATGCCGCTGCGGTCGACCGCGCGCTGCCAGCTCGTGAATTCCTCGAGGCTGAGCGTATAGCGCTGGCACGCCTCGTCGACGGTCAGAAGCCCGCCCGACACGGCGGCCACGACTTCGGCCTTGCGCCGAACCACCCAGCGGGTGGTCTGCGGCGGCGGCAGGCTGTCGAGCGTCAACGGCTCGCCGAGCGGGCCGATCACCTGGGCAGGACGGATCTTCTGGTTCTCGAGCATTACTGGTTAAACCCGCTTAATCATCGTCGATGCGTTCATCTTAGGCGCGGCCCATTGAAAAGATTCTGAAACGTGCTGGTTAACGGCCTGATCAGTCACCCTTACGATCCCTTAACCCTGGCGCTTCCGCGGCGAATGCCCCGCCGAGGCGCCGCGCCGCCTCCGCCCAGCCGTCGCTGGCCGACAGGTAGCAGGCGATCGCCTCCTGGCGGTCGCGCTCGGTCAAGGCCTGGGCATCGCCGAGCAAGGCGATCAGCTCGGCCAGGCTCAGCGGACCCTCCGTGGCAGCCCGAAATTCCGGCTCGTGACGCGCCAAACCCTTGCCCCTGAAACCTCAACGTCCACTTTCTCTAGCCGTCAGGAGTGAAATTCGGGTAAAGAGCTAAGCGATGCCCCCCAGCTTCGATCTCGCTCGCCCCGCGAGGGACGCAAGAATCGTCGTCGCCATGTCTGGCGGCGTCGACAGCTCTGTCACGGCCGCGCTCGCCGCGCAGACCGGCGCCGAAGTGGTCGGGGTGACGCTGCAGCTGTACGATCATGGCGAGGCGGTGCGACGCTCGGGCGCCTGCTGCGCCGGCCAGGACATTTACGACGCCAAGATGGTCGCCGACCGGCTCGGGATCGCCCACTACGTGCTCGATTACGAAAGCCGGTTCCGGACCGGGGTGATCGACAAGTTCGTCGATGAATATGCGAGCGGCCGGACGCCGGTTCCCTGCTCGCTGTGCAACCAGGGCGTGAAGTTCACCGACCTCATCGCCTTCGCCCGTGAGCTCGGCGCCGACTGCCTCGCGACCGGCCATTACGTGCGGCGGGTGATGACGGGCGGCCGGAGCGAGCTCCACAAGGGGGCCGACCCGCGGCGCGACCAGAGCTATTTCCTGTACGGGACGACCCGCGACCAGCTCGACTTCCTGCGCTTCCCGCTCGGCGACCTGCCCAAGGACGAGGTGCGCCGGACCGCCGCCGAGCTCGGGCTCGAAGTCGCGGCCAAGCCCGACAGCCAGGACATCTGCTTCGTCCCCGACGGCGATTATGCCGGGCTGGTCAAGCGCATTCGGCCCGAAACCGAGGCTCCCGGCGAGATCGTCGATCTCGGCGGCCGGGTCCTCGGGGCACACCGCGGCGTGGTTCATTTCACCGTCGGCCAGCGGCGCGGGATCGAGATCGGCGGGCAGAGCGAGCCGCTTTACGTCGTCCGGATCGAGCCCGAGGCGCGGCGGCTGGTGGTCGGCCCGCGCCGCGCGCTGGCGGTCGAGGCGATGCGGGTCAGCGATTGGAACTGGCTCGGCGAGGGGCAGCGCGAGGTGTCGGTCAAGGTCCGCTCGTTGGCCCCGGCGGTTCCGGCCACGATCGACGGCGAATGGATCCGGTTCGCCCACGCGGAATATGGCGTCGCGCCGGGCCAGGCGGCGGTCGCCTATGACGGGACACGCCTGCTCGGCGGCGGCTGGATCGCCGAGACCAGGGCGACCGAGCTGAGCACGGTGGATGCCGCCGCCGCTTAGCGCGGGCATTCTGTTGTTCCGCCAGCGTGAGGACCGGCTGGAGGTCCTGCTGGTCAAGCCCGGCGGCCCGTTCTGGCGCAACAAGGACGCGGGCGCGTGGATGATCCCCAAGGGGCTCGTGGAGCACGGCGAAACACCAGTCGAGGCCGCGCTCCGCGAATTCGAGGAGGAAACGGGGACTCGGCTGACCACCGTTCCCTTCCCCCTGGCCACGGTGCGGCAGGCCGGCGGGAAGCTCGTCGAGGCCTTCGCCCTCGAAGGCGACCTCGACCCGGCCGCGATCCGCTCCAACGAGTTCGAGCTCGAGTGGCCCCCGCGCAGCGGCCGGCTCCAGCCGTTCCCCGAAGTCGCCGAAGCGCGCTGGATGACGCTGGACGAGGCCCGGCAACTCATGCTTCCAAGCCAGCTTCCATTGCTCGACGCGCTGGCGGCGAAACTGGAGGAGGGACGCTGATGCTGTTGCCGTTGCTCGCAGCGCTGGCGATGCAGGCCGCTGCTCCGCCGTCGGGATGGGGCGCTCCGCCGTCGGCGTCGGCCAAGTCCTGGCCGACGCGCGAAGGCGACGCCGTTCTCAGGAATTTTCGCTTCCGCTCGGGCGAAAGCCTGCCGGAGCTTCGGATCCACTATACGACGCTGGGCCAACCGCATCGCAACTCGAAGGGCGAGATCGATAATGCCGTGATGGTGCTCCACGGCACCGGCGGCACCGGGCAGCAGTTCCTCCGCTCGCAGTTCGCCGATGAGCTCTACGGCCCCGGCCAGCCGCTCGACATCCGCCGCTACTGGATCATCCTTCCGGACAATATCGGCCACGGCAAATCGTCGAAGCCGTCGGACGGGCTGCGCATGAAATTCCCCGCTTATGACTATGACGACATGGTCGAAGCCCAGCATCGCATGCTGACCGAGGGGCTGGGCATCAGGCACGTGCGGCTGATCATGGGCACGTCGATGGGCTGCATGCACAGCTTCGTCTGGGGCGAGGCCTATCCCGATTTCGCCGGCGCGCTGATGCCGCTCGCCTGCGAGCCGATCGAGATCGCCGGGCTCAACCGGATGTGGCGCCAGCTCGCGGTCGACGCGATCAAGGCCGACCCGGCGTGGCAGGACGGCAATTATGCGGCGCAGCCGACGCAGGGGCTGCGCACCGCCGAAACCCTGCTGTTCGTCGCCGGGGCGGCGCCGCTCTACTATCAGGCGCAATATCCGACGCGGCAGGCAGCCATCGCCTATGCCGAAGACCGGGTCGCGTCGGGGATGAAGGAGCTCGACGCCAACGACCTCATCTATCAGCTGGACTCGTCGCGGAACTACAATCCGTGGCCGAACCTCGCGCGGATCAAGGTGCCGTTGACCTGGATCAATTCGGCGGACGACTTCATCAACCCGCGCAACCTCGACGTTCCGGGCAGGGCGCTGAAGCGGATGCCGACCGCGCGCTTCCGCCTGATTCCCGAAAGCGCCGAGACCCGCGGGCACGGGACCCACACCTGGGCCAGGTTCTGGAAGTCGGACCTCAGTGCGCTTCTGAAGCGCTCGGAGCGGTGACGTCGTAAGCGGAGACGTGGTTCATGGTGATGAGCCAGCGTCCGCGGACCTTGCGGAACAGGCGGGTGTTGACGCCTTCGGTGACGCGAGGTCCCCGAATCAGCCGATACTGTCCGACCAGCATCGCCGCGTCGGGCGCCAGCAGGTCGACCTTCATATTGTAGAAATGGAGCCGGCCGCGGCGCTCGGCCGAACCGCCATAGTCGCGGACGTAATGGTCGAGCGTGCCTTGCCAGCCGTCTTGGAACCTCCCACCCGAGACGAACACGACGTCGGGGTTCCTGAACCCCGCCATGTAGCCGCGGAAATCGCCGCGGTTCCACGCGGCCTCCATGCGCGCGACGACATTGAGGACGGCGGCGCGCTCGGACTTGGGGGTGGCCTGCGCGGGCCCCGCGAGGAGCAGGAGCGACAGGGCCGCGAACGCCCTCACAGCTGGAACTGACCGGCGATGACGGTGTGGCAGCGACCGCCGAGCACGACCCGGTCACCGTCCAAGCGACACTGCAGCACGCCGGTGCGCTTGCTCGCCTGGAGGGCCGTGAATTCGCTGCGCCCGAGGCGCTTCGCCCAGTAAGGCGCGAGCGCGGCATGGGCCGAGCCGGTCACCGGGTCCTCGTCGATCCCGAGATAGGGGACGAACACGCGGCTGACGACGTCGTGGTCGGTGCCGCGCGCCGTGACGACCGCCATGCGGCGGACCTGGCCGAGCGCCACGAAATTCGGTTGGACGGCCATTACGGCGGCTTCGTCCGGGAGCTCGATGATGGCGGCGTCATTGCAGCCTGCCGCGAGCCAGGCGGGCGAGTTCGCCAGCCCCAGCGCTCGGTTGAGCTCGGGCTCTTCGACCTCGCTCAACGGCGCCGCCGGAAGGTCGAGCTGGAGCATGTCGTCGCGCCGGTCGACGACCAGCATGCCACCCTTCGTCGCGAAGCGCAGCGGCTCCGAGTGGATCAGGACATGCCCGGCGGCGAGCGTCGCGTGGCCGCACAGCTCGACCTCGCTGGTCGGCGTGAACCAGCGCAGGTCGTAGTCCGCGTCCGCGCCTTCGCTCGGCACGGTGAAGGCGGTTTCGCTAAGGTTGTTCTCGGCGGCGATGGCTTGCATCAGCCGATCGTCGAGCCAGCGCTCGAGCGGCATCACTGCGGCCGGGTTTCCGGTCAACGGCGTCGCGGCGAAGGCGTCGACCTGGAAAAAGGGGATCGTCGTCATTGCGCGCTCTCCGTGAGATCCGATCGCAGGAGCGTTTCGCGGTCGACCTGGCCCTCCGGATCGACGTGAATGAGGATTTCCGTGCCGGGAAATCGCTCCTGCAGCTGTTCCTCGACGGCATCGAGTCGGTCGTGCGCTTCCTGGACGGTCCATTCGGCGGGAACCCAGACATGGAATTGCACGAACCTGACGGTTCCACTCTTGCGCGTGCGCAAATCGTGGAGGCCGCGGAGCTCGTCATATTGAGCTGCGGCGTCGAGGAATTCCTGCCGTTCCCCCTCGGGCCATTCCCGGTCCATGAGTTGGTGGATCGCCTCGTTCGATGCGCGATAGGCGCCCCACAACAACCAGACTGCGATTCCGATTCCGAAGGCGGCGTCGGCGCCATGGATATGCAACGTCTGGTCGAGGACCAGGGCGACGATGACCGATCCGTTGAGGAACAGGTCCGATTTGTAGTGGACGTTGTCCGTCTTGATTGCGACCGAGCCGGTGCGCGCGATCACGATCTTTTGGTACCACAGGAGCAAATACGTCGCGGCGATCGCGAGGAGCGATACGCCGACGCCAAGCTCCAGCGCCGCAGTCTCGCCGCCGTTGATCAAACGGTCGGCAGCGCGCCAGCCGATGCCGATCGCTGACACGGTGATGAGCGCGACCTGAGCCAGAGCGACGAGCGCTTCGGCCTTCCCGTGACCGAAGCGATGGTCGGAGTCGGCCGGAACCGCGGCGATCCGGACTCCGACCAGGGTGGTGATGCTGGCGATCACGTCGAGTGCGGTGTCGGCGAGCGAGCCGAGCATCGCGGTCGAATCGGTCGCGTAGGCCGCCCAGGCCTTGGCGAGCAGCAGCAGCAGCGCGAGTGTGACACTGGCCAGCGCGGCCCTGGTCGCCTGGGCGGAATGCCCGGCGGCAACCTCGGCGGTGGTCACGGGTAGAGCAGCCCTTCGGACCAGCCGTCGCCGCTCCGCGCGAACAGCCGCCGCTCGTGCAGCCGATGCTCGCGCGCCGTCCAGAACTCGATCCGGTCGGGAACGACGCGATATCCGCCCCAGGTGGCGGGCCGGGGCACGTCTTGCCCCGCAAACCGCTGCTTCACCTCGTCGAAGCGACGCTCGAAGGTCGCCCGGCTCTCGAGCGGGCGCGACTGGTCGGACGCCCAGGCGCCGAGCTGCGAATCCCGCCCCCGCGTGGCGAAGTAGGCATCCGCTTCCGCGTCGGAGGCACGCTCGATCCGGCCCTCAATGCGGACCTGGCGGCACAAAGACTTCCAGTGGAAGAGCAGCGCGGCGCGCGGATTTTCCGCCAGGTCCTCGCCCTTGGCGCTCTGCTCGTGGGTGTAAAAAGTGAAGCCGGCCGGGCCGTGAGCCTTCAACAGCACCATCCGCACCGACGGCTGGCCGTCGGCGCCGGCGGTCGCCAGCGCCATCGCCTCGGGCTCGTTCGGTTCGCCTGCGCGAGCCTCCGCGAACCACTCGTCGAACAGGGTGAAAGGGTCGATCGCCATGCTCCGCGCGCCTTAGGCTTGGCCCGGCGCGTGCCGCAACCCATCTGGTCAGGCGCAAATCGTTGCGGCATGGGAGCGGAATGGCCCTCGACCTCTATCAACGCCTGGGAGTGAAGCGCGGGGCGAGCGAGGCCGATATCAAGAAGGCCTATCGCAGCCTCGCCAAGCAGCTTCACCCCGACCGCAACAAGGACAAGCCCGATGCGGCGAAGCGGTTCGCCGAGGTCACCCATGCCTACGACCTGCTGTCGGACAAGGACAAGCGCGCGAAATACGACCGCGGGGAGATCGACGAGGACGGCAACCCGAAGATGCCGTTCGGGTCGGGCTTCGGCGGCTATTCGAGCGGGGCCGGGCCGCAACCTGGGGCCGGCGGGTTCGAGAACTTCAATTTCGGGAGCGGCGACGGGGCCGACCTTAGCGACCTGTTCGAGGGGCTGTTCGGCGGCGCCACCCGCGGCCGCAATCCGGGCGGCTTCTCCAGCTTCGGCCGCCGCACTCGGGCGCCCCAGAAGGGCGCCGACGTCGCCTATCGGCTCAAGGTGCCCTTCACCGACGCGGTCGCGCTCAAACCGCAGCGCATCGCGCTCGCCGACGGCAAGACGATCGACCTCAAATTGCCGAACGGCCTCGAAGACGGGACCAGGATCCGGCTTGC
>Ga0207674_10007166_pt1 | contig 13024 bp, 15 predicted proteins | sample KBSCornC72_FD_184303 | JGI IMG/M metagenome (GOLD analysis project Ga0207674, IMG submission 184303) | Corn rhizosphere microbial communities from Kellogg Biological Station, Michigan, USA - KBS Corn C7-2 (SPAdes) (version 2) | ecosystem: Host-associated > Plants > Roots > Rhizosphere > Soil ... | reverse complement strand
GCTCGGTGGTCATGCAGCCAGATTACTAAGCTCCGGCCGTGCCAACCGCGTCTTCGTGGAGCGACCTCGCTTGGTCGCTCGTCCCTTTCGTCCTGCTGATCGTCTTCTGGGTGTTCCTCAGGGAGCGAATCCGGAAGGAGAATCCGCAGCAGCAGGTGGTCGAAAAGCTCGACGAAATCCGTGAGGAGCTCGTGCGCCTGCGGAAGTCGATCGAGAGCCGGCCGTAGAGTCCGCGTCATGGAGCTGCGCAAATGGCCGCGGAAGAACGATCCCGAGTCGATCAAGGCGCGTCAGGCGGCACTCGACGGTCGAGTCGGGGCAGAGGTCTTCGGGCTCGACCTGACGCCGTGGGCAGCCGCTCAGGAGGCGCTGACGGGCGTGTCGGTGACGCCGACCGCGGTCATCGGGCCGTTGACGATCTCGCTCGGGCACTACGAGCTGAGCGAGCCGGACGGGGCGCTCGTCGAGCGCGGCCGGTCGACCGACGAGGTGTTCGTCCCGCTCGCGCACACGGAAGGTTCGCTCTCGGATTCTCTGTACCGCGGGGCTCGGGCAGCTGCTGACTCGGGCGGGTTCCGGACCGAGGTGCTGCGAGACCGGATCACGCGCGCGTCCGCCTTCGTCACGAACTCCGTCGAGGAGGCCGCGGCGCTCGGCCGGTGGATCGAAGGCGAGCTGCCGAAGATGCGCGAGTGGCTGGCCGGGCTCGACGCGGAGTGGGTCTCGCACTACGCGAAGCTGCGTGAGGTCGAAACGTACGTCGCGGGGCCGATCTGCCACGTCATGTGGGCCTTCACGACGGGCGATGCCTGCGGGCCGAACATGATGACGCGCAACGCGTACGCCCTGAACATGGGGTACGTGATGGAGCACGCGCCGCGAAAGCCGGTGCGCGCGATCCTCGAGGCGAACATGGGCGGCGACAAGAAGGTCTCGCACCGCTACTTCGAGCGCGGCGGGCACGGGAAGACGGTCGTCGCGGACGTGACGCTCACGGACGAGGCGGTGCGGCGGGTGCTGCGGACGACCGTGGACGACCTGCTCGAGCTGTCCTGGGCCGGAACGCACGGCGCGGTCGCTTCCGGGATGCAGTCGGTGGCCTTCACCCCCGCGACCGCGATCGCGGCGATCTTCAACGCGACCGGGCAGGACATGGGCATGGTCGGCACGAGCTCGATGGCGCACGGCGCCGGGAAGCGGGTCGAGGGCGGGCTCAACGCGTCGATCCGCCTTCCCGGGCTCGAGGTCGGGACCGTCGGCGGCGGAACGACGTTGCCGTACGCGCGCGCGTGGCTCGGGCTCATGGACTGCGCGGGGCCGGGCAACGTCTACCGCTTCGCGCAGATCGTCGCGGCGGCGACGTTGGCGCTGGAGATCTCGGCCTCGGCTGCGATGGCCACGTCGGGATCGGAGAACTTCTTCAAGGCGCACTTCGAGCGAGGTGGCATGCGCTGAAGGTCCCGCCGCACCACGACCCGGCGTGCTTCGGGTGCGGCGACAACCCGATCGGCTTCCACCTTCCCCTCCCGGAGGCCGAGGGCGCCGAGCGCTACGAGACCACGTTCTCGTTCGACGAGCGGCACCAGGGCGGGCCCGGGCTCGCGCACGGCGGCATGGTCGCCGCGCTGCTCGACGAGGCGTGCGGCCTCGTCGCGACCTGGTACCGCTTCCCGACCGTCACCGGCCGCATGTTCCTCCGCTACCGACGGCCGGTCCCGATCAACACGCCGCTGTCCGTGCGCGCGTGGGTCGAGGAAGAGCGTGGCCGCCGAGTCTTCGTGCGCGGCGAGCTGTGGACTGCCGCCGAGCTCCTCGCCGAGGCGCGACTCGCGTTCGTGCACGTCTCGCTCGAGCACTTCCTGGAGACGCCCGAAGGCCGCACGCAGGCCGAAGCGTGGAAAAAACGCCTGCAAACAGACAGCTGACGAGAATCGTTCTCTCGCGTTCCTGACGCGTGGCTGACCGCCCGTATGCCGGCGGGACAGTGTTGCAACACACGGCCCGTCGGCAGGAGGACGGTCAGGCGCGCGAGGCGGCCCGCGGAGCCCGGCTCCGCCGGGCGTGAGCGGGCCGCCGCTCAGGGACGCGAGAGAGGCGCCGACCAGAATCGAACTGGTGTACGAGGCTTTGCAGGCCTCTGCCTAACCACTCGGCCACGGCGCCCGAGTGGCGCATGGTATCGCCGTCCCGCGGGTACCCGAAGGTCGCTATGGCTCAACGAAGCCTGCTCGACGAGGGAGCTGCACCGCTCGTCCCGCCGCGCCCGACGCTGAAGAAGCTGCGCGAAGCGGCCGCCGGCTGCAAGGCGTGCCCGCTCTGGAAAACAGGCACGCAGACCGTCTTCGGCGAGGGCTCTCCCAAGTCCGAGCTCATGTTCGTCGGCGAGCAGCCCGGCGACCAGGAGGACAAGGCCGGAGCGCCGTTCGTCGGCCCCGCAGGGCAGCTCCTCGACCGCGCCCTCGGGGAAGCGGCGATCGACCGCTCGACGACCTACGTCACGAACGTGGTCAAGCACTTCAAGTGGAAGGGCCAGGGCAAGCGCCGGATCCACCAGAAGCCGAACTGGTCCGAGGTTGCCGCCTGCCACCCGTGGTTCGAAGCTGAGCTCGCAGTGGTCGAGCCCCGCGTTCTCGTCTGTCTCGGCGCGACCGCGGCCCAGGCGCTCCTCGGCCGCGACTTCCGGGTCACCCAGCATCGCGGCGAGCCGCTGGAGTCCGACCTCGCGCCCGTCGTGATCGCCACGGTCCACCCGTCGTCGATCCTGCGCGCCGACGACCGCGACAAGGAGTTCGCAGCGTTCGTAGACGACCTCCGGACGGTCGCCGCCCACCTCTAGCCGCCACCTGGGAGAGAATGCCGCGCACGTGCGCCTCGGGCTGATCTCGGACATCCACGGAAACCGCCTGGCCCTGGACGCGGTGCTGCAGGAGCTCGAGGGCGAGGGGGTCGACGAGCTCATCTGCCTGGGCGACGTCGCCGTCGGCCCGCAGCCGGCGGAGGCTCTCGCACGGGTACGGGAGCTCAACTGTCCGGTCGTGATGGGCAACTGGGACGCCGCCTTCTTCGGCGACATGCCGACGCCGAGGGACAAGATCGGCGAACAGCTGGTCGAGATCGGCGAATGGTGGCGTTCGTACCTCACCGACGCCGACCGCGAGTACATGGCCGGCTTCGCGCCCATGGTGCGAATGGAGGTCGGATCGACGCCGGTGCTCTTCTTCCACGGCTCGCCCAGGTCGTTCGACGAGTGGATCTTCGCAACGACACCCGACGAGGAGCTCCGCCCGATGTTCGCCGACATCGAGGAGCGGATCCTCATCGGCGGCCACACGCACGTCCAGATGATCCGCCGCTACGGCGACTCGATCATCGCCAACCCGGGCAGCGTGGGGCTCCCGTTCCGGGAGTGGTGGCCGCGGCCGGTTCGCATCTCGCCCTGGGCGGAGTACGGCGTCCTCACCTGGGACGCCGAACGGCTGAGCATCGACCTGCGCAGGACGGTGTTCGACGTCGAGGCCTTCCTGGAGCTGAGCATGAAGTCCGGCATGCCCCACGCCGAGTGGTGGGTCAAGAGCTGGACCAGGGCTTAGCGGCGCGAAACGGTCGTGACCCTGCCGTCCGGTGCGATCCGCCGGACGTATCCGGTCGGCCCGGCCTGCAGGAGGTAGACGACACCACCGGCGCCGACCTCGACGTCGTACGGGATCGCGAACGCGGGACCGAGGAAGCCGAGGCGCCCCCCAGACCCGCTCAGCCGCACGACCCGCTTCGCCGAGCCGTCGATGACGTAGACGGTCCCGTCCGAGGCGACGTCGATCCCGTAGGGCTCCACGACCGACGCGAAGGTCGTGATCACGCCAGTCACCGGGTCGATGCGCCGGACGCGGTCGTTGCCGCGGTCGGAGACGAGCAGCGCGCCGTCGGACGCGACGGCGAGCCCGTGCGGGGACGAGAACTGCGCGTCGAGCGCGGGCCCGCCGTCACCTCCCCCGCCCTCCACACCGGTTCCGGCGATGTGAACGATCGGGCCCGAACCTCCTGGCAGCCGGAAGATCTGCGTCGCCGTCGAGACGTAGATGTCTCCGTTCGGCGCCGCGGCGATGGGGCCGATCTCGATTCCGGGAGGCATCTCCGCGACCGTCGTCGGCGGGCCGGCGCCGTCGAGCCGCTCCAGCTGCCCCAGGACGGAGAGATAGACGGCGCCCGATGGGGCGCGCACGACCGCGTACGGCTTGAAGAGGCCCGATAGGAGCACGCTCACGCGCCCGTTCGCGGGGTTCAAGCGGAGCAGCCGGCCCGGGTTGTTCTCGACCAGCAGCAAGGTGCCATCGGGCTGGAGGTCGATCGAGGTCGGCTCGGTGAACGTCACGGGCCTGGCCGGCGCCCGGCGCACGCGAACGGCTCCGAGGCGCGACGTCGCCCCGCCGGCGCGCGCCGTGAGCCGCCACACGCCAGCCTTGGGAAAGGCGATCCGAGCACGATACGAGCCGCGCTTCCCCGTCGCACGGACTTTGACGCTGCCCGGGCCGAGGGCGGTCACGCGGACCGTCCCGGCGTAGCTCTGAGGCCGCACCGCAAGCCGAACCGTCCACGGGCGGCCGGCGACCGGCGCCGCCCGCTTGCCGACGAGCGAGACCCGAACGGGCCCAGCCGCGGACGCGGTGCACGCGAACACTCCGACGAGCAACAGCGCGACTGCAACACGTCTCATGCCGATTCAGACGCGCAGGGTCGCCTCCGGTTTGCAGAATGGAGGACATGCCGAGCCGAGCGACCATCGGTGTCGCGGCCGTCGCGGTCGCAGCGGGGCTCTGGGGCATGGACGCGCTCATCCGTCGGCCCCTCGCGCAGTCGACCGAGCCTGCGACGATCGTCTTCGGCGAGCACGTCGTGCTCGTCCTCGTGATGCTCCCGGTCGTCGTCGCTGCGCTGCCCGCCGTCTGGCGCGCCGGACCCCGATTCGTGGCGGCGGCGGTCGTCGTCGGCGCGGGCTCGTCGGCGCTGGCGACGATCCTCTTCACGCAGGCGTTCGTCGACGGGGATCCCGTGACGCCGGTCGTGCTGCAGAAGGTGCAGCCGCTGGTCGCGGTCTCGCTCGCCGCGGTCATGCTCGGGGAGAGGCCGCGCCCTCGCTTCGGGCTCTTCCTCGCCGGCGGTCTCGTCGGGACCTGGTTGATGGCGTTTCCGAGCCCGTTCGACATCTCGCTGAACGGGCAGGCGCCGGTGCTCTACGCGTTGATCGCGGCAACTTTGTGGGCGCTCGGCACGGTGCTCGGACGCTTCCTCGCGCTCGAGCTTCCGTTCCAGCAGGTGACAGCGCTGCGCTTTGCGTTCGGGCTCCCGGCCGCGTTCGCAGCGGTGCTCGTGCTCGGCGCGCCGCTCAGGGCGTCGCTGCACGACGAGCTCTTCATCGCGCTGCTCGCACTCGTGACCGGGCTCGTCGCGCTGCTCCTCTACTACTGGGGCCTGCAGCGGACGACCGCCTCGGTCGCGTCGATCGCAGAGCTCGCATTTCCCGTCGTCGCGATCGCGGTCGGCTACTTCGCGTTCGACGCGACGCTGACGAGCACGCAAGTTCTCGGTGTCGCGCTGACGAGCCTCGTCGTGCTGCTGCTTCCGCGGCGCGGCCCGGCGCTCGTCGCCACGCCCGAGCCGGCGTACGCAGGCTCCTAGGCGACTCGCCCGAGCTGCTCGATCGCGGCCTCGAGCTGCTCGTCCGAGTGGTACGGCGCGGGCCCGAAGCGGAGATAGCGGCCGCGGCTGTCGGTCACCACCCCGGCGTCGAGCAGCCTGCGGCTCAGCTCCTCGGCGCGCTCCGACTCGACGGCGAGGAAGCCGCCGAACTCGCTGAGCGACGACTCGCGATCGCGGGCGACGTCGGTCAGGCCGAGCCCGTCGAGGCGGTCGGCCAGCAGGCTCGTCTGGTGCAGGTAGCTGGCGCGAAGCCGGTCCGGGGTCAGGTCGTGCTCGTCGAAGAAGTCGAGGACGCGCGCCGCGCGATAGTGGCTCGTCGGGTCGTACGTCGATCCTGCGAAGCGCATGCTGCCGTGCGGATACGGCGTCGAGCCGGGCCCGTGCTCGGCGTGCAGCTCGTCGAACTCCGCGTACCAGCCGGTGATCGCCGGCCGGAGCTCGTCGGCCTGGGGCGGCAGGCGCAGGAAGCAGTTGCCCTCGCCGAGCTGGAGGTACTTGTAGCCCCCGCCGACGATCCAGGTGCGGTCGAGGCCGGCGACCGTGAACGGCAGGCAGCCCAGCGCGTGGTACGCGTCGACCAGCAGCTCCGCGCCGGCGTCGGCACACGCCTCGGCCAGCGCAGGCAGCCCGGGGACGAGCCGCGAGTCCTCGAAGAGCACCGCCGAGACGAGCACGGCGCTCGCGCCGCGAGCTTCGACGGCCAACCGCTCCGCGAGCGTGTCCACCGGCCGGGCGGCGAGCCGAACGACGTCGAGCCCCTCCTCTCCGAGCCGGCCGAGCTGGCGCCGAAGCGTGTGGAACTCGCCGTCGGTGGAGACGAGTCTCGGCCGCGCCCGCAGCGGCAGCGCGGACAGGAATCGCAGCACGAGCTCGTGCGTGTTCGGTGCCAGGGCGACCGGGGCGCCGGGATCTTCGAGCAGGCCGCGCACCCCCTCACGCAACCGCTCCGCCTTCCCGAAGGCCCGCTCCCACTTCAGATCCGCGTGCTCGGCCGCGTCCTGCCACGCCTCGAGCTGCCCTTCGCGCGCCACGTCCGGCCAGGCCTGGTGCGAGTGCCCGGTCAGGAACAGCCGCTCGGAGACGCGGAACGCCGAGTAGTGCTCCGCGAGGCCGTCGATCACAACTCGCTGCGGACGGCCCAGAGGTCGGGAAAGAACGGCTGGTGCAGCGTGGAGCGCAGGTAGTCGGCGCCGAAGCCGCCCGTCCCCTGCCGCGTGCCGATCGTCCGCTCGACCATCTTCACGTGGTGGTAGCGCCACTCCATGAAGCCCTCGTCGAAGTCGACGAGCCGCTCGGCGACCTGTGCCGGCTCGGCGTCGTCGCGGTAGGCCTCGAGGAGCGCAGACTGAACGCCTTTCGACTCGGCCACGGGCTGCGTGACGTCACGCTCGAGCGCCTCTGCCGGAACGTCGTAGCCCTTTCCGGCCAGGTAGCGCAGGAACGAGTCGTAAACGGACGGACGCTCGAGCGCCGCCTTCACCCTCTCGTAGTCCGGGCTCTGCGCGTGGTACGCGGTCAGCACGCCGGGGTCGCGACGGCCGAGGATCGCTTCGAGCTCACGGAACTGGCCCGACTGGAACCCGGACGAGGACTCGAGCCGCTCGCGGAACGACAGGAACTGGACGGGTGTCATGGTCTCGATCACGTCGAGCTGCTGGACGACGAGCTTGAGGATCGTCAGCACGCGCTTGAACGTCGCGAAGGCCCGCGCGTCGTTGCCTTCCTCGAGCATCCGCTGCAGGTAGCGCAGCTCGTGGATCAGCTGCTTGAACCAGAGCTCGTAGACCTGGTGGACGACGATGAACAGGATCTCGTCGTGCTCGTCCGACTTCGGACGCTGGGCGCCGAGGATCTCGTCCAGGGCGAGATAGGACGTGTACGTGAGGGACTTGTCGACGCTCAACCGGCCTCCTTGAACAGTTCGCGCGAGATGATCTCGCGTTGGACCTCGGACGCGCCTTCGTAGATGCGCGGCGCGCGCACTTCGCGGTAGAGATGCTCGAGGACGTGCCCCTTCTGGAGGGCGCGGGCGCCGTGCACCTGGATCGCAGCGTCGACGGCGCGCTGTGCGGTCTCGGTCGCGAAGAGCTTGGCCATCGCCGACGCCTTGCGGACGGGCCTGACGCCCGCGTCGTATTTCGTCGCCGCCTCGCGCACGAGGAGGCGCGCAGCCTCGATCTCCGTGGCGACCTCGGCCAGCTGGTGCGAGACGGCCTGGAACTGGGCCAGCGGCTTGCCGAAGGCTTCGCGCTCCTGCGTATAGGCGACGGCTGCGTCGAGGGCCGCCTGCGCCATCCCGACCGCGAAGGCGCCGACGCTGGGGCGGAAGAGGTCGAGCGTGTCCATCGCGACTGCGAAGCCGCCGTCGATGTCGCCGAGCACCTGGTCGGCCTCGACGCGGACGCCGTCGAAGTCGAGCCGGCCGATCGGGTGCGGGGCGAGCAGGTCGAGGTGCTCGCCCGAGAGGCCCTCGCTCTCGCGCGGAACGGCAAAGGCAGTGATGCCCTTCGAGCCGCTGTCCGCGGTGCGGGCGAAGACGCTGTAGACGTCGGCCTCGGGCGCATTCGAGATCCAGATCTTCGTCCCGGTCAGCCGCCAGCCGTCGCGGTCGCGCCTCCCCTGGAGGGTGAGGTTCGCCGCATCCGAGCCGGCCTCGGGCTCGCTCAGCGCGAACGCTGCCACGGCCTGCCCGCTCGAGAGACGCGGGATCCACTCGTCGCGGAGGGTGGCCGTGCCACGGCTGAGGATCGGATAGCCGCCGAGCCCCTGGAGCGCGAGTGCCGTCTCCGCTTCGGTGCACCCGTGCGCCAGGCCCTCGCGGAGCTCGCACAGCTCGACCGCCGAGCCCGCGAAGACGAGCTCCAGCAGGCCTTGCTCGCCGAGCGCGCGAACGAGAGGGCGGTTGACGCGTCCGGACTGGCCTTTGGCCGCGATCGGCGCGAACACCTCATGCCCGAGGCGGTGTGCCCGCTCGAGGACGTCAGCCATCGATCACGGCGACGCCCATCAGCTCGACGCGCGCGTCGGGCTCGAAGAGCGCCGAGACGCCGATCAGCGCCATCGCGGGGTAGCGTCGTCCGAAGCGCTCGCGCCAGACCTCGCCCAGCTCGCGCGTCGAGCGGCGGTATTCGTCGATGTCCGTCGTGTAGACGACGAGCGAGACGAGCTGGTCGGGCTCACCTCCGGCAGCGCGCAGCGCCGTGATGAGCTTCCTGGCGGCCGAGTCGAACTGCTCGACGAGCGTCGCACCCTCGCCGGTCTGGCCGCCGAGGTAGACGCCCCCGGCTGCGACGACCGCGTGCGCGAACCCAACCGGATCCGGGAGCTCGGGCGGGTTGACGATCACCGGCCGCGCCACGCGGGATCCCTCCCCTCGGACCAGGCGGCGTAGAACTCGCCGAAGTCGTCGCTCTTCATGAGCAGCGCCTGCGCGAGCGCCTCCATCTCGATCGCGTCGGCGAGGCCCATGTCCGTCTCGCGGCTGAGCAGGATCTTCGTCGTCGCGTGGGCGAGCGCCGGCCCGTCGGCGAGCCTGCGGGCGAGCTCGTTCGCGGCCGCGGGCAGCTCGTCGTCGTCGACGACGCGCGTCGCCAGGCCGAGCTCGTACGCGCGGTCGGCCAGGACCTCGTCGCCGAGCACGAGCAGCTCCGTCGCGCGGCCGAGCCCGATCAGCCTCGGCAGGAGGTATGCCGCGCCCATGTCCGCCCCGGCGAGGCCGACACGCGTGAACAGGAACGAGAGCTTCGCCGAGCGGGCGAGCAGCCGAAAGTCCGACGCGAGCGCGAGCACGGAGCCCGCGCCGGCGGCGACGCCGTTGACCGCGGCCACGATCGGCAGCGGACAGTCGCGCATCGCTTTCACGACCGCCCCGCTCATGCGCGTGAAGTCGAGCAGCTCGCCGGCGCTCATCGTCTGCAGCTCGCCGATGATCTCCTCGACGTCGCCGCCCGAGCAGAAGCCGCGCCCCTCGCCCGTGAGAACGAGCACGCGCGCGTCGCCACGGTGCGGCAGCTCGCCGAGCAGGTCGCGCAGGTCCGCGTAGACGTCGAACGTGAGCGCGTTCAGCCGGTCCGGGCGCGAGAACGTGACCGTCGCCACGCCGTCGTCCAGCGCGAAGTCGAAGTTCTGCCAGCTCTCCGTGAAGGCGGCGGAACCACGGAACGGGCTCATGCCTGGAAGCCTCCGCCGTCGAGGACGAGCGCCTGCCCGTTGATCGCGGCTGCCTCCGGCGAGGCGAAGTAGGCGACCGCGGCCGCGACCTCGTCCGGCCGGAGCAAGCGCCCGAGCGGCGTCATCTGCTCGAGCTCGGCCACGGCCTCTCCGGGTGTGCGGCCCGTCCTGGCGACGATGGTGTCGATCGTGCGGCGGGTCATGTCCGTGTCCACGTAGGCGGGGCAGACTGCATTCGCGGTCACGCCGGTGCCCTCGACCTCGGCTGCGGTCGAGCGCATGAGCCCGATCGCAGCGTGCTTCGACGCGCTGTACGCGGCGGTGTAGCGCGCGCCGACGAGCCCGGCCACGGAGGCGACGGTCACGATCCGGCCATCTCCGCGCTCGATCATGCCGCCCAGGACGGCGCGGGTGCAGAGGAACGCGCCGGTCGCGTTCACGTCGAGGTGCGAGCGCCAGTCGTCCAGCGTCGTGCGGACGAGAGGCGCCCCACTCGCGATGCCCGCGTTGTTGACGAGGACGTCGACGCGGTCGAGCTGCTCGAAAAACTCCTGCACAGCGGCCTCGTTCGTCACATCGAGCTCGTCGTGGCCAGGCGCGTGCACCTGCTCGCCGGCGAACCGCTCGGCGACCGCCTTCCCGATCCCCTTGGCGCCGCCGGTGATGACGACCACGCGGCTCATGCGGCGAGCGCCTTCCGGTCGAGCTTCCCCGACGGCGTCTTCGGGAGCTCGTCGACGAACACGACCTCTCGCGGGTACTTGTGCGGCGAAAGCCGTTCGCGCACGAAGCTCTGGAGCGCCTGCTCCTCCACGGGCTCTCTGGCGACGACGTAGGCCCGCGGGATCGTCAGCCCGTTCCGAGCGACGCCGACGACCGCGCACTCGACGACGTCCGGGTGCCCGACGAGGCAGTGCTCGATCTCGGCCGGCGCGACCCAGATCCCGGCGACCTTGATCAGGTCGTCGACCCGGCCGCGATACCAGAAGAACCCATCGTCGTCGCGCTCGAAGAGGTCGCCCGTGTGGACGGTGTCGCCGTCGAACGTGCGCCTCGTCTTCTCCTCGTCGCCCTCGTAGTAGAGGGCGGCCGTGTCGCCGGTGACGAGCAGCTCGCCGTTCTCGCCGACCTCGGCCTCGTAGCCGGGGACGAGCTCGCCCGTCGAGCCTGCGCGCGCCCGCCCGGGCCGGTTCGAGATGTAGATGTGGTACAGCTCGCAGGAGCCGATCCCGTCCAGCACCTCGACGCCGAACGTGTCGAGCCAGCGGTCGTGCAGGTCGCGCGGCAACGCCTCGCCGGCGGACGTGCACACGCGCACGCAGGACATGTCCGGGGACTGTCCCTGGCCATGTCTGATCGCGTCGATCATCTGCGCCATCATCGTCGGCACGTTGACGAGGATCGTCGGACGGTGCTCGGCGATGAGCTCGAAGATCCGCTCCGGCGTCGTGCGCTCCGGGAAGACGATGCCTGCGCCGCCGACGCCGAACGGGTAGAGCGCGGTCAGGTCGCGCGCGTAGCCGAAGAAGAGCTTCGGCACGGGCAGCACGACGTCGTCCTCGCGGATTCCGAGCACCTCGCGCGCGTACCACTCGTGGCTCAGGACCGGGCTGTGCACGGGGTGAACGGCGCCCTTCGGCCGGCCGGTGCTGCCGGTCGTGAACTTCCAGAGGCAGATGTCGTCCTTCGTCGTATGAGCCGGCTCGAGCTCGTCGGACAGCGCGTCGAGCCGTTCCGCAAAGGTCCCGTCGACGACGAGCACCTGGCGCTCGCCCGCCACTCCGCGGATCGCGGCCTCCGTCGTCTCGTCCGCGACCACCACCTTCGCGTCCGTGTACTCGAGGTAGTACGCGTAGTCCTTGGGCTGGAGGAACGTGTACGCCTCGGCCGTGACCGCGCCGATCTTCTGGGCTGCGTACCAGAGCGCGACGAGCTCGACGGAGTCGCCGAGCACGAGGAGCACGCGGTCCTGAGCCTGCACGCCGAGCTCGCGGAAGAGGTTGCCGCAGCGGTTCACGAGGCGCGCCAGTTCCTCGTAGGTCGTCGGTCCGGATGCGCTCAGGAGCGCGGTGCGCTCGCCGCGACCCTCCTCCACGTTTCGGTCGACGAACCACGTCGCAAGGTTCAGCTCTCGCGGGAGGTCGGCGTTCGTGATCACGCGGCGACCTCTCGGATCAACTCGACGAGCATGTTGGTCAGCGTCTCGAAGGTCTCGCGTCCTTCCTCGGCGGATGACTCGGCGGGCGCGCCGCAGTACGCCTCGTCCATGCCCATCGCGACGAAGTCCGTCCTGCCGGCGCGAATCGCCGCCGGCATGTCGACCTGACGCTCCGCGAGCTCTTGCATCCGGTCGGCGTTGACGAGGTCCGGCCGGTCGGCGAGCACGAGCGACGTCTCGTAGCGACCCGCGTGACACGAGCCCGAGCGGAACTCGTCGGTCAGCCGTTCGGCCTGCGCGCGCCTCGTGAGATCGAGGAGCGGCAGCCCCGTCGAGCGCAGCGTCTCGACCTGCTCCGGCTCGAAGTGGTTGTTGACGAGCACGAGCTGCCCGACGGCCTCGGCGATCTCGGTCACGAGGGAGCGCAGTGTGTCCTCCCCGATCGACACCGTGCCGGGAAACGCGTTCGCGTACCGCGTGACGCCGTAGTGCACCGGCGGCAACACGAGCACGGGAATCTCATCCTCGAGCCGCTCCGCCGCACGATGGCAGATGCCGAGCGAGATGAGCGTGTCGGTGACGAGCGGCGCGTGCGGCCCGTGCGGCTCGACCGCGCCGAGCGGAAGCACGTACACCGCACGTTCGGGGATGTCCGGGTAGGCCAAGTAGCCATAGTTCATGCCCGGACCTCCCCGAGAAGGGCCGACTCACCGAGCTTCAGCGGGCGTTCGATCCGGGGCTCCGGGAGGTCGAGCAGGACGAGGTCCGCGCGGCCGGCGCCGACGATCGTGTTCGCCTCGTCGAGCGTCGTCAGGTAGCCGCCGACGAGCGTCGGGACACGCGCCTCGTTGCGGACGCGGTCGCTGAGCGCGGTCAGGAAGCCGCGCCGGTATTGCGGGCGGTCGTCGTGGATCGTCTGGCCCGCCTCGACGTGGATGAGGTCCGCGCCGGCTTCGCGCATGGCACGCGCAAGCGCGATTCCGTCGTCGACCTGGTTCCCGC
>Ga0207674_10007165_pt1 | contig 13026 bp, 9 predicted proteins | sample KBSCornC72_FD_184303 | JGI IMG/M metagenome (GOLD analysis project Ga0207674, IMG submission 184303) | Corn rhizosphere microbial communities from Kellogg Biological Station, Michigan, USA - KBS Corn C7-2 (SPAdes) (version 2) | ecosystem: Host-associated > Plants > Roots > Rhizosphere > Soil ... | reverse complement strand
AAGGCAGCCCTACTGCTGTTAGTCGCCTGTATTACTGTGCCAATTACAAGCGCACAACAAAGTGAGTTGATGACGATTGATCAGGCGCTTGCAAGAGCGCGGACCAGAGCCCCGCAGATTATCGCGGCCGAAGATCGCATCGCTGAAGCGCGGGGACGCCTCGCCGGCGCTTCTGTATTTCTTCAGGACAACCCTACCGTCGAGACCTCGGTTGGCCCGCGCTTCTCGCCAAATGGAGACACTATCGACTACGACGTTACGCTAAGCCAATCGCTTGAGCTGGGTGGTCGGCGAGGCGCTCGCATTGCCGGGGCTCGCGCGGGGATAGAACGAGAAACGGCGACAAGTCGAGATGTTGTCCGTCGTCTGCTGCGCGATGTAAGTATTGCGTTTGCGAGAGCCCTCGCCGCTAAGGAGCGATTGAGGCTTGCTGAAGCATCGAGCAAGCTCGCGGGTGAGCTGTTTCAGAGCATGGAGCGCCGTTATCAAGCGGGCGATGTTCCCATCCTCGATGTAAACCTCGCACGAAACAGTGCGGCGAGAACACGCGCCGAGATTCGCTCAACTCAGGCTGCTTACTCCTCTGCAATCGGGGATCTCCGCATCCTCCTGGGCATGACGCACGACGAGCCGCTCAACATCTCTGGCGAACTTCGCGATCGACGACGATTCGACTTATCGACTCTGATGGCGAAAGCTGGCGATCGTTCCGACCTGCGAGCTCTGGCGGCTGAACGAAGTGAGGCACAAGCGGATGTTCGGCTAGGTCAGGGCTTCCACTGGCCGACCGTAGCTCCCGCATTCAGTTTCAAACGCGATCAGGGAGACAGTGTCATTCAAGGTGGGCTCAGCTTCACGCTGCCCGTATTCAATCGTGGACAGGAATTGCAGGCGGTAGGACAGGCTCGCAGTCACCGGCTGGAACGTGAACTCGAAGCAACAAAGCGCGCTGTTTCCGTAGAAATACAAACGGCGTTTGACGTTTACCAATTTCAGGTTGCGGCGGCCGACGAACTTGAGCGCAATGCGCTTCCCAGTCTCGAAGAGAACGAGACCTTGTCGCGTCGCAGCTTCGAAGAAGGTGAAATCGGATTGGCGGAGCTGCTGCTTATTCGAAGAGAAGGATTTGATTTGCGCACGACCTATACGGAGCGGCTGCTGGAAGCCGCAGTAGCAGGAATTGAATTGGAAAGCCGAGCGGGGGTACTGCAATGAGATACGTGTTTATCGCATTCTTGACGCTGGTTCTGTTTTTCGCCGCATGTTCCAAGACGGAGAAGAAGGGGGCCGGCGATCCCGCTGCGACACCAGTCGCGAAGGAGGCCGAGCGCACTGACACTTCTATCCTCCACATTGAGCAATCGATGTTACGCGACTTGAGGATTACGACTACCACGGTCGAGTTCCGCAGGGGTGGTGAAAGCGCGACGATTCTTGGAGAACTGCACCCGAATGAAGACGCCTACGCCGAGATCGGCCCTCCCATCACAAGCCGGATCGTAAGGGTCAACGTTGCTCCGGGCCAGTCGGTGACCGAAGGGCAGACACTTGCCGTGCTGCAAAGCAGCGAGGTCGGGAAGGCACGCTCGGACGCTATCACCGCGCAATCGCGGCTGGACCTGGCGAATCGCATACTGGAACGAAAGCGCCGTCTTGGAGTCGAGCGCATCGTTGCGCAGCGCGAGATACAGGAAGCCGAGGCAAACGTGGAAGCGGCGATTGCGGAACTTCGCGCGGCAAAGACGACACTTCGATCGCTCGGCCTTAGCGGAGAGGATGCAGAGCACCTTACAGATGCTCCCACGTTCCCTCTACGCAGTTCTGTTGCAGGCACCGTCATTGACCGGGATGCAGTGCTGGGACAATTGGCTGAACCGAACAAGCCGCTGTTCCGGGTCGGTAACCTGAGTCGGCTGTGGTTGACGGTACATGCATTTGAGCGCGATGCAGTCCGCGTGAAGATTGGGAGTAACGCGAGCATCGTCTTTCCCGCCTTACCGGGCCGCTCCTTCAATGGAAAAGTGACGCTGGTAGGCAAGCAGGTCGAGCCGGAATCGCGAACCGTTCCCGTGCGCATCGAGGTCGACAATCGGGAGGGCACTCTTCGCCCCGGCATGTCTGCCACTGCTTGGCTCACGGTAGGTCAGGGGACAGGCAAGATTCTTGCTGTTCCTTCTGCTTCGCTTCAGCGGATACAAGAGCGATGGATTGTTTTTATACCTCGTGGCGAGAGTCAGTTCGAAATGCGAGAAGTTGGACGCGGTCGAGATCTCGGAGGCGAGGTCGAAATCCTCTCCGGACTGAAAGCGGGTGAGACCGTTGTTGTTGATGGCGCTTTCCTGTTGAAGGCTCAAGCAGAGCGGTCGGCTGGTGAAGGCGAAGAACACGATCACTAAGGAGCAAAGGACATGATTACAAGGGTTCTGAAAGGTTCATTCGCCCGTCCTGCGCTGACCCTAGTGCTTGTGCTCGCCGCGTGCGCGCTTGGTGCGGTCTGGCTGCAGGACTTGCGGCGAGATGTCTTTCCTGATCTCTCCGCTCCAGTTTTCAACGTCATTGTGCAGAACCCAGCTATGGGCGCCGAGGAGTTAGAAACTGGAATCGCCGTTCCACTGGAAGTTGCACTCGCTGGACTTCCCGACGTCAGACGTATTCGTTCCACCTCGCTGCTCGGAGTTACACAGGTAACGGTGGAGTTTGAGTCTGACGCCGATTACTACAGGTCACGACAGTTCGTCGCCGAGCGTGTCAATCAGGTTGCAGCGCAGCTACCTCCCGGTACTGAGGCGCCGAACATTTCAAGTCTCACTGGGAGGCTAAACGAGATCTTCGAGTTCACACTTGAAGCCGAGCCGGGCACCGCTGACCCAATGGTCCTACGCGATCTCGCTGAGTTTGAAGTGCGCAACAGGCTCCTGGCGGTTCCGGGCGTCGCGTCGATCGAACGATTGGGCGGCTACTTGCGTCAGTTCCAGGTTCAGATCGATCCCGAACGGATGTCCGCGCGCGGCATTACGCTCGACGACGTTGAGCATGCCGTTCAAGGCAGCAACATCAATGCTGCTGGCGGATTCGTCACAGAAGGCTCCATGGAGTGGACCGTTCGCGCCGTCGGCCGCGCGAATAGTGTGGAAGACCTGCGAAACACTGTCGTCGCCATGAAAGCGAAAACGACACCTGTGATGTTGGGAGACATTGCCGATGTCCGCGAAGCGCCGGCGGTTCGGCGTGGAATCGCACATCGTCTGAATGGCGAGGTCGTGAGTTGTCGAGTTATCAAGCAGTTCGGCTCAGACACGGTGAAAGTATCGGCAGGTATTCGTCAGGCTCTTGACGATATCGGAAAGACGCTACCAAAGGGTGTGCAGTTGCGAGTCGTCTACGATCAGGCAGAGCTGATCGGAAGTTCACTGGGCGGAGTCGAGAGAGCTATTCTGATCGGCGCGGTGCTGGTCATTCTGGTGCTGTTCCTTTTGCTGGGAGACATTCGGGCGGCACTGATTGTCACACTCACGCTGCCTCTATCGATTGCGCTCTCGGGCCTTTTGCTCAAGCCCCTTGGGATTGGCATTAACACTATGACGCTCGGCGGACTGGCGATTGCCGTAGGTCTGCTTGTGGACGCCGCGATCATCGTCACCGAAAATATTGTCCATCGAATCACCGCTCGACATACAAATGGCAATCGCAGGGAGAATGCTCTTGTTGCTGCGATCGAGGTCGGCAGGCCGATTGCTTTCGCCACGCTCATCGTTGTGGCTGTATTTCTTCCGTTGTTCGCGATGAGCGGCATTGAAGGCAAGATGTACAGCCCGTTGGCCGCCGCCGTCGTGTCCGCTATTGCTGCATCGCTCGTGCTTGCGATTACGCTCGTGCCGGTTGTTGCCAGTATCTTCTTGCGCCCCAAGAGGAGTGTCGAAGAGGAGGATGTTTGGCTCATCCGCAAATTGAAAAACGTTTATGCGCCTTTTCTCGACACCGCCCTGCGTCATCGCGGAAAGGTGCTGATCATTGCCGTTGTCATTACAGCGCCCACCTTGGTGCTCGCCCTTTACGTCGGTTCCGATTTCATGCCGAAGTTGGATGAAGGGGCATTCTTGATCCAGACTGTTCTCCCTCCGGAGGCCTCGCTCGACGAAGTAGACCGAGTAAACCATCGTGTTGAAGACGCGCTCAGAACATTTCCTGAGGTGGAAGATGTTGTCCGACGCACAGGGCGTGCCGAGCGCAGCGAAGACCCAATGCCGCACACCTGGTCCGATGTTCTCGTGATCCTCAAGCCCAATGGGCGACCGCCTGATGTGCTTGAGCAGGCAATGCGTGAAAAGCTTCAGACTGTCGCGGGGGCCACTGCGCTCTTCACCACGCCTTTAGGAATGCGGATCGACGAAGGACTCGGCGGAACACCGGCCGATATCTCTGTGCGCATATTCGGCTCAGATCTCGACAAACTTGCTTCTCTCGGAGATCGAGCCCAGGAACTGATGCGCAGCATAAGAGGCGTCGAAGACTTACGGGCCGAAAAGCTCACTGGAATGCCTCAGTTGAAGGTGACTATCGATCGCCAGGCCGTCGCACGAGTCGGGCTAACGCCCGGAGACGTCATTCGTGCCATTCGCATCGGACTCGCCGGGCAGGAAGAGTCCGAGGTCTGGATTGGACAACGTCGATTCGATATGGTCGTTCGGTTACAGGACGAACACCGTAATAGTCCAAAGTCGATCGGAGCGTTGCTGATTGATGGTCACGACGGGTCGAGAATCCCATTAAGCCAACTTGCAACGATCGAACAAACATTTGGTCCAGGCACAATTCGTCGCGAAGCGGGGAGCCGGCGTATTGCTGTCGAAGCCGCAGTTCAAGGTCGCGACTTGGGCAGCACGGCCGCGGAGATAAACGCGAAGCTGTCGAAAGAACTCGACCTTCCGACGGGGTATTTCTTCAACGTCGGTGGTCGCGTCGAAAGCCAAACCAGAGCAGCACGCTCGCTCGGGATTGCAATTGCCGTCGCGGTTCTCGTCGTCTTCCTACTCCTTTATCTCGGACTGGGTTCCGCAGCCGAGGCGTTCGTCATCCTGGCTACGTTGCCGACCGCCTCAGTCGGCGGAATAGTCGCCTTGCTCATCGCAGGAGAGACCTGGAACGTGTCCTCACTCGTAGGCTTGATCGGTCTGTTCGGAATCGCCGTTCAGAACGGACTTGTTCTGATCTCCCAGACCCGCGGCTTAATTGCGGAAGGGATGCCATTCGATGAAGCGCTCCGCGGTGCCTGTATCGGCCGCGTGCGTCCGAAGATTATGACTGCGGCAACAGCCATACTGGGTTTGCTTCCTCTACTCGTTCTTCGACTGCACGGAACGGAGATCGAGCGACCGCTCGCCGTTGTGATGATCGGAGGCCTTGTAACGTCGACTCTCTTCACCTTGCTCGCTCTCCCGACGTTTTACCTGACAGTACATCAACTTCAGGAGCGGTTCGCTGGTCTATTCGGACGACTGCCCGAAAGCATTCCCGAGGAAGGTAGCTGATTGAGTGTGGCCCGGAGTTCCTTGGTAGAACAGAGATTGAAACACTGCAAATTGTCTTCAGCTTTGGGAGTCAGAGTCCGGAAAAGGTGATGCGGAAATCAAATCGATGGCATTGGGACTCTTATAACCCGGGATGAGACGTTCGCAGATGGCGGCGTTCACGGTGCCGTAGGTGGTGCCGGGCTTGTGCGCAAAGCCGTTAAAGTAGGCCGGGAGGAAGTCTTTCTTAAAGTTCTTGCGAGGGTACCTGGCGACAATTTCATCGCGCAACTCTGAAGGAAACTGATCGAATCCCTTTCCGAGGACATCGAGAGCGACACCCGAATAGATTAGAGCTACCTCCGGCTGCATGTGTTGAGTGACGCCGGGGGTGGTGTGCAGGGCAATCGCTTCCCAGACGGTTTGTACGTGCCCTTCGGGAATATTATGAGCGATAAGAAATTGACGGGCGGCGTTAGCGCCATCGACCTCGAACCGTTCATGTTGGCTTGAGAACTTCTTGGTAAGACCAAGATCGTGAAAAGCGGCGGCGATGTAAAGGAGTTCGGGATCGAAGCGGAGCTTTTGCTGACGGCCCTGCTCAGCTCCGAATAAATAGACGCGGATGGAATGATTAATGAGGAGATCCGTGGAATACTCACGCAGGATGTCCGTCGCCTCTTTCGCTAGTGATGAATCGGGGATTGCGAGGGTGGATGATGAAGTTGACATATGATGTTTGTCCTTTGGAGCAGCGATACATTGGCTTTAGCCTGGTTGCCGCTCGGCATGTGACTCCCGGAGCTTCCTCAACCTGCTGAGGCGGTAAGTACGATTTTCCCTTTCGGCCGAGGACGTGACCCTTCCAACATCAAATGAGCTTCGCGCGCATCAGCGAGAGGTAAAACTGCACCCACACGCGTCTTCAACTCTCCACCATCGATGAGCGCCGCGATCTTCTCGAGGTCCTTGGTTGTGACGTTGACCAAGAAGAACTTGGCATCGACGCCTTGAGTTTGCGCAAGGTCCTGATCAGGACTGGACACCGCCGAGATGAGCTTGCCGCCTCGATGGAGGACCTGAAACGAACGGCTCTGTGTTTCACCGCCAACCAAATCGATGACAGCGTCTGCATTCCGAACCTGGTCCTCAAAGCGTTGCGTGTGGAAGTCAATGACTGTGTCTGCGCCAAGGGCATGCACAAAGGGGAGGTCATCCGCCGCGGCGGTGGCAACGGTTCGCAGGCCAGCGCGTTTGGCAAACTGAACCGTATAAGCTCCAACGTTTCCTGCCGCCCCGTGTATGACTACTGTTTGACCCGCTTTGAGTTCGGCCTGATCGAATAACGCCTGCGATGCGGTCACGGCAATCACTGGAACCGAAGCTGCTTCGATGTAGGTTAGCGACGTTGGCTTTTTCGAGACCATTGCTGCTGAAGCCAGTGCATATTCGGCGTAAGCCCCTATAAAACGCGGATTCGTAACGCCATAAACCTGATCTCCCACACGTGGTTCAGAGATTCCTGGTCCGACATCGATGATTTCACCAGAGAGGTCCGACCCAAGTGTGAGGGGTAGTGGTTGCGGCAAAGCACTATTACCGGCCCTGATCCATGCATCCCATGGACCAACCCCGGCGGCTTCAACTTTGACAAGCACTTCGCCCGGACCGGGGGTGGGTCGAGGAACTCGCTCGAAGCGTATGACACTCGGGGACCCAAATTCATGCACGCGGCAAGCCATCATGAATGGATGATTCTGGTCCTGACTGGCTTGTTGATCGGTGGACGTCGGGGTCATCGAACCTCCTTATAGCGGGTTGGGGCGACGTGTGATGACCTACTTTGGGTCGGGCGTCGTTAAGCGATTGTCGTTGGAATCGACCACGAATACGGCCAGCAAGCTCGCGGGGGCTTTGTCACTCGCATTCTCACTGATTCTGTGATGCGAGCCGGGTACTTCGTAGAATCCTTCGCCGACTTGGTAAACCTTTGCGGGCTCATCGTCAACCTGGCTGCGAATAGTGCCTGACAATACTTGAGCGTAGATGAATGCAGACGAAGCATGGTGATGCGAAGGCGATTTGCCTCCTGGAGGATAGCTGACGACAACGGCAACCATGCTCTTTCCTGGGGCGTTCGGAAGCACGTGCTTGAAAACAACTTTTACCTGCTCCATATCCTGCGCAGACGCGGATGACGTAACTTCCAGTACCAACGCCGCCGATAAAAGGACTAACGAAACCGCTCGCAGTACGCTTGTCATGGTTTCTCCTTCGGTTTAGAAATCTCTCCACGTCGCGACGAATTGTCCGGTAGGATGCCGGCCGCTTCCGGGTCGGTGGGCCAGCCCTAACAGCAATTCGAGGAGCACAAGCACACTCAGCAGCCACACGTCTTGGTGCGCGTAGAGTTATTGATTGACCAGCGATTTGAAAATGTCCGACTTCACCTCATGCGAGACTCCGCCAATTCTGCCGTGAGCGCCCGAGGCGTTAGCAGGTCGGCAAGTCCGATTCTGCGAAGGAGCTCGGCTCGCACCCGATCGGAGACCATGTTCACAACTTCTGCACCATCTTGCGTCGGATCGATGTGCACACGGAAAGGCCGCTTACCGAATGGGGTATCGACGACTCTAACGATCGCCTCTGCTACGGCCGCTACATCCGCATCAGATGGGACAATCGACGAGAAGCCTTGCAGGACATCCTCGGCAAAGTGTTTGTACGGCCCGGCTTCATACTCTTCGGCACGAGCTTTGTCCGCCGGCTTCCCAGCATTTGCAAAGTGATTCGTTCCAGATGTAAAAGCGCCTGGAACTATGATCGAGGTCTCAATCCCCCAGCGTGTCAGTTCACGTGCGTATACGACAGCCAGGGAATCCATACCAGCCTTTGCAGCAAAGTACGGAGCAAGATATGGTGGCGTGCCTCCTGCCGCACTGCTGCTCGATACCCACAACACCAGACCATTCCGCTGCTTTCGAAGTTGGGGCAAGGCCGCACGGTTCACCCGCTGTGTGCTGAGGACGTTCACGTCATACAACTCCGCAAGTTGCTCTGGGGTGAAAGCTTCTGCGGGACCGAAGACCATGTGCCCTGCGTTGTGGATCACAACGTCGAGCTTGTTCTGTTCGGTAACGATCTTCTCGATCGCAGCATCGGCTGACGCCTGCGACGCGACATCAAGTTCGATCGTGCGAAGATCAACGTTGTTCTCCTTCGCGAATCTCGCAGCGGCTTCCACTTGCGGAGCATTGCGTCCCGCCGTCTCCCGCATGCTTGCGTATACGCAATGGCCTGCTTTGGCAAGAGCTCTGGCCGCGAGAGCACCAAAGCCACTCGACGCTCCAGTGATGATGACGATTTTGCGCATAGCTACTCCTTTTGTAGTTCGACGAAATTTGCTTAGTAGTGGAACTCTTTAGGCGAAACCGCCGTTTGCCCGTAGTACCTGTGCGTTTACCCATCCGCCGTCGGGTCCAGCAAGGAACGACACGACGCCTGCAATATCTTCGGGCGTTCCGAGTCGTTCTAGCGGTGCTAGATTGGCGAGTTCCTTGATGAGTGCCTCGCCCTTACCGGTCAGGAACAGGTCGGTACCAGTCGGACCAGGCGCCACGGCATTAACGGTTATGTTTCGGCCGCGTAGTTCATTAGCGAGCACGCGCACAAGGCCTTCGACTCCAGCTTTGGAAGCAATGTACGCGCCGTAATTCGGAAACGACTTTGCGAGCACGCTACTTGAGAAGGCAACAATTCGCCCGCCAGAGGTCATGTGCTGCGCTGCTTGCGAGAGCACGAGGAAGGTGCCACGCAGGTTGGTTGAGATGACTTTATCGAATGACTCCACATCTCCGCTGGAAATCAGGAACAATGGCATGATCCCTGCCAAGTGGACAACGACGTCAATGTGTCCGTATTCTTCGAGCGATTTCTTGAAGAGACTCTCGACATCGCTCGCGACTGCAACGTCCGCCTTGAGCGCAATTGCCTTTGCTCCTGACTGCTTTAACTGCGCAACGAGTTCTTCTGCCTTCGCAGGATTACCGGCGTAATGAGCAACGAGGTCGAATCCGTCTTTCGAAAGACGTGTCGCCACCGCTTTGCCTATGCCTCCAGAAGCTCCTGTAATCAGTGCCGTTCTGGGCGCTGGAGTTGCCATGTCGAGTCTCCTTATGGGGAAGTCTCCCGGGTCCCAGTGTGTGGTTAGTACAGTTGGTTGCCGGAGCGACGCTTTGCGCTTCCTACGACACAAAAAAACGAGACAGGTGATGGCGGCCTTGGCGATCGCCATCATTTAATAAGCGAAGGGCTATTCTCGAGCGGTTCCGGCAGGTGCTTGGGTGGCAGCGCCTTGAGCACCAATAATCAGATTGGAAATTACGTCTTCACTCCTGACGAGAGTGCCCAATGAGCAAGGACCTGTCTACTCCGGGCCCATCTTGCACTCACGCGGCGCCGAATCAAGTCCGCATGGCTGATCTTCGCCGCAGGCGTGTTCGGATGGCTTTATCGATGAACTGGTAAGAGCCTGAAGCGTTCGCGATTCTGAGGCGCGACTAGTGGGATTTGCATTCTCCGCGACATTGCGTGGTTTTCCAAGTTACGCCGAGGGCGTGCAAGATCAGTTCATCATGGACCGTGAGCGTTGAGGGATCGAGGATGGCCCGGTAGGCATAGGAGACGATGGTGTTCTGCGTGATACACCATGGCTCGTGACGTACAACGCCCTCGCAGTGTTCACAGGCAGAATCGGCGCTGTAACGGTTGCTGTGGAAGAGAACGGATCTCGCGCTACCGGACATGTGTACTCCCGTCTTCGCGCGCTGTATCTATAACTTTATTCAGCGCGGAAGGTCGTTTCGCCCGGTCAATCAACGCTCGATTGTTGAGGCGGAACTCTCAAGGCGAGAATGCCCTGATTCGGGAGTGAATACAGGTGACCAACGTCACAATAAGGAGTGACATTGGTTCTAGTCCGGATGTAATGCGGAGCGAAGGTGGAGCCTGTCTCGTTAGCCTACATTGTGCTCATCTTGATGTACCGACCGACATCGGGAATCGCGCGAACCATAATGTATCCCACGTAGAGAAGGGTAGCGATGCCTACAATACTAGTTACGCTCGATAGAGTTCTCTTCACAGCAGTTCTCCTGAACACCTTCGAATTCTTATAGGTGGATGAAGCGACAAGGTCCCGAGATGTCCCTCGTACGGGACTCGCAACTCGAAGGAACCTTTTGAGGGAAAGCGAGTAAAATGGGCGAACTTTGTGGGGCGTGGTAGCGGTTCCTGGTGCCAGAGCTGCGCGAAGGAACACATCATGGCGGAAGACCGTGCAAAAGTGCGGGGCCCAATCGCCGAAATAGACATTCTCTGGATTACCGCCGGACTTGGCTGTGACGGCGAGACCATCGCCATGACCGGGGCCACCCAACCGAGTATTGAAGACGTCGTGTCAGGAAATCTGCCCTGGATTCCGAAGGTTAATTTATATAACCCTTTTCTCGCATTCGAGAATGGTGAGGAGTTCCTCGCTCCGTTTCATCGCGCCGCCGAGGGGATGGGAACGCATCCATTCATTCTCATTATCGAAGGTTCGATTCCGGACGAGACTAATAAAGAGGAGGGATATTGGGCCTCTTTCGGGACAGACTCTGAAACCGGTCAGCCGATTACGACCTGTGATTGGATTGACCGGTTGACGCCGAAGGCGTGGGCGGTGATAGCAGCCGGCACATGCGCCACCTACGGCGGCATTCACGCCATGGCAGGGAACCCCACTGGATGCATGGGGCTGGCCGATTACCTGGGGTGGGATTGGAAGTCCAAAGCGGGTATTCCGATCGTGAACATCCCTGGATGCCCAACCCAACCGGACAATCTTATGGAGACGCTTCTGTACCTGCTGACGATGGCGGCCGGACGGGCGCCGATGATTCCGTTGGACGAGGCGCTCCGCCCAACCTGGTTGTTCGGTAGCACGGTGCACGAGGGTTGCGATCGCGGCGGTTTTTACGAACAGGTCCAATTTGGTGAGGAGTATGGATCGCCACAATGCATCGTAAAGCTTGGTTGCTGGGGCCCAGTGGTCCAGTGCAACGTCGGTAAACGCGGATGGATGAACGGTGTAGGCGGCTGTCCGAATGTGGGCGGCATCTGTATTGGATGTACCATGCCGGGTTTTCCGGACAAGTTCATGCCGTTCATGAATCAACCACCCGGTTCATTGCTTTCATCGAACGCTGTGCAGACTTATGGCAAGGCGATCCACGCCTTGCGCAGGTTTACCCAGGCTTCTCTGAATAAAGAGCCAATTTGGCGGAAGCGATCACCGTCGCAACCTTAGAGAACATGCCGTAGAGACGACTGAATGCGCGAAGCAAGACATCTCGTGTTCGCGGGTAACCAACTCTCAGAGGTTGTCGACGCCCTCGCCGCTGCACCAGGCGCGAAGAGTTCGGCGCAACCTGAGCTGCAGAGAGAATTCGAAAGTGTCGCTGAGGCGGAGGAGGTGTTGAGGGAGCTTGCGGGAGTATTCTCCGCGCCCAAAGTTGATGACGGTTCTCTGGTTCATCCAAGCGACGATCACTCCGAGGAACGTCCGCCGAACCTGGAAGCCAAGTACCGCGCTCTTTTGGAGCAGATACCCGCGGTCGTATTCATGGCCTACATGGACCGTGGCATAGGTGAAGCTTATGTCAGCCCTGAGATTGAAGCTTCCCTTGGGTACTCTCGGGAAGAGTGGCTGGAAGACCCAGTACGCTGGTACGAGCGCATTCATCCAGACGACAAGAATCGATGGAGTACGGAAGCCGCAGAAATGTTCGTTTCTGGCAAGCCTCTCCGGTCCGCTTACCGGGTGATAGCCCGTGACGGCCGCGTGGTCTGGTTCCAGTGCGATGCGCGCATGATGCGGAGAGAAGATGGCAGGCCGTGGTTCATACACGGTGTGGCGTTCGATATCTCAGACCTGAAGCATACCGAAAAGCAATTGCAGGAAGAGCGCAATCTCGCTTCAGCAATTCTTGAAACGGTTGATGCCCTTGTGGTGGTGATGGATCGCGAGGGCCGGATCATCCGATTCAACCGTGCCTGCGAGCAGACTACCGGGTACGTGCTGCAGGAGGTGCAGGGAAAACCTATTTGGGATCTGCTGCGATCTCCGGAAGAGGTCGATCGTTTCAAGGCGGTATTCCGCGAGCTCAACGCCGGGAATGCTGCCGAGAATCAATTCCAGAGCAGCGTTGTGTCACGCGGCGGGGAGTCGCGGCTCATCGCGTGGTCCACGACGGTACTGCCCGCGTCCGGAGGAGCGCCGACCTACATCGTCGCCTCCGGAGTCGATATTACGGAGCGAAAGCATTTAGAAAAAACCATTCTCGACATTGGTTCGCGAGAGCAACGAAGGATCGGTCAAGACTTGCATGACGGCCTGGGGCAGCAACTCACAGGCATAGCGTTCATGGCGAAGGTGCAAGAGCAGAGATTGCTTGAAAAACAATTGTCGGAAGCAGTC
>Ga0207674_10007162_pt1 | contig 13031 bp, 9 predicted proteins | sample KBSCornC72_FD_184303 | JGI IMG/M metagenome (GOLD analysis project Ga0207674, IMG submission 184303) | Corn rhizosphere microbial communities from Kellogg Biological Station, Michigan, USA - KBS Corn C7-2 (SPAdes) (version 2) | ecosystem: Host-associated > Plants > Roots > Rhizosphere > Soil ... | reverse complement strand
GCGCGAGGCGTACGCGAGCTTTCCGCAGCTCGCCATGCTCTGGTCGATCGGCAAGGACAGCACCGTGCTGCTATGGCTCGCACGCAAGGCGTTCTTCGGCCACGTGCCGATGCCGCTCGTGCACATCGACACGAGCTTCAAGATCCCGGAGATGATCCAGTATCGCGATCGGCTGGCCGCCGAGTGGCGGCTCACCGTCATCTACGGGCAGAACGAGGAAGCGCTCGCTGCGAAGCAGACCTTCCCCGACGGCAACGTCGACCGGCTCACCTGCTGCGGCAACCTCAAGACGGAGGCGCTGCGCCGCACGCTCTCCGGCGAGGGGAAGCGCTACCGCTTCGACCACAAGCTCGGCAAGTACGTCGTCGACACGAACAAGGAGCCGTACACGGGCGTGATCGTCGGCGCGCGTGCCGACGAAGAAGGGAGCCGTTCGAAGGAGCGGTACTTCTCGCCGCGCTCGGGCGAGAACAACTGGAACATCGCCGACCAGCCTCCCGAGTTCTGGAACCAGTACGCGACCGAGTTCGCGCCGGGTACCCATGTGCGCATCCATCCGCTGCTCGATTGGACTGAGCTCGACATCTGGGAATACATCGAGCGCGAACGCATCCCGACCGTGAGCCTCTACTACGACCAGGGAAAGGGCGAGCGCTATCGCTCGCTGGGCTGCTGGCCGTGCACGAAGTCGGTGGTGTCAGACGCGAAGGACGTGCAGGAGATCATCGTCGAGCTGAAGAGCGGACGCTACGCGAACATCGCGGAGCGGTCGGGACGCGCGCAGGACAAGGACGACGGCGGCGGCCTCGAGTCGCTTCGCCGCGAAGGCTACATGTGATCGCTACGCATCCGTGACCGAGGGCTCCATGTCACACGCCACACACCACACGTCGGTGAACGTCGCGCCGGGCACGCTTCCCGGCGGAGGCGCGCGTCGCGGCTTCACGCTCTGGCTCACGGGCCTGTCGGGCGCGGGGAAGTCCACGCTCGCGAGCGCGCTCGCCGAGCGGCTGCGCGAGGATGGCGCCGCGGTCGAGGTGCTCGACGGCGACGAGGTGCGCGAGCATCTGTCGAAGGGCCTCAGCTTCTCGCGCGAGGACCGCGACGTCAACGTGCGGCGGATCGCCTACGTGGCCAAGCTGCTCTGCCGCAACGGCGTCGCGGTGATCACGGCCGCGATCTCGCCGTACCGCGCGGCGCGGGAGGAAGCGCGGCGCGAGATCGGCGACGCGTTCATCGAGGTGTACGTCAATGCGTCGCTGGAGACGTGCATCCGCCGCGACGTGAAGGGCCTCTACGGCAAGGCGCTGGCGGGGACGATCACCGCGTTCACCGGCGTCTCCGATCCGTACGAGCCGCCCACCGCACCGGACGTCGAGGTGAACACCGAACGCGAGTCGATCGACGAGAGCGTGGAGAAGGTGCTCGCCACGCTGCGCCGACGCGGCTTCATCCCTGCGCTGCACTCACCATCCGCGGCCTGACGCCATGACGACCGACACGCGCGTGCCCGTCTCGAACATCCTGACCCCCGTCGGCCTCCAGTCGGCCGCGGCGGAGCTGCGCGCGCGGTCGCCGGAGGAGATCCTCGCCTGGACGCTGCGCGCGTTCCCCGGACGCACCGCCGTGACGGTGAGCTTCGGTGGGCCCGGCGTGGCGCTCGCCGTGATGGCGAGCCGCATCGAGCCGGCGACGCCGATCGTGTTCCTCGACACCGGATTTCTCTTCCCCGAGACGTACGCGCTGCGCGACGAGTTCGTGCGCCGCTACGATCTCAATCTGCGCGAGTACAGGCCGCTCACCGATCCCGGCCCGCTCTACGAGACGGACACCGACGGCTGCTGCGCGATTCGGAAGGTCGAGCCGATGCAGCGTGCACTCGGCGACTTCGATGCCTGGGTGAGCGGCGTGCGGCGCGATCAGGGGCCGACGCGCGCGAACACCGAGGTCGTCGAGCACCATCTCGTGAACGGCCGCCCGCTGGCGAAGGTCTATCCGCTCGCGTACTGGTCGCGCTCGCAGATCTGGGGCTACCTGCTGGACAACGGGATTCCATACAACCCGCTGCTCGATCAGGGTTATGCGAGCCTCGGCTGCTGGCCGTGCACGCGCGCGACGCGCGCGGGCGAGGACGAGCGCGCCGGCCGCTGGTCGGGCTCGGGCAAGACCGAATGCGGACTGCACACCTTCACGTCGATCGGCACGTCGACGCCCGAGGGAGGCACCGCATGAGCGGGATGCTGTTCAATCTCGTCGTCGCCGGCCTCGTCGTCGGGTTCATGATCGGCCTCACCGGCGTCGGCAGCGGCGCGCTGATGGCACCCGTGCTCCTGCTGCTCGGGATCCCGCCCGCCACCGTCGTGGGCAGCGACCTGCTCTTCGGGCTGTTGACGAAGATCGTCGGCGTCGGCTCGCACCTGCAGCACAAGACCATCTCGTGGCGGTGGGTGTGGGTCATGGCGATCGGCAGCGTGCCGGGGGTGCTCATCGGCACACGCATCCTCGCACACTTCGCCGGCGCTCCGTCGACCATTCGCTTCCTGATCGGGCTCGTGCTCGTGATGACTCCGGTGCTGGCGATCCTCATGGAGATCGCGCGGCGCCAGGACGCGCTGTGGGTGGAGCGGCTGCGTCACCCCAGCGGGCCGGCGATCGCCGCGATCGGACTCGCGATCGGCGTCACGGTCGGCGCGACGTCGGTGGGCAGTGGAAGCCTCGTCGACATGGCCCTCGTGCTGTTCTCGCCGCTGTCGGGCGTCGCGCTCATCGGCACGGGCATCGCCCACGCCGTGCTCATCACCGGGACCGGTGCCGCCGCGCACTGGAATCTCGGCAACGTCGACCCTGCCCTCGTCGGGCAGCTTCTCATCGGCTCCATCCCCGGCGTGCTCGCCGGCGGATGGCTCGCCCGTCGTTCCAAGCCTAGCGCCGTGCGCTGGGGCGCGACGACGCTCGTTCTGTTGAGTGGCCTCACCCTTCTTTCCCGAGCCTGAGACATGACCGGACCCACCACGACCACGCCCGAGCAGACGACCCCGCTGACGCCGGTCAAGGAGACGCCGGCCCAGCGCGTCGAGCGCATCAAGCGCGAGAAGGCGCCGTGGTCGATCATGGATGACATCCGTCGCTACTCGCGCGAAGGATTCTCGGCGATCTCGAACGAGGATCTCACGGTGCGCTTCCGTGCCTGGGGACTCTACACGCAGGGGGACGGGGGCGGCACGCGGGGCGAGGAGATGCCGTTCTTCATGATGCGCGTGCGGACGCCGAACGGCTTCATCAACTCCGACATGGTGCGTCGCATCTCCGACATCTCGGACAAGTACGCGCGCAGCAGCATCGACATCACCAACCGGCAGAACTTCCAGCTGCACTGGCTGCGCATCGAGGACATCCCGACGATCTGGGAGTCGCTCGCCGAAGTCGGCTGGACCAGCATGGGCGCGTGCGGCGACAACCCGCGCACGGTGACCGGCTGTCCGCTCGCCGGCGTCGAGCACGACGAGCTGATCGACGCGAGCCCGATCGCGATCGCGGTCGACAAGCATCTCAACGGCAACCCGGCGTACGGCAACCTGCCACGCAAGTTCAAGGTCACGATCACGGGCTGCCAGCACTGGTGCTCGTATCCGGAGATCAACGACATCGGCGTGACTGCCGTGCGGCGCGCCGACGGCGTCGTCGGCTTCCACGTGCGCGTCGGCGGCGGGCTGTCCACCAAGCCGCACCTCGCGGTGCTGCTCCCGGCGTTCGTGCTGCCCGAGCAGGTCCCCGAGGTGGTCGAGACGATCACGGCGATCTTCCGCGACTCGGACGAGCTGCGCGTCAACCGCGCGAAGGCGCGGATGAAGTTCCTGTTCGTCAACCATGGCTGGACGGCGGAGAAGTTCCTCGCCGAGATCGAGCGACGCCTCGGCTACAAGCTCGATGCATTGGCCGATGAGCATCCGCCGGAGGGTCACTACCGCGACCACCTCGGCATCCAACCGCAGAAGCAGCCGGGTCTGAGCTACGCCGGATACTCGGTCGTGTCGGGGCGCATCTCGCCCGACCAGCTGCGCGGGCTCGCCGCGATCGCCGACGAGTTCGGCGACGGATCGCTGCGGCTCAGTGCCATGCAGAACATCCTGATCACCAACGTGCGGAACGAGCGCACCGCCGAGCTGCTGGAGCGGAGCCGTGCGCTCGGGTTGGCGCTCGACGGTTCGCCCTTCCAGCGCGGCACCGCGTCGTGCACGGGCAGCGAGTACTGCAAGCTCGCGATCACGGAGACCAAGCTGTTCAGCATCCGCCTGGCGCAGGAGCTGGAGGAGCGGTTGCCCGGCTTCACCGACACGGTGAAGCTCCACGTCGCCGGGTGCCCGAACTCCTGCGGCCAGCATCCGATCGCCGACGTCGGCCTGCAGGGCGTCCTGCTCAACCAGAACGGCGCGCAGGTGGAAGGGTTCGACTTCTTCGTTGGGGGCGGCCTCGGACGAAACAGCACGCTCGGGCATCGCGTCGGCTTCCGCGCACCCGCCGACGAGGTGCCTGAAGTACTCGAGCGACTCTTCTCGACCTACGTGACGCAGAAGCAGGACGGAGAGAGCGTCCGGTCGTGGACAGGCCGCATCGGCGATGCGGGGGTGAAGGCCGTCCTGGGAGGGGCGGTGCCCTCGTGAGCACGCTCGCGCAGCCGGCCGGCCTTCGCGCGACCAACGGCGAGCGAGAGGGCGTCGTGCCCGGTCACCGCGTCGACGCGGTGATCGGGCGGACGCCCGTCGTTCGGCTGGAGCGCGTGGCGACGCCCGAGATGGCGGAGGTGTGGATCAAGCTGGAGGGGGCGAACCCCGGTGGTTCGATCAAGGACCGCACCGCGCTGGGGATGATCCTCGACGCCGAGGCGCGCGGCATCCTGAAACCGGGTGACACGATCGTCGAGCCGACGTCGGGGAATACGGGGATCGGGCTCGCGCAGGTGGCGTCGGCGCGCGGCTACCGGCTGATCCTGTGTCTGCCGGATTCGGCGAGCGACGAGCGGAAGCGCACGCTCGAGGCGTACGGCGCGGAGCTGGTGCTCACGGACCCCGAGCGCCGGATGCTCGCCGCCATCGAGGCGGCGGAACAGATCCGGGACGAGACGGGAGCGTTCCTGCCGAACCAGTTCTCGAACCCGGCCAATCCGCAGATCCACTACGACACGACGGCGCCCGAGCTGTGGGCGCAGCTCGACGGCCGGATCGACGCGTTCGTATACGGGTCCGGGACGGGAGGCACGATCACCGGCGTAGGCCGGTTCCTGAAGGAGCGGCGCCCTGACACGCTGATCATCGCGGTGGAGCCGGCGCGGTCGCCGGTGCTCTCGGGGGGGCAGCGTGGACAGCACCAGTTCCAGGGGATGGGGCCGGGCTTCATCCCCGACAACCTGGATCGCTCGCTGCTCGACCGCGTGATCCCGGTCTGGGAGGAGGATGCTTTCCCCGTGGCTCGCCGACTGGCGCGCGAGGAGGGGCTGTTCGTTGGCATGTCGAGCGGGGCGATCGCGTTCGCCGCGCTGCAGGTGGCGACCGCCCTCGGCCGCGGCAAGCGGGTGGCGATGATCGCGCCGGACACCGGCGCGCGGTACCTGTCGACCGTGCTGTTCTCGCCCGAAGACACGCCCGACCCGACGCACGTGGTGCTCTGACGCCCTTCCGGCGCCGAGCGTCCAGGTCACTGAGAGCGAGCCCCCAGCAGGGCTCGCTTTTTTGTTGTATCCGCCATGCCAAAGAGCGGACTCGGCCGTGCATCAACGTCCGGCCAAACGTGCAGAATTGGCTCGCACACTGCTGCACTTTGACACTTATTTTCTGCGAACTTCCAAAATATCTGTCGAACTTTGCGTTTTTTGCACTTCGTGCTTGACAGTCCGATTTTGTTGTCCTAGTTTGCCCAGCGTGACCACCAGGCCTGCTGTGTTCGCACCCGTCGGGGAGTCCGGAAAGCATCCGGACGTCCGGACGCGCGGCCGCCAGCCAGCCCGAAACTCGAATTGTCGCTCCAACCGTCAGACGTCGGCGGGCGAGAAGGATGGAAGCAATTGCAAGGCAGGGCCGGGCTGAGCGCAGTACGTCGCAGATCAGTGTGAGCGCCGCCCGCCCCCGTGAATCGCCAGACGACATGGGGGCTTCGCATGTGCCCGACGCGGGGCGGCGCGCAGGAGATCGGCAGGTCAGGACGGACCGACCCAATCACCATCACTCAGGAGCGCACATGGAATCGCGGGGACACTCACACGTTCGGTGGGGACTGATTGCTGCGGCGGCACTGGTCGCAGTCGCGGCACCCACCCTGCTGCTCGCGCAGGCCGCCGCGCCGGCGCCGCCGAAGATCGAGGACGTCGCCAAGGCGGTCGCGGACAATGGCGCAGCGCTGAACATGGTGTGGACGCTCGTCGCCGGCTTCCTCGTGATGTTCATGCAGCTCGGCTTCGCGATGGTGGAGACGGGCTTCACGCGCGCCAAGAACGCCGGCCACACCGTGACGATGAACTTCATGGTGTACGCGATCGGCATGCTGGCCTACTGGGTGGTCGGCTTCGCGATTCACATGGGCGGCGTCGGCGCGCTCGGCACCCTCGGCGGCTACGACGCCCTGAACGGAATGTTCAGCATCACGGTCGGCGGCCACGAGTGGGGCCTCTTCGGCACGAAGGGCTTCTTCCTCACCGGCGTCGCCTACAACGCGTCGGTGTTCGCGTTCTTCCTGTTCCAGATGGTGTTCATGGACACGACGCTGACCATCCCCACCGGCGCGCTTGCCGAGCGGTGGAAGTTCTCGTCGTTCTGCATCTTCACGGTCTTCCTCGGCGCCATCATCTACCCGGTGTTCGGCAACTGGGCGTGGGGCGGGGGATGGCTTTCGGCGCTCGGCCGGAACGTCGGACTCGGCAACGGCTACGTCGACTTCGCCGGCTCAGGGGTGGTGCACCTCACCGGCGGCGTGATCGCCCTGGTGACGTGCAAGCTGCTCGGACCCCGGCGCGGGAAGTTCAACGCCGACGGTTCTGCGAACGTGATCCCCGGGCACAACATTCCGATGGCGATCTACGGCACCTTCGTGCTCGCCTTCGGCTGGTTCGGCTTCAACGCGGGCTCGACGCTCGCCGGTACGGATGTGCGCATCGGCGTGGTCGCCACGAACACGATGCTCGCCGGCGCCGCCGGCGCGGTCTCGGCGATGGCATGGGTGTGGATGAAGTACGGCAAGCCCGATCCCTCGATGCTCGCGAACGGCATGCTCGCCGGCCTCGTTGCCATCACGGCGCCCTGCGCGTTCGTCACCGCGCCGTCCGCTGTCGTCATCGGACTCATCGCGGGCCTGCTCGTATGCTGGGCAGTGGTGTTCTTCGAGAAGACGCTCAAGCTCGATGATCCCGTCGGCGCCATCTCGGTGCACGGCGTGAACGGCGCGTGGGGACTCATCGCCGTCGGCCTCTTCGCTGACGGCACATACGGCGGCGGCCTCAATGGCGTGGCGGGCAACGTCACCGGCTTGCTCTACGGCGGCACCACACAGATCGCCGCGCAGCTCGTGGGCATCGTTGCGAACTTCGCGTGGGTCGGCGCTACGGCCTTCGCGGCGTGGAAGATCACGAGCGCTGTCACCAGCGGCAGCCGCGTCTCTGCGGCGGTCGAGGAGCTGGGGCTCGACATCCCCGAGATGGGTGGGCTGGCCTACCCGGATCGTGGCGACATGACGACCGGCGTGGTGCTGGCGCACTCCGATGCACCGCCGCTCAGCGCCTTCGCCGCAGCCGGCGATTGAACCGAGTGGTACGGGTGCCGCGCCCCGCGGCACCCGTACCTCGCCACCCCCCTGACCGCACACTCACCGACATCACTCGTCACTCGAGGATCGAATCGAGATGAAGCTGATCACCTGCGTCATCCGTCCGGACCGGCTTCCCGCCGTGAAGGAAGCGCTGTTCCGGGCCGGCGTCACCGGCATCACGCTGAGCCGCGCGAGCGGCCATGGCGGCGAGCAGGATCGGCTCGAGCACTATCGCGGCGGCGCCGTCGTGCTCGAGTTCCAGGACAAGGTCAAGATCGAGATGGTCTGCTCGGAGCCCTATGTGCAGCCGACGATCGACGCGATCATCAACGGTGCCCGCACCGGCGCCGTTGGCGACGGCAAGATCTTCGTGCAGGCGATCGAGCGCGTCATCCGCATCCGTACGGGCGAGCAGGACAACGCGGCCCTCACGCCGGTCACCGCGGACGAGGTGCGCCGGAAAGCGCTCGATCCCGTCCACGCCTGACCGCCCGTCGTCGCGACCAACGGTTTCACCCCTCATGGGAGCCCGCGCTCCCGTACGCACCCACTTCGCCAGGAGGACCCTTGCTACGATTCCGATCCGCTGCGCTCGGCCTGATGCTCGCTCTGACGCCGGCCGTACACGCCGCGTTCGCGCAGACGGCGCCCCCACCGAGCGATTCGGCATCGAAGCCCGCCGAGCCGGCCGTGCCGAACTTCTTCCGTGACATTCAGGCCAACGCGTTCGCCTCTCTTGGTTACATCAGCAACCTGAACATGCCGCAGGACCAGACCATCGGGCTGCGCTATTTCGACAACCGTGCGAACACGTTCAGCGTCGATCTGGCCGAGCTCGTGGTGCAGAAGGCGGTCGCCAAAGCGGGCGATGCCGGCTTCCGGATCGACCTGACCGCCGGGACGTTCGCCGGGCTCACGCAATCGGCGGGGCTCAGCCTCGGCGACAACGCCGACCTGCAGCAGGCGTTCGCGAGCTACATCGCGCCTCTCGGCACCGGGCTGCGGTTCGACTTCGGTAAGTTCGTGACCCACATGGGCTACGAGCTCATCGAGGGCTACGACGGCTACAACGACAACTACAGCCGGTCGCTGCTCTTCAACTACGCCATCCCGCTCACGCACACCGGCGTCAAGGCGACCTACTCGCCCTCGCCGAAGGTGTCGCTGATGGCGATGGTGGTGAACGGCTGGGACGACGCGATCGACAACAACGCCAGCAAGTCGGTCGGCGCGCAGATCCTGGTCAAGCCGATCGACCCCGTCGCGCTGTACGTGAACTACATCGGCGGTCCGGAGAACGCCGACAACAACAGCAGCATCCGGCACGTGATCGATTTCGTCGGCACCGTCACGGTCAACCCGATGCTCTCGCTCGGGGTGAACGCCGACTACGGCACCGAGGGCGGCACCAGCGTCGTGAAGCCGGGCGACGACGCCACGTGGAACGGCGTTGCCGGCTACGTGAAGATCAGCACGTCGAGCCCGTTCTCGGTCGGCTTGCGCGGCGAGACGTTCAAGGACAACGGCGGCACCCGTCTCGGCATCGGCGAAGCCAGGGTGAACGAGTTCACGATCACGCCGGCGTTCAAGTTCGGCAGCAATTTCGTGGTGCGTGCCGAGGGCCGGTACGACAGCTCGGACAGCCTTCCGTTCATCGACGACAAGGGGATCGCGAAGAAGAATCAGGCCACGATCGGACTCAACGCGATCTGGGTCTACTGACTCAGGCGAGAAAGCAGCTTGCTGGGGGCAGCAGGCTGTGGTTCCACAATGGAGGGCGTGCCGCGAGGCACGCCCTTCATTGCGTTCGGGAGGGCGCTCGCGCCCGCTTCTTGTCGGTTCGTCCGCTGGTGAGTCGGTAGTGTTGCCGCAGTCAACGTTTGCGGGTAGCGTGGTGTCCAATCATCGCTCGCTTCCGTCCGACCACACCGGCAATCCCTCCCCATGGACCCGATCCGCCTGCTGCGTCAGCACTGGCGTCCCGCCGCCGTTGCCGCGCTGCTCATGCTCGCCACCGTCGCGTGGTACGCCTGGCCCTCCTCGAGCTCCGCGGCGGAAGCGGTCCTCATGGCCCCGGTGAAGTCCGGCGAGTTCAAGGTGGTCGTGACGACGACCGGTGAGCTCCGGGCGCGGAAGTTCGTGCAGGTGAGCGGTCCAGCCACCGCGCAGTCGGTCCAGGTCTACCAGACGAAGATCGGATCGATCGTGCCCGAGGGCTCCCTGGTGAAGGTCGGCGACGTGATCGCCGAGCTGGATCGGCAGCCGGTCGCCACGAAGATCGCCGACGTCACCCTCACGCTGCAGAAGGCGCAGGCCGACTTCACGACCGCGCAGCTCGACTCGGCGCTCAATCTCGCGCAGGCGCGAGAGGACGTGCGCACGGCGGAGTTCACGCTCGAGGAGAAGAAGCTGGCGCGCGAGCAGGCGAAGTACGAAGCGCCGACGATCAAGCGCCAGGCGGAGATCGACTACGAGAAGGCGCAGCGCGCACTCGAGCAGTCCAAGCGAAACCTGCTGACCAAGACCAAGCAGGCCGTCGCCAAGATGTCCTCGGTCGGCGCGGACCTCGGACGGCAGCAGAACAACCTGAAGAACCTGGAGCTCGTGCGCGACCAGTTCTCGGTGCGCGCTCCCGCTCCGGGGATGGTGATCTACGTTCGCGAGTGGAACGGGAAGAAGAAGGGGGTCGGCTCCATGTGGAACGCCTGGGAGTCGACGGTCGCGACGCTACCCGATCTCACCCAGATGGAGTCGCAGACCTACGTGAACGAGGTCGACGTCCGGAAGCTCAGCCTCGGTCAGAAGGTGGTGATCTCCCTGGATGCGGACCCGACGAAGAAGCTCAACGGCAGCGTCACCCAGATCGCCAACGTCGGCGAGCAGCGCCCCAACCAGGATTCCAAGGTGTTCGAGGTGAAGATCGAGGTCGCGAAGGCTGACACGACGCTGCGCCCCGGCATGACGACGTCGAACGCGGTCGAGGTCATGTCGGTGCCGAACGTCCTGTCGATTCCGCTCGAGGCGGTCATATCGGAGGGCGGCTACTCATACACGTACAAGAAGAACGGCCGAGGCGCGGTGCGGCAGATGATCGAGACGGGCGCGACGAACGACAACGAAATCATCGTGAAGAAGGGCTTGTCGCAGGACGATCGCGTGTTCCTCACGCCGCCCGCCGACAAGGCAACGATCAAGACTGACATCATCCCGGGTCTCCAGCCAACCGCTCCCCCGGGCGCCGGCGGTGATACCGCCAAATCGGTCACGTTGCCGGCGAAGCCCGACAGCGCCAAGCCCGGCGCCGTGAAGGCCGGTAACGAAAAGCCCGCTCCGAAGCTCGTCGTTCCAGCGCCCAAGGCGACGGGTTCCGCGCCGGCCGCCGTCCCCGCGACGAAACCGAAGGGCTGACGCGTGGCGACCCTCGCCGCGGCACCGGCCGCGTCGCCTCCCCGGGCGTCGCGACTGCAGGCGGTCATCGCCCAGCTGGGCTTCAGCGCGGGCACCGCGGCCGAAGCGCTCGCCCACAACAAGCTGCGCGCGGGGCTGACCTCGCTCGGAATCCTCTTCGGCGTGGCGTCGGTGATCGCGATGCTCGCCATCGGCAGCGGCGCCGAGCAGGCGATCCTGGAGGAAATGAAGCTCCTCGGCGCGAACAACATCGTCATCACGCCGATCGTCGAGCAGACGGAAGGCAAGGTCGACAAGGACGCCAAGAAAACGCAGAAGCGATTTACGCCGGGCCTCACGTGGCTCGATGCGCAAGCGATCAAGAGCGCGATTCCCGACGTCGCGGCGACGAGCAGCGAAGTCGTGGTCAACAGCGTCATCACGCGCGAAGGGCACCATCGCTCCGGCAAAATTGTTGGCGTCGACTCGAGTTATTTCGGCGTCATGAATCTGGCGCTCCAACAAGGGGCGAAGTTCAGTCGACAGCACTTCGAGCGATCCGCGCAGGTCGCGATCATTGGCCAGGGTGTAAAATCCCGATTCTTCACCACCGAAGATCCGATCGGCCGGCCGGTGAAAGTCGGTGACGTGTGGCTCACCGTCGTGGGCGTGCTCGAGCAGCGCAAGGTGGCCCAGGAGACGGCAAAGCGCCTCGGGATTCGCGACGCGGATATGGACGTGTACGTCCCCCTTCCGACGATGCTGTTGCGCTACCGCGATCGCGCTCAGATCACGCAGCAGGAAATGGAAATCGCCGCCCGGTCGTTCAACTCCGTCGATTCGTCGGAGACCGATGAGCAGCGCGCTGAGAAGCGCAACTATCACCAGCTCGACAAGGTGATCGTTCAGGTCGACAAATCGACCGCCGTCACCGCGGTGGCGGAAGTGGTTCGCCGAATGATGCAGCGCCGGCACAACGATGTCACCGACTTCGAGATCAGCGTTCCTGAATTGCTGCTTAAGCAAGAGCAACGTACGAAAGCAATCTTCAACATCGTGCTCGGCGCGATTGCCTCGATCTCGCTTGTTGTCGGCGGAATCGGGATCATGAACATCATGCTCGCCTCGATCCTCGAGCGAATCAAAGAGATCGGCGTGCGACGCGCCGTGGGTGCGACGCAGAAGGACGTGCTCGCGCAGTTCCTCAGCGAAGCCGTGATGATCAGCCTCGCCGGAGGGATCGCCGGAATCATTGTCGGCGGCATCCTCAGCATGGCGATCGAACATGCGCCGCCGCGCACTGCCGTGGTGGTGGCCGACACGCGCTGCGATCTCGCTGTCGCCCTGACGGAAGCCTATCGACGCTGCCTGCCGGCCGCGCGCTTCATCGATTTCGACGCGGTCGCGCCGGACGAGGTGCTGGCCGCCTTTGCCGGCCTTGAGGCCGACGATCTGGTGGTGCTGATTCAATCCACCAATTTCCGTCTTGAAGCTTTTCGCCTGCGGGTCGAACTGTTCAAGCGTTCGCTCAAGGTTATCGAGCATCCGCATCTGTCGCGCATGCCCGGCGTGCAGGCCGATTACTACATCGCGTCGCTGGCCTATGACCCGGCGTATTACCGCGGCGTCGGCTACGCGCTGAAGGAGCGCATCGATCGCGCCCGTAGCGGCGTGGTCGACAGTGGCGGCGAGCGGCTGGTCTTTGCAGCGCCGTTCGAAGCGGCCAAGCTGAACATCGGCGACTACAGCGGGATGAACAACGTCGGCGGGCAATTTCCGATCGGTGAAGTATTTACCGAAGCGCAAGACCTGGAGGCGGTGAACGGACGCGTGCGCATTTTTGTTTTCGGCGA
>Ga0207674_10007159_pt1 | contig 13032 bp, 6 predicted proteins | sample KBSCornC72_FD_184303 | JGI IMG/M metagenome (GOLD analysis project Ga0207674, IMG submission 184303) | Corn rhizosphere microbial communities from Kellogg Biological Station, Michigan, USA - KBS Corn C7-2 (SPAdes) (version 2) | ecosystem: Host-associated > Plants > Roots > Rhizosphere > Soil ... | reverse complement strand
CGGGGAACGGGATCGTCGCCGCGGACGACGGCGGGACGTGGGCGGGGACGGGGGGCGTGATCTTTCTGCCGTACCCGTGAGGGGCGCGGGGCGGCGGGGCGGCGGGCAAGCGTCTTCGTCTTCTTTGCTTCTTTGCCCCTTTGCTTCTTTGCGACCTCTTTGCCGGCGGCGCGGGGAAACAGGAGTGCGACGTCCAGGTTCCCTCACCCCGTCGTCCACACCGACACCGATCCCGGCGGGCAGCGGAACTGGGCCCAGCCGTTGGCGTCGGTCGTGACGATATCCGCGAAGTGTTCGGTGACGTCGTGGAAGTCGGTATTGGGGCGGAAGGTGTGGATCCACTTGCTGCCGGCGTCGCCGTTGGTGAGGATCACGATCATCGCGCCGGGATGATCGGCGTCGCCGGTGCGCAGCCACGCGATCGTGTTGGGGTGGTCGAAGTAATCGTGCTGGTCGCCGTAGCCGTACTGCTGGCGGGCGCGGAGGAAGCGGTCGATCAGGAACTGGTGGGAGTAGAGGGTGACGTCGCGGCCTTTGTCGAAGTAGGGGGGCTGGGGGTAGTAGTCGCCGAAGAAGACGCAGGGGTAGCCGTCGCGGCGGAGGAGGGTCAGGGCGTAGGCGTGCGGCTTGAACCACGGCGCAACCCAGGACTCGAGCATCTGGCAGGGCTGGGTGTCGTGGTTGTCCACGAAGGTGACGGCCTTGGCGGGTTGTTCTTTGACCAGTGTACGGTCGAAGATCGTGCGCAGGTCGTAGGCGTTGCCCGCGTTGCTGGCATTGTGCAGGCGGTAGTGGAGGGGGACGTCGAAGAGGGACATGACGCCCTGGGTTTCGGTGAGGTAATCGTGCAGATCGTCGACGAATTGCGACCAGTATTCGCCGACGCTGAAGAGTTCTCTACCGCCGAAGTGGGTGCGGAGGTGGTTGAGCCAGTCGCGGAAGAAGCCGGCGCGGATGTGCTTGGCGGCGTCGATGCGGAAGCCGTCCACGTTCGTCGTATCGACGAACCAGCGGCCCCAGTAGCGCAGCTCGCCGTCGGCGGCGGCGGTGTCGATGTCGCAGGCCATCAGGTAGTCGGAGTTGCCGTGCTCGTGGCTGACCTCGGTCGAGAACTGTTTGTCCTTCAGGCGGAAGAGGTTCTGCGTGCCGCGCTCGGGGTGGTTCTGATCGTAGCTGACGGCGTCGAAGTGCCACCAGTGCCACTCGTAGGTGGAGTATTTGCCGGCGCGGCCGGGGAAGTTGAAGCCGGTCCAGATCTTGATCGTGTACCAGTCGCTGATCGCGCGGTTGCGGTCGTTCCAGTCGACCTGCTGGGCGGTGACGTCCTCGGTGTAGTCGCCGCCGTCCTTGTGGTTGAAGACGACGTCGGCGTAGACCTGCAACCCCGCGGCGCGGGCGGCGGCGATCGCGTCGAGGAACTGCTGGCGGGTGCCGTACTTGGTGGGGAGCGAATTCTTCTGGTCGAACTCGCCGAGGTCGAAGAGATCGTAGCAGCCGTAACCGACGTCGCTGGCCCCGCCGCTCCCCTTGTAGGCCGGCGGGAGCCAGAGGGCGGTGAACCCGGCGGCGGCGAGGCGCTGGGCGTCGTTTTTCAATTCGGTCCAGAGGACGCCGTTGTAGGGGTGGTACCACTGGAAGAACTGGAGGATGACGCCGTTGGTGAGCATGCGGTCGTTCGAATTAAGAATGGGGCCGCAAAGACGCGAAGAGCGCAAAGGGGGGACTATTTGATGTCGCCGAAGGTAAGGTTCTCCGCCGGGGGCTGATCGAGGATTTGAATCGTGGTGGCGGGGCCGAGGTCGGGATTCGACCAGGAGCGGAGGGCCCAGACGACTTTTTTGCCGGGGGTGATTTCGAGGGCCTGGGCGGGGGCGGTCTGTTTGTCGATGTTCCCCTGCCAGGAGTTGACCCAGGTGTTGAAGAGGGTGTTGCCGTTCGCGAGACGCCAGGCGAGTTGGAGGTTGGGGAGTTTGTAATCGGGGAGGTCGGTGCGGGCGCAGGACCAGACGGTTTCCTTGTCGTGGTTGATCTCGCGCACGCCGGTGCGGTCGATGATGAGGAAGTTGCCATTGGCGAGCGGCGTGACGCCCCAGGGGCTTTGGGCGGGGGCGGACCAGACTTCTTTGCCGTCGGCGTCGTACTCGGCGATCTTGCCGAGGTCCATGTGCGCGACGACGAGCGTGCCGGCGGGCGTGAGGCGGGCGTGGCGGAATTGGCCGTGAACGCTCTTGGCGTTCTTGACGGGGATCGGGAATTCCTTGCGGACGGCGCTGGTGTGGATGTTGACGATGCGGACGAGGGCGGGGTCGCCGTTCTGGACGAACAGGACGTGATCCTTGCCGACGGCCTGGGCGGTGTGGATCTCGCTCCCCTTGGGCGCGTCGAAGTTCCAGAGGACGGACTTGTCGGGGGCGATCAGCTTGACGGCGAACTGGTGGGCGATCAGGACGTTGCCGTCGGCGAGCAGGGTGGCGTCGCTGATCTCCCCCTTGCCCTTGGGGTCGTCGTAGCTCCAGACGATCTGACCTTTGCGGACGATAAAGACTTTGCGCTCCTTGGCTTCGCCGGCGTAGAGGAAGTCGTGCTGGGCCAGGCCGTTGCCGGGGAGGGGGGTGGGGACAGGGGCGGGTTCGTTCGCGGCGTGGGTGAGAGAGGGGAGGGAAAGTACGACGCCTAGCAGGAGGGCAAGGTGGCGTGTGTTCATGGCGGGGTAGTGTGAGGGGGCGGTGGGGTGGCGTCAATGATGGGCTGGCGGTGGTGGGGAGGGAGTGGTGGGATATGATTGTTTCTCGCGGTGTACCGCGACGCACGGGCGAGGCGCCCGTGATACGGGCATTTTTGTATGCGAAGCTACTGGTTGGTCGTGATTGCTGGGGTTGCGATAGCGAGCGTCGCGGCGCGGGGGCTGGATTCGTCGCGGGCGCTGACGCAGGCGCTGCACCGGATCTGGCAGGTGCCGCAGGGGTTGCCGGAGGCGACGATCTATACGATCCGGCAGACGTCGGACGGGTACGTGTGGCTGGGGACGCAGACCGGGCTGGTGCGGTTCGACGGGGTGCGGTTCGTGCCGGTGACGGATGAGACCCCGACGTGGATTCAGGACCTGGTGGAGGATCGCAACCACGTCCTGTGGGCGGCGACGAACGGGCGGGGGCTGGTGTCGGTCGAGGGGGGTGCGGTGGTCCGGCACTCGCTGCCGGATGGGTTGACGGCGGAGAACGTGCACGAACTCTTGTGCGATTCGGGTGGGACGACGTGGGCGTGCACGGGTAACGGCGTGGCGCGATTGGCGAAGGGCGCTGCGGTGGTGTATCGCACGGGGGAAGGGCTGGCGACGAACAACGTCCGGGCGGCGTGCGAAGATCGCCAAGGCCGGGTGTGGGTGGGTGGGGACAGCACGCAGTTAAGCATGTGGGAGCGGGATCACTTCGTCGCCAAGCCGCTGGCGTCACTGCCGCCGTTCGCGGGGGTGCGGGCGCTGTGGTGCGGGACGGACGGGACGATGTGGGCCGGGACCACGAACGGGCTGGTGCGGCTCGACAAGGACGGGGTCGAGCGACGGTTCACGATGGCGGACGGGCTGGCGGACGATTGGGTGAATTGTCTGGCGGCGGGCGCGGACGGGGCATTGTGGGTGGGGACGAACAACGGGTTCAGCCGGCTGCGGGGCGGCGAGTTCGACAGCTTTCGTTCACGGGACGGGCTGTCACAGAGCACGGTGTACGCGGTGTTCGAGGATCGCGAGGGGAGCCTGTGGGTGGGGACCAAGCACGGGCTGAACCAATTCCTCGATCGCCGCACGATCCCGTTCACGCAGAGCGAGGGGTTGTCGGGGAACGACACGGGGCCGGTCTTGCAGGACGGGAGCGGCGGAGTTTGGGTGGGGACGCTGGACTCGGGGTTGAACCGGTTCGACGGACACCGGTTTTCGGTGCTGACGACGCGGCAGGGGTTGGCGAGCAATTCCATCCGCGCGCTGGCGGACGACGGGGCGGGCGGGGTATGGGTGGGGACGGACCTCGGGTTGAACCGTCTTCAGGGGAGCTCGGTGACGGGGACGTATACGACGAAGGACGGTCTGCCGGCGGACGAGATCACGTGCGCGTTCCGGGATCCGCGCGAGGGGCGGTTGTGGGTGGGGACGGTGAAGGGCGCGGCGGTGCTCGACGGGGAACGGTTCGTCGCGCTGGCCGCGTCGGGCGTACCCGCGTCGGCGGCGGTGACGACGGTCTTCAATCGGCGCGACGGGACGCTGATGATCGGGACGCGCGGGGGCGGGTTGTACCGGTACCGTGACGGGCGCGCCGAGGCGGTCAGCCAGGGTGAGGCGCGGCACCCGGACGTGGCGGCGTTCTTCGAGGACGACGACGGGATGTTGTGGGTGGGGACGATCGGCGGCGGATTGCGGCTGATCGACGGCGCGCGGACGGTCACGTTCGGCATGCGGGACGGTTTGTTCGACGACGACATTTACGGGATCGTGGAGGACGATCAGGATCGGTTGTGGATGCCGTGCAGTAAGGGGATTTTTTACGTGAGCCGATCGGACTTGCGGCGATTCGCGTCGGGGGCGCTGCACCGGCTGATCTGCACGCCGTTCAGCCCGACGGACGCGCTGCGGACGGTCGAGTGCAAGTCGGGGGTGCAGCCGGCGGCGGCGCGGATGGGGGACGGCCGGCTGTGGTTTTCGACCGTGCGCGGCGTGATCGTGGTGGATCCGGAGCGGCTGCGGCGGAAGGCGCCTCCACCGCCCGTCGTGGTCGAGGAAATGGTCGTGAACGGGCAACGGGAGTCGGCGGAGTCGATCGGCCGGTTGTCGCCGGGGGTCAAGAACCTGGAGTTCCGTTACGCGGGGTTGAGCTTTCTGTCGCCGGGGCGGATGACGTTTCGGTACAAGTTGGACGGGTTCGACGCGGACTGGATCGACGCGGGGGGGCGGCGCGAGGCGTTCTACACCAATCTTTCGCCGGGAAACTACGTGTTTCGGGTGGCGGCATCGAACGGGGACGGGACGCCGACGGGGTCGGCCAGCCCGGTGGCGTTCTCGGTCGCGCCGTACTTTTACCAGTGGCGTGGGTTCATCCCGGTGTGCGTGGCGGTGGTGGCGCTGGCGGGGTGGCTCGTGTATCGGCTGCGCGTGCGACGGATCAAGGGGCGGATGCAGGACATCCTGACCGAGCGGAGCCGGATCGCGCGCGAGCTGCACGACACGCTGCTGCAAGGGTTTTCGGGCGTAACGATGGAGATGCAGGCGCTGTCGACGCGGCTGCCGACGTCGGGCGAGCGGGCGACGCTGGAGGAGATCATTCGTGACGCGGCGACGTGCATGCGCGAGGCGCGGCGGTCCGTGGCGGGACTGCGCACGCCGCCGGGGCATCAGGAGTCCGGTTTCGCGGCGGCGCTGGCGCAGGCGGCGCGGCAGTTGACGGAAACGCGCGACGTACGGTTGAAGTTGCGCCTGGACGGTGGGCCGGCGGGTTTGCCGGCCGACGTGGAGTACAACCTCTTGCGGATCGCCTCGGAGGCGGTGTCGAACGCGGTGCGGCACTCGGGCGCGCGGACGATCGAGGTGGCCTTGGATTGCGCCGACGGGCGGCTGGTGCTGGGTGTGAAGGACGACGGCGTGGGGTTCGACGGTGAGCCGGCCGCGGGCGACTACGGGGGGCATTATGGGCTCGTCGGCATGCGCGAGCGGGCGGCGCAGATCGGCGCGGAGTTAAAATTGACGAGCCAACGCGGACGGGGAACCGTAGTAAATGTAACGCTGCCGATCGGCGTGTCCGGTGGGGCGGCCCGCGCGGCCATGGATTCGTAAATGAATGACTCGAATTCCGACAGTCCGATCCGTGTGCTCTGCGTGGACGACCACGCACTGGTCCGTAAGGGGATTGCCTCCATCCTGGCGAACGAGGCGGACATGCGGCTGGTCGCGGAGGCGGAGAACGGCCGCGACGCGATCAACCTCTTTCGCGTACACCATCCCGACGTGACGCTGATGGACCTGCGGATGCCGGACGTGGACGGGATCACGGCGGCGAAGGCGATTCGCGAGGAGTTTCCGGAGGCGAAGATCATCGCGCTGACGAGTTTCGACGGGGATCACGAGATTTATTGCGCGCTTCAGGTGGGCGTGCGGGGATATCTGTTGAAGGAAATGGTGCACACGGAGGTGTTGCGGGCGATTCGGCTGGTGAATTCGGGGGAGCGATTGATGCCCCCGGAGGTCGTGGAGCGCCTGGCGCATTACTTCCCGCAGGCGGCATTGACGCCGCGCGAGGTCGAAGTGCTGGGCCACGTGGCGCGGGGGCTGTCGAATAAGGAGATCGCCCACACGCTGGGGACGGCGGGCGGGACCGTGAAGATCCACGTGCAGAATATTTTGAGCAAGCTGGGGGCGTCGGATCGGACGCACGCGGTCACGATCGCGCTGCAGCGCGGTATTATCCGGCTGGACGGTTAAGTCTGGTTTGTTTCACTTCGTCTGCAATGTATGCCGAAAGGCATACCTCTTTTCTCTGTGAATTGGCAGTCGCGAACGAAGGTTTTTTGTGTCTATGCTATTGGGGCGCGCGAACGAATCGCGCGCTTGCCGCTATTTGGTCTCATCAGGTAAGACCCACAATGGAATTCACCGAGCAACACTCCCAAGGATCGAACGGCCAGGGGCTGATTCAGGGGCCGCCGCCGCTTCGTCGTCACGACGAGGTGCCGCTGGCGACCCGGGTGGGGACGCATCCGCGACATAAGAGCCTCGCGTGGCTTTGGGTGAGCCTGCTGCTGATCGGCGTGGGGGTGGGTGGTTTCTTCGTCTACAAGCGGATTCACGAAGCGCCGGCGGCGGCGGGTGGGCCTGGCGGCGGGCGCGGGGGGCGCGGGGGGATGGCGCCTGTCGTCGTGGCGACGGCGCGCACGGGTGACATGAACATTTACCTGGACGGACTCGGTTCGGTCACCGCGCTCAACACCGTGACCGTTCGCTCGCGCGTGGACGGACAGTTGATGAAGATCGGATTCGTCGAAGGGCAGACGGTTCACGAGGGCGACCCGCTTTTCGAAATCGACCCGCGCCCCTATCAGGTGCAGCTCACGCAGGCCGAGGGGCAGATGGCGAAGGACCAGGCCCAACTCAAGAACGCCAAGGCCGACCTCGAACGGTACCAGCAGGCGCGCGAGGCGGTCTCGCAGCAGCAGCTCGACACGGCGGCGGCGAACGTGTCGAACTATGAGGGGGCGACCAAGATCGACCAGGGGCAGATCGACAGCGCCAAACTCCAGATCGCGTACTGCCACATTACCGCCCCGCTGACCGGTCGCATCGGCCTGAAGATGGTCGACCAGGGAAACATGGTTCACGCGAACGACGCCAACGGTCTGGCGGTCATCACCCAGCTCCAGCCGATTGCCGTCGTCTTCAGCCTGGCGGAGGAAAACGTGCCGCGGCTGATGGGCGAGCTCAACGCGGGCAAGAAGCTGACGATCGACGTGTACGACCGGGACTTCAAGAACAAGCTGGCGACCGGGTCGCTCCTCGCGGTGGATAGCCAGATCGACCCCACGTCGGCGACCGTTCGGCTGAAGGGGATTTTCCCGAACGAGGACGGCGTGCTCTTCCCGAGTCAGTTCGTCAACGCGCGCCTCCTGTTGGACACGATTCATCAAGCCGTCCTCGTCCCGAACGCGGCGATCCAGCAGAGCCCGACGTCGCAGTTCGTGTACGTCGTCAAGGCGGACAGCACGGTGGACGTGCGGGAGGTCGAGACCGGGGCCAGCGAGGGTGACGACACGATCATCACCAAGGGCCTGGCGGCGGGCGAGACGGTCGTCACCGAGGGTGTGGACAAGCTCGTGCAGGGGGCGAAGGTGAACGTGGGCGGGCGGGGCGGCGCGACCCGACCGGGTGGCGGCGCGGGGGCGAGCAGGCCGAGCGGTGAAGGCGGCGACGGCTTGGCTGGCGGCGCGACGACGCGGCCGGCAGGGATGCGCGGGAACGGAAACCGCGGCATGGGCGGCAATCGGCAGGGCCGGGAAGGTGGCAACGGCGGTTCGCGAGGGGAAAAATGAGCCCGTCACGACCGTTCATTCTGCGCCCGGTGGCGACGTCGCTGCTGATGGCGGCGATCCTGCTCGCCGGTTTTGTCGCGTATCGCGAACTGCCGGTTTCGGCGCTGCCGCAGGTGGATTACCCGACGATCGAGGTCATGACGTTTTACCCCGGTGCGGGGCCGGAGGTGATGACGTCGTCGGTGACGGCGCCGCTGGAGCGGCAGTTCGGGCAAGTGCCCGGGCTGAGCCAGATGACGTCGACGAGCTCGGAGGGGAGTTCGGTGATCACGCTGCAGTTCTCGCTGGAGCTGAACATCGACATCGCCGAGCAGGAGGTGCAGGCGGCGATCAACGCGGCGACGACCTACCTGCCGCGGGATTTGCCCAACCCCCCAATTTATAGCAAGACGAATCCCGCCGACGCGCCGATTTTGACCTTGGCGCTGACGTCGAACGTGCTGCCGCTGTCGAAGGTGGAAGACCTCGCGGATACGCGGCTGGCGCAAAAGATGTCGCAGTTGCCGGGGGTGGGGCTGGTGAGCATCAGCGGCGGGCAGAAGCCGGCGGTGCGGGTGCAGGCGAACCCGACGGCGCTGTCGGCGCTGGGCCTGAACATGGAAGACCTGCGCACGACGATCGCGACGGCGAACGTGAACCAGGCGAAGGGTAACTTCGACGGCAAGCGGCAGGCGTACACGATCGGCGCCAACGACCAGATCCTGTCGAGCGACGGCTACCGGCCGCTCGTCATCGCCTACCGCAACGGCGCGCCGGTGAAGGTGGCCGACGTCGCCGACGTCGTCGACGGGGTGGAGAACGTCAAGCAGGCGGCCTGGATGAACCGGGCGCCGGCGGTGATCGTGAACATCCAGCGGCAGCCGGGGGCGAACATCATCGACGTGGTGGATCGCGTGAAGAAGTTGCTGCCGCAGCTCAAGACGTCGTTCCCGCCGTCGGTGTCGGTGTCGATCCTGACGGACCGGACGACGACGATCCGTGCGTCGGTGGAGGACGTGCAATTCGAGCTGCTGCTCACGGTCGCGCTGGTCGTGATGGTGATCTTCCTGTTCCTGCGAAACGTGGCGGCGACGGTGATTCCCAGCGTGGCAGTGCCGCTGTCGCTGGTCGGGACGTTCGGGGTCATGTACCTGCTCGGGTACAGCCTGAACAACCTGACACTGATGGCGCTGACGATCTCGACGGGCTTCGTCGTGGACGACGCGATCGTGATGATCGAGAACATCATGCGCTACATCGAGGAGGGGATGCGGCCGCTGGAGGCGGCGCTCAAGGGCTCGGAGCAGATCGGGTTCACGATTGTCTCGTTGAGCATTTCGCTGATCGCGGTGCTCATCCCGCTGCTCTTCATGGGGGATATTGTCGGGCGGCTGTTCCGGGAATTCGCGGTGACGTTGAGCGTGACGATCGTCGTCTCGGCGATCGTCTCCCTGACGCTGACGCCGATGATGTGCGCCAAGCTGCTGCACCACAAGCCCGAGGCGCAGCAGGGGCGGTTCTTCCGCGCGTCGGAGCGCGTCTTCCAGGCGATCATCGACTTTTACGGGCGGACGCTGCGGTTCGTGCTGCGGCACCAGCCGGCGACGTTGCTGGTCGCGATCGCGACGCTCGCGCTGACGATCTGGCTTTACATTATCATTCCCAAGGGATTCTTCCCGGTGCAGGACACCGGCGTCATCCTTGGCGTTTCCGAAGCGCCGCAGTCGCTGTCGTTCACGGCCATGTCCGAGCGGCAGCGGGCGCTGGCGGACGTGATCCTGAAGGACCCGGCGGTCGAGAGCCTGTCGTCGTTCATCGGGATCGACGGCACGAATGCGACGCTGAACAGCGGGCGCGTCCAGATCAACCTCAAGCCGCTCCCCGAGTCGTACATCGCGATGGCGTACCACCTTTGGAGGCACGAGCCGATTCAGAAGGAATCGGAGGCCCGCACTATTTCTGCGAGCGACGTCATTCGCCGATTGCAGCCGGAGCTGGACAAGGTGGCGGGCATTACGCTCTTCATGCAGCCGGTTCAGGATTTGAACGTTGAAGACCGTGTCAGCCGCACGCAGTTCCAGTACAGTTTGGAAGATCCCGATCCGAAGGAGCTGTCCTACTGGGTGCCCAAGTTCGTCAGCAAGTTGCAGACGCTGCCGGAGCTGCGGGACGTCGCGAGCGACCAGCAAGATCAGGGGTTGCAGGTCAAGCTGGTGATCGATCGTGACACGGCGGGGCGGCTGGGGATCACGCCGCAGATGATCGACGACACGCTGTATGACGCGTTCGGACAGCGGCAGGCGTCGACGATGTACACGCAGCTCAACCAGTATCACGTGGTGTTGGAGGTCAAGCCTGAATTCCGGCAGTCGCCGGAAGATCTGGATCACCTGTTCGTACGGTCGTCGTCGGGCGGGAAGGTGCCGCTGAGCGCGTTCACGCGGGTCGAGGAGACGACGGCGCCCTTGGCGATCAGCCACCAAGGGCAGTTCCCCGCGGTGACGGTGTCGTTCAACCTGGCCCCCAACGCGTCGCTGGGCGAGGCGGTGCGTGCGATCGACGCGGCCAAGAACGAGATCGGCATGCCGATGAGCATTCAGGCGGGGTTCCAGGGGACGGCCAAGGCGTTCCAGTCGTCGCTGGCGAACGAATCGGTGCTGATCCTGGCGGCATTGATCACGGTCTACATCGTCCTGGGCGTGCTGTACGAGAGCTACATCCACCCGATCACGATCCTGTCGACGCTGCCGTCGGCGGGCGTCGGCGCATTGCTGGCTTTGATGCTCTGCGGGAACGACTTCAGTGTGATCGCGTTGATTGGGATTATACTGTTAATTGGGATTGTTAAGAAGAATGCGATCATGATGATCGATTTCGCGCTGGACGCGCAGCGGAATGAAGGGAAGTCGGCGGAAGATGCAATTTTCCAGGCGTGTCTGCTACGTTTGCGGCCAATTCTGATGACGACGATGGCGGCGTTGCTCGCCGGCGTACCGCTGGCGATGGGGACGGGGACGGGGTCGGAACTGCGGCGGCCCCTGGGCATTTCGATGATCGGCGGGTTGATCTTCAGCCAGGTGCTGACGCTGTACACGACGCCCGTGATTTACCTGGCGTTCGACCGGCTTGCGGCGCGGGTGAACGGGTATTTCTCGCGGAAGCGGTCGGCGCGCGTGGTTGCGGCGCACGCGAGCCCGGCGGAGGTGGCATGAGCCTCTCGACGCCGTTCATTCATCGCCCGGTGGCCACAACGTTGTTGACGGTCGCGCTGGGTTTGGCCGGGGCGCTGGCGTACGTCTACCTGCCGGTGTCCCCGCTACCGCAGGTGGAGTTTCCGACGATCTCGGTAAACGCCGGATTGCCGGGGGCGAGCCCGGAGACGATGGCGTCGGCGGTGGCGACGCCGCTGGAGCGGCAGTTCGGTCGCATCGCGGGCGTGACGGAGATGACGTCGAGCAGCGGTGTGGGGTCGGCGTCGATCACGATGCAGTTCGACCTCGGCCGGAACATCGACGCCGCGGCGCGGGACGTGCAGGCGGCGATCAACGCGGCGCGGAGCCAGTTACCCGCCAACCTGCCGGGCAACCCGTCGTACCGGAAGGTGAACCCGTCCGACGCGCCGATCATGATTTTGTCGATCACGTCGGACGTGTACGACAAGGCGCGGATGTACGACGCGGCGGCGTCGATCCTTCAACAGAAGCTGTCGCAGGTGGAGGGTGTGGGGCAGGTGTTCGTCGGGGGCGGCGCGCTGCCGGCGGTGCGCGTGGACGTGAACCCGACGCGACTCAACAACATGGGGCTGGGCCTGGAGGACGTCCGCGCGACCTTGGGCGCCGCCAACGCGAACCGCCCGAAAGGGAGCTTGTGGAACGACGAGCGGAACTGGACGGTGACCACCACGGATCAGCTCCAGAAGGCGAGCGAGTACCGCCCGCTGATCATCGCCTACCGCAACGGTTCGCCGGTGCGGGTGTCGGACGTGGCGGAGGTGACGGATTCCGTCGAGGACATTCGCACGTCGGGCTTGTTCAACGGCAAGCCGGCGATCTCGCTCATTATCTTCCGCCAGCCCGGGGCGAACATCATCGAGACGGTGGATCGCATCCGGGAGCTGATGCCCCTGTTGCAGGCGGAGATCCCCGCGGCGATGACGCTGGCGATCTCGCTGGACCGCACGACGACGATCCGGGCGTCGGTGCGCGACGTCGAGATCACGCTGGCGCTGTCGATCACGCTGGTGATCGGGGTGGTGTTCGTCTTCCTGCGGAGCTTCCGGACGACGCTGATCCCCAGCGTGGCGGTGCCGGTGTCGCTGATCGGCACGTTCGGGGTGATGTACCTGTGCGGGTACAGCATCGACAACCTGTCGTTGATGGCGCTCACGATCGCGACGGGGTTCGTGGTGGACGACGCGATCGTCGTCATCGAAAACATCAGCCGCCACCTCGAGGCGGGCATGAAGCCCCTCGAAGCCGCGCTCCTGGGGGCGAAGGAGATCGGGTTCACGGTGTTGTCGATCAGCGTGTCGCTGGTGGCGGTGTTCATCCCGATCCTGATGATGGGGGGGATCGTCGGGCGGCTCTTCCGCGAGTTCGCGGTGACGCTGTCGGTGGCGATCGGCGTGTCGATGATCGTGTCTCTCACGACGACGCCGATGATGTGCGCCGTGCTGCTGCGGTCGCGGGACGAGGAACGCCACGGGCGGATTTACGACGCCAGCGAGCGCGTGTTCGACTGGGTGCTGGGTCGGTATCGTTCGTCGCTGGCGTGGGTGCTGCGGCACCAGTTGTCGATGCTGATCGTGACGCTGGCGACGATCGCGCTGACGGTTTACCTCTACAAGAACATCCCGCAGGAATTCTTCCCGCAGCAGGACACGGGGCGGCTGTCGGGCAGTATTCAGGCCGATCAATCGACGTCCGCCAAGGAGATGGCGCGCCTGGTCGGCCAGTTCGTGAAGGCCGTCGATGACGACCCGGCGGTCGAGAG
>Ga0207674_10007157_pt1 | contig 13036 bp, 12 predicted proteins | sample KBSCornC72_FD_184303 | JGI IMG/M metagenome (GOLD analysis project Ga0207674, IMG submission 184303) | Corn rhizosphere microbial communities from Kellogg Biological Station, Michigan, USA - KBS Corn C7-2 (SPAdes) (version 2) | ecosystem: Host-associated > Plants > Roots > Rhizosphere > Soil ... | reverse complement strand
GGAAGATGTCGTTGCCGGTCAGGCCCTTCTTCGTCCAGGAAGTGAACGAGAACGGTGTTCGGCGCGTTTATGTATTGACCTGGGCGAAGCCTGCGGGACAGCCGTTTGACTGCAAGGGTTGTGCGCCGCTGATTTCCGCCGCGGTGTTCACGCCGGGTACAGAAGGATGGAAGCCGGAGAGTATTGGCCGGGCCGTGCTGACCTTCGGAGATTTCGGCAAGCCACCCGAGCCAAGCCTGATGAAGATTGGGCCGCAGGCCCGGGCGTTTCTGTTGCGTGTGACGTCCGTGCAGGAGAGGACCACCGTCGCCGAGGCGTTGCTAGTACCCTGGAAGGGAGTTGTGCAGGAGGCGATGCGAACGGTCGTTGCCGATTCCAACCAGGGCAACTGCGGTGGAGCCTACCCCTGCTTCAGCAATGAGCGCGAACTCCAACTTGTGCCCGGTGCTGATCCCCAGTACAACGACATTGTTCTGACTCTTACGGGTACGGACTTGCCACAAAATCCTCCCTACAAATTGCGCCGCGTCAGCGGCAGCGAGCGCCTCCAATTCCATGACGGCAAGTACGTTCATGTCGAACGACAGGGAGACACGATCAGCGCCGAAGAGTGAAAAGCGATTCGCGGGAATTTAGTCGACCTTATTTCCTCCACCCGGCTTTTCTTAGCCAGTCCTCCGCTCCGCGACGATACTCGGCAAGATTCTTGGGTCTAATTTCTTTAGCGGCTTGTTGGCGATGAAGTGCGGTGCGCTCCTCGATGGTGTCCAGGCCGAGTGCCGCTCTGCGTTCGTTGACGTGTTCCGGGTTGGCAATGGTCCAAGGGGTTGGAAGTCCATCGTCTCCGGCGGCGAACTGCGTGCCGTAGATCTGCGGGCGCCCTTCGAAGAAACAGATACGGTCCTCTAGGTAAGCAGGCTGATAGGCAGCTGGTCCGAAACGATATTACGAACGATGGCCGTCAGCTTGCCTTCATTGTCGTAGTAAGCAAAAAGCACCTGGTCGTTCAACGTGAACTCTACCTTCACATATCCTGTCTTTTGCTCCCACTTAATGTTTTTGGCGTTGATGAACTCTTTATGGAAAGACTTTACAATAGACTGGTTGATGTCTCTTTCATCATTTTTCGCAGCGAATACGCTGAGACCCATCAACAGCACGGCAGCGATGGATAAAATACTCTTCTTCATGTTCTGTTGTTTATAAGTTTTTTTAAAGTTTGTTTCGAATTTTCTCAGAGCGGACCACGGGTCCGCTGGCCGAAATGCGACGCATTCATTGAGTCCTTTGAAAAGACATTATGAACGAAATAACACCATCATTGGACCTTTACAGTGGATGGATTAATTTTGCTTGCAAGCCATCCACTGTACCTATTATAAGACGCGGGTTATTTTCCGATGTTGCAGCTGTTTCAAAAATTTTTTTCAGCTTGTCCCTGGTCGTTATCACTAAGACGACACAAAGCTATTTTATGTTACACCTACCCGCAATACAATCTACACCAGCGGATGTCCCATATAAAGTAATTGTAAACACAACCCTGACGAAAATTTTACAGCCAGTCTGAAACTCTTTACAGACAAGCATTAGCGCCGAATTCTTAATAAAAATATAAAATGCGCGTGCGTCCTGTTAAAATATGTGCGGGAATTGGTCTTCAGCGAAAAATAGCCCAATTCCCCCAAACCAGGCCTTCGTCAGAGCTCCAGGTATTCGCTCCTCCTCGGTCGGAACCTTCGCAGGCTCGGTTCTGTCTGAGGGACTTCGTCGGGGAACTTCGCAGACCTGCTTCGTCACGGTCTGTCTCGTCCGTACCCTTCGTTCCTCGGGTACTTCGAAAGGTCCTCCTCGTTCGTAACCTTCGCCAAAGGCTCGGTCATGGACGAACCGCCTTCAGCGGTTCCTGGCCGACAGGTCCACCAACGGTAGCAAGAATGCCTGTCCGGTCTGTTCGTCCGAAAAAGCGTACCTTGTACAAGTGAATTATCTGGCACATGCATACCTGTCCTTCGGCATACCCGACATCGCCGTAGGCAACCTGATCAGTGATTTTGTGAAAGGGAAAAAAAAATTGGACTTCCCCGAAACCATTCGACACGGTATCACTCTCCACCGGGCCATCGACAGTTACACCGACGGTCACCCCATTACACGAGAGGCAAAAATTTTCTTCAGACAAAATTACGGTCTCTATGCAGGCCCCATCATCGACATCGTATATGACCACTTTCTGGCCACTGATACAGATCTGTTTCCCGATCCCGGTCAGCTGAAAGCCTTTGCCGCGCTCACCTACCAGCAGGTCGGCGACCGGCAACCCCTTTTTCCGGAAAAATTCGCCCGCCTTTTCCCTTATATGCGGTCCCAGGACTGGCTGTCCAACTACCGGCATAAAGAAGGCATTTACAACAGCCTGCACGGCCTGGCCCGGCGGGCTACCCACATGCCTGACCCTTCCGCGGCATTTAGCACATTCAACACCCGGTATGAACAATTACAGGACTGCTATCGACGTTTCTTCCCTGAGCTGAAAGAATTTGCCTATAACGAGCTTACCCAGCTTTCCCCTTCCTAAAAAATCCAATGTCTTTTCCGGTTCTCAATATCAATAATTGAATAATTTTGGCATACGTAACACCCATAAATTAATAGCTGTATATGACTCTTCGGAATGTTGTCCTCGCAGTTGCCCTGTTATTCAGCCTGGAAAAGGTCCAGGCGCAATCCAAACCCGCATCCATGGATAAATCCCCCATGGATATGGCTTATTTTCCAACGGATTATCCCGTCCTGAAGATCCAGGACAAGGCTTCCGGGCCCCTTATTGCCCGGGTGATCTATAGCCGTCCACAGAAGAATGGCAGAAAGCTGTTTGGCGAACTGGTGGAGTATGGAAAGGTATGGCGGCTGGGCGCGAACGAAGCCACGGAGATCGAGTTCTTCCAGGACGTGAAGATCGATAACAAAAAAGTAAAAAAAGGGCGCTATACCATGTATGCCCTGGTTGATACCGACAAATGGACCATCATTCTCAATAAGGAGACGGACACCTGGGGAGCCTTCCGCTATGATTCCACCAAAGATGTGATACGCACTACCGTTCCCGTGGAAAAACAATCCGAAATAACGGAGGCCTTTTCCATGGAGTTTGAAAAGGCTCCCAAGGGCACCGTGCTGGTCATCGACTGGGATGATGTGCAGGTAAAACTCCCGATCACCTGGTAATATGTGCGGCATTGCTGGCATCCTGTCCCCCGACCCGGCTGGTATCAGCCGGCAGCGTTTGAAAGAAATGACAGACGCGATCGCTCATCGCGGTCCGGATGGAGAAGGCTTTTGGATCAACCCTTCCGGCCAGGTGGGTCTGGGACACCGCAGGCTGGCTATCATCGACCTTAGCCCGGCAGCCGCTCAACCCATGCATTATCTGGATCGCTATACCATCCTCCACAATGGAGAGATCTATAACTATCCCGAGCTGAGAAGCCTGCTGCAGTCCAAAGGATACGCTTTCTCCACTGCCTCCGATACAGAAGTGATTTTGGCCGCCTACGATCACTATGGCCCGGAATGCTTACAGTATTTCGATGGCATGTTCGCCTTTGCCATCTGGGACCAGCAGGAAAGAAAATTATTTGCCGCCAGAGATCGTTTTGGCGAAAAGCCGCTGTTCTTTTACAAGGACGCCACCCAATTCCTTTTTGCCAGCGAGATGAAGGCCCTCTGGGCCGCCGGTATAAAAAAGGAAAGCAATCGAAAGCTGATCTTCAACTTCATCACCATTGGCTATACCCAAAATCCGGCCAATGGGTTCGAGACCTTTTACAACGGCATCTCCAAGCTGCCTGCCAGAAGCTACCTGGAATATTCAGCGGATAAGGGAGAGCTTACCACCGCGCTGTATTGGGATATCCAGATCGGGGACAACTATTCCCCCGGGGAAGAGGCCGCCATTCAGCAATTCACCGGTCTGTTATCCGCCAGCGTACACCGCCGGATGCGCAGCGATGTTCCCGTGGGCGCTAGTCTCAGCGGGGGGCTGGACAGCTCTTCCGTCGTGGCCACCGCACTCGCCGGCGGAGGCCGGCTCCAGACCTTTTCCGCCGTTTTCCCAGGATTTGAAAAAGACGAATCCGCCTTTATCCGCCTGGCAAGCAATTATTTTCATCTCGACAATCATACGACTGAGCCGCGCTCGGTGGACCTTGTCCGCGACCTTGAAAAGCTGGTCTGGCACCAGGAAGAACCTTTCCTCTCTTCCAGCATCTATGCCCAGTACAAAGTGTTCGGACTGGCCGCCCGCCACTCGATAAAAGCGCTGCTGGATGGACAGGGCGCCGATGAGCTCCTGGCCGGCTATCATAAATACTATCACTGGTATTGGCAGGAGCTATACCGTACGGATAAAAAAGCCTTTGTCCTTGAGCTGGAGGCAGCCAGGGAGTCCGGGGTGGACGATCGCTGGACCTGGCGCAACCGGCTTGCCGCCAACCTGCCCGTATATGCCGGCATATTCTTGAAAAAGAAAAGAACGGCCAGCCAGCGCAACAGCAAGGAGCTTTCCCGCGATTTCGTAAACCAGTTCGGCGTCTCCTACTACGACATACCTCATATAGACAAGCTCAGCGGGGTCCTTTATTACAATACATTTATGAATGGGATGGAAGAGCTGCTGCGCTATGCGGATCGCAATTCCATGGCCCATGGGGTCGAAGTGCGGCTTCCCTTCCTGAACCACGAGCTGGTGGAATTCCTCTTTTCCCTCCCTTCCCATTTCAAGATCCGGGAGGGCTGGACAAAATGGCTGCTGAGGACGAGCATGGAAGGCTATCTTCCCGAAGAGATCGTATGGCGCAAGGACAAGACGGGCTATGAACCTCCCCAACGGTCCTGGATGCAGGACCCTGTATTACAGGAATATATTCACGAGGCCCGGCGCAAACTGGTCAGGGCGGATATCCTGCGGCCCGACGTCCTTCATAAAAAAATACAGCCGCATGATGCACATGCGGCTGAAAACAACGATTGGCGATACCTGGTCACGGCTGCGTGCCTACAGACCATATAGAAACAGATCTAAAGTCTGTCCTTTCGGACAACGGACCTCGGTCCGTTCTGTTGACAGTGAAAACTATGGCGCTTTCTTATACTTCTCTACCACCTGCAGGTTCCCTTCTGCATTCGACTTGACCGTGGTCCAGTTCTCATCATCTTCCAGCTTGATATAATACTCCACCCCGTTCTCGGAAGTCATCTCGGTGACGCCAAATACTTTTTTATCGGCGTATTTCTTTTGCAGACGGCAAAGTATGTTGATGGGAAGATTCTTCTCCGAATAGTACCGCAGACTGCTGATAAAATTCCCATCCTTGTCATAATCGATCTTGGTGAGAATTCCATTCTCTTTAAAATTCACCGTATACCGGTCGGCCGACTCAAGCCATCTCACCTGCTCTGCGTCAGGGAATGTTTGCTTGAAGGAATTCAGCATCTTTTCACTGATCGTGAAATAGTCTGGGTTGGTGAAACCCTCTGTGGCAAAGGCTCCTGCGCTGAGCGCGACGCAGCAGACGAGGGTGAAGAGAGACCTTTGGATGGATACACGCGGTGTCATAAATGTTATTTTTAAAAAGTTTTTACTACGGGCCAGCTGATTCAGATCGGACCACAGGTCCGATGGCCGAAGGCCAAATATTTAAAGTCCGTGCAATGGACAATGCAATGTAAAAGTATAGCGCTTCTTCACTGACGTCAAGCGAAACTTTACATTCGGTAGATCGCATCCACCGAACGTTTGATCGCACCAGGAGAATTTAGCCTACCCAAGACCGTAAAAAAAGAATTAAAGCCCCTAAAACTACGCGCGAAGCTGCAGTATCTTCATGTTGCTCGCGAGGGGTTAAGCTTTTGTTAAACCAGATGAGCGGTTTTCGGTATCTTTACAAATCCAAAGAGCCGCAACCATCGGCTCGTAAAAATCAATCATGAAGCTTTCGACAAAACTCATCCACGCGGGCATCGAACCCGATCCTTCGACGGGCGCCATCATGACCCCGATATATCAGACATCCACCTATGTTCAATCCGCGCCGGGACAGCATAAAGGCTATGAGTATGCCCGCTCGCAGAACCCCACCCGCCAGGTGCTGGAATCCGCCATGGCGCATATAGAGAATGGAAAATATGGACTTTGCTTTGGCAGCGGCGTAGCCGCGACGGATGCCGTACTGCGGCTCCTGAACTCGGGGGATGAGGTCATCGCCGCCAACGATATGTACGGAGGCACCTACCGGCTGTTCACAAAAGTTTTCGAGCGCGCCGGCATAAAATTTCATTTCGTCAACATGCAGGACACGGCAAATGTCAAGCCCCATATCAATACACGTACAAAGCTCATCTGGGCGGAAACGCCTACCAATCCGCTGATGAACATTGTCGACATCGCCGCGCTGGCCGACCTGGCCCGTCCTCATAAAGTGCTGCTCTGTGTAGACAACACCTTCGCGTCGCCTTACCTTCAAAACCCGCTGGACCTGGGTGCCGACATCGTCCTGCATTCCGCCACCAAATATCTGGGTGGGCATAGTGACGTGATCCACGGTTGCCTCGTAATGAATGACACGGCGCTGCGCGACCAGTTATATTTCATTCAGAAGAGCTGTGGCGCTGTCCCCGGTCCGCAGGACTGTTTCCTCGTGTTGCGGGGATTAAAGACCCTGCACGTGCGCATGGACAGACACTGTTCCAATGGGGAAAAGATCGCCCATTTCCTCCGCAGCCATCCCAGGGTCGGGAAAGTTTACTGGTGCGGCTTCGAGGACCATCCGGGCTATGCCGTCGCAAAGAGGCAGATGCGTGGTTTTGGCGGCATGATGAGCTTTACCCTGAAGGACGACAGCGTGGATACGGCCATCCGCGTCCTGTCCTCTACCAAGGTTTTTGCGCTCGCGGAAAGCCTGGGTGGCGTGGAGTCGCTGATCAACCATCCGGCCAGCATGACACACGCTTCCATTCCAAGGGAAGAAAGAATAAAGAACGGGCTTAGCGATTCATTGATCCGCCTCAGCGTAGGCATCGAAGATGTGGACGACCTCATCGACGACCTTCGCCAGGCCATCGGGTAGTCATGACAAACTCTCTTACAAATCTTCGCACTTTTCTGGACAGGAAGGTGGATGAATACAACACGCCGGCATTTATCTCATCCGACCCGATCAGTATCCCGCATATGTTCAGCAAGCCGCAGGACATCGAGATCGCCGGCTTCTTAGCCGCCATCTTCTCCTGGGGCAATCGTACGACCATCATCAATAAGTCGAAAGAATTGATGCAGCTGATGGACAATGCCCCCCATCAATTCATCCTGCACCATGAAGACAAGGATAGAAAAAGATTGTTGGGATTTAAACATCGCACCTTCAATGCCACGGACCTGCTGTATTTTATAGAGTTCTTCCGCTGGCATTATTCGCGCTATGACTCGCTGGAAGATGCATTCCTCCGCTCGGACGATCATCTCTCAGGATTTTATCGATATTTCTTTCAGCTGGATCAGCTGGCCTCTGCCAAAGACTCTCTTGACAGCCCGGCCTCTGCCAAAGACTCCCCCGATCGCCCAGGTCCCGCCAAAAGCTTCCCTGACGTCCCGGATCTGTTCAAAAGCTTCCCCGACAGCCCGGCCTCCGAAGGTCTACCCGCCGCCCCTCCCCGCACCCACAAGCACATCGCCTCACCCGAAAAAAACTCCAGCTGCAAGCGGTTGAATATGTTCCTTCGCTGGATGGTCCGCCAGGACAATAGAGGCGTCGATTTTGGCCTCTGGAAAAGGATCACACCCGCGAAGCTGGTCTGCCCGCTGGACGTACATGTGGGAAGAGTTGCCCGGCGGTTCAACCTCATGACAAGGACGCAAACTGACTGGCAGTCAGCCTTGGAGTTGACAGATTATTTGATTACTTTGGACCCCGGCGATCCCGTGAAATACGATTTTGCCTTATTCGGACTAGGCGTAATGGAAAAATTCTGACTATGAAATTTCCCTTTGTCACGCTCGTGGCAGCAACCTTTCTCCTATTTTACCAACCTGCCTCCGCGCAGCTAAGCCCCCGGCAACAAAAAGACCTCATCGCATTTACCCGCCTCTATGGATATGTACGGTATTTCCATCCCTCCGACGAGGCGGCGGAGCTGGACTGGGATAACTTTGCCATCTATGGCGCCAAAAAGGTAATGGAAGCCCGGGACGATCAGCAGCTGATCACAACATTACAGGAGCTCTTCCATCCTTTCGCGCCCACCGTGGAAATATACCCGGCCATGGATAAAGACAGTTTCTCCATCGCCTCGATCACACCTCCTCATAAAGACGGCTATATGCCCATCGCCTGGCAGCATTTTGGCGTTGGTCTCCCTTCACAGAACCTCTATAAAAGCATCCGTGTGAACAGGCCCTTACCCGAAAAACCCGCCACTCAGACATATGCCCCCATCGCACAAACTTTTCCAGCCACCCAGATCAAAGGAAAAGAATTCCGGCTCAGCGGATGGATGAAAGTGGACTCGACCAGCGGCGGCGCCGGCTATTTCCTGGTGCGGATCCAAAAGAAGGGAAAAGTCGTCTTCTTTTACAATATGAGCGATCGTCCCGCCACCTCCAACACCTGGAAGGAATATACCATCACCGGCATCGCCAATAAAGATGCCGATACAATTTCGATAGGCGCCATGCTGGGTGGCAAAGGCTCTTTATGGATCGACGGCCTCCAGCTGGCCGTAAAGGACGGAAAGGAATGGAAGAACATATCCCTGGACAACGGCAGCTTCGAAGGCAAGGAACCCCATCCCTGGCAATACAACCCCTCCCTGCCCGGCTACCGCTTCGCCACCGTCACCGGGGACGTCTATGAAGGAGACAAAGCCATGTCCATCATAAGTTTCAACGACCCCAGCCGGAGGAACAAAGCCGCCGCCAGACCGCTGTTTGACCACTACCCCCAGCCGGGAGAATATATACAACGCACCCTTGCCTCCGGCATCGGCTGCATCGTTCCCATTGCCTTGTATGGTACAAGAGAACAGACCTTCCCCCAGGGCGACTCCGCCGCGCTCAGCAGGTTGGATAACGCCATACATACCGCCGTCTCCGCGGGCAGCAATGGAGACGGTCTCGCCGTTCGGCTGGGTGACATCGTCATCAGCTGGAACATCCTGCGGCATTTCTTTCCCTATTGGGAAGACGCCTCCGCAACGCCGGAGGAGCTGCTGGACAGGGCGCTCAAAAGAGCCGCTATGGACAAAGATCGCTATGACTTTATCACCACCCTGAAATTGATGACGGCCCCGATGAATGACGGGCATATCTATGTCTATATGCAGGGGGATACGATCCGACGGGCTTATGCTCCCCTGGTCTTTGCCAAAGCCGACGGCAAAGTCGTCATCGACCGGGTGCTGGACAGCACGCTGGACTTATCCTCCGGCGACGTGGTCGTGTCCGTCAACGGGCAGCCGGCGGACCAATACATGGCTTACCTGGACGGGATGGAATCCGGCTCCCCACAGCTGAAAGTATTCCGCGACCTCGCCAGCCTTACAATAGGGCCACGGGACAGCCTGACGCTCGGCGTCCGCAAGGCGGATGGTCTTCACACCGTCCATGTGCCCCGAACCCTGGACTATCAGGCCTGGGAAAAGGGCCATCAAAGGCATCCCTCCGGATGGATAAAGCCCCATATATTTTACATCGACCTGGACAGGGACCCCATGGACTCCATCCGGGCATGGATGCCGCAATTGGAGCAGGCCAGGGCCATCATTTGCGATCTCAGGGGCTATCCCAAAGGCAACCATGAGCTCATCGCCCATTTCCTGGCGGAGACGGAAAACACAAAATGGATGTTTGTGCCGCAGATCACTTATCCGGACTATCAGCAGGTCACCTTTATGGAGCTGGGCTGGAACATGCATCCTATCAACCCGCACCTGAATGGAAAGGTATTTTTCATCACGGACGGCAGCGCGATCAGCTATGCCGAGAGCTATATGGGATATATAAAAGACTTTCACCTGGCCGCCATCGTGGGACAGGCCACGGCAGGGACCAATGGAGATATCAACCACATGATCCTTCCGGGAGGATACAATGTCCATTTTTCGGGATTGCTGGTAAAAGATCACCAGGGCGGTAAACACCACCTGAAAGGCATCGTGCCGGACGTCCCGGTAGAAAGGACCATCCAGGGTATCCGTGAAGGCAGGGACGAAATGCTGGACAAAGCCCTCGAGCTGGCAAGAGATGTGCGGTAATTGACTGCCGGGTCGCTGCCTGCGGCTCTTTAAATAAAAACGATGGAGACGACAAAGGAACTCATACAGGAACTGAACCAGATCCGCTCATGGGATCTTGCGGAAAGGCTGACACGCGAAGAGGTCGAATCCGCGCTGGCGGAAAGTCTCAACAGCCTGATCCGGGATGATTTCAATGGATTGGTACAATTGCTTTATCGCATAGACGTAGAGGAGCCGCGTCTTCGTTACCTGCTGCAGCAACATAAAGGAGAGGATGCCGGAAGGATCATTGCCCGGCTGATCATCGACAGACTATTGAAAAAGATAGAGACGCGACGGCAATATTCCGCAGGGAAGAAAGATATCCCTGAGGATGAGAAATGGTGATCAGTACATCAGCTCTTTCACTTTCTCCTTGTCCTCTTTTTCTTTTTTCAGATCGAACATGGTGCCAAAGACCCTGTCCCAGATGGTGCTGCTGACGCCAAAACCCTTGTTTTCATTCTTGTAATGATGGAGGTGATGGTTGCGCCAGAGAGGTTTCATCCATTTGAAAGGCGGGTTCCAGGCATGGATGGCGTAGTGCATGCTGCCATAAAGAAGATATCCCAGCATAAAGCCTGGGAAGAACATGAATACGTTATTGCCCATGAAGAGATACTGCAAGCCGAAAATTGCCGAGGCGATGATCAGGCTGGGTACGGGAGGCATGAAGAGACGTTCTTTGTCGCGGGGGAAATGGTGGTGGTTGCCGTGCATGACATAGACGATCTTTTTCGCTCTTTCGCTCTCTGCTATCATATGAAAGGCCCAGCGATGCATGATATATTCGAAGAAGGTCCAGAAGAACATACCCGCCAGAAAGATCAGCCCTATCCTCGCCAGGGAATTCTCCAATGTGTCATAGCTATAATAGAGGAAATAGCTGATAATGGGAATATACATACCCCAGATGACGAGGGGATGTGTCTTGGTTAACATCTCCAGGTATTGATTCCTGAACAACTGAGCCTGCCCTTTATTGTGGATCTTTTCGAATTTCATGGTTCGCCTGTTATGAGTGGTAAAGGTACGAAGAACCATCGAATCAGCGACGCGGGTACTCCAGCCTAAATTTACGCAGATCCGTCTTACCGGCCCTCTTTCGCCCCAGTTCATACTGGTAAATGATCTCCCCCACTTCCTTGAAAAAAGGATACCCCAGCTCGTCATATTCGTATTTATCGTCATTCAATATCCCATCCCGGTTGACATAGATGGTCCCCGCGAGCATGAAGTCCACATTATTCTTAAAATCAACGATATAGGCGTCATCTGTCAGGAATCCGTAAGACCAGCCAGGCTTATTGAAGCTGCGGATATAGGAGGGTATTCGCCCTCTGCCCGCCTTGAAGAAAAAGAACTTGGTATAGCTGTCGAAGTACTCCGTCGTGTCGTAGGTAGGATGGGTCGATTCCGAAGGGTATTCGGACATATATTGATAGAGAAACGCATAGTCGTCCGCGGTGAGGCGGAACTTCTTCTCCGGCCGCACCCGCTCCGGAAAGATGACGTGCTGCAATAGCTGTTGCAGCTCCTGCAAGGGCAGGTTGTTGTGCCGGGTAAAATCCATGGGCGTATTGATCAGCGAGTCGTGTGCGTCCCAGTGTCCCTTGCCGATAAATACGGGCTTGCTGAAGTCGAACTGCACCGTACTGGCGGCTGCCGGCTGCGTATAGGCGACCTTTCCATCCTTGCCGAGGAAGCGTATCTGGTTGGTATGCCTGTTCTCATCTTCCGACAGGGGCATAAAGCGCCGGGGGATACGGATGTCCTTGTATCCCATTTCCCGGAGACGTTGATGGATATAGTCCTGGCCCAGGAATTCATACAGCCGGTTGTACGCGTCGTTGTCGCTGACAAGGAAGATCCTTTTGACATACTGTGCGATGGAAGGCAATCCACCCGCCGCCGTACTGTCTGTATGAACCGTCACCTGGCCGCTGTACGAGCTGTCCGTCAGCATGGGGCTGTCCTTGTCGATGCCATAACGTTCCAGGGTATGTATTTTCTCCAGGGCGAGGAGCGCAATGGGGAGTTTCACAGTGCTGGCTGGATTGAAATATTCCATGCGGTTTTCCCGATACCGATAGCTCGAGAATTTCCGCCCATCGATTTTAGTATAAATGATCTGGTATCGGAATGAATCCGGGTTATCCAATATATGCAGCAGTTGCGGCGACGCATGTTTCCGCAATAATTTCTCCAGGAATGGGTCCGTGTGCTGCGCCCGTACTGTGCCGAGCAGGGCAAAACCGATGACGAATAGTATGATTTTCTTCATAAACGCTTAAAACTAACGATTTTTTGCGCTGCTTCGACATTCCATTACCTTTGGCGTCCCTGAAAATCGCATACGTATGAAGCTGGTAAGCTATCTGAAAGAGGAGCATGAACAACTGGCCCTTTTTGTTGAAGGAATGATTCGCAGCAGCTTTAAAGTAATCATATAAACTGGGGTTTATTATGAGATTTAAAATAAGCATATTATCTTTATACAGCTGCCAAGATAATAGCTAAGACCCCTGAAGCAAGAGCACAACCTCAAAGAAACAAACCACAGTACAGAAAGGCATATCATTCCGGAGTTGGCCAACACTAAAAGAATAATCGTCGATTGATTTTTTGTAAGGAAGAAAGTGAAGTTCATTAGAATGACCTCATTTAATCTGTCTATCACCGCATAAAGTAACTACCATGAGTGAAC
>Ga0207674_10007156_pt1 | contig 13036 bp, 7 predicted proteins | sample KBSCornC72_FD_184303 | JGI IMG/M metagenome (GOLD analysis project Ga0207674, IMG submission 184303) | Corn rhizosphere microbial communities from Kellogg Biological Station, Michigan, USA - KBS Corn C7-2 (SPAdes) (version 2) | ecosystem: Host-associated > Plants > Roots > Rhizosphere > Soil ... | reverse complement strand
ACGTGGTTCGACCGAAGGCGCGGGCGTAGTGCCTAACGAGCACCTTCCTGCGCCGCCTCGACCACCGGCCCCGGAGGCGCCGCCGCGCGCGATGCGGCCGAGCGTCGCAGCACGACGGGTGTGAGCAGACCAGCTGCAACGACGATCAGCGAGAGGATCGTCACGAGGCGTCCCCGCGCGTACGCGCGCCCCTCGTACCGCAACACGACCTCGCGCGCGCCCGCCGGCACCGGCACCGTGATCAGCGTCCCGTCCCCGCGGAGCACGCGGGCGGCGCGACCATCCACCGTTGCGCCCCACTCCGTGTCCCAGTTCTCGCTCACGAGTACGTAGCCCGCCGCTGGCGCACCACCGCCTAACGACACGCGCATCTCACCCGGCTTCCAGTGCTGCACGGTGACGACGACCGTCGACGGCGGTGACAGCGGGTTGGGAATGGCGCCCGGCACGATCCCCGGCGCCGAGTCGAGCAGCACCACGCGGTCGATCGCGAACGCGGGGTCGAGCACCGTCGCCGGCGTTTGTGCCAGCGACAGGGGAACCGCGGCGTGCGGGATGAATCGCGCGTAGTCGATGGGCTGCTCGCGCTCGAACAGCGACGCCTGCGCGCCCGACGACGTCGCCACGTTCGACACCACGCGTCGAAAGCCCGGAAGCGAATCCGGCGCCGCCTCGGCCTGCACGATCAGGTAGTTGACCGCAAACAGATTCAGAATCTGCGGGTCGCCCGCTCGCGCGAACGACAGGCTCGACCCCTGACGCGCGTTCAGCACGTCGAACGAATGCGGCTCGTTGCCGTGATGCCCGTACAGCTGGCTGATGTCGTCCGCCATGAGCGCGGCGCCCGGGTACACCGCGGACAATCCGGCGGCGTCCACATCCCAGACGCGGAACGGGCGCTTCACCGATCGCAGGTGCGTCTTGATCGCATCGCCGGCAAACAGCTCGTCGTGCACGTTGCTGTATTGCCAGAACGGCCGGACGTTGAGCCAGAGATCCGTCCCCACGAGGGCGATCAGCACGCCAGCCCAGACACGCGGGCCGATCTTCCCTCGCTGACGGGCGAGCGTCGCCGCGCCCACGACCGCCAGCGCGAGGCCGGCGATGAGCGCGCTCGCCTGGATCGTCCGCGCCGCGGTCGCCGCCATGGCGCCGCGCTGCGGCAGTCCGAGCGTGGCCTCGACGCCGCTGCCTAACGACTGCGCGATGGCGCCGAGCACGCCGCTGACACCGAGCACGGCGACGAGCCCGCCGACGATCAGCGCCGCTGGGGCGAAGCGTCGGGCCGAGCCGGTGGCGACGCGATCGACGCCGAACGCGGCGAGCACCGACGTCACGAACGCCACGACGAACAGCGCCATCCCCGGCGCGCGCATCGACTTCGAGAACGGGACGATCTCCCACCACAGCCGGAAGAACGGCGTCGCCGACCCGAGCGCGACGAGCAGGAACAACAGCCCGATCGCCCCGAGCCAGATGATCATTCGTCGACGCTCCCTGTCCATCGCACCGACGACCGCGAGTGCGACGCCGAGCAATCCGAGATACTCGGAGTGCAGCTTGAGGCCGTTCGGCCCCCAGTAGCTTCCCGTGAACGATTCACCCGTGAAACGCGGGATCACGAGCTCGGGGACGTGGGCCCACGGGATCGCGTATGCCGCGGACCAGGCGAAATCGTGCAGCACCGAGCTGTCACGCGGCGAGTACGGGATGTACGCGTAGAACGGCAGGTACTGGATCGCGCTGACGCCGACGCCGACCACGACGGACGCCGCCGCGAGTCCGAGCGCGACGACACGCGGTGTCGTCGACCGCGTCGAGCCCTCGCCGAACACGAGGTATAGCGTGAACAGACCCGCCGCGAGCAGCGCGTACTGCGCCATCTGCGGGTGCGGGCTCAGCATGATGAGGCCCACCGCCAGCGCGACCAGCGCGTATCCCTCGTATCGCCGGTCGCGAATGCCGAGCGTGAGGCCGAGCAGCGCGAGCGGGAGCATGGCGGTAACGAACAGTTTTCCGTCGTGCCCGGGACTCACGTACGTCCCGATGACCCCCGCGAGCTGATACGTCAGCCCGCCGACGACGGCGCCCGTCCACGACACGCGCCATCGCCGGAGGAACAGGTACGTGAACAGCGCCGCGAGCACGTAGTGCACGATGAAGCCGAGGTTCATCGCGACGTGCGTCGGCAGCACGAGCCGGAGCCACGCCGTCGGGTACAGCACGTCGCCATGCATGCCCGCCACGAATGGCATGCCGCCGAAGATCTCGGGATTCCACAGGGGAACGTGGCCGAGCGCCTTCCACCACTCAGCGGCCCACGCGCGGTATGCGTAGCCTGAGGAGTACTGGTCGTTGTACGACGCCGCGAGAAACCCGCCCGAGAGCATCGGGATCGAGAGCAGTGCGATCCACAGCACGAAGCATCCCGTCGCCGCGAGCACGGGATGCGTCGGCTGGAACGTCGCGGCCTCGTCAGGGCCTGTTCGCGGCGACCGCCTGGTCGTCGGCGTTGACTTTCTTCGTTTCGGCATCCGTCCGGATTCCGACTCGTGGTCGGCTTTCGATGGCTGGGGTTCGCCCCTAACATACGCGCTTGGTCGCGCATTCGGCCCTCCTTACAACTCCTCTCATGTATCGCGTCGTCAGCACTGCCGCATTCGCGTTCGCTGCCAGCATCGTGGCGCTGTCATCCGGACAGGCCCAGGGAGGCACGCCCCCTTCGAACAGCACGCGTCAGGTCGCCGCGCGCGACCCGATGCAGGAAGGCCTGCCGCTCCGTCCGGGGCGCACACTCACGTTCACGACGAACGTCGGCCAGTGGATGTCCGTCGATGTGTCGCCGGACGGGCAGACGCTCGTGTTCGACTTGTTAGGCGACCTGTACACGATGCCGATCACGGGCGGCACGGCGACGCCGCTCACGCGCGGCATGGCGTTCGACGGGCAGCCGAGGTGGTCACCGGACGGCAAGAAGATCGTCTTCGTGAGCGATCGCGACGGCGGGTGGAACCTCTGGACGATTACGGCCGACAAGCGCGACACCGCGCAGGTGACGCGCGGTAAGACGAACAACTACTACTCGCCCGAGTGGACGCCGGACGGGAAGTACATCGTCGCGACGCGCGGAGCGAAGCTCTGGATGTACCACGCGGACGGCGGCGCGGGCCAGCAGCTCATCCGTCCGCAGCCCACGCTGACCGGCGGTGCGCCGGCCGGTCCCGGCGGCGGTGGCGCCGATAACTCGCGGCAGATGGGCGCCGCCTTCGGCAACGACGGACGCTGGCTCTGGTACGCGCAGCGCCAGGGCAACTCGGGGTACAACACCGCGATGGGCGACTGGCAGCTGTACGTCTACGATCGCGAGACGGGCCGGGCGGCGTCACGCACGAGTCGGTACGGCTCTGCGTTCCGTCCAGCGGTCTCGCCCGACGGCAAGTGGGTCGTGTACGGCACGCGCCACGTGGACTCGACGCGCCTTCGCGTGCGCAACCTCGACACGGGGGACGAGCGTTGGCTCGTGATGAATGCGCAGCGCGATGACATCGAGTCGTCGTCTGCGCTCGACACGTATCCCGGCATGTCGTTCACGCCGGACTCGAAGGCCATCATCACGACGTGGAACGGCCGGCTGTGGAAGACGCCGATCGACGGCTCGACCCCGCAGGAGATTCCGTTCACGGCGAACGTCGTGCAGGCCGTTGGTCCCGAAGTGAAGTTCGAGTATCCGATCTCCGATTCGGCCACGTTCATCGCGAAGCAGATTCGCGACGCGGTGCCGAGTCCGGATGGGAAGCGGCTGGCATTCGTGGCGCTGGATCGGCTGTACGTGATGGATCTGCCGGCGTCGCCGGTGGCGACGAGCGCGACGGATGGAAATGGAACCGGCGGTGCGCAGCGTGGCCCATCGGCAACGCAGGTGGCGTCACAGCCGAGTCCCCAGTCCGCCGTCCCGACTCCCCGCAGGGTGACGGATATGGACATCGGTGAGTTCGAGCCGACGTGGTCGCCCGACGGGCAGTGGCTCGCTTACACGACGTGGTCGGATACCGCCGGCGGCCATCTCTATAAGGCACGGGCGGACGGCCGGTCGAAGCCGCAGCGCCTGACGAGAGCGTCCGCATACTATGCAGAGCCGGCCTGGGCACCGGATGGCCGGCGCATCGTCGTCATGCGCGCCGCCAATCGCGAGTTCAACGAGACGCTCGCGCGTGCTCTCTCCGATGCCGACGATCTGATCTCCATCCCCGCTGCCGGTGGCGACGCCACGCTGATCGCGCCGGCCGGCGGGCTCGCGAACCCCCACTTCACGAGCGACTCGTCGCGCATCTTCCTGTACGGCGGCGGCCGGCTCGCCTCGCTCCGGTGGGACGGGACCGACGTAAAGACGCATCTGCGTGTGACAATGGCGCCCGCGCCGGGCGGCGGTGGTGGTGGTGGTGGCGGTGGAGGCGCCGGCGCCCCTGCCGCGATGGTGATGATGGCACCCGTCGGCGATCAGGCGCTCGCGCAGGTGAGCAGCGACATTTACGTCGTCACGGTGCCCGTGTTAGGCGGCCCTGAGCCGACGATCACGGTCGGCGGGGCGCCTGACGCGACGACGTTCCCGGCGCGGAAGCTCACGGACATCGGTGGGCAGTTCCCGACGTGGTCGCGTGACGCGAAGCGCGTGCACTGGTCGATGGGGAACGCGCACGCGATCTACGATCTCGATCGGGCGAAGGCGTTCGACGACAGTGTCGCCCGCGCCCGGCGCGCGAGTGGACGTCGTACGGACTCGACCGGCACCGACTCGGCGCAGCGCGCGACGCCGCCCGCAGGGCCGTCAGCCCGTCCGGCAGCCTCGTACCACCCGACCGAATTCCGCGTTCGCGTCGCTGCGCAGCGTGACATCCCGAAGAGCAGCGCGGTGCTGCGTGGCGCACGTGTCGTGACGATGAAGGGCAACGAGGTCATCGAGAACGCCGACATCGTGATTCGCGACAATCGCATCGCGGCCGTGGGCGCACGCGGGCAGGTGGCGGTACCTAACGACGCCCGCGTGATTGACGTCACCGGCAAGACGATCATCCCGGGCTTTGTGGACACGCACGCGCACCTGCGCCCGACGTACGAGCTGCATCGCGGCCAGATCTGGTCGTACGCGGCGAACCTCGCGTACGGCGTGACGACGTCGCGCGACCCGCAGACGTTCACGACCGATGTCTTCTCGTACGAGGACCAGGCCATCGCGGGCAACATTCTCTCGCCGCGCATCTACTCGACGGGTCCGGGCATTTTCGGCGCCGGCAATCCGAACGGCCAGAACATCCGCAACCTCGAGGACGCGCGCACGGTGCTCAGGCGGTACGCGGACTACTACGACACGAAGACGATCAAGCAGTACGGCACGGGGAATCGCGAGGTGCGGCAGTGGGTGATCCAGGCCGCGCGCGAGCTCAGGCTCATGCCGACGCTCGAGGGTGGGCTCGACTACAAGAAGAACATCACGGAGATCGTGGACGGGTATTCGGGACTGGAGCACACGCTGCCGACGTTCCCGACGCAGCCGGATGCGCTGCGCCTGCTCGCGTTCGCCGGAACGGTCTACACGCCGACGATCCTCGTCGCGTACGGCGGGCCGTGGGCCGAGAACTACTACTACGAGACGGAGGACGTGTACGGCGACATGAAGCTGCGTCACTTCACGCCGTGGGCGGAGGTCGAGTCGAAGGTGCTCCGGCGTGGGGGCGGTGGCCAGGCAGGGTGGTTCCATCCGACGCAGCACGTATTCCGAAAGATCGGCGAGCAGGTGCGCGACGCGGTGGCGTTAGGCGTGAAGGTCGGTGTCGGCAGCCACGGCCAGCTCCAGGGCCTGGGTTACCATTGGGAGCTGTGGAACATCGCGTCGGGGGGACTGTCGAATCACGACGCACTGCGGGCGGCGACGATCGTCGGCGCGGACGGCATTGGGCTCGGCCGGGACCTGGGGTCGATCGAACCGGGCAAGCTCGCGGATCTGCTGGTGCTGGATGCGAATCCGCTCGAGAACATCCGTAACTCGAACACGATCCGGTACGTGATGCTCAACGGGCGCATGTACGAGGGGGCCACGTTGGACGAGGTGTATCCGCGGGCGAAAAAGGCCGGTCAGTTCTATTGGGCGACCGAGCGGGCACAGTAGTTTTTCGTCTCGCGGCGGGCGTGTTGCCGGGCTCCATCGTCGCGCTCGGCGCGGGCATTCGGCTCCATCGTGGCGCTTTCGCCGGGCTCCATCGTGGCGCGAGGCGCGGGGACTCGGCCGCGCGCGCCAGCTCGCAGCGAGTGCGCGCTTCACTCGGGGGGGCGCGCGGCCGCGTTAGGGCGCGCGCAGGCTGCGAGCTGCTGACCGTCCGCATCACTGTGGGGAGGCGGGGGCGTCGGGACGCAGGCGGCGTGAGCGCGTAGCCCCGAGACAGCGGGGCCGAGCCACCGTCCGAACACGGAGCCTGGTACCCGCTGGCTCGAGGCGTGTAAGCGCGGGCGCCGCCGAAGTCCCGACGCCCCCGCCGACCAAAGCCCGGATGCCGACCGACCAGCAGCACGCAGCACGCAGCAGGCAGCCTACGCGTGTACCTCGATGGGCGGCAACGCGGCTTCGATCTCCGCGCGATTGGGCTCCAGCCACGGCGGCAGCACGAGATGCTCGCCGAGCGTCGCGAGGTCCTCATCGACCGTGAAGCCGGGGCCGTCCGTCGCGATCTCGAAGAGCACACCGCCCGGCTCCAGGAAGTACACGGACTTGAACCAGAACCGGTCGATCACCTCGGTCGGCCGGCGCTTGGCCGCTGCGAGGCGTTCGCGCACTGCGAGCTCGGCGGCGTCGTCGGGGACGCGCCACGCGACGTGGTGGACGCCGCCCGTCCCCCACGAGCCACGTGGCTCGTTAGGCACGGCACGCAGGTCGATGTGTTTGCCCGACCCGCCGCCGTTCACCGCATACCGCGTCCACCCGTTCTCCTCGCCCACCAGCGCGAAGCCCAGCGTCTCGACCAGGAACCCGGCGGTATGCGCAAGGTCGCGCTCCCAGAGCCGCGCGCCATGCAGTCCGCGGATCTGCCGCTCCGCGGGGACCGGGCTCTGCGACCAGGGCGCGAACTCGCGCTCATCCGATGTCTCGACCAGCGCGAGCTCGAGCCCGTGTGGGTCCGTGACACGCAGCGCACGCTCACCGTGTCGCACTTCGCGGTCGCCCACGTTTGCGCCGGCCGTCGCCAGGCGGTCCGCCCAATAGTCGAGCGACCCGACTGGGATCGCGAGCGACACCTCGACCGCGAGCCCGACCCCTTTCTGCACCGGCGGCAGTTTGGGCCACGGGAAGAACGTGAGATCGGCGCCCGGGTGCGCTTCGCCGTCCGCGTAAAAGAGGTGGTACGTGTCCGGGACGTCCTGGTTGACGGACTTCTTCACCAGCCGCATGCCAAGCACGCGCGTGTAGAAGTCGACGTTCTCCTGCGGATCGCCGGCGATGCAGGTGATGTGGTGAATTCCGGTGACGGTGCTCATGATCGGTTCCTCGTCGGCCGCTCGCCGCTGGTTCTGTCGTATCAGTAATGGTATCCTAGCCCGCAACCCTGCCTCGGTCACCATGGCCTCCACATCTCTGTCGCGCCGCGAATTCCTCGCCCAGTCGGGCTCCTGCACCGCTCACCTGGCGCTTGCGGCTGCTGTCGCCCCTGATGCGCTGCGCGCCGCGTGGGTGCGAACACCCGTCGGACGCGTCGTCGCGACCGAGCCGTTCGGCTCGCTGGAGCAGATCGGCGAGGGGCTGTGGGCACTCATCTCGACGCCGTTAGGCGGCGATCGGACAACGCTCTCCAACGGTGGCCTCATTGCCGGACGGTCGGGCGTCATCGCGATCGAGGGCTTCAATCAACCAGCCGGCGCCGCATGGCTCGCGACGAAGGCGCGCGAGCTGACCGGGCGCTGGCCGACGCACGTCGTCGTCACCCATTACCACGCCGATCACGCGAACGGCGTCGCTGGCTACGTGCCCGTCGACGGCGCGACCGGCAAGACCGTGGTCCGCGCGACGGAGCGGACGCGCGACCTCGTGCTGGAGAAGAACCAGCCTGCCGACGCCGGACGCACGTCGGTGATGCAGCAGGTTGTCGTACTCCCCTCCTCCGAGCCCTCCACGATCGACCTCGGCAACCGGCGCGTGCGCATCATCCCGCGCAGCGGGCACACGGCCAGCGACGTGTCGATCGAGATCGAGGACCCGAGCGTCGTGTTCTGCGGCGACTTGGTGTGGAACGCGATGTTCCCGAACTATGTGGATGCGGTCCCCTCGACGCTCGCGGCATCGGTGAAGGCGCTCCGTCGCGATCGGCGCACCCTTTACGTTCCCGGCCACGGTCCGCTCGCGCGTGAGGCGGACTTCGATCGTTATGCTGCGATGCTGGCGGAAGTCGAGCAGGCGGCGCGCAAGGCGAAGCAGGAGGGGAAAACGCCCGCGGAAGCCGGCGCCGCATACACGCTGCCCGCGGCGCTCGGCGAGTGGACGCTGTTCAACAAGATCTTCTTCGAGCGCGCGTTCGCGGCGTGGTACCGCGAGCTGGGTGGCTAGGGGAACTTCGTCATTCCGAGCGGAGGCGAGGAATCGCCAATCCTTCGTCATTCCGAGCGGAGGCCGCAGGCCGGAGGCGAGGAATCGCACTCGTCCCGGTCGGGAGGTCCCTCTACCGGGATGACTGCGATTCCTCGCCTCCGCACCTTCGGTGCTTCGCTCGGAATGACAACGTCCGGCGATTCCTCGCCTCCGGCCTTCTGGCCTCCGCTCGGAATGACAACGTCCGGCGATTCGTCGCCTCCGATCTTCGGCCTCCGCTCGGAATGACAACGGTTTGACGCGACCAGTCTGAGCCGCGAATTGTGGCACGCAAGTTTCTGCGACTGGCGCGACCCAGACGCGAGGTGATCGCGATGAAGTATCTGTGTCTCGCCTACGGCAACGAGAGAGACTGGGAGCGACTCCCCAAGGAGCAGCAGGACGAGCTCCTCGCGCAGGACGAAGTCCTTCGCCAGCGCGGAGATATCGTCGCCGCAGTCGCGACCACCGCCACCACCGTCCGCGCGTGGGATGGCACGCCTACCGCCACCAGTGAGACGTTCGCGCACACGAAGGCGCCACTCGCCGGCTTCTCCATCATCGAGGCGCCGGACCTCGAGGAGGCCGTCCGCCTCGTCGCCGACACACCATGCGCGCGCGCGAAGGGCGCCGTCGAGCTTCGGCCGATCGACCAGATCAACGACGGGGGCCAGCATCTCTCGGACCTGCTCACACCACCGGGGCAGGCCAGGCCCGAACCGACACCCACGGTCGGCCCCGAGCATCGCGAGCTCGACCCGTTCATCGGCACCTGGAAGATCGTTGGCGAGAACAAGAGCGGCGCCCCGCGCGCACCCGACACGAAAGTTACCGGCGAGCATCGATATCAATGGTTGCCCGGCGGCTTCTTCCTGGTGGGACACTGGGATCATCACTTCGGCAGCGACCGGCATACGGGCCTCTCGCTCATGCGCTATGACGAAGCCACACACGAGTACTCCACGTACAACGTCGACAACCTGGGCTACGCGCGCACGTACCGCATGACGAAGCACGATGGCGTCTGGTCGCTCACGGGCCCCAGCGAGCGCGCCACCATCCGGTTCACGGACGATGCCGCTGCCATGCAGGTCCGCTGGGAGGTGAAGAAGGAGTCGAAGTGGGCGCCACTCTGTGATTTCGCAGGGAAGCGCGCCTAACGTGTCGCGTCACGGGGTCAGCCGGTTCGGGCCCCGGTGCAGGAACGTCGCCTCGCGGATGCTCGGAAGCCCGAGCATGAGCATGACGAGTCGCGCGAGACCGAGCCCGAACCCGCCGTGTGGCGGACAACCGTAGCGAAAGAAGTCGAGGTAGTACGACACCGAGTCCCGAAGGCCAGCCTGCTCCGCCTGACGAGTGAGCTCCTCCAGTCGATGCTCGCGCTGCGCCCCCGTCGTGATCTCGATGCCTTTCCACATGAGGTCGAAGCTTCTCGTCACCGAGGCATCGTGCGCATCACGCATGTGGTAGAACGGCCGGAGCGTCGACGGATACTCGGTGAGAAACAGGAACTCGCTGCCGTGCTGCTCGAGCGCCCAGTGCGCCAGCAGCCGCTCACCGGCCGGATCGAGATCACCCGGCTTCGTTTCTTTCGCGATCTCGTGCCCCTCGGCTCTCAGCATGGCGTGCGCGTCACGCATCGTCAGGCGCGGAAACGGCAGCGCCGGCACGCGCACCTCGACGCCGAACTGCCGAGCGATCGCCTCGCCGTGGTCCGCCCGTACGGCGGCGAGCACGTGGCGGAGCCACTCCTCCTCCATGCGCATCACGTCTTCGTGTGACTCCACCCACGCGAGCTCCACGTCCACGCTCGTGAACTCCGCCGCATGCCTCGGCGTCATGGACGGCTCGGCGCGAAACACCGGCGCGATCTCGAACACGCGCTCGAACCCCGAGGCGATGGCCATCTGCTTGTAGAACTGGGGGGACTGCGCCAAGTACGCGATCCCGATCTCGAAGTAGCGCGTCGCAAAGGTGTCGGCGCCGGATTCGCTGGCGCTGTGCATGAGCTTGGGTGAGTGCAACTCGATGAAGCTGTGTGCCGCCCAGTACTCGCGCATCGCCCGTTCGACGGTCGTCTGCACCTCGAACACGAGCAGATTCTCGGAGCGCCGGAGCGCGAGAAATCGCCAGTCGAGCTGCAGGTCGGACGCCGAGTTCTCGTCCACAGGCAATCCGGGCTCGGCCAGCGATGCGACCTCCAACGCCGATGCGAACAGCTCGATGCCGCCGGTCTTCACCGCGGGATTCAGTGAGACGGTGCCGCGGACGCGCACAGCCGACCCAACCGTTAGGCTCAGGGCCGTCGCCTCGAGCCCCGACGCGGGCCGGTCGGACGGCGAACGCTCGATCGTCACCTGCAATCGTCCCGTCCGATCGTAGATGACGACGAAGATCATCTTCTTGAGCACCCGAATCGCGTCGACGAAGCCGGCGACGGTCGCTTCGGGCGGGGCCGCATCGGCGGCCGTGACAACTGCGGGGAGCGTGACGATCGGCGATCGTTGCATGGGACGGAAGGACGGAAGCTGGAGAAAACGAAAAACGGCCCGTGGATTTCCACGGGCCGTGAGGGATACGGTGCTCGCCTGTTCGCGTCGTTACACGCGCTTGCGCCTCCGCCCCCACCCCATGGTTGGGGTGGCGTCGGAATCGACGTCATTGAAGAATGTGCGAACGAGTTCGAGCGTCATGGCCGCAAGGTGAGGTAACGGCAGTGCTCCGTCAAGACGCGCTGGACGACGTTCCCGCAACCCGGTCGTCCCATCCCCCTCGCGTCGGACCGGTCCGCGACGTACCTCTGTCGTCGATGCGACTCGCCCGGAAGGTCTCCCGCGTGGTCAGGTGCCCGAGTGCAGTGCTCGTCACGGCCGTCCTGGTCGGGATGGGCTGTGATTCCACGAAACCGCTTCCGCCAGCGGTCCTGGTCACGCCCGCGACGCTGACGCTCGAGGATGGGCAGACGGCGAAGATCAACGCGCGGCTCCGAAACCCGAAGTCGCGAACCGTGCGGTGGTCCTCCTCGAATACGGCGGTCGCGACGGTCGACCTGAGCGGGACCGTCACCGGCGTCACCAACGGGACGGCGAACGTCTTCGTGAAGATGGTGGACGACAGTACGGTGTTCGCCATGGTCCCTGTGACGGTCGTCGGACCGGCCGTGTCGAGTGTGAGCTTGACGCCGCCCGTCGCGACCGTATACGTCGGCTTTTCGTTCCGCATGTCGGTGCAGCTTCGCTCCGCGGACGGCCGGTTGATTCGCGGTCGAGCCATCTCGTGGGCGAGCCCGGACCCGGCGATCGCCGACGTGACGACCGCAGGGGTCGTGCGCGGGCGCTCGCCCGGCGGACCGCTCCCGCTGACGGCGACGGTCGAGGGGAAGACGGCGACGGCACAGGTCCGCGTCGCCCATGCGGCCGAGGCGTGTCCGTTCGTCACGCCGCTCGCGTTCGGCCAGCGCGCGGAGGGCCGCCTGGCGTTAGGCGATTGTGAGCTCTCGCTCGACGACTCGTACGTGGACGTCTACGAGATCACGCTCCCGGCGGCAGCCACCATTCAGGTCGACATGGCGAGCACCGAGTTCGACTCGTACATCGGTCTGTTCGACGCGACCGGCGTCTTCCTCGCCGAGGACGACAACTCCGGCGGCGGCACGAACGCACAGATCGTGCGACAGCTCGCCGCGGGAAAGTATCGGGTATGGGCGAACACGATCACCGGATCGACGACGGGCAGCTATTCCGTGACAGTGGTTCAGCGATAGCCCGCCCCGTCTGGTGCGGCCGACGTCGAGAACACGGATGGTTGTCGTTGTCGGGTACCACCGTCGGCCGCACCGCGACGCAGGACCGCGAGCGCGGTTCTTCTGTCCCCTCGAAGACCGCGCGTCCCCTGACACCGCCCCGCCGCGTCGAGAAGCTCCCGCCCGCCGACCAGCGCCGGGCTCAAGTTCGTCGACGCCATGCTCGAAACTTGACAGCGCACCACGCCTCCAACGCGTAAACGCAAGGCGAGCTGACAGATAAACGTTAGGCATGAACGAAAGCAGCCCAACCGGTGACCTGGCTGGGCTGCTTGTAGTTGACCGTCGGCTTCAATCCTTGCCCTGCGGGTCCACGATCGATGGTTCTACAGCGACCGCTCTTAGCAATCCCAGGTCGAAATCAAGCACTAGGCCCTGGCTGGCGATCAGTGGGCCATAGTACCAGGTCTGCTGCGGGAACCAGCTCGCATCGACGTCTGGCTCGCCCATCGCTGCCACTACGTCCGACAGCGTGTGGTACCAAGGCTGAAGAAACCGCTGCGCGGCGATCGGATTTCGGTCTACCCAGATAGGGAGCGCATCGGCATCGCGCCGGAGGAACCCCCCGTGGCTTGCGCTCCCCGCGTCCCCAATGTGCCATTGGTAGCGATGGTCGGGCCATAGCG
>Ga0207674_10007155_pt1 | contig 13037 bp, 10 predicted proteins | sample KBSCornC72_FD_184303 | JGI IMG/M metagenome (GOLD analysis project Ga0207674, IMG submission 184303) | Corn rhizosphere microbial communities from Kellogg Biological Station, Michigan, USA - KBS Corn C7-2 (SPAdes) (version 2) | ecosystem: Host-associated > Plants > Roots > Rhizosphere > Soil ... | reverse complement strand
CATCCGCTGGTGCTCACAGCGTCGGGCTTCATGTGCTTCGTCGAGTTCTTCGCCGACAAGATTCCCGGTGTCGATTCGCTGTGGGACGTCGTGCATACGCTCATTCGCATTCCGGCCGGTGCAGCACTTGCAGCGGGCGTGTTCGGCGACTCGTCGTCGGCGATGATGCTGACGGCGGCGATTCTCGGCGGCACGCTCGCCGCCGGCAGCCATTTCACGAAGGCCGGCAGCCGCGCCGTGATCAACACGTCGCCCGAGCCGTTCTCGAACTGGACCGCGTCGCTGACGGAGGATCTGGCCGTCGGTGGTCTATTGTGGCTCGCCGTTGTCCACCCGCTGGCGGCAGGTGTGGTCGTGCTCGCGATCATCGCGCTGATGCTCTGGCTGTTGCCGAAAGCGTGGCGCGCAGCACGACGGCTCGTCACGCGTCTTTTCGGCGCCTTCGACGGCGACCGGCCCCGCCTGCACGACCAGCGCCGATGAACGGCGCGACGGCCCGCTGATGTTCGACAAGATCCTCATTGCCAACCGCGGCGAGATCGCGTGTCGCGTCGCTGCGACGGCACGCCGGCTCGGCATCCGCACGGTCGCCGTGTACAGCGACGTCGATGCGCAGAGCCTGCACGTCGCCGTCTGCGACGAAGCGATTCGCATCGGCGCGGCGGCGCCGCGCGCAAGCTACCTGAACGGCTCGGCAATCCTGGACGCGGCGAAGCGTTCCGGCGCGCAGGCGATCCACCCCGGCTACGGATTCCTGTCCGAAAACGAGACGTTCGCCGCCGACTGTGCGCGTGCGGGCGTCGTGTTCATCGGTCCGCCACCCGCTGCGATCGCCGCGATGGGATCGAAGTCCGCGGCGAAGACGATCATGGCGCGTGCAGGCGTGCCGGTAGTGCCGGGCTATCACGACGACGATCAGGATCCGGCGCTGCTGGCGCGCGAAGCGGCGCGCATCGGCTTTCCGGTGCTGATCAAGGCGACAGCCGGCGGTGGCGGCAAGGGGATGAAGGTTGCCGCCAGCGCCGCCGAGTTCGCCGGTGCGCTCGCCTCGGCGCAACGCGAGGCGAAGGCATCCTTCGGCGACGACCGGATGCTCGTCGAGCGCTACCTGCGGGCGCCGCGGCACATCGAGATCCAGGTCTTCGCCGATACGCACGGCAACGTCGTTCACCTGTTCGAGCGCGACTGCTCCGTGCAGCGACGGCACCAGAAAGTGCTCGAGGAAGCACCGGCACCGGGGATGGACGCCGAACGCCGACGGGCGATGGGCGACGCCGCCACGGCGGCCGCCAAAGCGATCGGTTACGTCGGCGCAGGGACCGTCGAGTTCATCGCCGAGCAGGACGGCACGTTCTATTTCATGGAAATGAACACCCGTCTGCAAGTCGAGCACCCGGTCACCGAGATGATCACCGGCCTCGATCTCGTCGAATGGCAGCTCCGTGTCGCCGCCGGGGAGCCGCTTCCGGCCGCGCAATCGGCGCTGGCGATCCACGGCCACGCGATCGAGGCGCGCATCTACGCGGAGGATCCCGACCGAGGCTTCCTGCCGTCGATCGGCAGGATTTCGCACTGGCGGATGCCGGTCGCGGGCAACGGCGTGCGCGTGGACACGGGTTTTCGCGAAGGCGACGACGTCAGCCCCTTCTACGATCCGCTGCTCGCGAAAGTGATCGCGTGGGGCGAAGACCGCGCGCGTGCGCGCGCCGCGCTGCTGCGTGCGCTCGACCAGTGCGAAGTGACCGGCGTCACCACGAACGTCGCGTTCCTCGAGCGAGTCGTCGCGCACCACGCATTCGCTTCCGGACGCCTCGACACGGGACTGATCGACACGCATCGCGACGCGCTGCTTGCGCCGGCGAGTGCTGCGCCGGATCGCGCGTGGATCGCCGCTGCGCTCTCCGAATATCAGGCGATCGAGGGCGCTGCCCGCGCGTCGTCCGCCGGTGCTGCCGATCCGTATTCGCCATGGCACGCTGCCGATGCGTGGTGGAACGGCACGGCGACGCACCGGATCGCCATCACGCTCGCCGACGCATCGGGGCAGCGTACGGTGACCGTCAAGCCGAATGACGACGGGTCCGTCACGCTCGGCGGCGACGTCGAGGCGCGGACGGTGCGCGCCGACACGCGCGACGGACGGCTGTTCGTCGCGGCGCAACGCGGCGGTGCGCCCGATGTCGAGGCGAGCTTCGCCGCGAGCGTGGTCCGCGACGGTAACGTGCTGCACGTTTTCTCGCCGGCTGCGCGCGCGCGCCTGTCGCGCGTCGACCCGCTTGCGCACGCCGACGATGAAGCGGGTCATCCGGGTCACCTTGCCGCACCGATGTCGGGAACCGTGGTCGCCGTCATGGTGAAACCGGGCGATTCGGTCGAAAAAGGTGCTCCGCTTGTCGTGCTCGAGGCGATGAAAATGGAACACACGATCGCCGCACCCGCGGCCGGCGTTGTCGTGGCGGTGAACTACGGCGTCGGCGATCGTGTTGCCGAAGGCGCCGACCTCGTCGACGTCGAGGATCCTGCAGCCGCCAAGGAAGAGGCGCGATGAACGTTCGCCCGGAACTGCCGCGCGCCGTCCGACTGTGCGAAGTCGGGCCGCGCGACGGCTTGCAGAACGAGAAAGCGATGGTGCCCACCGACGTCAAGGTTGCGCTGATCGACATGCTGACCGACGCGGGCCTGCCGGCAATCGAAGCGACGTCGTTCGTGTCGCCCAAATGGGTGCCGCAGATGGCCGACGCCGCCGACGTAATGGCGCGCATCGCGCGCAAGCCCGGCGTGCGCTACCCGGTGCTGACGCCGAACCTGAAAGGCTTCGACGCGGCGCTCGCGGCGGGTGCCGACGAAGTGGCCGTGTTCGTCGCCGCGACCGAATCGTTCTCGAAGCGCAACATCAACTGCTCGATCGCCGAAAGCCTGGAGCGTGCGCGGCCGGTGTTCGAAGCGGCGCGCGAAGCCGGTGTGCGCGTTCGCGGCTACATCTCGGTCGTGCTCGGCTGCCCCTACGAAGGCGATGTCGATCCGGCGGCCGTCGCCGAGATCGCCGCTGCGCTCCATGCGCTGGGCGCCTACGAAGTTTCGCTTGGCGACACGATCGGCACCGGCACTGCCGGCAAGACGCAGGTGCTGCTGCGACGCGTAGCGGAGCGCGTGCCGATCGCCGCACTTGCCGGTCATTTCCACGACACGTACGGACAGGCGCTCGCGAACATCTACGCGTCGCTCGAACTCGGCGTGGCGACGTTCGACTGCTCGGTGGCCGGACTCGGCGGCTGCCCGTATGCGAAGGGTGCCACCGGCAATGTCGCGACCGAAGACGTCGTCTATCTGCTCGACGGACTCGGTATCGAGACCGGTGTGGACATGACGAAGCTGCGTAGCGCGGGCCGCTTCATTTCGGACCATCTGCAGCGGCCGAGCATGTCGCGCGTCGCACGCGCGCTCGATGCGCGATCCGCCGCCGACTGACCTGACGATGGGCCATGCGGGCGCCCGGCGAGCGGGTGGCACGTGAGCATGCCGGCCGTCTCGAACGTCCCAGTTGCATCACCGTGCATCAGCGTCTGCCGGATGGATGACGCAACGGGCCTTTGCGTCGGCTGCCTGCGAACGCTCGACGAGATCGCCGCGTGGGGCGCGCTCGACGATGCCGCGCGCCGGCGCGTGTGGCAGGCGATCGCCACGCGGCAGGGTCGGGTCGATCCGCAACGCTGCGCGCCCGACATCGACGCCTAGCCGGCGCGGTTCAGCGAACGCGTGACCGACGTGCTATGGCGCTTCGTAGCGGCACACGGCCCGCGGCACGCCAAAGACCTGCCGCGTGATCCTCTTGTCGCGTTGAACGCGATTCACCGTGGACGTGAACAGCATCGTCCCGTCGTAGGCCACGGTGAACTCCGCCGTGCCGAACGGCGTCGCGGTGACGCCACCGGGCGCGCCGAGCGGTGGGAAAGGCACGGTGTTGAACGCAGGTCCGCGCGTGCGCAGCAGCGCGCCCGTGAACGTGCCCGTTTGGCTGTCGAGTTCAGCGGTCGTCGACAGCCACAACGGCCGGCGGTCGCGATCGTAGGTGAACCACGTCGCGAAGAACACCGGCCGCCCGTCCGCGCGCGCCTGGTCGGCGATCGCGATGCCCCAGCCGGCCTCTGACGCCGCAGGCGATGCCCACCATAGGTCGGTGGCGTTCGTCGCGCGCGACACGTCGAAATTCGGTTCGAACGGACAATCGTGCGCGACGGTCCCGAAGATCTCGCGCGTGATGGATTTCGTCTGCGTCGTACCGCCGACGGTGTACGCGAACGTGCCGTGGCGCGAGTCGGCGAACGTCAGCGTCGTCTCGCCTACGCGTGTCGCCGTTGCGCCGCCGGCCGTGCCGAGCGGCGGAAACGGTGTGGTGTCGTACGGTGGACCGGTGGTTTCGAAGAGATCGCCCTGATAGCTGCCATCGGCGAGCTGGCGCGCAGTTGCCGCGAGCCACCACGCGCGGCCCGCAACGTCGTACGTGAACCAGACGACGAACAGCGCGTCGCCCTGATGCGCGATGCTGAGTCCCCACCCCGATTCCGATCCCGCCGGCGCGTTCCACCACAGTCCCTGATAACTGTGCGGCGGCGTCGGCGCGGCCAGGACTTCGAACGGCTCATCGGACGCCGGCAGCGGCGTTCCGTGATAGGTGCCCTCCGCATGCACGGTGTAGAGGCCGGGTTCGCGCGGGCCGATGTCGATGTCGAGGCCAAGCGGCGGGCTCACGCCGCAAATCATCGGCGGAATCGACTCGACGGCGTAGCGCACCGTGATCGTAGTACCCGACGTCGACAGCTCGAGAATCCGCGCTTCGTAGTAGCACGCTCCGCCGGGCAGGAACTTCGTGAATCGAAGCGGATTGCCGACATAGGACGGATTCGGCGTCACCATGCTGGCGACGCCTGCGCGCACGTCCGTGGCAAGACACGCCAGCACGGCGAAGGCCGCGCCGATGGACGAACGCAATGGATGGCTGCGGAACATTGGGTGTCAAGGGTCGGGCCGTCGTTCGACGACGACCGAGAGTATAGACATCGAGCGCAAACGCGCGAACGCGTCCGTCCCGGCACTAGAATTGCAGCTGCCGTCGCCGGGACGGGGGCCTTAGGTTCGCCGCCACAACGACTTCCTCGGGAGAACGATCGCGATGATCGCCGACTGGTACTTCGATTTCGTGTCGCCGTTTTCCTACCTGCAGTGCGAGCGCCTGCAGTCGCACGCGGCATCGATACGACCGCATCCGGTGGTGTTCGCCGCGATCCTCGATGCGAACGGCCAGAAGGGCCCGGCGGAAATCATCGCGAAGCGTGTCTTCACGTATCGGTTCGTTGTCTGGCAGGCCAAGGCGCTTGGGATACCGTTCAAGTTTCCGCACGCGCACCCATTCAGCCCGGTCCCTCTTTTGCGCCTCGCGATCGCCTGCGATTGCCGGCTCGATGCAATCACACGGATCTTCCGCTTCGTCTGGCGCGACGGGCGATTGCCGGACCTGCCGATCGAATGGGCCGAGCTCGCCCACGAACTCGGCCTGCCGGATGCCGACGCGCGCATCAACGACCCCGTGGTCAAGGATGCGCTGCGGCGCGAAACCGATGCGGCCATCGCGCGAGGCGTGTTCGGCGTGCCGACGATCGCCGCGGGCAACGAGCTTTTCTGGGGCGCGGATGCGACGGACATGGCGCTCGCGTACATGCGTGCCGGCGGGCGCTATGACGATCCCGAATATCTGCGCGTGGCCGAATTGCCCGCGGCCGCCGTTCGCGGCGCGGCGAAGCCGTCCAGGCGCGCCTGACCGACTGGAAGCTCAGCGCGCAAGGACCGCCCCCGAAGCGACCAGCGCGTCGATCGCGGCGTCTGCATAGCCGGCTTCGCGAAGCACGTCGCGCGTGTGCTCGCCGTGTTCCGGCGCATCGCGCGTCACCGCGAATGCCGGCGGGGCGAGCTTGAACGGTGGTGCATATTGCCGCGAACCATCAGGCCGGCGGATCACCATTGCGCGGGCGGCGAACTGCGCGTCCGCGAGCGCCTCGTCGAACGTCAGCACCGGCGTCACGCAGCAATCGACCGCCGCGAAACGCGCGCACCAGTCGGCGAGCGTCGCGCTGCCGAAGATTGCCGCCAGTGTCTCGCGGACCGCGTCACCCTCGAGACCCGTGGCGAACTGGCCGGGCACGAGATCCGGTCGTTCGAGCGTTGCGCACAGCGCATTCCAGAACTTCGTTTCGAGTGCGCCGATGGCGAGCCAGCGCCCGTCGCGCGTCGGATAGACGCCATAGCACGGCACGCCACCCGTCAGGAGATCCTCGCCGCGCGGCGCGACCGTGCCGTGGTCCTCCAGCGCGCCGAGCAGGAAGATCTGGTGCGCGAGGACGGCGTCCGCCATCGCGATGTCGATGAAGCGGCTGCGACCGCTGCGCGTTGCGCCGTACAGCGCAGCGAGGATGCCGATCGCCGCACTCGCGGCGCCGCCGAGCAGGTCCGCGATCTGCAGGTTCGCAAGCGCAGGTGAGCCGCCGCGCTCGCCCGTGCAGTCGAGCGCCCCTGTGTAACCGAGGTAGTTGATGTCGTGTCCGGCAAAGCTCGCGCGCGGTCCGGTCTGGCCGTACCCCGAGAGCGCGCAGTAGACGACCTTCGGATTGACGGCGCGCACGGTTTCGTAATCGGCGCGCAGTGCCGCGACGACGCCCGGACGAAATCCTTCGATGATCACGTCGGCGTTGCGGGCCAGTGCCATGAACGCCGCGTGCCCGTCGGCGGACTTCAAGTCGACGGCTACGGAACGCTTGTTGCGGTTGATCGCGTTGAACCACGCGGTGGCGCGATCCGGTGCGTTACGGGCGCGCAGCGCGAGCGTCCGCGCGTAGTCGCCCGCACCGGTATCCTCGACCTTGACGACGTCGGCGCCGAGGTCGGCGAGGTAGAGCGTGCACATGGGCCCCGGCAACAGGCGCGTCAGGTCGAGCACGCGAACGCCGGCGAGCGGTGGCTCGACACCGGCAGCCGACGCGTCGCTCACCCGACGTCGCCGGGAATGCCGAGTTCGCGCTTGATCGCGGCGGCGGTGGCGAGTGCGTCGTCGAGCGTTGCGCCGAGACACGTGACGTGACCCATCTTGCGGCCCCGCCGCGGCTCGCGCTTGCCGTACAGATGCAGCTTGGCAAGCGGGTGGGCGAGCACGCGCGTCCAGTCGGGCTCGCGCGGTTCTGGACGGCCGCTTTCGAACCAGATGTCGCCGAGCACGTTCAACATCACCGCGGGCGTGTGCTGCGACGTATCGCCCATGGGCAGGGCCGCGAGGATTCGCGCCTGCTGCTCGAATTGCGACGTCACGCACGCGTCGATCGTGTAGTGGCCGCTGTTGTGCGGTCGCGGCGCGATCTCGTTGACGAGGAGCCGGTCGTCGGATGCGACGAACAGCTCGACGCACAGCACGCCGCGATATTCGAGCGACGCGGCGATCGCTGCCGCCGTCGCGCGCGCTTCGTCGGCCAGTGGCGCGCCGATGCGCGCCGGCAGGATCGAGACGTCGAGGATGCCGCCGCGATGGCGATTCTCGGCGACCGGCCACGACACCACGTTGCCGTCGTCGTCGCGGGCCACGATCACCGACAGTTCCGCCGCGAGGTCGATCATCTGCTCGAGCACGGCAGGTCCCTGCATCGCGTCGACCGCGGCGATAACGTCGTCGCGCGTCTTCACGCGCACCTGGCCCTTGCCGTCGTAACCGAAACGCGCACTCTTGACGATGCCAGGCAGCAGCGCATCGTCGACCCCCGCGGCGTCGGCGGCGTTGCGCAGCACGGCGAACGGCGCAACGGCGAAGCCATTGCCGGCGAGGAACGTCTTCTCGCTGATGCGGTCTTGCGCGATCGCCACGCTTGCCGCGCCGGGTGTCACGCGCAACTCGCGCGCCAGGAATTCCAGCGCCGCCGCCGGCACGTTCTCGAACTCGGTCGTCGCGGCCACGCACAGCGCGCGCAGCGCCGCGAGCGAAGGCGGATCGAGATAGTCCGCGGCGAGATGCCGGTCCGCGACGCTGCCGGCGGGGCTGTCGGTCGCAGGATCGAGCACGAGCACGCGAAAGCCGAGGCTCTGCGCCGCCATGCAGAACATCCGGCCAAGCTGTCCGCCGCCGAGCAGGCCGAGCCACGCGCCGGGCGGGAACGCCTGGCTGGTGGCCCCACCGCCGCCCCGCGGCGAGGTGCGGGCGCTCACGACTCCGGCGGTACGCGCATCGCTCGCGCGGCCGTCGTCTGCTTTTGCCGGAAAGCGACGAGCTTGCGCGCCATCGCCGGGTCCGTCGCCGCCAGCAGCGCGACAACGAACAGCGCAGCGTTCGCCGCACCCGCTTCGCCGATCGCGAACGCTGCAACCGGTACGCCGGCAGGCATCTGGACGATCGACAGCAGCGAATCCTCGCCGCGCAGGTATTTCGACGGCACCGGTACGCCCAGGATCGGCACGGTGGTCTTCGCGGCGAGCATGCCGGGCAGGTGGGCCGCACCGCCGGCGCCCGCGATGATCGCGCGGAGGCCGCGCGGGCCCGCGTCTTCCGCGTATTCGAACATCTCGTCGGGCATCCGGTGCGCCGACAGCACGCGGGCTTCATAAGCGACGCCGAACCCATCGAGCTGCATGGCGGCGTGTTTCATCACGTCCCAGTCACTTTCACTGCCCATGACGAGGCCGATCTGCGGCGCCGCTTTGCGCTGTGCCATTTCTCGCTGCCCCGGTGTGAAAGTGCGCGATTTTAACAACTGTTGCGCCGCCTGGCGGCTTTCTCCGCCGTTCATCTCGCGCGAGCGCGGTAATCGTTGAAGCGCGCACTGTGCATGGGCGACAATGCATCCATGAGAAACGCAATTCGCCGCTGGCGCAATGCGATCGCGATGGCTGCGGTCGCTGGTGCGTCGCTTGGCCCGATCGCGGTTGCCCACGCGCAGTCCGATGCCGACTTCGTCGCGGCGAAGGCGGCGTTCGATCGCGGCGACTTCCGGCAGCTCGACGCGCTCGCGCCGGCGCTTTCCGGGCACGTTCTCGCGCGCTATGTCGAATACTGGCAGCTCAAGTCGCGGCTCGACGCAGCGGCGCCCGAGGCCGTCCAGTCATTCGTTGCGCGCTATCCGGACGGGCCGCTTTCGGATCGGCTGCGCGTCGATTGGCTGAAAGTGCTCGGCAAGCGCGGCGACTGGAACCGGTTCGCGCTCGACTATCCACTGGCCACGAGCGAAGACACCGAGCTCGCCTGCTACGGCGCGCAATACCGATATCAGCGCGACGGCGCGGCCGCGCTCGCCGCGGCAAAACCGCTCTGGTTCACGGGGTCGTCCACGCCCGACGCATGCGAACCGGTGTTCGCGGCGCTCATCGCGGGAGGCGACCTGTCGGTTGCCGACCGCCGCGCGCGTTTCCGGCTCGCCGCAGCCGCCGGCAATGCGCGTCTCGCGCAGGCGATCGCCGCCGACCTTCCGGGCGCCGACAAGATCGCCGCGCGCGACCTGCTGGCCGTGGATCGCGATCCGTTGCGAAGCCTAGCGAAGGGCCAGTTCGCCTGGAAGACCGCGGCGGGCCACGAGCTCGCGCTGTATGCGCTCGAGCGCGCGGCACGCAAGGATGCAGTCGAGGCGCGCGCCGCGTGGCAGAAGTGGCGCGCGCATTTCACCGTGGCGGATCGCAACTACGGCAGCCTGCGCCTTGCGTATCACGCGGCGCGGCAGTTGAATCCGCAGGCGAACCAGTGGTTTCACGAACTGCCGCACGTCGCGCTGACGCCTGACGAGCAGGCGTGGCGCATACGCGCTGCATTGCGCGCTGCTGCGTGGCACGACGTGAAGTCGGCAATCGAGGCGCTTCCTGCCGCCGACCAGCAGGAACCCGTGTGGCGCTACTGGCGAGCGCGGGCGCTTGCCATGCAGAACGGCGGCGACGAGGCGCTCATCATCTACGCGAGCCTCGCCGGCAGTCCGACCTACTACGGGCTGCTCGCGTCCGAGGCGCTGGGTCGCACGGCGACACTGAACGTGGCTGCGAGCAATCCGCTCGCCAACGACGATGCGGCGATGGCGGCGATGGCGGCGTTCGGCAAGCGGCCGGACGTCATGCGCGCGGTAAAGCTCGCGCAACTCGATGTGCGCCTCGAATCGATCCGCGAGTGGAATCAGGCGGTGCGCGGCATGAGCGACGACGCGCTGCTGCTTGCAGCGGAGTACGCGCGGCGCGCCGGTCTCTACGATCGCGCGATCTACACGGCGGAGCGCACGGCGGCGCGGCACGATTTCTCGCTGCGTTACCTGACGCCGTTTCGGTCGGAGTTCGGCACCGCCGCCCGCGAGCAGGGCATCGACGAGGAACTGCTGTACGGCATTGCACGCCAGGAATCCCGTTTTGCTGCCGACATAGTGTCGTCCGCGGGTGCCGTGGGCCTGATGCAACTGATGCCGGGCACGGCACGCTGGGTCGCCAAGCAGCTCACCGTTGCCGATTACTCGCCGTCGCGCATCGCCAATGTCGACCTGAACACCCGGTTCGGTGCGTTCTATTTCAAATACTGGCAGGACCGCCTCGGCCAGCTGCCGGCGCTTGCTGCCGCCGCTTACAATGCAGGACCGAGCCGCGCGCAGTCGTGGCGGCCGGCGACCGGCTCGCTCGAAGGCGCGATCTGGGTCGAAACCATTCCATTCAACGAGACGCGCGATTACGTGAAGCGCGTGCTGGCCAACACCATGGTCTATGCGCATGCACTCGACCGACCGTACGTGGGGCTGACCAAGCGGCTCGGCACGGTCACGCCGCGCGATTCCGCCGTCGTCGCCGCCGGCGAGCCGTGAGGGGGTGCGGAGCGTGACCGCTGGACGCCAACGCGTACTCGTGCTCGGCGGCAGCGGATTCGTCGGCCGCCACGTCCTCGCGCACCTCGCAGGGGCCGGCCAGTTTGCCGTCGTGCTGACGCGGCGCCGGGCGCGTGCGCGGCATTTGCTGCTGCTGCCCACCGTTCAGGTCGTCGAAGGCGACCCTTACGATCCGGCGACGCTTGCGCGGCTTGCACGTGGCACGACGGCCGCGATCAACCTGGTCGGCCTGCTGCACGAGCATGGGCGCGCGACATTCGAGCGGGCCCACGTCGAGTTGCCGCGCCTGCTCGTCAACGCGTGCCGCAGCGCGGGCGTCAATCGGCTGCTGCACATGAGTGCGCTCGGCGCCGCCGCCGACGCGCCGAGCCGTTACCTGCGTTCGAAGGCGGACGGCGAAGCGGCGATCGAGGCGTCCGGCCTCGCGACGACGATCTTCCGTCCTTCCGTCATCTTCGGTCGCGAGGACACGTTCCTGAATCTGTTTGCGAAGCTGGCGCGCTGGTTCCCGGTGCTCCCCCTCGCGGGCGCGAATGCGCGCTTCCAGCCGATCTGGGCGGGCGATGTCGCCGCCTGCTTCACACGCGCGCTCGTGGACAACGAAACGATCGGTGAACGATACGGATTGTGCGGGCCGAAGGTCTACACGCTCGCCGAACTCGTTCGCTATGTCGCGGAGACAACCGGTTACCCGCGTCCCGTCGTGCCGCTCTCGCCCGGACTGTCGATGCTGCAAGCCCGGTTCATGGAGTGGCTGCCCGGCCCGCTGCTGACGCGCGACAACCTCGCGTCGATGCAGGTGGACAACGTGTGCGACACCGCATTTCCGAGTCGCCTGGGTGTGGTGCCGACGGCGCTCGAGGCGATCGCTCCCGAATATCTCGCGCCCAGCGCGCAGCACAGCCGGTTCGACCTGTTCCGCGCGCACGGCGGTCGATGACGCGGCCGTTGCCGCAACCGGTGCGCATTTACCGCGTCGGCGGTTCGGTGCGCGACGAGTTGCTGCAGCTCCCTCCCGGAGACGTCGACTGGGTCGTCGTCGGGGCCACGCCGGAGATCATGCTGGCGTCGGGCTTCACGCCGGTGGGCAAGGATTTTCCGGTCTTTCTGCACCCCGACACGCACGACGAGTACGCGCTCGCGCGCACCGAGCGCAAGCACGGCCGCGGCTATCGGGGATTCGAGTTCTTCGCGACACCGGACGTGACGCTCGAAGAGGATCTGCGCCGGCGTGATTTGACGATCAATGCGATGGCGCGCGGGGCGGACGGAACGCTGATCGACCCGTATGGAGGTGCTACCGATCTGCGTGCGGGAATTCTGCGCCACGTGTCGCCGGCGTTCGCCGAGGATCCGCTGCGAGTGCTGCGCGTCGCGCGATTCGCGGCGCGCTTCGGGTTCGCAATCGCCGACGCGACGCTCGAGCTGATGCGCGAGATCGTCGCCACCGGCGAGCTTGCGACGCTTAAGCCCGAGCGCGCGTGGCAGGAGTTGTCGCGCGGGCTCTGCGAAGCGCACCCGTCGCGGATGCTCCGCGCGCTGCGCGCATGCGGCGCGCTCGTCGCGTTGCTGCCGGAAGTCGACGCGTTGTATGCGGCCGGCCGCGCCGGCGACAACGCCGGCGCCTTCACCGAGCGCGCGCTCGACTGGGCGGCCGCGCAGCGATTCGTGCTGCCCGTTCGCTATGCGATCCTGACGCAGGAACTCGGCAACGCCGGTGCGGCGCGCGGCGCGTCGAAGTGGCCGTCGAGACGCGTCGCCGTCGCACACGCCGACGCCATTTCCGCACGACTGAAAACGCCGCTCGAATGCCGTGATGCCGCGCGCCTCGCCGCGCGCTTCGTTGCGGATGCCGCGCGGGCCGATGCGCTCGCGCCGGCCCGAGTGCTCGACGTCATCGTGGCCACCGACGCGTTGCGCAGGTCCGAGCGGCTCGACTGGTTGATCGATTCGGCGTGCGCACACGCGGCCGCCGAAGGCGCAGCGGAGTGCGCCGCGCCGGTGCTGCGCGAGGCGCTGGCCGCTGTGCGCAGCGTCGATGCGTCGGCGATCGCCCGCGATGCGGTCGCGCGCGCGGCAGGACAATCATCGGCGCGGCGATCCGCGGTCGGCGATGCGATCGGCGTTGCATTACGCAACGCGCGTCTTGCTGCGCTTCGCCGCTGG
>Ga0207674_10007153_pt1 | contig 13039 bp, 15 predicted proteins | sample KBSCornC72_FD_184303 | JGI IMG/M metagenome (GOLD analysis project Ga0207674, IMG submission 184303) | Corn rhizosphere microbial communities from Kellogg Biological Station, Michigan, USA - KBS Corn C7-2 (SPAdes) (version 2) | ecosystem: Host-associated > Plants > Roots > Rhizosphere > Soil ... | reverse complement strand
CGGCTCTTCGGCACCTCGACCCAGCGCGGATCGACGGCACCTTGGCGCTCGAGCTCCCGCCGCAGCTCCGGCAGCCCGCCGCCGAACGTCTTCCCGGCGTGCGCGATGACGGCGACCTTCGTCACCTGGCCGCCCGACCAGATGCACGGGCGACGAGCACCAGCGCGCTCAGGGCTGCGATGCCGATGACCATCCCGCCGAGCACGTCGAGCGGGTGATGCATGCCGCGATACATCCGGGAGAAGGCCACGAAGATCGGAATGAGAACGGCGATCGTCCAGATAGCGATACGGGCGCCCTTGTTCGACAGCCGCGACGTGAACAGGAGAGCGAGGCCGCAGTAGACCGCGATGGACGCGGCGGTGTGACCAGACGGATAGCTCGCGTTCACAGGCAGCGACTCGAGACGGTGAACGGCCGGACGGTGACGGTGGACCACCAGCGTGGTCGCACGGTACGAACCGGACTCGACGGCGAGCGCACACCCGAGGAACGCAGCAAGACGCCAGTGTCGGGCGAGCACGGCGATCAGCGCAGCGCACGCCGCGATGATCGGCAACACGACCCCGCCGGCCATGATGGAGCCGACGAGGGACGCATCCGTGAGCACGCTCGAGCGATGCCGGGCGAGGAACGTGGCGAGCCAGTCGTCGTCGCTCGCGACTCCGTGCACGTGCAAGAGAAGCCGCGTGACGAGCAGACCGGCGAGGATCGACAAGCAGGCGAGCGAGACCAGGGAGAGGAGCACGCCCACGACGTACGTCCAGACCGGGTGACCCTCACCCGCCAGGCTCGAGAGCGACCGCCCGAGGCGCCCGGGCTCACGGTCGAGGACCGGGAAGTCGAGCAGACCCGCATCGGCTCGACTCGCGGCGCCGCGTGGTCCCGTGACCTCCGGCGTGACGAGCAAATCGGCCGACACAGTTGGCGCACCGTTTCTCTTTTGCCTCATTCGGAAACACGCGACCGTGCCCGCCGTGCCGTTCCTCGCTGATCTGCTCGTCGCACTGCTCGCGGGATCGCTCGCGTTCCTGGCCGCACGCTGGTACTCCGGCTCGGCGGCGATGCCTGATCAGCCCGCCCGCGAGGTCGCGCGCGCGGCCGGCTCGGCACTGCGACCGAGCCGAGGCCTCCGCCGGCTCGTCACCGCGCGACTCGATCGCTCGGTCGCAACAGGACTGCTGCTGACCCTCGCGTTGGGGGCGACGTTCCTCGGCGGGATCGTGCTCGGCGTCCTCGCCGTCCTCGTTCGGCGCGTCGCGTCCATCCAGCACGTCGACAACTCCGTCGCCGGGTGGGGCTACCGGCACCGAAGCTCCGGCTCGACGAGCGCATTGCACGTCGTGACGAACCTCGGGAACATCCGGGTAGTCGTCGTCCTCGCGCTCGTCCTGGTCGTCGTCGAGCTCATCCGAAGACGAAGCCGTTGGGCCCTCCTCTTCTTCCTCGCCGTGCTCGGCGGCGAGGAGGCGGCGATGCTCGCGGTGAAGGCCCTGGTCGGCCGGGTGAGGCCTACGCTGACCGCCGAGGCCGCGACGCTCGGCCCGTCGTTTCCGAGCGGGCATTCCGCGACTGCCGCCGCCTTCTACGCCGCGGCTGCTCTCGTCCTCGGGCGCGCGTTGCCCGGTCGCGCCCGGCACCTGCTCATCGCGGGCGCAGTCGCCGTCACGGTCGCGGTCGCGGCGAGCCGCGTACTGCTCGACTTGCACTGGCTCTCGGACGTGATCGGCGGCCTGGCGCTCGGGTGGGCCTGGTTCGCCCTCTGCGCAGTCGCCTTCGGCGGCCGCCTGCTGAGGCCGACCGCCGCGGTCGACACGGCGGCAGCCGAGGCGGCCGCTCCGAAGCGCGTCACCCCTGCCCGCAGCGCGGTCCGCAACCGATGAAGACGAAGGAGAAGCACGGCTCCTGGCGCCGCCGTCCGCCCGCCGAGCGCCTCCTGAACCGGGAGCTCTCGTCGCTCGCACTGGTCGATCGTGTGCTCCAACTTGCGTCCGACGGCGAGCAACCGCTCCTCGAACGGGTTCGCTTCTGCTCGATCGTCTCGACCATCCTGGACGAGCTCTTCATGATTCGCGTCGCCGGCTTGCTCGACCAGGTCGAATCCGGATTGATCGTCCGCTCGGCGGACGGCCGGTTGCCGCGCGAGACGCTCACCGAGATCCGCGACGGCGTGCTCGCGATCGGACGAACGCAGTCGAAGCTCTGGGCGCACGACCTACGTCCGGCGCTCGCCGATGCCGGCATCGTCGTCGGATCGATCGACGATCTGTCGAAGAAGCACCGTGCGGCGCTCGAGCGACGGTTCAGCCGCGAGATCTTCCCCGTGTTGACGCCGCTCGGGGTCGGGCCCGGGCAGCCGTTCCCGTACATCTCGCCGCTGTCGCTGAGCCTCGGGCTCGTCGTTCGCCACACCGCCACGGGAGAGGAGCGCTTCGCGCGGCTGAAGGTCCCCGAGGCACTGCCGCGGTTCCTCCAGGTCAACGGTTCGGGAACGTTCCTGCCACTCGAGGACGTGATCGCCCACTATCTCGATCGCCTGTTCCCGGGCATGGAGATCGAGGAGCACCGCGTGTTCCGCGTGACGCGGGACGCCGACCTCGAGCTCTCGGACGAGGCAGACGACCTGCTCGAGGAGGTGCGCTCGGAGCTGCGTCGGCGTCCGTTCGGGGGCGTGGTCCGCCTCGAGATCGCCGACTCGGTGTCGAAGGCGATGCACCAGCAGCTCGTCGAGCGACTCTCGATCGGCGAGGACCAGGTGTATCCGGTGCGCGGACCGCTGGATCTCTCCGAGCTCTCGCAGCTCGCAGACCTTCCTCGGCCCGATCTCAAGTACGAACCTTGGCGCGGGATCACGCGCCGGCCGTTCTCCGCCGCCGGCCCTCGCGCCATGTTCGGGTCGCTCCGCCGAGCCGACGCGCTCGTACACATCCCGTACGACTCCTTCTCGAGCTCGGTCGAAACGTTCGTCGAGCAGGCCGCGAAGGATCCTCAGGTGATCGCCCTCAAGGCGACCGTGTACCGCACGAGCGACGACTCCGCTCTCGTGCCTGCGCTCATCGCGTCGGCGCAAGCGGGAAAGCAGGCGGTCTGTCTCGTCGAGCTGACGGCGCGATTCGAGGAGCACCGCAACATCGGCTGGTCGCAACGACTGGAGCAGGCGGGAGTGCACGTCGTCTACGGCTTCCCTCAGACGAAGATCCACGCCAAGGCGACGCTCGTCGTCAGGCGCGACGCGGATGGACTGCGTCGATACGCGCACATCGGCACCGGGAACTACCACGCCGTCAACGCCCGGGTCTACGAGGATCTCGGCCTGTTCACCGCGGACGAAGAGATCACGGCCGACGTCGCCGACCTCTTCAACTACTTGACGGGCTTCAGCGAGCCGCAGCAGTTTCGCAAGCTGCTCGTCGCGCCGTTCAACCTCCGGCAGGGGCTCGTCCGCGAGATCCGGCGAGTCGCGGACGCGGCGGCGGAAGGCGACGACAAGGCCGCGATCGTGCTCAAGGTCAACGCGCTCCACGACGTCAGGTTGATCAACGAGCTGTATGCGGCTTCCGAAGCGGGCGTCCGGGTCGATGTCGTCGCGCGCAACATCTGCGGGCTTCGCCCAGGGGTCAAAGGGATGAGCGAGAACATCCGCGTCCGGAGCGTGCTCGGGCGATTCCTGGAGCACAGCCGCTTCTTCATCTTCCGTCGCGACGACGGAAGCCGCTATTTCCTCGGCAGCGCCGACCTGCTGCCGCGGAATCTCGACGGTCGAATCGAAGTCGTCACGCCGGTCGAGGCGCGCGCGAGCCAGACGGAGCTCGACAGCATCGCCGACGCCTTGCTCGACGCGAACGCCGATGCGTGGGAACTGGCTGCCGACGGATCGTGGCATCGTCGGAACCCAGCGCAGGAGAAAGACACCCGGACCGCGCAGACCACGCTGATCGGCCGCGCGCGTGGGCGGCGCCGCGTTCGCGCGGTCGCGTGACGACGGAGGAGGGTCGGATGAGGTCCGCCGTGTTCTTCGACCTCGACCACACGCTGATCAGCCGCGCGACGCCAATCGCGCTTGCCAACAGCTTTCGCCGGCACCGGTTCATTCGCCGGCGCGATCTGCTTCGAGCCGCCGCGTGGCATCTGATCTTCCTCGTCCGCGGGCTCGAAGAAGAGGCGGTGCGCAAGGGCGCGTGCGAGGGGATGATCCTCCTGAAAGGGATCGCGGTCGAAGAGCTCCGCGAGCTGCTCGGCGAGGCAATGGAGCACGTCCTCGCTCCGCTCGTCTACGCGGAGCCGCTCGAGCTCCTCGAACGGCACCGTCGTCGCGGCGAGCCGGCCTACGTCCTGTCTGCGAGCCTGCACGAGGTCGTCGACTACATCGCCCTCGAGCTCGGGTTCGACGGAGGGATCGGCTCGACGTGTGAGATCGCCGACGGCGTCTATACCGGCAAGGCCCTCGATCCGTGCTTCGGCGTCCACAAGGCGAACGCGATGCGCGCTCTCGCCGAGCGCGAGGGCATCGACCTCAGCCGATCGACCGCCTACTCCGATTCCCACACCGATCTCGCATTCCTCGAGGCCGTCGGCCGCCCCGTTGCGGTGAACCCCGACAGGAAGCTCAGAAGCATCGCGCGCGAGCGCGGCTGGCCCGTCCTGCGCTTCGAGCAGCATCGCAGCACGTCGGCACGCTCCCTCTTTCACAGGATTCTCGAAGGTCGTCCGAGGCCGCTTCATAGGTCCGACCGCGAACCTGGCCCGTACAACCAGACACGTACGAGGAGCGAGTGATGACGACAGAGACACGATTCTTGGACCGGTCCCGCACACGGCTGGCGGCCGTCTCCGCAATCGCGCTGGTGGCGGCGACCGTTACCGCCCGGTTCGCGCTCGCACAGGACCGGGCGAACCCGATCGGTACCGGTGTCGTCGTCATCGAGACGAACCTCGGGTACCAGAGCGGCCGGGCGGCAGGAACCGGCCAGGTGCTGACCTCGTCCGGCCGGATCCTGACCAACAACCACGTGATCCGCGGCGCCACGACGATCAAGATCGTCATCCCGGGCACAGGGCGGAGCTACCTGGCGAGGGTCGTCGGCTACGACGTCACCAACGACGTCGCGGTGGTGCAGGCGACGAGCGCGTCGAACCTGAAGACGATCGCACTCGGCAGCTCGACGAAGTTGACGATCGGCCAGCTCGTCAAGGCGGTCGGCAACGCCGGCGGCACCGGATCGCTCACGAGGACCACCGGTCAGATCACAGGGCTTTCCCGCACGATCACCGTGAACGACGACTCGGGCGGGACGGCGACGCTCCGGAACCTGATCGAGACGAGCGCCAACCTCCAGCCCGGGGACTCGGGCGGCCCGCTCTTCAACACCGCGGGAAAGGTGATCGGCATGGACTCCGCCGCGTCCAGCTCCAGCGTCTACCAGGACATCTCGACCACCGACAGCTACGCGATCCCGATCAACCGCGCGCTGGCGATCGTCAAGCAGATCGTCTCGGGCAAGACCTCGGCGGCCGTTCACGTCGGAGCCACAGCCTTCCTCGGCATCTCGGTCGCGGCCGGCGACGCCCCGCAGTACCAGTACGCACGACCGGGGGTGGTCGTCGCAGCGGTCGTGCCGGGCAGCCCGGCAGACTCGGCCGGGCTCACGATGAGCGACCTGATCACCGCGATCGGCGGGACGAGGGTGACGACGCCCGACGCAGTGAGCCGTGTGATCCGGTCGAAGAAGCCTGGCGCCACGATCACGGTCAGCTACGTGGACACGAGCAGTTCGGCCAGGACGGCACGGGTGAAGCTCGCGAGTGGGCCGCCACAGTGAACGGGCGGCGGTAGACCGACCGGCGCTACATTCGGGCGATGACGACGCACGGAAGCCCGTCGCTCTCGACCGCACAGCTCGCAACCTTGGCAGCAGTGGGTGCCGAGCGCACGGGAGCTGTCGGTGACGTGCTCTTCGACATCGGAGACGCGACCTATCCGTTCGTCGCGATCCGCGGAGGCGAGGTGGCGATCCTCGACGCAGCCGGCAACGAGCTCGTCCGGCACGGCGCATCGAGCTTCCTCGGCGAGCTGAACCTGCTGTCGGGTCAGACCGTGTTCCTGGCGGCCGTCGCGACGAAGCCGTTGCGCTATGTCGCGGTCGACCGCGAGGCCCTCCGCGGGCTGCTGTTCGAGGACGGGCTTCGTGCGCGCCAACCAGCTGCCCTTCAGCTGGCAGGACGCGGACCCTCCCGCCGGCGTGGACCCGCCGCTCGTGCGCCTTCCCGGCGGGGTCGAGTTGGCGCGCCCGACACGCGGCCAGGTGCTGCGTGCTCTCGGAGTCGGACGCGAGCTGCTGCGTCGTGAGGAGGTCGATCTGCTCGTCGTCGGGGCCGGCCCCGCGGGCCTGGCCGCCTCCGTCTACGGCGCCTCCGAGGGCCTCGACACGCTCGTCGTCGAGAGCACCGCGCTCGGCGGGCAGGCCGGCTCCTCGCGCCGAATCGAGAACTACCTCGGCTTCCCGGCGGGAATCACCGGCACCGAGCTGACGAGCCGCGCCGTCTCCCAGGCGCGGAAGTTCGGCGCCCGGCCGGCGACGCCGTACCGCGCCGTCGCCCTCGAGCCGGGCGACGGCCGTCACGTCGTCCACCTCGAGGACGAGCACGAGATCGCTGCGCGCGCGGTCGTCCTCGCAACGGGCGCCGAGTACCGGCGGCTGCCGGTCGACGATCTCGCGGACTACGAAGGGCTGAGCGTCTTCTACTCGGCGGGGCCGCCCGAGGCCCAGTTGTGCGGTGCGTCCCGCGTCGGTGTGGTCGGCGGTGGGAACTCCGCCGGGCAAGCCGCGGTCTGGCTTGCGCGCGGCGGCGCGCTCGTCACGGTCCTCCACCGCCGCCGCGACGTGCGCGAGACGATGTCGGACTACCTGATCCAAGAGCTCGAACGGTACGGCGTCGTCGTTCGCGACCACAGCGAGATCGCAGCGCTGCACGGAGGCGACGGGCGACTCGACGCGGTCACCCTCAAGGACGGCGAGAAGCTGCCGCTCTCCTACCTTTTCTTCTTCCTCGGCGCGAAGCCATGCACGGAGTGGCTCGACGACGCCGTCGCGCGTGCGTCGGACGGATTCATCCTCACCGGCGAGGCAGCCGGTGCGGAGCATCTGCTCGAGACGAGCATGGCCGGGATCTTCGCCGCCGGCGATGTTCGGTCCGGGTCGACGAAGCGCTGCGCAGCGGCGGTCGGCGAAGGATCGATGGCAGTGCAGCTCGTCCATCAACATCTCGCGGCCGGGGCACGAGCGCGATGACCGAGACGTGCACGCATCTCGACCAGGTCGCGATCGTCGAGCTGCCAGCGTCGGTCGATGGTTGCGAGGACTGCCTGCGCGACGGCGGCAAGTGGCTCCATCTGCGGATCTGCCTGACGTGCGGCCATGTCGGGTGCTGCGACAACTCTCCGGGCCGCCATGCGACCGCGCACTACCACGCGACCTCGCACGCGATCATCCGCTCGCTCGAGCCGGGCGAAGACTGGTCGTGGTGCTACGTCGACGAGCTCGGATTCGTGCTCGAGGGCGTGCGCGGGACGACGCGCATCCCGCCTTCACCGCTCCTGCTCTAGCAGGCCGCGCTTGACACGCATCGACGTCTATCGATATATTGATAGAAGTCGATGTGAAGGAGCAGGGATGAACGTGACGATCGAGGCTGTGGCGTGCTGCGCACCGCTCCGCGCCTCCATGCTGACCGCGGCGGAAGCCGAAGGGACAGCCGAGTTGTTCAAGGCACTCGGCGATCCGGCCCGTGTTCGCATCGTCAACGTGATCGCGACTGCGAGCGAGCCCGTCTGCGCATGCGTGTTCAACGAGTCGCTCGGGCTCTCTCAGCCGACGGTGTCGCACCATCTGAAGAAGCTGACGGACGCCGGCCTGCTGGAGCGAGAGCAGCGCGGCAAGTGGGCGTACTTCTCGTTGAAGCCGGAGGCGGTCGAGGTTCTCGCCGCCGTCGCCGACCTGAAAGGGGTGTGTTGCTGATGACAACGACTGCTGATGAGCTGCGCGAGGAGGTTCGCCGGCGGTATGCGGAGTCTGCGCGCACAGTGACCGACGGGAGCGCCGGCTGCGGCAGCGGATCGTGTTGTGCCGATGACTCGAGCGCGAACGCGGTCGGCAGCGCGACGTTCGGCGAGGTTCTCTACGACGCCGAGCAGCGCGGCGAGCTCCCGGATGCCGCGGTGCTCGCGTCGCTCGGCTGCGGCAACCCGACCGCGGTGGCCGACCTCCGCGAGGGCGAGACCGTGCTCGACCTCGGATCGGGCGGCGGCATCGACGTGATCCTCTCTGCGAGGCGTGTCGGCCCCAGCGGGATCGCCTACGGGCTGGACATGACCGACGAGATGCTCGCGCTGGCCGCGAACAACGCCAAGGAAGCAGGCGTCTCGAACGTCCACTTCCTGAAGGGCGTCATCGAGCAGATCCCGCTTCCGGCGAGCTCGGTCGACGTGATCATCTCCAACTGCGTCATCAACCTGTCCGTCGACAAGCCGGCGGTGCTGACCGAGATGGCGCGCGTCCTCCGTCCCGGCGGACGGATCGGGATCAGCGATGTCGTCGCGGAGGATCACCTGTCGGCGTCGGAGCGCGCGGAGCGAGGCTCGTACGTCGGCTGCATCGCCGGCGCGCTCTCGAAGGACGAATACGTAGCGGGCCTCGAGGCGGCGGGCTTCGAGCACGTATCCGTCGAGTTCACGCACCAGGTGGCCGACGGGATGCACGGCGCGCTCGTGAAAGGCGTCAAGACCGAAGAGCCCGAGCGCAAGGGACTACCCGCCGTCCGGCCCGCGGCGCAGGCGGGGTGTTGCTGACGAATCAGGCCGCTGCGGCTTCAGCCTCCGACGATGTGGTGGAGCTCGTAGAAGCCCTCCCTGGTCGGCATCGTGAACGCGTCGGGATTCGGGAACGCGTCTGGGCCCTTCTCGATCATCGGCTGCACGTGCTCGGCGATGAACCGCTCGGCGTGCTCGCGCGTCTCCCACACGTCGAGGATCCGGAACACACCGGCGTCATCGTCGAAGCCGGCGGTGTGCACGATCAGCCCGTCGAACGGGCCGTCACCGATCTTGTCGGCCACGAAGTCGTAGTTCTGGGTCGAGCGGTCCACGATTGCGAACTCCTGAACGTAGGCGACTGCCATGAGTCCCTCCTGTCGACGGTTTCGTCGATCCTACGACGGCGGGAGCATCGAGCCGAGGCGCTCGGCGTACCAGCCCTCCCACCCTGCCGCCGTGTCGGCAGCGACGAACGCGCGGTCGAGCTCGACGAGCGCGTGCACGAGGTGGCTCCGCACCGGGCGACAGCCGAGCAGCTCGGGCAGCTCGGAGAGGTCGAGCAGCCAATCCGCGTACCACGACGCCCAGTCGGGATCCTCGCCGTCGGTGATGCGAAAGACCGTGTGATGGGTCTCCGCAGCCTCGTGCAGGACGGCGGCGATGCCGTCAGCCACGGGCGTACTCCTCCGCAGCCGTCGGCTCGAACTCGTAGCCGGTGACGGGCTCGTCGCCGATGACCTCGGCATCGTGGCCCGGCTCGATCACGTAGACCTCGCCGGCGTCGATCACGAGCTCGGTGCCGTCGGCGTGCATGACACGCATGCGCCCTGACTGAAGCACGCCGACGTGCCGGTGCATGCACTGCTCGGTGCCGACGACCGGCTTGACGGACGCCGACCAGCTCCAACCAGGCTCGAGGGTGAGCCGCGCCGCCGTCGTGCCGCCGAGATGGACGATGTCCGACCGCGTCTTGCCCGGTTCCCGCGTCTCGTCGGGTAATCGAAGCTCCGCTTCTCGACACCTGCCATGTCGAACCTCCTGGGGGTGAAAGGGAACGAACCGACTCCCCATCTGACCCGGGTCCGGCGCGATCGTTACGCGCGGGTCGCGCTCAGCAGCGCGACGCACAACGCGATCATCGTGATCCCGATGACCTGCGCCGTGCGCAGGCGCTCGCGGAAGAGCACGAACGCCGCGACCGCCGCGAACGCGGCGAACTGCGACGCGAGGACCGCGCTGACCGCGACGCTGTGCCGCGCGCCGACGGAGTAGGCCGCGAAGCCCGCGACCTCACAGACGCCGGAGGTGAGGACGAGCGGCACTGCCGCCGCGTCGATCCGGACGCGCCGGGCGACGAGCAGCGGCAGTGCGACAAACGTGACGCCGACGAGCCGCGGCGGAATCACCGCCCAGACGAGCGGCAGCGCGTTCGACACGCGCGCGGTCGCGAAGAGGCCGACACCGAAACTGCACGCCGCGACACCTGCAAGCACCGAGGCTTCGATCGGATGGGCTCCGCCACCTGCATCGTCGGCCGACGTGAGGCTCGCGAGCACGACCCCGGCGGCGATCAGACCGAGCAGGATCGCGGACGACACGCCGAGCGCCTCGCCGGTCGCAACCGCGAGCAGCGCCGCGATCGCACCCTCGGTGGAGCTGATCGGCGCGACGATCGACACCTTCCCGCGGCGCATCCCCTCGTACGCGAGCAGCAACCCGGCCACGTTGCCGGCCCCGGCGAGGACCATCCAGGTCAGCTCGGCCCGGTGCAGGCCTTGTGGGATGCCGGAGACGACAGCGACCGGCGCGGTGATCGTCAGCCCGATGAGCATGACCCAGGCAAGAACGGACCGCGCACCGATCAGCCGGCTCGCCTTGGCGGCGCACAACGTCCCTGCCGCCCAACAGAGCGCGGCGCCGAGCCCGCCGAGAATCGCGATCACGCGACCTACATTAGGTCCTCGGTCGCGCTAGCGCGGAACGGCGAGCCGAACGAGTCTGCCCTGCACCGTGTCGGCGGCGTAGATCGTCCCGCCGAGCAGCGAGAGACCGGAGAGATCGCGGCATGCGAGCCACACCCCGTTGCTCGCCGGGGCGAGCGCAGCTTGCTGATCCGGAAATCTTCGCGCCGCAGATCGGCGAGATTGATGCATGCGGGAACGGGGCCGGCGCCTGCGAGGCGACGAGCGCTGCGAGAGGAGCGACCACGCCGGCCACGCTACTCGGCGGCCGGCGCGGCACCCTCGTTCAATGACGATCTCGAGACGTGGACGAACTAGGCGGCGAGCCGCTTCTTCGCCTTCTGGAGCGACGGCAGCGCAGACTTGGTCTTCGCGAGCACGCGCGCGCGCACGTCGACTGACGCAGGCTTCGGGCCGATCGTGATCTCCTCGCCGGTGGCCGGGTTCCGGCCGACGCGGGCCTTGGTCGCGGGCTTCACGCGAACGGTGAGCTGCACGAGGTTCCCGATCTTGACCTTCTCGGCGTTGCCGATCTCGCCGAGCACGACCTCCTCGAGCGCCTGGATGGCGCCCTTGGCCTGCGCGCGCGAGAGGCCGGAGCGCTCAGCGACGGCCTCGGCCAGCTGACTTTGAGTGAGAGGCATTCCTATCTCCTTGGATTGACTGCGCTGGGGATTCAAGCTGGGCCCGCGGACGGCGGGCAGGAGCGCCGTTCCGGCAGGCGAACTTCCGCCTGGTATGCCCGGTGCCTTCAGCGCCTTCGGCGAAGACGCGTTCGGCAAGCGCGCCGAGGCGGCCGCACGCTTCTTCGGCACGCCGCAATACATCCTCGGCCAGACCGTCATCGTCATCCTCTGGATCGCGGCCAACGCGGTCGCGGTCGGGCTGCGGTGGGACCCGTACCCGTTCATCCTCCTCAACCTCGCGTTCTCGACGCAGGCCGCCTACGCAGCGCCGCTCATCCTGCTCGCACAGACACGCCAGGTCGAACGCGACAAGGAAGCGTCGGACAAGCTCGAGGAGCACCGCGAAGAGGTGACGACGGCGATGCAGCGGCGCGAGACTGACCTGAAGCGAGAGACGGACGAACTGAAGGCGCTCCTGCAGTCGAACACGGATCTCACGCAGCAGGACAAGGATCTGACCGAAAAGATCGAGGCCCTGACGCGCGAGATCCATGCGCGCCTGACCTCGACCTGATCGGTCATGCCCGCGTCAGTGGGACATCGTCCCCTTGACGTTGCCGACGTTCAGCAGCCCGACCTGTCCCTCGTCGACCGCGGCAAACGCGTGCGAGACGAAGGGATAGAGACCGGGGTCGTCGATCTTCACGTCGAACACACCGCCGCCGCCGGCCGGAACGGTGACCGTCTGGACGTTGTGCAGCGCGTCGGCGGGATCGAGGTCGCCGAACGGATACGCGGTGTTGAGGATGGTCCCGACGATATGGAAGTCGGTGTCGAGCGACGGCCCGGCGTCGACCACCCAGAAGCGGACGAGGTCACCCGGGTTCGCGGTGAGCGGGTGCTTCACGTACTGCCCCGCGTAGCCGTTGAACGTCATCCAGTCCGGCTGGCGAGCATGCGCCTTCGCCATGTCGAACTGCGCCGGCGCCTTCAGGCCGTCGGAGCCCAGGTACCACTCGCTTGCGACGAGAACGTAGTTCTTGTCCGCGGCCGGCAGCACACCGGGCTTCGGCTCCACGACGATCGCGCCGTACATGCCGTTCGCGATGTGCATCAGGACCGGCTTGGTGCCGCAGTGGTACATGAAGACACCCGGATCGTTCGCACGGAACGTGTAGCTGACCGACTTGCCGGGCAGCACGTCGGTGAACGCCTTGTCCGGTGCGATGCGCGCGGCGTGGAAGTCGACCGAGTGCGGGATCGCGCCCTTGTTCGTCAGGGTGATCTTCACGAGTTGCCCCTGGCGCACGTGGATCACGGGGCCGGGCGCGCCGTCCGACCACGCCCACGCTGCGTACTTCACGCCGGGGGCGATCTCGGTCGTGATGTCGCTGAGCACGAGATTGACGTCGGCGACCGGGCCTGCCTGCGCCGGCGGCAGCGCGGCGGGATACGGCTTGTGCGCGGCGGCCAGCGCGTCTGCATTCGCAGGGGCGGCGCCCGCGTAGCTCGTCAGGTCGCCCGCAGCGGTCGCGGTCGAGCCGGTCATCCCGGGCATTCCCGCGATTCCCGCCGTGCTCGTCGCGACGGCGCCGCGATGCACGTCGTCGCGTGCGTTGCGCGCGTCGATCCACATCATCAGC
>Ga0207674_10007146_pt1 | contig 13044 bp, 8 predicted proteins | sample KBSCornC72_FD_184303 | JGI IMG/M metagenome (GOLD analysis project Ga0207674, IMG submission 184303) | Corn rhizosphere microbial communities from Kellogg Biological Station, Michigan, USA - KBS Corn C7-2 (SPAdes) (version 2) | ecosystem: Host-associated > Plants > Roots > Rhizosphere > Soil ... | reverse complement strand
CGGCCCCGAAGATGCGGCCGGCGTCGCCTCGCGGCTCCGCGCCGCGACGAGCGTCGCGGTACATGCCGATGTCGATGTCGGACGCCATCCGATGCTGCTCGGCCTCGGTCTCGCGGCGGGCGATGACGCGTGGTACCTGCCCACGATCTCAGGTGTCCCTGCACCGATCGCGGCTGTCCTCGCCGACGAGACGATCCCGAAGGTCGCGCACGACGCGAAGACCGCGCGCCGTGCTCTGCGCCGCGCCGGTGCCGAGCTGCGCGGCGTGACGATGGACACGATGCTCGCGTCGTACCTCGTGAACGCGAGCCGCCGCTACCACACGCTCGAGGACCTCTCGGCCGAACGGCTCAAGCTCGAGGTTCCTGTTCTGCCGGTCGCCGACAGGAAGGATCCGCATCGCGTGCCGACGCCGGAGGAGCGCCTCGCGCGCGCCGGCGCGGGTGCCGTCGCCGCGGCGCGTCTCGGTGCGCAGTTCGATGCGGACCTTGACCGCCTCGGGATGCGCAAGCTCTTCGCCGAGATCGAGCTCCCGCTGGTCGACGTCCTCGTCGAGATGGAGGAGGCCGGCATCGCGGTCGACCTTCCCTATCTACAGTCGCTCGGGCAGGAGTTCGCGCGCGAGGTCGCGCGGATCGAGCGCGAGGCGTACGACGCCGTCGGGCACGAGTTCCCGATCAACTCCCCGAAACAGCTCGGCTCGCTCCTGTTCGAAGAGCTGAAGCTGCCGCGTGGCCGGCGAACCGCCACGGGCTATTCGACGGATGCCGCCGTGCTCGAGGAGCTGCGCACCGCGCATCCGGTGGTTGACAAGATCCTCGAGTACCGCGAGATCGAGAAGCTGCGCTCGACGTACGCCGAAGGTCTTGGCCCGCTCGTCGACCCGGACACCCGTCGCCTGCACACCACCTTCGATCAGGCGGTCGCCGCGACCGGTCGGCTCTCGAGCAAGAACCCGAACCTTCAGAACATCCCGATCCGCACACCGCTCGGGCGCCGCATCCGCCGCGCGTTCGTCGCGGGTGGTGCAAACCTCGTGCTGCTCGCCGCGGACTACTCGCAGATCGAGCTGCGCGTCCTCGCGCACATGTCCGGCGATCCCGCGCTGACCGCCGCCTTCCGCGAGGGCGCCGACGTGCACCGCCGGACCGCGGCCGCCGGATTCAACGTCAACGAGGACGAGGTCACGCGAGAGCAGCGCGACGTCGCGAAGATGCTCAACTTCGGGATCATCTACGGCATGAGCGACTTCGGGCTCGCCTGGCGGATGGGGATGCCGCGCGAGGAGGCACAGCGTTTCATCAATGAGTATTTCAAGCGGTACGCGCAGGTCCAGCGCTACATCATCGAGACGAAGTCCTTCTGCGCCGAACAGGGCTATGTGGAGACGCTGCTCGGCCGCCGTCGCTACATCGCGGACATGACGAGCCGGAACTCCGCGGTCCGCAACGCAGCCGAGCGCATGGCCATCAACATGCCGATCCAGGGCACAGCGGCCGACATCATGAAGATCGCGATGCGACGCGTGTACGACCGGCTCGCGGAGACCGAGTCGCTCGCTCGCGTGATGCTGCAGGTGCACGACGAGCTCGTCGTCGAGGTACCGCGCGATGACGTCGACGCCACGGCGCAGATCCTGTGCGATGAGATGTCCGCGGCGTATTCGCTCGACGTGCCCCTCGTCGTCGACCTTCGCACCGGCACGAACTGGGACGAGATGACGCGCATCAAGCTGCCTGCCGCCACACATGCCTGAGCTTCCGGAGGTCGAGACGATCGCGCGGCAGCTGCGTGAGTTGGTCATCGGGCGGCGCATCGCGACGTTCGAATCGTTCTGGCATCGGGTCACCGAGCCGGTGCCGGCGGCGCACTTCGCGGCGCGGCTGAAGGGGCGCGCGATCACCGGTGTCGGACGGCGGGGCAAGTTCGTCGTGCTCGAGCTCGATGGCGGCGAGGCCCTCATCGTGTCGCTGCGGATGACGGGCAAGCTGTTGTTCCGCGAGCCGGGCGCTGCCGACGATACGTTCGTTCGCGCCGCCATCGGATTCGACGACGGCACCACGCTGCGCTTCTCGGACACGCGCAAGTTCGGTCGGATGGCGATCGTCGACCGCGCCGACCTCGCGGAGGACGGCGAACGACCGCGCGCTCGGCCCGGCGTTCCGCTCCACCGGGTGCTCGGCATCGAGCCGCTCACCCAACGGTTCACGACCCGCTGGCTGCGCGAGTTCCTTCAGCTGCGCGGCCGCTCGGCGATCAAGCCGCTGCTGCTGGACCAGCGCGGCATCGCCGGAGTGGGGAACATCTACGACATCGAAGCGCTCTGGCGTGCGCGCATCCACCCACTCCGCACCGCTGGCTCGCTCAGACCCGATGAGGTCGCGAGGCTGCGCGAGGCGCTGCGCTTCGTGCTCCGTAAGGGCATCCGCCTCGGCGGCGCGTCGCGGCGCGACTATCTCGACGCGCGCGGCGGGCAGGGTCGTATGCAGCGCGAGTTCCAGGTGTACGACCGCGCCGGCGAGCCCTGCCCGCGCTGCGGCCGCGCGGTGGTGCGCACGGTCGTGGGCGGCCGGGGCACCTTCCACTGCCCGCGCTGCCAGCGGGCTCCGGCTACCCGCACGGCGCGGCGCAGGATAGCCAGGTGAGCGTGCTCTCGGTACAGGCCATCGCGCGCTGGTACGGCGAGCGCGAGGTATTGAAGGACGTGTCGTTCCGCGTCGCGCATGGCGATCGCGTGGGACTCGTGGGTCCGAACGGCACGGGGAAGACATCGCTGCTCCGGATCGCCGCCGGCATGGACGCGCCGGACCGCGGCGCCGTCGCCTATGCGCGCGGAACGCGTGTTGGTTTCCTGCGTCAGGAGCTCCTCGAGGAAGCGACGGGCACGGTGATGGAGCATGCGCGCGGTGCGGCCGCGCATCTGCGCGAGCTCGAGCGCGAGCTCCGTGATCTCGAAACAGGGATCGCGACCGGCGATCCGGAGACGCTCGAGCGGTACGCGGATGCGCAGCACCACTTCGAGCACGCCGGCGGTTACGACTTCGAGGCCACGCTCGGACGCATCCTTGGCGGGCTCGGCCTCGGCGGTCTCGTCGATCGTGAGGTCGCGACGCTCTCGGGCGGCGAACGAACGCGCCTCGGTCTCGCGCGACTGCTGCTTGATGACCCGGACGTTCTCCTCCTCGACGAGCCGACGAACCATCTCGACGTCGCCGCGCTCGAGTGGCTGGAGAACTTCCTCGTCGAGCAAGATGCGACGTGCCTCATCTCATCGCATGACCGCTGGTTCCTCGATCGCGTCACGTCGCGCACGCTGTCGATCGAGGATCTTACCGTCGTTGAGTACCGCGGCGGCTACTCGCACTACGCGCGTCAACGCCTCGAACGCGAGACCGCGCAGATGCGCGCGCACGCTCGGCAAGCCGAGGAGATCGCGAAGACCGAAGAGTTCATCCGACGGTACGGCGCCGGCCAGCGCTCGAAAGAGGCGCGCGGTCGCGGGAAGAAGCTCGCGCGCGTGGAGCGCATCGAGGCGCCGACGCAGTCAACGCGCCACAGCTGGGGCCTCGAAGCGGCGGATCTCGGAAGCGAGACCGTCCTCGAGACGACCGCGCTCGCGGTCGGCTACGGCGATCCGGTCATGCGCACGGGTCCGCTGCGCGTCCCGCGCGATGCGCGCGTGGCCGTCGTCGGTCCGAACGGCGCCGGCAAGACGACGCTGGTGCGCACGCTGGTGGGCGATCTGAATCCGCTGGATGGGTACGTGAGCGCCGCCCCGGCCGCGCGGGTCGCGTATCTCGAGCAGGCGCAGGCCGAGCTCACCGGTGATCAGACCGTCCTCGAGGCCATGCGCTCCGCCGGGGCGATGGACGACCAGGAAGCGCGGAACCTGCTCGCTCGATTCCTCTTCCGGGGGGACGAGGTCAACCGAGCTGTGTCGGTCCTCTCCGGAGGCGAGCGCAGCCGCCTCGCACTTGCGCGGCTCTCCCTGCGTCACGCGAACCTTCTCGTGCTCGACGAGCCGACGAACCACCTCGACTTGGCTGCACGCGAGCAGCTCGAGGCTGTTCTGTCCGCATATGAAGGAACTTTGGTCTTCGTGAGTCATGACCGCTATTTCATCGACAAGCTCGCCTCCGAGCTCTGGCTGATCAATGGCGGCCTCCTCCGCCGTTTTGAGGGCGGCTGGACCGCCTACCAGCGCGAGCGCACCGCCGGCCGCGACGCGCCGATCGTCGAATTCGTCCCAGCGCCGCCGGCCGGGACAAGTCCTGCCGGGCCTCGGGGTTCTCGCTCACGTGGACGCCCCGCCGCTGAAGACTCGCCGGGCGGCCGTCGTGCCGGCGGGGTCCCCTCCACTTCCGCTCGCGAGAACCCCACTCGCCTCGTCACCCGTCCCGGCCTGCCGAGCCGCGCCAAATCGTCGCCCGTGCGTCGCGTCAGCGGTGTGCGCGCGCTGGAGGCTCGGATCGAGTCGATGGAGCTGCAGATCAAGCAGCTCACTCAAAAGCTCTCCGAGATCGCCGTAAGCGGCAACTATCTCGAAACTCGTCGCGTCGGCGAAGAGCACGCGGCGCTCGAGCGCTCACTCAAAGAGTTGTATGCAGAGTGGACGCGCGTCAGCGAGGCCGAGAAAGAATGACCTCGCGCGTGATCGGGCTCACAGGCCAGATCGGCTCCGGAAAGTCGCTCGTCGCAGGCATGCTTCGCGAGCTCGGCGCGAAGGTGATCGACGCTGACGCGATCGTTCACGACGAGCAGTCGCGCGGCACCGTTGGTTACAGCGCGATCGTGCAAACCTTCGGCACGGCCGTGCTCGGCGAGGACAAGGAGATCGACCGTGCCAAGCTTGCGGCGGAGGTCTTCAGCGACCCCAAGAAGCTCGCGCGGCTCGAGCGGATCATGCATCCGCGGGTCATTGCGCGGATCCTCGAGGCTCGCAAGATGCTGAGAGACGGCGACGTGATGGTCGTTGAGGCGATCAAGCTCCTCGAGTCCGACCTCCGCAACGTGTGCGATGAGATCTGGATCGTGGTCGCACCGCGCGGCGTGCTGATCGAACGATTGCGCGCCCGCGGTCTACCGCAGCCAGAGGCCGAGATGCGCCTGGCGCGGCAGGCGAGTGAGGAGGAGTTTCGCGCCGCGGCCGACGTCGTTCTGGTGAACGACGGCGACCGCGACGCTACACGTACACGCGTGCGCGAAGCCTGGGAGCGCCTCCGGTCCGCGCCCCGCGGCTAGATCGCTATGGGTTGATCTTCTCCGGGATCTTGAGACGGAAGTTCGTGTAGATGTCCCCGAACGTCGCACCCGTCGAGCCGCTGGCCCGTTCGTCCTTCGGTGCGCGTAGCAGGAACGCGAGCTGACCACCGGCGGACTGTATGTAGGCGATGCGCTCGGCCGTCAATGCGTCGACGCGGACTGTGTACACGCTCGCGAGCCGCGCCAGGATCGGCACGCGCTCCAGGATGATCTTCGTGCTGAAGTCGAGTGTCTGCTGCGGCGTCGGCCGCTGCAGCTTGGCCTGCGGGTCGAACTGCGCGGTGAACATGAGGTCGACGAGGTCACCGACCAGGACCGAGCCGCCGACCGCGTTGGCGTCGGGCACCGTGATCGACATCGCGCGGAAGTTCGGCGAGTTGGCCACCGGTGCGCCGTCGGGCCCGATGAAGCTCGCGGGCATCACGACGAACGACGGGTTCTTCGGGTCAGCGAACTTCGTCGGCAGGATCGGCTCGCCGACGCTGATGCTCTGGATCGTGATCTTGCCGAGTGCGTCGTCGGCCTTGGTCATCGCCGCGGCCGGCTTGGCGTCCACGTTGAATTCCTGCAGCTTGACGTCGGCGGAGGTAAGCGTCGTCTTGGCCGGGATCTCGCGCGCCGCGACGAGCACCGCGACCGTGGGCACGGCGACCGGCTGGTCACTCTTGGCCCCCGATGCGTACACGAACGTGCCCACACCCGCGACGAGCGCGAGCGCGACACCAACGATGAGAATGAGCCGCGCGCGGCGGCGTGAACCGTCCTGCACTGTTGTCCCTCTCCTCTGTTGTGCTGCAGTCCCTAACGGACTCTAGCGATTCCTTAACGGATTAACGACGGATTTCCCTGAATGCTGCTTCCTAATTGACAACGACCGTGATGCGGCCGGGCAGCCGGATCCACGGCGAACCCTTCACCGGGTCGTCAGGGAGGAACTGCTGGAGCAGCGGGATGAAGACTTGGAGGTGGTACCAGGTCTCGACATCAAGGTAGTACCCGCGCCGCGCGTCGTTGATGGCCACACCGCCCGGAATGGCGTAGCAGATCGTTACATCCGGGTTCGCGCTGCTCGCGCCGTAGTACCAGCCAAGCACAGGAGCTGGGGTCTGGACCGGGCACGATCCAGCCGCGAGCGTTCCCGTGGTCGCGGTGCTGAAGTTGCCTGTGGCCCCACCGCGGGGTGCCATGCTCAGGATCCCGCGTGACTGGTACATGCGGTCGACCATGCCGTTGTTCCGGGCAGTGTCGTTGTTCGTGTTGGTGAGCGTGGTGTCGTAGACATAGATCCCGCCCCAGCGGGCTGCCTCGCGAACGGAGTTGTTGATGGTCACGTACACCGCGAAGATCAACCCGAACTGGATGATCCCCATCAGGATGTAGAGGAGAATGGGCAGCAGCAGGGCAAATTCAACGAGGTTCTGCCCGTCCTCGCCGTGTACAAGGCCGCGAAGCTTTTCCAGTGTGTGACCGTCCCTTCCTACCTAGAGAACACTGGTGACGCTAGGGAGCGGTACGGGGTACCGCAATAGCGCTTTGGTGGGAAAAACGCGGCAGATGGTTGGCTGGTGCGCGACAATTGGGGGAGTCGGGGGAGCTCAGGCCATCACCGAACATCCGTTCTAGAATGAGGCGCCCGTGCCTAAGAGCGAAATCCTTCAGGTACCCGTAGACAGACCGAGCGGCCGCGCGCCGTTCGAGCTCGTACTGCCCTGGGATCTTGCCGGGGACCAGCCCAGGGCCTCCGCGGCACTCAGCCGTGGCCTCAGCGAGGGGATGAAGTCGCAGACGCTGCGCGGCGTCACCGGTTCGGGCAAAACGGTGACGATGGCGAAGGTCATCGCCGAGGCCGGCCGCCCATCGCTCGTGCTCGCGCACAACAAGACGCTGGCTGCACAGCTGTACGGCGAGTTCAAGGAGTTCTTTCCGAAGAACGCCGTCGAGTACTTCGTCTCGTACTACGACTACTACCAGCCCGAGGCGTACATCGCGCGCAGTGACACGTACATCGAGAAGGACTCGTCCCGGAACGAGGAGATCGACCGGATGCGCCACGCCGCCACCCGGGCGCTCTTCGAGCGGCGGGACGTCCTCATCGTTGCATCGGTCTCGTGCATCTACGGCCTCGGTGCGCCGGTCGACTACGGCGCCGTCACGGTGCGCCTCAACAAAGGCGAGCGCGTGCGCCGCGACACCGTGCTTCGCCACCTCGTCGACATCCAGTACGAGCGAACGAACACCGACCTCGTGCGCGGCAAGTTCCGCGTCCTCGGCGACACGCTCGAGATCCAGCCTTCGTATGAGGAGCTTGCGGTGCGCGTTGAATTCTTCGGCGACGACGTCGATCGCATCACCGAGCTTGACCCGCTCACGGGCGAGGTGCTCGCGGAGCGGGACCGCATCGACATCTATCCAGCGCGCCACTTCGTGACGCCACGCGAGAAGCTCATGGAGGCGGTCCGCGACATCGAGGCGGAGCTCGTCGAGCGGGTCAAGGAGCTCGAGGACGGCGGACGGCTGCTCGAGGCTCAGCGCCTTCGTCAGCGGACGAACTTCGACATCGAGATGATGCGTGAGACCGGCAGCTGCGCGGGGATCGAGAACTACTCGCGGCATCTCTCGCGGCGCCCTGCGGGGAGCCGGCCGTGGACGCTGCTCGATTACTTCCCGCCGGACTTCCTCATGTTCGTCGACGAATCGCACATCAGCATCCCGCAGGTGCACGGCATGTGGGGAGGCGATCGATCGCGCAAGCAGATCCTCGTCGAATATGGTTTCCGTCTCCCGAGCGCGCTCGACAATCGTCCGCTGACCTTTGAGGAGTTCGAGGCGCGCCTCGATCAGACGATCTTCGTCTCGGCCACGCCGAGCGCGTACGAGGTCCAGCGCTCCGGCCAGGTCGTGGATCAGATCATCCGGCCGACCGGACTGATCGACCCGGAGATCGAGGTCCGCAAGACGGACGGCCAGATCGACGATCTGCTCGCCGAGCTTCGGCTGCGCGTCGATCGTGGGCAGCGCGCGCTCGTCACCACGCTCACGAAGAAGATGGCCGAGGACCTCGCCGATTACCTCCGCGAGATGGGCATCAAGGTCCAGTACCTCCACTCGGAGATCGAGACCATCGAGCGGGTCGAGATCCTGCGCGACCTGAGGCTCGGCGTCTTCGACGTCGTCGTCGGCGTGAACCTTCTGCGCGAGGGCATCGACCTTCCCGAGGTGACGCTCGTCGCGATCCTCGACGCCGACAAGGAAGGCTACCTGCGGTCCGAGGGTTCCCTGATCCAGGTCATCGGCCGCGCGGCTCGGCATGTCGAGGGCCGCGTGATCATGTATGCCGACCGCGTCACCGCGTCGATGCGCGCTGCGATCGACGAGACCGAGCGCCGGCGCGAGGTGCAGCTGGCCTACAACAAGGAGCACGGCATCGATCCGCAGACCGTGGTGAAGGCGATCCGCGATGTCGGAATGCGCCTGCGCCAGGTCGCGGAGGTCGAGGGCGTGTACGAGAAGGGCGGCCGTCCGATCGCCGCCGGCGAGCTGCCCAAGGACGAGCTCGCGCGCCTCATCAAGGATCTCGAGCTGCAGATGAAGACCGCGGCGAAGGAGCTGGCCTTCGAGAAGGCCGCGGCTTTGCGTGACGAGATCGTGGAGCTGCGCGGACTACAGGTTCTGCAAAACGGGCCGGAGGGGATCGATGATTCCGGGATGAGCACGGGCCCGCGCACGACCAGGCGCGTCATGGGCCGTCGCCGGAGGGGGAGCTGATGCTGACGGTCCTCATCCCCGTCGCGGTGCTCGCCGTCTTCGTGATCATCGGCGTGCTCGCGTTCCAACGTGGGCGTGAAGGTTTCGACCTTTCGGGGAACACCGTGCTCCGCGCGTACCTCTACCTCGGCTCGTTCGCGGGCGTGATCGCACTCGCGTTCGGTGTTTCCGCACTGCTCAACGGTGCGCTCGCGACGGCGGTGGGGAATCAGATCGTCTACGGCGGAGCACAGGCCCCGGCGGTCGCGCCTCTGTGTCCGGTCGGCGCGAATTGTCCACCGCAGCCAAATCCCGCCGACGTCATCCAGCGCCAGCAGCAGGAGAACGATCGGCGTCGGCAGGAAGACCTGCTGCGCGGCGCGACCTTTACCGTCTTCGGCGCGCTCTTCTATGGCGCACATCGCGCCGGCCGCAACGCGCTGCAGCCGCGAAGTGCGAGCGACGGCGAGCGCGGCGGTCTTCAACGCGCGTACCACTTGCTGGGAACGGTCGTCTTCGGCGTCGGGGCGATCGCGCTGCTGCCAGCGGGTCTCTATCAGCTTCTCGCTAACTCTTTGCTCACGCTGCCGCAGGACTCATTCCGCCAGGGCGTCGCTGACACGCTCACCGGCGGCATCGTCAGCACGGTGCTGTGGCTCCTCTACCTTCGCGCGGTGCTGAGCGACACACGGGGCGGCGGCGAGACGCGCTTCTATCGCAGCGGACCGAGCGGGCCTCCCGCAGAACCGGCACCTGTCGGCGCGCGGATCGGCCCACGACCGGGAGAGAGATCCGCCGGGGCTGAGGCTCAACCACCACAGGAGTTCCGGCGCGCGCCGCAGTTCGTTCGTCTCCGCGAAAAGCTGCGAGAGCGCGACTGATGCCCGTCACGCACATCCATGTAAAGGGCGCGCGCGAGCACAACCTGAAGAACATCGACATCCAGATCCCGCGCGACAAAATGGTCGTGATCACGGGTCTGTCCGGCTCGGGCAAGTCGTCGCTCGCGTTCGACACGATCTACGCCGAAGGACAGCGCCGCTATGTCGAGTCGCTGTCTGCGTACGCGCGGCAGTTCCTGGGACAAATGGAAAAGCCCGACGTCGACTTCATCGAGGGTCTCTCGCCCGCGGTCTCGATCGATCAGAAAGGCACGACCCGCAACCCGCGGTCGACGGTCGGAACGGTCACGGAGATCTACGACCACCTCAGGCTGCTGTTCGCGCGTGTCGGAGTCCCGCACTGTCCGAATCACGGCGTCCCGATCGTCGCGCAGACCGTTCAAGAGATCGTCGACCAGATCCGCGAATACAAGGAGGGCTCGCGCCTCCTCATCCTCGGACCGCTCGTTCGCGACCGGAAGGGCGAGCACCAGCAGCTGCTCGTCACCGCGCGCCGCGGCGGGTTCGCGCGCGTGCGCGTGGACGGAAGCGTCCGCGATCTCAGTGAGGACATCACGCTGGACAAGATGAAGAAGCATTCGCTCGAGGTCGTCGTCGACCGCATCGTCCTGAAGCGTGGCGAAGAGGGCGACGCCGACCGTTCCCGGCTCACCGACTCGGTCGAGACGGCGCTGCGGCTCGGCGAAGGATTGGTCATGGTCGCCGAAGCTGACGTGCGGACCGGCCCGGCTTCGCCGGCCCGGTCCGAGCCCCAGTCGAAGGAGCGCTTGTTCAGTCAGCGGCTGGCGTGTCCCGAGGGCGATTTCTCGATCGGCGAGATCGAGCCGCGGATGTTCTCCTTCAACTCGCCGCACGGGGCGTGTCCGGCTTGCACGGGCCTTGGTACGAAGCTCGAGCCCGATCCGGAGCTGGTCCTCGCGAATCCCGACCTCTCGTTGAAGCAGGGTGCCGTGCTGCCGTGGCAGAAGTCCGGCGGCACCGCTCAGTACCGCATGGCGATCATCGAAGGGCTCGCCCGACGGTTCAAGTTCTCGCTCGACACGGCGGTCAAGGATCTCTCCAAGAAGGCGATCGACGCGCTGCTCCGTGGGACCGAAGAGCCGCTCAAGCTCTCGTACGAGAACCGCAGCGGACAGCGCCGCTCATACGAGTACGAGTGGGAAGGGATCATCCCCTGGCTCGAGCGCCAGCATCGCGACACGACGTCCGAGTTCATCCGTGCGGACATCGAGAAGTACATGAGCGAGCGGCCATGCCCGGTGTGCAAGGGCCAGCGTCTGAAGCCCGAGGCACTCGCGGTCACGATCCTCGGCAAGACCATCGTTGACGTGACCTCACTCACGGTGAGCGAGGCGCTCGACTGGGTGACATCACTCGAGCGCGAGAAGGGCGGACTCAAATCACGCGACCGCCAGATCGCGAAGCAGGTCCTCAAGGAGATCCGGACGCGCCTGGGCTTCCTCGTCGACGTCGGCCTCGACTACCTCACGGTCGACCGCTCGGCCACGACGCTCTCCGGCGGCGAGGCACAGCGGATCCGCCTCGCGACGCAGATCGGCTCGGGATTGATGGGTGTGCTGTACATCCTCGACGAGCCGTCGATCGGTCTGCACCAGCGCGACAACGCGCAGCTCATCCGGACGCTCCTCGGCATGCGCGACCTCGGGAACACGATCATCGTCGTCGAGCACGACGAGGAGACGATCCGCACGGCGGACTGGATCATCGACATCGGCCCGGGCGCCGGTGAACACGGCGGTGAGGTCGTCGCGGAGGGTCCCCTCGAGAACATCTTGCGGGAGCCCCGCTCGCTGACCGGTGCGTACCTTTCCGGTCGCCGCCGGATCCCGATGCCGACACATCGCCGTTCGGCCAAGGGCGAGGCGATCGTCGTGCGCGGCGCGCGCGAGCACAACCTGAAGAACATCGACGTACGGATCCCCCTCGGAGTATTCGTCTCCGTCACGGGCGTGTCCGGGTCCGGTAAGAGCACGCTCGTGAACGAGGTCCTGTACCGGCGCTTGGCGCAGGTGCTCTCGAAGGCGAAGGACCGCCCCGGAGCACACGAGAGGATCGAGGGCATCCACAACATCGATAAGGTCATCGATATCGACCAGTCGCCGATCGGTCGCACACCGCGTTCGAACCCCGCCACATATACAGGCCTGTTCACGCCGATCCGCGATCTCTTCGCCGCGATCCCCGAGGCGCGGCTTCGCGGCTACACCGCGGGCCGTTTCTCCTTCAACGTGAAGGGTGGACGGTGCGAGGCGTGTGCCGGGGATGGGATCATCAAGATCGAGATGCAGTTCCTGCCCGACGTCTACGTGCCATGCGAGGTCTGCGGCGGGAAGCGCTACAACCGCGAGGCGCTCGAGATCCGATACAAGGGCAAGAGCATTTCCGATGTGCTCGAAATGACCGTGGAGGAGGCGCTCGCGTTCTTCACGAACATCCCCGCATGCGAGACGAAGCTGCGCACGCTCAACGACGTCGGCCTCGGGTACATCCATCTGGGGCAACCCGCGACGACGCTGTCTGGCGGCGAGGCGCAGCGCATCAAGCTGGCGACGGAGCTCTCGCGGCGCGCGACCGGCCGGACCTTGTACATCCTTGACGAGCCGACGACCGGTCTGCACTTCGCCGACGTCGAGCGCCTGCTCGATGTTCTGCACCGTCTCGTGGACGCCGGGAACACCGTCGTAGTGATCGAACACAACCTGGACGTGGTCAAGACCGCCGACTGGATCATCGACCTGGGACCAGAAGGCGGCAAGGCCGGGGGTGAAGTGATAGCCGAGGGAACGCCCGAGGCTGTGGCGCGATCGCGTCGATCGTTCACGGGACGCTACCTGCGCGAGCTGCTTGTAACCGGTGAAGTTCGCGGCATCGCGTAAGAGTGAACCTGCCGTTTTCTTTGATCGATGTCGCGATCGTCCTGCTGCTTCTCGCCGCGATCTGGGCTGGTTACGGCTCCGGGTTCATCGCCACGGCATACGGTCTCGCGACATGGATCGTCTCGTTCGCCGCTGCGGTGTTGTTCCAGTCGCAGGCCGCCCGCCTCATCGAGAACTTCGGTGTGTCTCCGGTCACCGCGCAGCCCGTCGGTTTCATCGTCGTGCTGGCCCTCGTTGAA
>Ga0207674_10007144_pt1 | contig 13044 bp, 13 predicted proteins | sample KBSCornC72_FD_184303 | JGI IMG/M metagenome (GOLD analysis project Ga0207674, IMG submission 184303) | Corn rhizosphere microbial communities from Kellogg Biological Station, Michigan, USA - KBS Corn C7-2 (SPAdes) (version 2) | ecosystem: Host-associated > Plants > Roots > Rhizosphere > Soil ... | reverse complement strand
CCTGAGTTAAGGTGCCAGGGCAGTGTTTTCACCCCGCCAACAGCGGCCACAGCACCATTCCGAGCCCGACCATGCTGATCGTCCACACCACGGTGCGGATCACCGGCACGCCGACGGCGTAGAGCGGCAGGTAGACGACTCGCGCGCCGAGCCAGATCCAGCCGCCAATGGCGGTCCATTGGCTGGTGCGCTGGGCGACCACGACGCCGAGCAGGGCGATGATCGCAATCGGAAAGGTCTCCTGGAAATTTGCCTGGGCGCGCATCGTCCGGCCGGTGACCGGGTTGGGCTCCGTCAATGCCTCGTCGCGCGCGCCGACGTTCCATTTACGGCCCCATTGCGCGGTCTTGAAGCGGGTCGCGGTGAAGATGTGGACGAACAGCAACAGCGCGCCCAGCGCGAGAATCTTGAGCTCGATCGGCATTGGTCAGTCCCCCTCCTGTTTCATGATCCACTCGGCCAGCGCGTCGAGCGCTTCGGCTTCGGCGTCCGCCGGCGTTCGGCCGCTCCTGGCGGCGACCTTGAAGCTGTGATCGGCCTGGTCGACCGGGTGCAGGGTCGCGCGGCTCCCGAGCCCGGCGACCATCGGCCGCAGCAGGTCGAGCTCGGCGAGCGCGTCGCGGCTGCCCGAGACGAACAGCATTGGGATCGCGACGCGCTGCAAATGCTCGGCGCGCTCGGTCCCCGGCTTGCCGGCCGGGTGGAGCGGGAAGCCGAGGAAGGCGAGGCCGCGCACGCCGGGCAGCGCCGCCTCGGCCTGGGCCTGGGAGGTCATCCTTCCGCCGAACGAGCGGCCGCCGGCAAACAGCGGCAGCTCCGGCTCCAGCTTCGCCGCCTCGGCGATGGCGGCCCGCACCGCCGCATGCGCGATCTTCGGCGGGTCGACCCGCTTCGAGCCCTTCTCCATGTACGGGAATTGGTAGCGCAGCGTCGCGATGCCGCGCGCCGCCAGCCCCTGCGCATTCGACTCCATCGCCCGGTGAGTCATTCCCGCGCCGGCGCCATGCGCGAACACGTACAGCGCCTTCGCTCCGTCGGGCAGCAGGAGCAGGCCGGACACGCTGTCCTTACCCACCGGGATCCGGATCACGGCACCAGCACCGTGTCTCGCGCCTCGCGCAGCGTCTCCGGGAAGTCGAGGATGTAGTGGAGCCCGCGGCTTTCGTGGCGGTGGAGCGCGGAGCGGACGATGAGGTCGGCGACCTCGACCAGGTTGCGCAATTCGATCAGGTCGGGGGAGACGCGAAAGTGGGCGTAATAATCCTTCACTTCCTGGCGCAGCATGTCGATCCGGTGCTTGGCCCGCTCGAGCCGCTTGGTGGTGCGGACGATGCCGACATAGTTCCACATGAAGCGGCGGATCTCGCCCCAGGTCTGGGCGATGACCACTTCCTCGTCGCTGTCGGTGACGCGGCTTTCGTCCCAGGCGCGGATCTCCGGGACGTCGGGCAGCGAGTCCCAATTGGCCGCAATATGCTTCGCCGCGGCCTCGCCGAACACCAGGCATTCGAGCAGGCTGTTCGAGGCGAGGCGGTTGGCGCCGTGCAGCCCCGACTGGGTGACCTCCCCGGCCGCATAGAGTCCCGGGGCGTCGGTGCGGCCGTCGAGGTCCACGACCACGCCGCCGCAGGTATAATGCTGCGCCGGGACGACCGGGATCGGCTCCTTGGTGATGTCGATGCCGAGGCCAAGCAATTTCTCGTAGATGTTGGGAAAATGCGCGCGGACGAACTCGGGTTCGCGGTGCGAAATGTCGAGATGGACGTAATCGAGCCCGAGGCGCTTGATCTCATGGTCGATCGCCCGGGCGACGATGTCGCGCGGGGCGAGCTCGGCGCGCTCGTCGAACTGGGGCATGAAGCGCTTGCCGCCGCCCTTGACCCCCGGCGGCAGCTTCAATTGCCCGCCCTCGCCGCGCACGGCCTCGGTGATCAGGAAGTTCTTGACCTCGAGATTGTACAGACAGGTCGGGTGGAACTGCATGAACTCCATGTTGGAGACGCGGCAACCGGCCCGCCACGCCATGGCGATGCCGTCCCCGGTCGCGCCGCGCGGGGCAGTCGAATAGAGATACACGCGCCCCGCCCCGCCGCTGGCGAGGATCGTCGCCCGGCCGGTCAGGGTCTCGACCTTCTTGGTCTTGCGGTTCCAGGCGTAGAGGCCGTGGACCGCGCCGCTGGTCGAGAATTGGGTCGCGTGGCGGCCGGTGACGAGGTCGACCGCGACCATGTCCGGCACCAGCGTGATGTTCGGATGCTTGGCGGCCGCGCTCGCGAGCGCCTGGCTGATTGCCCAGCCGGTCGCATCGGCGACATGGACGATCCGGCGGTGGCTGTGTCCGCCCTCGCGGGTCAGGTGGAGCGCATTGCCCTCGGTCGCGAACGGTACGCCGAGCTCGTTTAAGCGGGCGATCGCGGCCGGCGCCTGGCTGACGACATGCTCGACGACGCGGACGTCGTTCAGGCCTCCGCCTGCGATCATCGTGTCGTTGACGTGCGCCTCGAAGCTGTCGCCTTCCTCGAGCACCGCAGCGATTCCGCCCTGGGCCCGGGCCGAGGCGCTGTCGTCGAGCGCGCCCTTGGCGATGACCGCGACCTTGTGCGTCTCGGCGAGGTTGAGCGCGGCGGTCAGCCCGGCCGCGCCCGAGCCGACGACGAGGACGTCGGCGGCGATGCTCACGCCGCTTCCTGCGCCGCCGCGGTGAGGCTCAGGAACACATCCTCGAGATCCGGGTCGCGGGTCGAGACGTCGACGATCGCGAGGCCCTCGGCGGTGAGCGAGGCCAGGACCTGTCCGGCGTTGACCTTGTCCTTGCGGAAGGTGATCTCGAGCGTGCGCTCGTCGACCAGGGCGATATTCTCGAAGCAGGCGTTGGTCGGAACGGTGCCGATGTCGCGGTCGAAGGTGACGACGACCGCTTTCTCCTGCGCCTTGGAGACCAGCTCTCGCGTTGGCTCGTTGGCGATCACCCGGCCGTGGTGGATGATCGCGATCCGGTCGCACAGCTCCTCGGCTTCCTCGAGATAGTGCGTCGTCAGCACGATCGTCACGCCGTCGGCGTGGAGCTTGCGGACATAGTCCCACAGCTGGCGGCGGAGCTCGACGTCGACCCCGGCGGTCGGCTCGTCGAGCACCAGGATCGGCGGCGAATGGACCATCGCCTTGGCGACCAGCAGGCGCCGCTTCATGCCGCCGGACAGGGTCCGCGAATAAGCATGGGCCTTGTCGGTCAGGTGCATCGCCGCGAGCAGCTCGTCGCTTTTCCGCGCCGCGGGCGCGATGCCGTAGAGACCGGCCTGGATCTCGAGCGTCTCGCGCGGCGTGAAGAAGGGGTCGAAGATGATCTCCTGCGGCACCACGCCGATCGAGCGCTTGGCGTTGCGCGGGTGCTGGTCGATGTCGAAGCCCCAGATGTTCACCTCGCCGCCGGTCTTCACGACCAGGCCGGCGAGGATGTTGATCAAGGTCGACTTGCCCGCGCCATTGGGCCCGAGCAGGCCGAAAATCTGCCCGCGCGGCACGTCGAAGCTGACGCCGTCGAGCGCGCGCTTGCCGCCGGCGTAGGTCTTGCACAGCGATTCGATGCGGATCGCGGGGTCATCCATTGCGACACGCGGCATAAGAGCGGTGACCAAAAGCGACAAGCGAAGAGGGTAAATCCGCCGTTTACCTTAACCCGAAGGGTGACTTTGAGGTTAACCCTGTACCGGCCGCGGCTGAATGAGCCGGCTTTTGTCCCCTCGCCTTCTGGCGCTGACGATCCTGCTTGCCCCGGCGGCGGGGCAAACCGCGCCAAAGGCCGCGCCGACTCCGGCCCAGGCGACGGGGACGCTGCTGTTCCCGCTCGAGATCGTGAAGAACCGCGACCTCGACTTCGGCAATGTCGGCACGACGGCCGCCGCGGGGACGGTCGTGATCAATCCGGAGACCGACACGATCTCCTCTACCGGTGGCGCATCGCTGCTTGGCGGAACGCCGCATGCGGCGCAGTTCACCGGCGCGGCCAAGGGCAACAACGTGGTCATCATCCGCATTCCCAAGCAGCCGGTGACCCTGACCCGGGTCGGCGGGACCCAGACGATGATCGCCGACAATTTCACCCTCCAGGGCCTCGACAAGCGCGCCGTCGCGGCCCGGGTGGCGTTCGATTTCAAAGTCGGGGCGACGCTGAACGTCAACGCCAACCAGGCCGAAGGGACCTACGTCGGGACGTTCGACGTCAGCATCCAATATCCCTGACGAATTTGGTAAAATTCCCGCAAACCGAACGCGTTGAACCCGCAGTCAGACGTGCCGGGCATACTCCGGCGCATGATCCGACGCATGATCCTGATTGGAGCAGCGCTCGCTGCGGCGGCGGTGCCGGCCGCGGCCGCGCCCGTTGCCGCGCCGATTCCGGCGCAGGGCAAGGCGCTGATCCTCATCCCGCTGACCCTGACCAAGGTCGACGACCTCGATTTCGGCACCGTCGTCACCTCGCCGGTGTTCGGGATCGTCACGATCAACCCGACGACCGGCGCGCGCAGCTTTGCTGGCGGCGCGACCGGGGTCGTGAGCGACGCTGGGCATCGCGCCTTGTTCGCCGGCGCCGGCACGCCGAGCCAGCAGGTCATCGTCTTCATCACCCCGCCGGCGGCCCTGACCAACGGCGCGGGCGACACCATCCCGGTGCTCGCGCTGACGCTCGACAACGGCGGCAACCCGATTCGCACGATCGACGCGACCCGCGCCTTCTTCGTCGGGGTCGGGGGAATCCTGCAGATCAATGCCGACCAGCCCGAGGGCGTCTACCAGGCGAGCTTCAGCGTCACCGCCAACTATCTCTAAAGCGCGGCGCGCATTGAACGGCGCGGGCGCGGTTGCTACCTGACCGTCATGCCGCCGCCCCCGCCACCCGAAGTGTTCAAGGTCAAATCCAGCCGAGTCTATTGCGATGGCTCGGGCGAGATCGATCCGGCGCTTGGTCACCCGCGCATCTACCTGCGCATCGACCCGGACGTCGGCTTCGTCGAGTGCGGCTATTGCGACCGCCGCTTCGTCCTTGAGGGGGGACCAGCCGACAGCCAGGCGGCATGACCGGCCTCGATCCGCGCCGTTTCCTGTACCGCAGCCTCGACCCCGACGGCGCGCGCCGGCTCGCGGCGAAACATCTGTCGGCCTGCGATGACGGCGAATTGTTCCTGCAATATGCGACGAGCGAGGCGTTCGGCTTCGACGACGGCCGGCTGAAGACCGCCGACTACCACACCAGTTCCGGCTTCGGCCTGCGCGGGGTCACCGGCGAAACCACTGCGTTCGCCCATGCCAACGAGATCAGCGAGGCGGCGATCGAGCGCGCGGCGGCGACCCTGAAGCTGCTCGACCCGCGCAAGGGCGAAGCGGCGCTGCCGCCGCCGCGGACCAACCAGGCGATGTACGGCTCGGACGACCCGCTCAGCCTCGTGCCGTTCGCCGAGAAGGTCGCGCTGTGCGAGCGGATCGACGCCGCGGCGCGGGCCCGCGATCCGCGCGTCGCCCAGGTCAGCGTGGCGCTGGCGGCGAGCTGGAGCGTGGTCGACATCGTCCGCGCCGACGGCTTCGTCGCCTCGGACGTGCGGCCGCTGGTGCGGCTCGGCGTGCAGATCGTGGCGGAGCAGAACGGCCGGCGCGAGACGGGCTATCACGGGCTCGGCGGCCGCTACCTCTACGGCAGGCTGTTCGACGAGGCCGAGTGGAACCGGGCGATCGACCTCGCGCTCGCCCAGGCGTTGGTGAACCTCGACTCGGTTGCAGCGCCCGCCGGCGAGATGCCGGTGGTGATGGGCTCGGGCTGGGCCGGGGTGCTGCTCCACGAGGCGGTCGGCCACGGCCTCGAGGGCGACTTTAACCGCAAGGGCACGTCGGCCTTCTCCGGCCGCATCGGCGAACGGGTCGCCGCGCCCGGAGTCACCGTCATCGACGACGGCGCGATGGACCAGCGCCGCGGCTCGCTGACCATCGACGACGAAGGCACGCCGACCCGGCGCAACGTCCTCATCGAGGACGGGATCCTCAAGGGCTATCTGCAGGACCGGCTCAACGCGCGGCTGATGGGCATGGAGGCCACCGGCAACGGCCGGCGCGAGAGCTTCGCCCATGCGCCGATGCCGCGCATGACCAATACCTTCATGCTCGCCGGCCGCGCCGAGCCGGAGGAGCTGATCGGCCGGGTCAAGGACGGCATTTACGCCAAGAGCTTCGGCGGCGGCCAGGTCGACATCACCAGCGGCAAGTTCGTCTTTACGTGCACCGAGGCCTATCGCATCCGCGGCGGGAAGATCGCGGAGCCGGTCAAGGGCGCGACCCTGATCGGCGACGGGCCGACGGTGCTGACCAAGGTCAGCGGCATCGGCAACGACCTCGCGCTCGACGAAGGCATCGGCATCTGCGGCAAGGCCGGTCAGAGCATCCCCGCCGGAGTCGGCCAGCCGACTCTGCTGATCGACGGCCTCACCGTCGGAGGCACGGCGGCTTGACCGACTGGCGCTCGGATGTCCTCAAATTCTGGTTTGGGCTGAAATCGGAGCAATGGTGGACAGCCGATCCGGAGCTTGATCATCGGGTTCGGCAGCTGTTCCTCAAGCTGTGGTCGGCGAAACGGCAGCTGCCGGTCGCGGCGTTCCTCAGCGACCCGCTGACCGCGGCGGCGGCCGTGATCCTGTTCGACCAGTTCCCGCGCAACATGTTTCGCGGGTCCGCCGAGCAATTCGCGACCGATCATCTCGCGCTCGCGATCGCCAGAGGCGCGCTCGACGCGGGCTATGAGCGGGAGCTCGCGCACGACGAGCGCAAGTTCCTCTACATGCCGTTCGAGCACAGCGAGAATCTCGACGACCAGAACCGATCGGTCCTGCTGTTCACGCAATTGGGCGACGACGAGCAGGTGCTCTATGCGAAGAAGCACCAGGACGTGATCGAGCGCTTCGGCCGCTTCCCCCATCGCAACGCGATGCTGGGGCGGGCGCCGCGGCCCGACGAGATCGCCGCCGGCGACGTGGTTCCCTGGTGAGCGGGCTGGTCGAGGCCGGTCGGTTCAACTGGGCCTACCAGGCCGAGCTTGCCCGCGCCTTCCTCGAAAGCCACGGACTTCATGCCGTGGTGTTCGACACGCAGAGCAATGCCTATTCGGACGGCGCCATCGTCGGGGTGCGGGTCATGGTCCTCGATGAGGACGCGGACGAGGCCCGAAATCTCCTGCGGGAGTACGACCGCTAGAGCAGGTGCGCGATCGGGGTGACGTCGAAGCCGGCGGCGGTCACCTTCTGCGCGATCTCCTCCGCCGAAGCGCCGTCCTCGCGCATGGCGAGGGCCCAGGCCAACGCCGAGCGATTGCCCGAACGGCAGAAGGCCAGCGTCCGCCCGTCGCCCGCCGCGTGCAAAGCGTCCTGCATCGCGTCGACGTCGGCGGGGCCGATGCCGCGGAAGATCGGGACGTGGCGGTAGGATATGCCCGCCGCCACGACCGCGGCCTCGATGTCCGCCGCCGCCGGCTGGCCCGGCTCTTCGCCGTCCGGCCGGTTGTTGATCACCAGCGTCACGCCGCGCTCCGCCAGCCCGGCGATTTCCTCGGGGCGGAGCTGACCGCTGACCGAGGTCTTGTCGTCGAGCCGGCGGATCATCGGCCTACCGGCCGCGCTCGGTCGGGTTCGCCGGGGCCGGCGGCGGCGCGGGCGTCGGTGCAGCGGCCGGAGCCGAAACGTTCGGCAGCCCGTAATAATCGATATAGGGCTGGATGCTCGGGTCGTGACCGGCGAACGCGCGGTACATCGCGGCATAATCTTCCGTATTGCCGCGCGACAGGACCATCTCGCGGAAGCGCTGGCCGTTGGCCCGGGTCAGCCCGCCGTTCTTCTGGAACCAGGCGAACGCGTCCTGGCCGAGCATCCGGGTCCACGGGTAAGCGTAATAGCCGGCCGAGTAGCCGTTGCTCCAGATGTGGAGGAAGTAGCTCGAGCGATAGCGCGACGGGACGTCGGCGGTGTCGTAGCCGCTGTGCGCCAGCGAATCCGCCTCGAACCGGTCGACATCCTGCAGCCCGGCAGTCGCGGGAAGCGAGTGCCAGTCGAGGTCGAGCCGCGCCGCCTCGAGCACCTCGCCGACTTCGTAACCCTGGTTGAAGGTCCGCGCCGCGAGGACCTTCTGGATCAGGTCCTGCGGGATCGTCTGGCCGGTTTTGTAGTGAACGGCGTAGTGCGGCAGGATCTTCGGATCGAGCGCCCAATTCTCGTTGAACTGCGAGGGGAACTCGACGAAGTCGCGGGCGACGTTGGTCCCGGAGATGGTCGGATAGGTCTGCGATGCGAACATGCCGTGCAGGGCGTGGCCGAACTCGTGGAACATCGTCGTCACGTCGTCCCAGCTGATCAGCGCGGGCTGGCCCGGCGCGGGCTTGGTGAAGTTCTCGACGTTGAACACCACGGGCTTGGTGCCGCGCAGGTACGACTGGTTGACGAGGTTGGACATCCACGCCCCGCCGTTCTTGTTGTCGCGCTTCCACGGGTCGATCATGAAGATCGCGAGCGGCTTGCCGTCGGCGTCGATGACGTCGAACACGCGCATGTCGGGACTCCACGTCGGGATGTCCTTGCGCTCCTTGAAGGTCAGTCCGTAGAGCTGGTTGGCGGCATAGAAGACGCCGTCCTCGAGCACTCTGTTGAACTCGAAATATTGCTTCAGCTGGTCGCTATCGATCGCATAGCGCTGCTTGCGGATTTGCTCGGCGTAATAGTTCCAGTCGGCTGCGGTCGGAGTGAAGGCCGCGCCCTGCGACTTGGCGAGCGCGCGAATGTCCGACGCTTCCTGGCGCTGCTTGGCAGCGACCGCAGGAGCGAGCCGGTCGAGGAAACCGACCGCCGTTTCGCGGTTCTGCGCCATCTGGTCGTAGAGCGTGTAATCGGCCCAGTTCGCGTTGCCGAACAGGGCCGCTTTCTTCGCTCGCAGCTGGGCGATCTCGCGGATCAAATTGCGCGTGTCGTTGGCGTCGCCATGCTCGGCTCGGTTGAGGCTCGCGTCGAGCAGCTTCTGCCGCGTTTCGTGGCTGGTCAGCGAGGCGAGCGCGGGCTGCTGGGTGGTGTTGATGAGCTGGACGACGTAGCCGCCGACCTTGCGGTCCTTGGCGGCTTCCTGCGCGGCAGCCAGCTGCTGCTCGTTGAGTCCGGCTAGCGCGGACGCATCATCGAAATGCAGCGCTCCAGCCTTGGCGGCTGCCAGCAGCTTCTGGTTGAATTCGGTCTGCAGCGTGCTGAGGCGCTTGTTCATCGCCTTGAGCTCGGCCTGCTTCGCCGCCGGAAGCTCGGCCCCGGCGTGGACGAACTGCTTGTAATAGACGTCGAGCAGCTTGGCCTGCTCCGGGTTGAGGCCGAGCGCCGCCTGGCGGTCGTGGAGCGACTTCACGCGCTGGAACAGCTTCGCATTCAGGAAGATGAAGTCGTTGTGCGCGGCGAACAGCGGCGCGGTCTTGGTGTCGGTCGCCTGCAACGTGTCGTTGGTGTTGGCGCCGTTGACCGCGCTGAACGCGAGGTTGGCCCGCTCGAGCAGCGCGCCCGAACGCTCCAGCGCCACCAGGGTGTTGGTGAAGTTCGGCGCGGCCGGGTTGTTGGCGATGGCCATCACCTCGCGCTTCTGCTCGGCCATCCCGGCGAGCAGCGCAGGCAGGTAATCGGCGTCGCGGATCTTCGAAAAATCCGGCGTGCCGAGCGGAAGGGTGCTCGGCTTCGCGAACGGATTGGAGGCCGACAAAGTTGCGACGGCGCTCGCCTTGCGCGGCGCCGGAGCGGCCGTGGCCGAATTGGCGATCGCGACCGCGGCGGTCGCGAGAAGCAGGTTGCGGATCATGACTCTCCCCGAGTGATTCAAAAAGCGTTTGGGCCTCTCCAACCGCCGCGCGCCTTACGCAAGCCTGAATATCAGCCGTTGGTCGAAAGGGCGGCGAGCATCGCCGCTCCGTAACGCTGCAGCTTGACCGCGCCGACTCCCTGCACGCGCGCCAACTCATTGAGATCACGCGGTTTCATTTCGGCGATCTCGCGCAACGTCGAATCGTGGAAGATGACGTAGGGCGGCACCCCCGCCTCCGCCGCGAGGGCCCGCCGGGCCTCGCGCAGCGCCTCGAACAGTGGATCGGCGGGTCCGTCGAAGCGGCTGCGGCGCGAGCGCTTGCGCGGCGGCGGGACGGCGATGGTCAGCGCTTCCTCGCCCTTGAGGATCGGCCGGGCGCCGGGCCCGAAGCTAAGCCCGCCGTAGGCATCGGCGCGGAGCGCGTCGCGGGCGATCAGCGCGCGGGCCGCCGGACGTACCAGCGCGAGCTCCTCCGGCGATGCGATGCCGAACACCGACAGGCGATGGTGACCGAAGCCGCGCACTTTCTCGGTGTCGTTGCCGGCGAGCACGTCGGCGAGATGGCCGACGCCGAAGCGCATCTCGGTCCGGAATGCGGCGGACAGCAGCTTGCGCGCGATCTCGGTTGCGTCGATGCTCGCCGGCGGGTCGAGGCAATTGTCGCAATTGCCGCAGCGCTCCGGCGAATCCTCGCCAAAGTGGCGGAGCAGAATCGCCCGGCGGCAGCCGGTGGCTTCGACGAAGGTGGCAAGGGCATTGAGCCGATCGCGCTCGGCCGGACGACGAGCGGGATCGAGCTCCTGCTCGATCCGCTGGCGGGCGCGGGCGAAATCCTGCGCCGCCCAGAACAGCCACGCCTCGGCCGGCTCGCCGTCGCGCCCGGCCCGCCCGGTCTCCTGGTAATAAGCCTCGATGCTCTTGGGGATGGCGGCGTGGGCGACCAGCCGCACGTCGGGCTTGTCGATGCCCATGCCGAAGGCGATGGTCGCGGCGATCACCATCTCCTCGGAATTGACGAATGCCGCCTGGTTGCGGGCGCGGACCCGCGGCTCGAGGCCGGCGTGGTAGGGCAGCGCGGGCCGGCCGTCCCGGCTCAGGGTCTCGGCGATCTTCTCGGCCTTGTCGCGGCTCGGGGCGTAGACGATCGCCGGGCCCGGCTGCGCCGCCAGCACGTCGCGCAGCTGTTTGCCGGTCTGCTCGCGGTGGCGGACGTGGTAGCGGATGTTGGGACGGTCGAAGCCGGCGACGATCAGGCCGTCGGCCGGAATGCCGAGCTGGTCGAGGATGTCGGCCCGGGTCCGGGCGTCGGCAGTGGCAGTCAGCGCCAGGCGCGGAACCTCCGGATGGTCGTCGAGCAGGCCCTTGAGCTTGCGGTAGTCGGGCCGGAAATCGTGGCCCCATTCGCTGACGCAATGGGCTTCGTCGATGGCGATCAGGGCGAGGTTGGCCCGGTCGGCGAGGCGCCGGAAGCCGTCGAGCGTCGCGCGCTCGGGGGCGACGTAGAGGAGGTCGAGCTCGCCGCCGAGGAAGCGCTGCACGGTCTGCTCCCGGTCGCCATCCGCCGAGGTGAGCGAGGCGGCGTGGATGCCGAACGCCTCGGCGCTGCGGATCTGGTCGTGCATCAGCGCAATCAGCGGCGAGATGACGAGGGCGCTGCCGTCGCGCATCAACGCGGGCAGCTGGTAGCAGAGCGACTTGCCGGCTCCGGTCGGCATCACCGCGAGCGTGTGCCGGCCCGCGAGCACGCGTCCGACGACCTGCTCCTGGACGCCCCGGAAGGAGTGGAAGCCGAAGGTGTTCTTGAGGATCGCGTGCGGGTCGGTCATCACTCTCAAACTCATGCGGACCGAGCGCGCCGCGGGTTGTCAGAGCCTAGGCCCGCCGAAGGATCAGGCAATGCTATTCCGCCGCTTCGGCAGTTTCTTCGGCGAGCCGTTCCGCCGCCTGGCGATACCACAGGTCGGCGTAGAGCCCGCCGCGGTCGAGCAATTGCTCGTGGGTGCCGCGCTCGGCGACGCGGCCGTCGTCGAGCACCACGATCTGGTCGGCGTTGACGATCGTCGACAAGCGGTGCGCGATCATGATCGTGGTACGGCTTTGCGCGACCCGGTCGAGCGTCTCCTGGATCGCCTGCTCGGTCCGGCTGTCGAGCGCGCTGGTCGCTTCGTCGAGGACCAGGATCGGCGGGTTCTTGACCAGGGTGCGGGCGATCGCGACGCGCTGCTTTTCGCCGCCGGAGAGCTTGAGCCCGCGCTCGCCGACCATCGACTCATATTTGTCAGGAAGCGCTGCGATGAATCGGTCGATGGCCGCGCCGCGGGCTCCATCCTCAACGTCGCGCTGGGTTGCGCCCTCGCGCCCGTAGGCGATGTTGTAGCCGATCGTGTCGTTGAACAGGACCGTGTCCTGGGGGACGATGCCGATCGCGGCGCGGAGGCTCCGCTGGGTTACGCCGGCGAGGTCCTGGCCATCAATGCAAATGCGCCCGGCGGTCGGGTCGTAGAAACGGTAGAGGAGCCGGGCGATGGTCGACTTGCCGGCGCCGGACGGACCGACGATCGCGCAGCTCGTCCCCGCCGGGATGTCGAGATCGAGACCCTTGAGAATCTCGCGGCCCGGCTCATAGCCGAAGCGCAGCTCGTCGAACCGGACGGCGCCGTGCGCGACGAGAAGGTCGGGCGCGCCCGGCGGGTCGGTGACCTCGGCCGGGGTGTCGAGCAGATCCCACATCGCTTCCATGTCGATCAGCCCCTGGCGGATCGAGCGATAGACCCAGCCGAGCATGTCCAACGGCCGGAACAGCTGCATCAGCAGCGCATTGACCAGCACCACGTCGCCCGGCGTGAAGCGGCCCTTGCTCCAGCCCCAGACGGTGAAGATCATCGCCCCGGCCATCATCGCGTTGGTGATCAGCGACTGGCCGATGTTCAGCCAGGCGAGCGAAACCTCGTTGCGGATCGCGGCCTTGGCGAACGCACCGACGGCCTCGTCGTAGCGCTTCGCCTCGCGCTCCTCTGCACCGAAATATTTGACCGTCTCGTAGTTGAGCAGCGAGTCGACGGCGCGCCCGATCGCCTTGTTGTCGACCTCGTTCATCTGGCGCTGCAGCTGGGCGCGCCAGTCGGTCACCTTGCGGGTGAAACCGATATAAATCGCGACCATGGCGAGCGTGGCGGCGACCAGGCCGGC
>Ga0207674_10007143_pt1 | contig 13044 bp, 12 predicted proteins | sample KBSCornC72_FD_184303 | JGI IMG/M metagenome (GOLD analysis project Ga0207674, IMG submission 184303) | Corn rhizosphere microbial communities from Kellogg Biological Station, Michigan, USA - KBS Corn C7-2 (SPAdes) (version 2) | ecosystem: Host-associated > Plants > Roots > Rhizosphere > Soil ... | reverse complement strand
CGGCCTGCCCCGGTACGACGACTGAACCCCTGACAGAGAGGACTGCCCACTCGTGCGCACGATCATGACGCGGACGGCGACCGTGCTGGCTTTCGTGTTGTTCGCCGTAGGAGTCACCGCCGGCGCCGCCCAGGCCGAGCCGAGGGAGGTCGTCATCGGACCGGTCACCGTATGCAGCGTCGTGACCTTCTTCGACATCGTCATCTTCGAGTACGACTGCAACACCGAGGAATGACATCCAGGTTGAGTCCACCCGATCGATCACGACAGCCCGAACCGGCTAACCGGCACCCCGCTGAGTTGCTGCTGTACCGGTGGCTGACTGCGGTCGGTGCGACCGTGTACCTCGATCCGCCGGCATCCTGACGACCGTGATTGGGAGTGTCACCGGGCGGCGATTCGGCCGTTGGCCAGGTTGTGCTCGCTGGGATCATAGGGATGGGTGGGCGACGGCGGAGCTTGCATGGCGATACGGCAGTACCCGAGCCGGCGCCGGTGCCCGATCCCGCGGCACCCGCCCGGCGACGCGTACTCGCGGCGATCCGCCCGGTGTTGTGCTCGGGCTGGCCTTCTTCCATGCGGCGCTGGTGTTCGACGCCAACGACGACTTCTACGTCAAGAACTCCGAGACCACCGAGGTCACCACGTGGCTGGCCGGGCTGGCCGTGGTGTGGGCGATGTCGGCGCTGTTCCTGATAGCCGGGCTGGGTTCGTGCTAATCGTTGGGCCGCCCCGGCGCGTAGGGATTCGCCGCGGACCGATCCCGGCTACGACGAGCCGTACCTGGAGTTCCTGCGGCGGTTCTTCGACGTCCACATCGACCTGTCCAACTTCCCGTTGTCGTGCAGGGAGAGTACTTCGAGACCCGGCACATGTGGTTCGTCGTGCCTGCTCACGTTTCGGTGATGCTGGCGGCGTGGCTGCCGGGCGGCCGGATGGCCTCGGCGCTGACCGCGGCAGCCGCCCAAATTCGCAGTGATCTGCCTATGTGATCGGATGTGCTGACATCGGCAGGAGCGCACTGGCCTGTTGATCCGGTTCTCGCAGCCGGGCACAGAGCGTGACGACCATCAGCGGATCCCAACGAGCGGGCAGCGGCAGATCCGGGTGGCTGCGAGGCCAGCCGGGGTACCGGATAATCCGCTCATGCCCTCCACCAGCTCGTCACGCCTGTCGCTATGGTCTACCGACTCCCTGCTGTCGATCGGCTCCCGCGGTTCGGTGCTGTCCATCGGCAGTGTCGGCTCGATCGCCTCCATCGGCAGCATCGGCTCCGCCGGATCGATCCTGTCGGTCGGCTCCGCGCTTTCGACCGGATCGGCTCTGTCCTGGCGATCGCGGTGGTCGCTGCTTTCCGAGCGCTCCTTCGGGACCGCGCTGGCCTCCCGCGGCGGTGCCCGCGCGATCGCCGGGCCGCCTGCGGCGCTGGCCGCCGTTGCGCTCGCCGCCTATGCCGGGTACCTGCTGGCGCGCCGCCGCCATTGACGCGGAAGGAGTCACCGTTCCGTTTCGCTGCGGATCACCTCGCGGCGGCCACCGGTCCCGGCACTCGGCTGACAATCAGCCCGTCGGCCTCGGCTGTGAACACGTCCTCCAGCATCGCCGCATCCGCGTCGTGCCCGGTGGCCGCCGCCCACGCCACCGCCGCCGGAATCACCACCGACAGATCAGTCTCCCAGCCGAATGGCGACTCATACGCAGCCGCCGACTCAGCATCCAGCGCGCCGCTCCACGCCACCCCGTCCGGGGTGCGGCCCTGAACCGTCGCACGGTCACTGTCATTGACGTAGGCCACCAGCACCGTCCGCCCGTGTGTGCGGCCAGTTCCGCCCCACGTCGGTGCCGCCGGACACCTGCACCATTGCCGGCAGTGTAGATCACCAATGCGGACATTGACGGACGGAGGCGGCGGAGCGGCCACTGCGACGCTGGGGGCACCGCGTGCTGGCCGCGGCTGTCGAGTGGAGTCCCGCGCAGCGCCCGGTCCCACGCACCAGGCTCGTTGCCAGCCATACTGGCCGCATGCGCGAGGCATTCGTTCACACCGCGGTGCTCCACATGATCGTCGGCGCCGATGAGCGCGTCCCCGGGGCCGCGATCACCACGGCGCTGTGCGGCGACCTCGAGCACGAGCCGCCGTGCCCTGTCTCGGCGCACCACACCGCGTCCACGCGCAACGGCGACACGGTGCGGCTTCGTGTGCTGTTTGCCGCCGAACCCGCCGACGAGGCGCGGGTTCGGGCTGACATTGACGCCGCCCTCGTCGCCGGCGAGTGGCTCGGCCCAGATGGCGTCGTTACCCATTGGAGGCTGCTGGATAGTAGTCCAGCCGAGATCGCCGGATCAGACGCCGAGCGTGCAGAACGGCTGCGCCGCGACCGGAAGGTGTAGCAGCACGGCGAGTCGCGATCTGTGCAGATGCGCACGTGGCCAGCGGTGGCGGCGGGTGGCCAGGCCGCGGTACACGCCGGCGGATCGGATGCTGCTGGCGACCTTGGCCAGGTTGCTGCCGCGGAAGCGGTGGGGCACCAGCACCCTGGACTGCAGCTCACCCAGTCACGCCATAGCAGCCCTTGAAGCCGAATGCCATCGACAGGTCTGTAACGCGACCACCACACTGCGGCGCGCGAATCAACCGACGCTGCGGTCCCCGGAGATCCTGCTGGGGCCGGCGTCGCTACGCACGCCACGATCGATCCGCGAGCTCTAAGCTGCGGAAACAAGGGATCGCAGGTCGCGGGGGAGCGGTACGGGCCCGTTGGCAGCAGTTGGACGCAGTTACGGCCGTTCAACGCGGCCGTCTGCTCCCAATCTGCTCTCAGCTTGTCGAGCATCTCGTCCCCGTCTCGAGGTACCGCGGCACGAGGACACCGTCGGCGCGAGCGGGCAGTGCCGTCGGCCTCGTCGCCTGGGCGGTGATGAAGTCCTCCGGTCGGGTATCACCTGACCATCCGCCGTCACCGCGGGACCACCACCTCCTCACCGGTGCTCGGGTCAATCCGGCGCCCGAACGGAATGCTCACCTCGAGCTCCACCCCCCGCGTCGTGAGGTGGCCCTTGACGTTCGTCGGCGCCGTCCCTCGACGCGCGATGTCCCGGACCGCGAAGCTCAGCAGGCCCCGGGGCCGGCTGAGCTCTCCGGAGTAGACCAGCTCGCCGTCGGTGCGGACGACCATGATCCGCGCTCCGTCGCCGTCGGGGTCAGACAGCACAACGTACTGCACGGCCGCGCTCTTCGTCCGTTCGTCGTGGCGGGCGAGCAGCGCGGTGATCCACGGGCGTTCGAAGATCCGCGAGGACCGGGCGAACATGTCGCCGCCCTCGGTGATTTCGGCGTTGACGAGCACGGTCCAGACCGCCCGGCCGGCGTTTAGCAGGAAGCCGATCCGCTCGCTGAGCGGGATGGCGAACTCGCTGCCCCGAAGCTGCGCCCGCTGGGTGGAAATGGTCTGCGGTCGGATCGGCCGGAGGGTGAGGGGGATCAGCTGCTCCTCCAAACCGGCCGTACGGTCGACGCCCGGGCGGAACGGCAGGGCGTCGGACGCGCGCCCGAGCCGGTGCGCGATGAGGGCTCGGGCGAAGTCGAGTTGGCGTTGCTCCGCGGCGTCCGCCCTGCGGCCGAGGTCGTTCAGCGCTGTGAGGGTCGCCTCGTCGCCGATGGCGCCCAGGGACTTGATCGCCTGGATGCGGACGATCGGCTCGGCACCGGCGAGGCTCCGCAGCAGGCCGTCCCGCGCCTCGGCGGTGGGGATGAGCCGGAGGCTCGCCGCCGCGACGGCCCGGTGGATCGGCGACTCGTGTTCGTCGGCGGTGAACCGCGCGAGGATGCCGGCGGTCTCGGCCGTGCGGTCGCGGACGGCGAGCGCGCTGATCGCCCGCGACAGGTCCATCGCGGCCGGTCGCCGGGCACGCTGCCGGACGACCTCCTGCAGCGCCAAGACGTCTGCGGCGGCGAGGTCGAGCGCGACCCGCTCGGAGAGCATGCGTTCGTTGGGATCCGTGATCCGCCGGAGCTTTGGGGGAAGCCGGCGTGCGGGTCCCGGTTGTGTGGGATCGGTCATCAGCAGGGACTCCTCACCGCACAGTGACCTCTCATCGTGGTGCCCTGGCCGGAGGTCAGATTCGTGCTCGTGCTGTTCAGTTCGCCGATACCATCGCCGTTCGAGTCCACGCCCATCACGTTGGTGATGGTGGTGTCGTGCTGGAGGCCGAGGTAGTGCCCGACCTCGTGCGCGGTCAGGATGCCGAGGATCCCGCTCGAGAGTTCGATCACGGCGCCGGTCATCTCGTCCTTCTCGTCCTTGTCGCACGGCCCGGGCGTGGTGCTCCACCCACCGGCGTTGAGGATCGATTGGACGTAGAACACGTCGATGCCGTCGTTCGGACCGGAGAAGTCGTCGGTGAGATCGACGGCTTCCGGCCGGTCGGTGATGATCGTGTAGTTCGCCGCGGCGGTCACGCCGATCCGCCGCCAGAAGAGCTTCCGTACGCCCAGGCTGACCTGTCCGTAGAGGTCACGCACCGTCTGGAGCGCATCCTGTACGGCGATCACCTGGGCGAGGGTGACCACGCCGGAGAAGTCGTTCTCGTGGCCGACGAGGAAGATACAGAGGTTGATCGCCCGGCCCTTCATCAGTTCGAGCTGCCGCTTGACCGAGCGCGGCTGGGAGATGCCGACCGAGCCGCTCTGGTCGCGGAAGATGTAGCCGTAGAGTTGCGAGTTCACTGAGAAGGGCGGGTTCACGCCGAGGCAGGACGCCGCCGTCGCTCGTACGCTCAGGTCTGCCATGACGGTGGCCCTATCCGCACGCCGCGGCGACGGAGGGACGGCTGGCCGTGCCGCTCTCCAGTGCCTCGATGCGCGCCCGCAGCGCCTCGTTCTGACCGTCGAGTTCTTTCAACGCCTCGATCAGCAGCCCGATCATGCCGCTCAGGTTCACGCCCCGGTAGTCGTCGCCGGCGCCGCGTTCGACCACTCCAGGCAGGACCGACTCGACCTCCTGGGCGATCACGCCGACGCGGGTCGCCCGGCAGGACGTCTCGGCCGCGCCGCTGTCCTTGCGCTGGAACTCGACGCCGCGCAGTTTCCGCAACGCGCGCAGGGCGCCGCGGATCGGCCGGACCTTCGTCTTGAGCCGCGCGTCGGAGGTGACCAGGAAGTCGTCGGCGCGGACGGCCCCGGCGACATGCAGCTTGTCCTGCGGTTCGGCGGTGCCGACCCCGACGTTCCCCTCACCGCCGAAGGGGTTGATGATCACCCGGTTCCGCCCGCGCCCGCCGGCGCTGTGGAGGTACAGATCGCTGGTGTTCGACTGGACGTCCACCGCGCCGCCGTCCGCGCGGAGATCCAGCACGCGGCCGCCCGACTCCAGCCGCAGCCGGTCGCCCGTCACGTGCACCTTCACCGCGGCGTCGGTGCGGCCGATGCCCACGTTGCCGTTCTGGAGAATGGTCATCAGCTCCTGCGCGCCCGGTGTGTTGCCATGCGAGATCCGCAGCCGGCCGATGGGTCGCCCACCAGCGGGACCGTTGTCGATGTGGAACCAGGCGAAGCCGTCCGGCGGGAAGAACGTAAGCGCGCCGGCCGATGTGTGGTCGAGCCCGGTGGCCATCCGGTCGAGCACGTGCAACTGCGTCCGCGGATCGGTCAACCCGACACCTACCCGGCCGTCCGAGCGGACGCGCAGCCGCTCGGTGCCGGCCGTGCTCACGATGACCGGCTGCCCGTTCGTGGTTCCCAGGAAGTCGCCGGCCCCAATTGCGTTTCCATCGGTCTGCCAGTTCGCCATCGTTTCCTCCTTCGGGCACGCCGAGCCGATTCCCACACCGTCCTCCTGCACGTCAGGAGCGGTCAAGCGTCTGCTGAATGCGTTCACGACTGAACTGCCGCCGGTCGCCAAGGTCATTTCTCGGCGTCTCGAAAGTGCTCGACGGAGGGCATTGCCGAGTCAATTCGGCGGGCCGATGTGCGTCGACCACGGCCACGTCCCCGGCGCTGCTCTGCTCGATCGCCCGGGGGAGATGGTCGTTCTCGATTCCCGGCCAGTTCCCGGTCAACGCCCTGTTCTTCGAGGGACGGATCGCCGAGCGTATTCCCATCGCGCTCGATGTGATGCCTGTTACGACCGAAGGGAGTGCGCTATGCGCGCGTCAAAGCTCATTCGACCACCGCTCGGCTGGGCCGCTGATCGGCGAAGCCAGCTATCTCGGCGGAGTCCTCAGGCCAAGGCCGCCAGCCCGGTACGCCCATTCTCCCGGTGTCGTCGATTGCTGACGGCGGTCGCCGTGGCTGCGCTCATGACGACGACGTCGCTGTTCGCCACGCTGGTGACTGCAACCCCGGCGCGGGCGGCGCAAGGTTGCGCCGGATACTTCGGCCCGTACTGGTTCGCTGGCGCGGACGCTACCCGCGATGCCGGTCGCCGCAAGCTACTGGCCGTCGACTCGCCCTGGGCCGACGGGTCCCGCGTCTACATATGGGACAACAACAACGACCTACGCCAGCAATGGTGCCTGCAGTCCGTCCCGGGCGGCTACCGGTTCCGCTACGCGCACAACAACAGTCTCTGTATCGGGGGCGTGAAGGCCAACGGAGCCCAGATGCAACTGCAGAGTTGTACTGCGGGCGGCGTCATCAACTTTATGCAGATCCTCGAGGGCGAGTGGCGCGATCCCAACGGAACCATCTATCCCTCGTACATCTTCGAGCCGACGACAGACCCATCTCTATGCCTCGATGTATACAACGGCAACAGCGCGAACGGGACCCGCGTACAGTTGTGGACCTGCAACGGGCGTGCCAACCAGATCTGGTACTGAGTTCGAACAGGAATCCGTCGGGCCGCCTCCGCTCAGCCGGCCAACGCGATCCAGACCTATGTGGAGCTCCTGCGCGGGCCGCTCGAACCCGAGCGGCTCGCGCTAGGACCGTCGCTCATCGCCTCGGCGTCCCGTTCGTGCGACGCGATCAGTACTGTCCGAGCCTCGGCCTCCGCCTGTCGGTAACCGGTGCGGTGGAGCACCGTGATGGCTCGCTTGGCATGCCTGCCGGCCTCGGTCGCGTTTGCACGGGTCAGGTAGACCTCGGCCATTGCGGTTAGGGCCCGACCTTCCGGGATGGCATATCCGGCCCGACGGGTGAGCACGTACGCGGTGGTGGCCTCCGCGAGGGCGCGGTCCAGATCCCCGACGTGCAACAGGCCTTGGGCCAAGCCGATGCGCGCTTCGCATCCGGCATGACTGTTGTCGCGGCCGTCGAGCCTGACCGCCTCCTCGTAGCGGGCGATCGCGGCCGGTACCGCGTCGAGCCGGAGCAAGGCGTCGCCGAGCGCGACGAGCGCGGTCAGTTCGGCGCGACGATCGCCAATGTCGCGGGCGCCCTCGAGCGCCATGCGCGCGTACCGTTCACCGGCCTCCGGGTCGCCGGCCGCACAGTGCAGCGTCGCGAGGCCGGCATGGGTGAACGGCTGCCCGTACCGATTGTCGATCTCCATGTTAAGAGTCTGTGCGCACACCAGGTCGTGCCGGGCCGCGTCGAGGTCTCCGAGGTGGACGTGTACGACGGCCCGCGTCGACAGGGTGATCGCCTCGGCCGACGGGGTTCCAATCTCACGGTGAAGGGCGAGAGCTGCGCCAAGGTCGCTCATCGCACCGCGAAGATCACCCAACTCGAGACGGAGATTGCCGAGGTTGGTGAGCGTGGCTGCCTCCCCGCCACGACGGCCTGTACTCCGGTTGAGTTCCAGAGCGGCGATGAAGTATTCCATCGCGGTCCGGTTGTCACCGGTCTCAACCTGCGCTATCGCCAGCCTGCCGAGTGCACACGCCTCGCCGGCGGCCCAGCCGGCCGCGCGGCTGAGGGCCAGTCCCTGGTCCAGGTGATCGATGGAGATCCGGTACTGCCCGAGACAGATATACGCGATCCCCAGGCTGATCCGCGCAGACGCCTGCGCCTGTACGTTTCCGCACGCCATCGCGGCGCCCATCGCCGCTTCCGCCGTGGCGAGCCAGTCTCCCATGTCCCGGCTGATCCAGAAGTAGCTGCGGAGCCGGTCCGCGATGAGCCAGGCCGCCGGCGCCGGCCCGTCGATACTCGCCCGGCGAACCGCGGCGACCAGGCTCGGCTGTTCCGCCTCAAGCCAGGCACGGGCCTGGCTTGCGCTGGCGAAGGACGGACGTACCGCTGCCGGCGGTGAAATCGGCATCCGAACCAGGTCCGGACCCAGTACGCTAATCGCTTCATCCACGGTGTGCACATAGAAGTTCATGAGCCGTTGCACCGCCGCATCGCGCTCGGCTTGCGGTTCCTCGGCCCGCGCCAGTTCGTCTGAGTAGCGCCGGAGCAGGTCGTGCAGGCCGTATCTGCCCGACTCCGACCGCTGAACCAGGTGCGCCGAGACGAGCCGTTCCAGTATGCGCGCCGCAAGTATGGGTGCGGCGGCGAGCGCGGCGGCGGCGGCGACACTGAGATCCGGACCCGGGGCCAGTGCGAGCAGCCGGAACATCCGCCGCGCAGCTAGGGCCTGATCCTGATAGGACAACGCGAACGCCGCCCTGATTGAGGAGTCCGCATCGCCGTCGAGCTCCAGGGCCGCCAGGCCCGCCGCACCCCGCAGTTCGCTCACCTGCGTGTCAATGCTCTGGTGTGGCCGGTCGCTGAGGTGTGCCGCGGCGATGCGCAATGCGAGTGGCAAGCGACCGCACGCCTCGGCGAGCGCGGCGGCCGCATCCGGTTCGGCGGCGATCCGGACGTGGCCGGCAGTGTGCCGCAGCAACTCGATCGCCTCCCCGAGTGGCAGCACGTCAAGCTCGATCCGGCGCGCGCCGTCCCGGGCGATCAGCCCACTCAGCCCGTTCCGGCTGGTCACCAACACCAGGCAGCCCGGGTCGCCGGGAAGCATCGGCCGCACCTGACCGGCGTCGTGCGCGTTGTCCAGCACGATCAGCAACCGGCGTCCCGACACCATGCTTCGGAACAAGGCCATCGCGTCGGCCGGCTCGATCGGTATGTCCTCGGGCCGGGCGCCCACCCCGCGAAGGAGCGCGCCGAGCGCGTCGATCGACTGCAGCGACGGCTGCGGTGCGAAGCCCCGTAGATCGATGTAGAGCTGACCGTCGGGGAATCGTCGGCGGGCCGTTTGAGCCCAATGGACAGCCAACGCGGTCTTTCCGACGCCAGCCAGGCCGCAGATCACCGCGATCGGAACGGCAGACCCACCAGTCTCGCCGAGTAGTTCGTCGAGCCGGGTCAACTCGACGTCGCGGCCGGTGAAGCTAGCGACGTCCGGTGGCAACTGCGCAGGCGGCAACGCCCGGCTCGCGTGGTCGTCCGCCTCGCCCGACAGCCGGGCCGCCGACGCGAGGAACCAATCCCGTTCCTTGCCGCTCAAGCCGAGCGCGCCTGCGAGTTGCTGGATCGTGGACGGTCGCGGCGTGCGCCGCCCCGTTTCGATACCGCGAATCGTCTTGGGGTCGACAGCCGCCTTGCGGCCCAGATCCTCCTGCGTCAGCCCGAGCCGTTGTCGATACTCACGTACCTGCTCGCCGAACACGTATCCCCCGACCGTGCAGCTGGCGTCGGCCCTCCGGCCCGGCCCTGACGCCAGTATTGCGTTTCACGGCTCACGACCCTCCCCTCCTCCCGCGATCATGCGCAGCGGTGCGTGGTTCGCTCGGTTTTGATGACCGTCCGTACTCAGCACTTGCGCATGATCGACAGGGAGGAGGGGCGACCCCCGATCAGTTGTAGTAGTAGACGTGCCGGTCGGTGCGGTCGCTGCACGTCCAGTTGCACGCGACCACGCCCACAGTGCTCGCCAGCAGCGTCGGCCAGGACAGCGCGAGCCGCATTCGCCGTGGGGCCATGCTTCGCTCCCTTCGTCGCCACGCACGCGCTTCGCGGTCGTGGGCGCAGCCTGGCATCGACCGTCCTCGTTTCGTCCTCGAACGGTCCTTGTACGATGCTCGCGGCGGTCCGACGACGGGAGGTCGCCGCGGCCATGGAGGGCAGCCTGGAGTTCCGGATCCTGGGGCCGTTGGAGGCATGGGCCGGTCGTACGCGGATCCCGCTGCATGGGCCGCGCCAGGAGATCGCGCTCGCGACACTGATCGTCGATGCCGGCCGGATTGCCACCTTCGATCAGCTCGTGGACGCCGTCTGGGACCGCCCACCGCCGACCGCTCGGCGCCAGGTGCAGGACCTCGTGACCCGCCTGCGCCGCAGGCTGGTCGCGCATGGCGGCCCCGAAGACGTCATAACCACGCACCGCCTGGGCTATGTACTGCGCGTCGAGCCAGGGACACTGGACGCCGAGCGGTTTGAGCATCTGGTCCGCACCGGTCGTCAAGGCGCCGCAGCGAATCCGGCCGGGTCAGTGGCGGCGCTGCAGGCCGCCCTCGCCCTGTGCCGCGGGCCGACGCTCGCCGGAATCGACAGCCGGACCCTCCGGCCGGCCATCGCCCGCTGGGAGGAGACCCGCCTCGCCGTGCGCGAGGAACTGCTCGCGCTGGAACTGGCCCTCGGCGGTCACCACGCGCTGGTTGGCGAGTTGGCCGCGCTGGTGGCCGAGCATCCGGCCCGGGAGCGCCCGCTGGAGCTGCTGATGCTCGCCCTGCACCGCGCCGGACGAAGCCCCGAGGCGCTGGCGGCGTACCGGCGGTTCCGCCAGCTCCTGGCCCACGGTGAGGGTCTCGATCCCGGGCCGGCACTCCAGGACCTCCACCGGGCGATCTTGCGGGCGGACCCGGTCCTGGATCTCGAGGCAGCGGCGGACCCGGGAATGGCGGCCAGCCCGGCCCGCCCGCCGAATCAACTGCCCGCGACGATCGTCGACTTCGTGGGGCGCGACAAGGAGCTTCAGCAGCTTCAGGCGCTACTCACCGAACGGGCGGCGGGTCCGGGAGCGTGCGTCATCGTCTCTGTGTCGGGAATGGCCGGCGTCGGCAAGACCGCGTTGGCTGTCCGCGCCGGCCAGGAGTTGCACGGGCAGTTCCCGGGCGGGTGCCTGTATGCCGACCTTGGCGGCGACGCGCCGGCGGATCCCCTCGCTGTCCTGGGGTCCTTCCTGCGCGCGTACGGCATTGCCAGCCAGACGCTGCCGGACGGGCTGGACGAGCGCGCCGCGTTGTACCGGTCCGTCGTGGCCGGCCGCCGGGTCCTGGTGGTGCTGGATGACGCGGCCGCCGAGCGGCAGGTGCGCCCGTTGCTGCCGGGAGGCGACGCGGCCGTGCTCGCCACGAGCCGGCATCCGCTGGCTGGCCTGGCGGGTGTCCGCCTGATGCCGCTGGAGACGCTGCCGGTCCCGGACGGGCTCGCTCTGCTCGCCAAGGTGGCCGGCCGTGAGCGTCTGGCCGGCACCCAGCGTCCGGCCGGCACCGAACGTTCGGCCGGCGGCGACCGCGACGCCGTGCCGGCCCGCGCAGCGGAGCGCCTGGTCGCGTTGTGTGGAAACCTGCCGCTCGCGATCCGGGTCGCCGGCGTCCGGCTGGCCGTGCAGCACTCGCTGACCGCGGAGGCGCTTGCGGCTCAGCTCGACGACGAGCGCAGCCGGCTGGACGAGCTGTCGATTGCCGACCTCGACGTGCGGGCGAGCATCGAACTGAGCTGCCGGCGGCTGCCGCCCAGCCACGCGCGGCTGTTCGGCCTGCTGTGCTTGCTGCCGCTCGATTCCTACCCCGCCTGGCTGGCCGACGCGCTGCTCGACGCGGCCCCCGCCATGGCCCGCCGGCGCATGGAGGGCCTGCGGGAGGCGCAACTTGCATCGCCGGCCGGGCCGCAGCGGTACCGGCTACACGACCTGATCCGGCTGCACGGGTCCGAACGGATCCGGGCGGCGGAGCCGCGGGCCGCCCGCCGGGCCGCGGTCGAGCGCGCCTACCGCGCGCTGCTCGACCGGGTACGCGAGGCCAACCAGCGGCTGCCGTGCCGGCCGATCCCCGTCTCGGCGCCCGGCGCGCCGGTGCCGGAGCCGGTACCGGACCCCGTGGCTTGGTTCGAGATCGAACGGGACAACGTTTTGCGCGCGATCGAACACGCAGCCCGGCTCGGCCGTCTCGATCTCGCCGTCCGTCTCGCGTTGTCCATGGTCAACTTCTGGATGCTGCGCGGGTACGTCGACGACTGGGACCGCGCGTACCGGGTCGTCCTCGCCGCCGGGGCCGGCCAGAAGCTCGCCGATCCCGAGGAAGCCGCGCTTCGCCTGGGATACGGCACGCTGCTACGCTACCGCGACCGCAACAGCGAGGCCCTCCCGCATCTCCGGCGTGCCTACCGCCGGTACCGGTCCTGCGGGGACAACCAGGGTGCCGCCGCGGCGGCCACCTCCTGGAGCGTCGCCGCGAATCTCCTCGGCAGGACCCGGGTAGCCGACGCGGCATTGATCGCGGCGCTGCGCCTGTTCGACGCGCTCCCCGCGCCAACCCCGGCGTCCGGTTACGCCTTGCTGGCACGGCATTTCGACGCGTCCCCGCAGGGGATGGCCGCGGTTGAGCGGGCACTCGAAATCTTCACCACATTGAACGAACGCTGGGGGGAAGCCGAAGCGCACACCACCCTCGGCGCGCGACTGTCCGACCTCGGACGGCCCGATGATGCAGCCACCCACCTACGCCGCAGTGCCGCGATCTACCGGAGTCTCGGCGACCGGTTGAACCAGACCGAAGCGGAGCTGTACCTAGCCAGAGTCCACCTCCGAGCGGGCGCCACCGAGCAGGCGGAACCGCTGGTGGACCGAGCGCTGCACACGTCGCGCGCACTGCACCACTCCTGGGGCGAGGCCACCTCAATGCGCCTGCTCGGCCAGCTGCGCCTAGACCGGGGACGATTCCTGCAGGCCCGGAGCTACCTGGAGCAGTCGGTAGCGATCCTGCGCGACACCGGCCAGCAGCGCCCGCTGGCGCTCGCGCTCAACCTGCTGGCCCGCGCTGCACAGGGCGGCGGGGATCGTGCCACCGCGCTGGCCAGCGGCCGGGAGGCGTACGAGATCTTCTCGCGCCTCGGCCGCCCGGAAGCGGAGGAGCTGGCCACCTGGCTCTCCACCCATGGCT
>Ga0207674_10007137_pt1 | contig 13050 bp, 14 predicted proteins | sample KBSCornC72_FD_184303 | JGI IMG/M metagenome (GOLD analysis project Ga0207674, IMG submission 184303) | Corn rhizosphere microbial communities from Kellogg Biological Station, Michigan, USA - KBS Corn C7-2 (SPAdes) (version 2) | ecosystem: Host-associated > Plants > Roots > Rhizosphere > Soil ... | reverse complement strand
AAAGCCTATCAAAGTAGGATTTCATCTGCTTCAAACTGTCCGATGGAACAGCGCAGCGTAATCGACCGATCACGGACCTTCGCTCATCCGATCCGGCGATGCCATCGCTCGAACTTCACAAAGTTTAGGCAGTGGAGGGAATATGTATCCGTTCCGGGAAACTTCCTAAACTTTGTATCCCGCCCTTCCCGCGGACCGATCGGATTTCCGTCGCCCACCGCCCTTGCACCTCGCCGCCCCACACCCAACTTCCCATTTGGCATCGCGCGCGCAAAACTCTATGGAGACCGCCGCTTTAATCCTTGGAGTTTGAAATGGGGTACCGTGTAGTCGTCGCCGGAGCGACCGGGAATGTCGGTCGTGAGATGCTCAACATCCTGGCGGAGCGTGAATTTCCGATTGACGATCTGGCGCTGCTGGCGTCCGCGCGTTCGACCGGCGACGAGATTCCCTATGGCGAGACGGGCAAGACCTATAAGGTTAAAAACATTGAGCATTTCGATTGGACGGGCTGGGACATCGCCCTGTTTGCGATCGGCTCCGACGCGACCGCCATTTATGCGCCCAAGGCTGCGGCGGCCGGCTGCACGGTGATCGACAATTCGTCGCTCTACCGCATGGACCCGGATATCCCGCTGATCGTGCCCGAGGTGAACCCGGAGGCGATCGACGGCTATACCCGCCGCAACATCATCGCGAACCCGAACTGCTCGACCGCGCAGATGGTCGTCGCGCTGAAGCCGCTGCACGATCGCGCGAAGATCAAGCGCGTCGTCGTCTCGACCTATCAGTCGGTCTCGGGTGCGGGCAAGGCGGGCATGGACGAGCTGTTCGAGCAGAGCCGCAACATCTTCGTCGGCGACAGCAACGAACCGCGCAAGTTCACCAAGCAGATCGCCTTCAACGTGATCCCGCACATCGACAAGTTCCTCGATGACGGCTTCACCAAGGAAGAGTGGAAGATGGTCGTCGAGACCAAGAAGATCCTCGATCCCAAGATCAAGGTGGTCGCCACCTGCGTGCGCGTGCCGGTCTTCGTCGGCCACTCGGAAGCGATCAACATCGAGTTCGAGAACGAGATCAGCGCCAGGGAAGCCCAGGCGATCCTGCGCGAGGCGCCCGGCATCATGCTCGTCGACAAGCGCGAGGACGGCGGATACGTCACGCCGATCGAATGCGTCGGCGAATATGCGACCTATATCAGCCGCGTCCGCGAGGATCCGACCGTGGACAATGGCCTGGTCCTCTGGTGCGTCTCCGACAATCTCCGCAAGGGCGCGGCGCTCAACGCCGTCCAGATCGCGGAGCTGCTGGGGCGGCGGCATCTCAAGAAGGCGGCCTGAACACACACCGTCATCCCAGCGAACGCTGGGATCTCACTTCTCTTCGAAAGTAGGGGGGAAAGGGGATTCCAGCGTTCGCTGGAATGACGAGGTCTTTGCGATTGGGCGCGGCGACTCCTCGTCAGCCGAACAGGCGGAAACCGATCAGGCTCAACACGAGCCAACCCATGCAATAGACGATCACTTGTCCGGTGATGATAGAGGAGCGCTGCCTGTACATGATCCCGTCCTTCCAGATCATATGCTTTATGGCAGGATCACAGGATTGAGCCGTGGCCGGTATACGTAATGTCCGAAATCGTTGGTATGCCTAGGAAAAAGAACAGGGCGGCAAGCGTGGAGCGTAGCGCGATGCCGCCGGCCCAATCAGCGCTGCTGGTGCTGCTCGCGGTCGCCGTCCTGCTCAGCGGCTGGGGGCCGCTCTATCCCCGCAACACCTGGCTGCAACTCGGCCCCTGCGTGCTCCTGCTGATGGGGGCGGTGCCGATCCTGCGCCGCTGGCCGCTCAGCACGGTATCGCTGCGCAACATCATCCTCTTCCTGCTGCTCCACACGATCGCGGCACGCTGGTCATACAGCTTCGTCCCCTATGATGCCTGGGCGCGCACGCTGACCGGCTGGAGCCTGGACGAAGCCTTCGGCTTCAGCCGCAACATGTTCGATCGGCTGGTCCATTTCGCCTTCGGCCTGCTCGCCATCCGTCCGGTCCGCGAGATCGCTGCGCGCCATTGCGGCCTGTCGCCACGCGCAGCACTCTATGTGGCCCCCGAATTCGTCCTCGCTTTCAGCGCCGTTTATGAGATCTTCGAATGGCAGCTGGCGCTCGTCATCGACCCGGCTGACGCCGACGCCTATAATGGCCAGCAGGGTGACATGTTCGATGCGCAGAAGGACATGGCGCTGGCGGGGATCGGGGCGATGATCGCTGCGTTCGGTGCGCTGGTGTCGAAGGGACGCGGGTAAGCGCTTTATCCGACCCGCCTCGATTCGACTTTCCTACAGCCATATCTTTATGCAATGGTTTTGCCGGCTCTTTGAAATCATTGAAAAATCATGATTTTCCATTTTTTCCTTTGGTCAACATGCGAGAACTTTGTGAAGTTCTCCCACCGGTGGGGAAAAAGGTCGTTGGTGCTCAGTGGCTTGAGCTAAGTCCGCGGCATTGGAAAACCTCGCGGGTCGACGCGTTTATGGCTTGGAGTTTGCGAAATGTCCGCACAAGTTGGAGCAAGACCGGAGATCCGACATGGTTGAAATGACCGGCGGCTGCCAGTGCGGGCGTGTCCGTTTTCGCGCGGCGATCGAATCGCCTGAAGCCTATCTCTGCCATTGCCGCATGTGCCAGCGCGCGGTCGGCAATGTCTCGATCGCCTTCGTCAACCTGCCGCAAGCCGCCGTGACATGGGAGCAGGAGCCCGACTGGTACGAAAGCTCCCCGATCGCCAAGCGGCCATTCTGCTCGAAATGCGGCACGCCGCTCGGCTTCCGCTACAATGACAGCGACAAGTGCGACCTCCATGTCGGCGCGTTCGAAGAGCCCGGCTATTTCGTTCCCAAATTCCATTTCGGCGTGGAGACGATGCACGAAGCCTGGCTCGACACGAAGGATTTGCCCCGCTACCGGATCGAGGACAACCCGGCCACGGTCGAACGCTGGATGAAGGCCATTGGCAAGCTTCCCGACTGATCTTCCCATATTCCATTTCGAATCCGCTGACGGCCAGCAGCTCGCCTGGCGTGAGATAGGGCAGGGGCGTCCGCTCGTCCTGATCCACGGCTATTTCTCGAATGCCTGGACCAACTGGATCCGCTACGGCCACGCCGCGCTGTTGGCGGAGGCCGGCGTCCGGACGATCATGCCTGACCTGCGTGCCCATGGTGACAGCGCCAGGCCGCATGATCCCGCAGCCTATCCGCCCGACATCCTCGCAGATGACGGCTTCGCGTTGATCGATCATCTCGGCCTCACCAATTATGATCTCGGCGGCTATTCGCTCGGTGGGCGCACGACGCTCCGGATGCTGGCGCGCGGTGCGAAGCCACGGCGGGCCGTGCTGAGCGGGATGGGTTTTGCCGGCATCACCAACACCGGCGGGCGCGGGCGTTATTTCCGCCATGTGCTCTCCAATCTCGGCAGCTTCGATCGCGGTTCCTCCGAATGGATGACCGAAGCCTTCCTCAAGACGACGAAGGGCGATCCCGTTGCGCTGCTTCACATCCTCGACACGTTCGTCGATACGCCGCGTGAGGCGCTGGCCGCGATCGATGTTCCGACCCATGTCGTCAACGGTGCCGACGATGACGACAATGGTTCGGGCCAGGAACTGGCCGAGGCGCTCGCCAATGGCAGCTATTCCGAAATTCCCGGCAATCACATGAGCGCCGTCGCCCGCGCCGATCTCGGCATCGCGATCCGGGATTTCCTGCTGTCTTGACGGATCGGTGTCGGTGGAGGCAATGCTACTGACATTTAGTAAAATAAGAGAGGCAATCTCATGAAAACAATGATTTCCGGCATCGCCATGGCCGTGGCGCTTGGTCTTTCGATGCCTGCACAGGCGGCCAAGCCCCGGCCAAAGGCCGATCCGGTTGCCGAAGCCGACGCTTTCGTTGCGCAGGCGGACAAGGAATTGGGCGATTATTCCGTGCTGAACGCGCGGGCCAGCTGGATCAATGCGAATTTTATCACCGACGATACCGATGCTATCGCCGCGGAGTTCGGCGCGCGCGGGACCGAGCTGGGCGTTAAATATGCCAAGGGCGCGGCGAAGTTCGATGGCGTGACGGGCTTGTCGTTCGATACGCGGCGCAAGCTCGATATATTGAAGCAGGGCCTCGTCCTGCCCGCACCGGACAAACCGGGCGCCGCCGACGAGCTCAACCAGATCGCGACCCGGCTCCAGTCGACCTACGGCAAGGGCAAGGGCACCCTCAAGGGCCAGCCGATCAACGGATCGGACATCGAGGAAGCGATGGGCACCAATCGCAACCCCGAAGAACTGAAGGAGATGTGGGTCAGCTGGCACGACAATGTCGGCACGCCGATGAAGGGCGATTACGCCCGTCTGGTCGAGATTGCCAACGAAGGCGCCAAGGAGCTGGGCTACAAGGACACCGGCGACATGTGGCGTGCGGGCTATGACATGAAGCCCGAAGAATTCGCCGCGCTGATGGACAAGCTCTGGACGCAGGTGAAGCCGCTCTATGAGCAGCTCCATTGCTATACCCGCACCAAGCTCAACCAGAAATATGGCGCGAAGGTGCAGCCCGCTACCGGACCGATCCGTGCCGATCTGCTCGGCAACATGTGGGCGCAGGAATGGGGCAATATCTACGATGTCGTCGCGCCGAAGGGGGCGGGGGATATCGGGTACGACCTGACCGAACTTCTCGTCACCAAGGGCTATGATCCGCTCAAGATGGTCAAGACGGGGGAGGGCTTCTACTCGTCACTCGGCTTCGCGCCGCTGCCTGCAACCTTCTGGGAACGCTCGCTGATCACCAAGCCGCGTGACCGCGAAGTCGTCTGCCATGCCTCAGCTTGGGACATCGACAACAAGGACGATCTGCGCATCAAGATGTGCACCAAGGTCAATGCCGATGATTTCAGGACGGTCCACCATGAGCTTGGCCACAACTATTACCAGCGCGCCTACAACAAGCAGCCATTCCTCTATCTGAACGGTGCCAATGACGGGTTCCATGAGGCGATCGGCGATTTCGTCGCCCTGTCGGTAACGCCCGATTATCTGGTCCAGCTGGGCCTGCTCGATCAGGCGAAGGTCCCGGGACCGGACAAGGATACCGGCCTGCTGCTGCGTCAGGCGATGGACAAGGTGGCCTTCCTGCCGTTTGGCCTGCTGATGGACAAATGGCGCTGGAGCGTCTTCTCGGGCGCCTTCAAGCCCGCCGATTATGAGAAGGGCTGGAATGCGTTGCGCCTGCAATATCAGGGCATCGTGCCGCCGGCCGATCGCCCCGCCGATGCCTTCGATCCTGGCGCCAAGTTCCATATTCCCGGGAACACGCCCTATGCCCGCTATTTCCTCGCGCGGATTCTCCAGTTCCAGTTCTACAAGGCGGCATGCGATCAGGCCGGCTGGAAAGGACCGCTCCACCGCTGCTCCTTCTACGGCAGCAAGGACGTAGGTGCGAAGCTCAACAAGATGCTGGAGATGGGCGCGTCAAAGCCCTGGCCTGATGCGCTCGAAGCCTTCACCGGCAGCCGCGAGATCGATGGCACGGCGATGATCGCCTATTTCAAGCCGCTGATGACCTGGCTGGAAGAGCAGAACAAGGGAAAGAAGTGCGGCTGGTAGCCGCGCTAGTCGGAACTCGGCTCGGTCCGTTACTTCGTTGAAGTCTCGGGCCGGGACTGCTTCGGTTCCCTGATCTGGAAGCCGATCCCCGGTACGACGACGTCCTCGGCCACGACCGTATTGAACCGATCGCCCTTGAGTAGCGATTTGTCGATCTTGGCGCCGCCCACCGTCTTGTTGCCGCCGATGTCGGCGATATTGCCTTCGACCTTGGGATCCTTGACGTTCTTGAGCTTGATCCACACCGGATTGACGCCATCGACCCGTGACAGCACGGTGTTGTTGATGATGCTGACGTCGATACCGTTATCCAGATAGATGCCATTGGCCATGTTGCTGGCGACGACCAGGTTATTCTCGATCAGCACGCGTTCGAAAGGCATGTTCAGCCCTTCGTCGCGCATGAAGATGCCCTGCGTGCCGCTGCCATTGCCCTGGATGATCTGGTTGTTGCGGATCACGATGTCGGTCGAGGGCCGCGAGGTCTTGAGGGTCCAGAACTGGATCGCGTCGGGGTGGTCTTTGAGAGCCCGCTGCGAATCCGAGAAGTGATTGCCGTCCACCAGCACCTTCTGGGACTGGACGAAATTGAACCCGTCCGATCGTATCGCATGGACCTTGTTGTTCGCTACCGTGACGTTGTCGACGCCATTGAACACAGCGCCGCGGCCCAGCTGCGTGAACTCGCTGTTGACGACACGCAGATTGTTGACCCTGCCGAAATTCAGACCGGTCATGTCGTTGGATGCGTCATTATCGAGCGAACCGTGCACGAAGACGGCGTCGAGGGTAATGTTACGCCCCCCCCAGATCGTTCCGACATAGGTGCCTTCGACCTTCTCGCCGGGCCTGATCGTGCGCGCGAGCTCAAGACGGGTGAAGGTCAGGTCGGAAACGTCTTCCAGCTTGATCCAGCTAATCACCGCCGGCTTTTTCGGATCGGCCGATGTCAGCATTACCGGCTTGAAGAATACGCGGTTCTTGAGCTGAACCGAATAATTGCCCGGCGCAAGGCCAATGATCTCGCCACCCTGCGCACGGTTCAGCGCATTATCCAGCGCGGACTGACTGGCGACGCGCGACACGGGCTTCAGCGGTGGCTGGAGATAGGATGGCAGCACCCCCGAAAGCGGTTGCCAGACCTGCGCCAGCGCAATGGTCGCGGTAAGGACGGCAGCGCCGGACGCCACGATGATGGATAGTGTCCGCCTCGTCATCTTCTTCATCCCCTCCCGCGTCATGTCGATCAGGCGCGTGCGCCCTCGATCATGCCCACGCTGTTATGGCGCAAAGCTTTCAGCACGGTTTCGATGATCGCGTCGGCATCGAGATGCGCCTCGGCATATTGCGTGTCCGGCTTGTCATGATCCTGGAAGATATCGGGCAGGCGCATGGTGCGCAGTTTCAGCCCGCCGTCGATCAGCCCCTGATCCGACGCCATGGTGAGCACGTGCGCGCCGAAGCCGCCGATCGCGCCTTCCTCGATCGTCACCGCCACTTCATGCGCGGTGAGCAGGGTACGGATCAGCGCCTCGTCAAGCGGCTTGGCAAAGCGCAGATCAGCGACGGTGGTCGAAAGACCCTGTGCGTCAAGCCGGTCGGCCGCCTTGAGCGCTTCATCGAGTCGGGTGCCGAGCGAGAGGATCGCGATCTTCTTGCCCTCGCGTATGATACGGCCCTTGCCGATCTCGATACGCTCGGGAGCGGGGATCTGGATGCCGAGGCCGCTCCCGCGCGGATAGCGTACCGCGATTGGGCCATCGTCGTAAACGGCCATGGTGTGGACCATATGCGTCAGCTCAGCCTCGTCGGCCGCAGCCATCACCACGAAATTGGGGAGGGTGGCGAGATAGGCGATGTCGAACGCGCCCGCATGGGTCGCGCCGTCCGCACCCACCAGACCCGCACGATCCATCGCGAAACGCACCGGGAGGTTCTGGATCGCGACATCGTGGACGACCTGATCGTAGGCGCGCTGCAGGAAGGTCGAATAGATCGCGCAGAAGGGGCGCAGTCCCTGCGCGGCCAGGCCTGCCGCGAAGGTCACGGCGTGCTGCTCGGCAATGCCGACATCGAAGCAGCGATCGGGAAAGCGTTGCTCGAACCTGTCGAGCCCGGTGCCCGAGGGCATTGCTGCCGTGATCGCGCACACCTTCTCGTCGCGCGCGGCCTCGGCGATCAGGGCATTGGCGAACACCGCCGTATAGCTGGGCGGCCCCGGCGGCGCCTTGGATTGGACGCCGGAGATGATATCGAACTTCTGGACGCCATGATATTTGTCGTCGGCCGCTTCGGCTGGGGCATAGCCCTTGCCCTTCTGGGTCACGACATGGACGAGGATGGGCCCTTCCTCGGCATCGCGCACATTTTCGAGCACCGGCAACAGATGGTCGAGATTATGGCCATCGACAGGGCCGACATAATAGAAGCCAAGCTCCTCGAAGAGCGTGCCGCCAGTCGCCATGCCCCGCGCGAACTCGTCGGTCTTGCGCGCGGCATCATGCAGCGGGCGGGGCAGCTTGCGGGCAATTCGCTTGGCGAGATCGCGCAAGCTCAGGAACGGCCGCGACGACACGATCTGTGCAAGATAGGCCGAAAGCGCGCCCACGGGCGGTGCGATCGACATGTCGTTATCGTTGAGGATGACGATCAGGCGGTTGCCAGCCTGCTTGGCGTTGTTCATCGCCTCATAGGCCATGCCGGCGGACATGGCGCCGTCGCCGATCACCGCAATCGCCTTGCCGGGCTTGTCGCCAAGCTTGTTAGCCACCGCAAAGCCGAGCGCGGCCGAGATGGATGTCGAGCTGTGCGCCGCGCCGAACGGATCATATTCGCTCTCGGAGCGCTTGGTGAACCCCGACAGGCCGCCGCCCTGCCGGAGCGTGCGGATGCGGTCCCGCCGTCCGGTCAATATCTTGTGCGGATAGGCTTGATGGCCGACGTCCCAGATCAGGATGTCGCGCGGCGTATCGAACACATAATGAAGCGCGACCGTCAGCTCGACCACGCCGAGCCCCGCACCGAGATGCCCGCCTGTCGTCGAAACGGCCGAGATGGTTTCCTGGCGCAATTCGTCCGCAAGCTGGGTCAACTCCCCCGGCGGCAATTGGCGCAAGGCCGCAGGCGAGCCGATTTTGTCGAGCAGCGGAGTCACAGGAAGATTTGAACTAGGCACGCATGTTCCTTTTCACGCCCCATAACCGATCCCCCTTTCAAGGGAAACCCGGCTGTCATGCCCTTACGCGGCAATCCTCGCAGTACCCGCGCACCTCGATCACAGGGCGGTCGGGCGTGAATCCATGCGCTTGCGATGCACTTCGCAGGGCGTGGGTGAGCTGGTCGTCATCGATGTGCGTCGCCTTGCCGCAGCGGTCGCACACCAGGAAGATGCAATCATGCTCGCAGTCCGGATGCGCGTTGGCGAGATAGGCATTGGCGCTTTCGATGCGCCGGGCCAGATTGACCGACACGAACAGGTCGAGAATGCGATACACGCTGTTCGCCGCGACCCGGCGGCCTTCATTCTTCGAAACCGCCTCGGCGATATCATAGGCCGATGCCGGCTGTTCGAAGCCGGAAAGTGCGCCGAATACGGCTGCTCGCATCGGCGTCCACTGCTCGCCGGAGCGCTCGAGCGCATCCTGCGCGGCCTCAGCGAGCGGCGCACCTTCATACATGACATGCACATGGCTCATGACGTGAACTTAGGACGAGCGACCCACGGCCGCAAGCGGATCAGGCGCGGCTTGCCTGCGCCCGCCGGTTGAGGCTGTGGCCGATCGCCACCAGGCACACCCCGAGAATCGTGAAAACGACCTCGCCCTTGACGCCATGCTGGAGGCTGAGCGCATAGGCCATCGCGCCAAGCCCCAGCGATCCCACGAGCAGCGGCGTCTTGCGGCCGTGCGCAATGAGGCCGCTGCCGAATGCGAGAATGCCGAGCCCGATCGCGATCGCCAGCCCCAGCTCATGGATCAACGGGTTGAGGAATACGCTGGCTGCCGACGCGGCGAGCGCGAGCACCAGCGCAGTCGTGATGCAGTGGATCAGGCACAATCCCGACAGCAGGATGGCTGCGCGATCGAGCCATCTGACCCGGTTTTCCTCTCCACGTTCCAGCATGCCTCGTCTCTGCCACACAGGAGGCGAGGTTACAATATATCATTTGCTTGGATGGACCATGATTTCGCGATCCAGCCGATATGCGAGTTGCTGGTTACCGCGCGGCCATCCGTATCGAGCAGGTCGGCAGTTCCGGGCTGAGCCCGCGATCCTCGGCTATGGCGATCAGCGCCGCCGATCCACGCGCCGAGGATGCTTCGGCGGCAAGCGACGCCATATGTTCGCAATTGCCCGTGCCCGATCCGCCGGCGCCATAGGCGTTGGCCAGCGCCGTGGTGAAGCGGTCGTAATTGCGCTGACCTTCTGCCGGGCCATGCAACGTCCTGAAGTGGAGCTTCAGCCGATCATTGACCTCGACCAGTACCGCGCGGTTCGCGGTAACGAAGCGATTATAGCCCGAAAGCACGTCCACGCCGCCGCTGCGGCAGCGCAGGCCGGCGACCATCAGCATGGTCTGCAGATCGCGTACCTTGGCGGCCGAAACCTCCTGCGCCGTCCAGCATTCGTTCCGTGCCGCCTGCGCCTGCCCGCACGCAAACGCGATCATCGCCGCGACCCCGGCCGCGCGCCCGAATTTCCCTGTCATGTGATACCCCGTAGCCCCGCGACGGACTCGTCCCATCGCATCCCTGGACTATCGGAGCGTGCCTCTTCCCAGCCTATGAAGAGAGGGCGTTACCGCAAAATTGAGGGTCGTGGATTGACGCGGTGTTTACCAGATCAGGCATGTCCCGTCGTGGGGGCCAAAAGCCGTACATCGATCCCCGCATCGCCGAATCCGCGGGTCCACCGGGCATCCACTGACGTATCGAACAGCAATGCCTGGCTTCCCGGTGTCGCGAACCAGCCGTGCCGGGTCAGTTCCTCGTCAAGCTGCCCTTCGCCCCAGCCCGCATAGCCCAGCGACACGACGAAGCGCGACGGTCCACGCCCTTCGGCGATCGCGCGCAGCACGTCGAGTGTCGAGGTGAGCGTCCAGCGCTTGTCCACGAGGATGCTGTCTTCTCCGCCCCAGTCCTGACTGTGGAGGACGAAGCCGCGCTGCGGCTCGACCGGCCCGCCATAATGGACTGGCGTATCGGGCGCGACGCCGGGATCGACCTCGAGTTGGCCAAGCAGATCGTGCAGCGTGATCTCGGGCACAAGATGGCCGACGCCGATGCCCAGAGCACCGCGATCGTCGTGCGCGCACATCGCGATCACCGCTTTTGAAAAGCGCGGATCGCCGATACCCGGCATGGCGAGCAGGAATTGACCGGTGAGGAACGGTGGCGACTCCATCGCGTTTGTATAGCCGTCCGAACGGCGTCGTCCATATTTCGGGCACGACTTTCCCGCGTCTCAGCCGAATGATAAGCGCCGCGCAGCAAAACCGACTCAACGAGGAGCAACAGATGACGATCAAGGTTGGCGACAAGGTTCCGCAGACCACCTTCACCAAGATGACTGAGAACGGCCCGGAGGCAGTTGATTCGGAGGGCTATTTCAAAGGCCGCCGCGTCGCACTCTTCTCCGTGCCGGGGGCTTTCACGCCGACCTGCTCGGCCAAGCACCTGCCGGGCTTCATCGAGAAGCAGGCCGACCTCAAAGGCAAGGGCATCGACGAGATCGCCTGCACCGCCGTCAACGACGCCTTCGTGATGGGCGCCTGGGGCAAGTCCGCCTCAGCCGACGACAAGGTGACGATGCTTGCCGACGGCAACGGCGATTTCGCCAAGGCTGTGGGCCTCACCATGGACGGCAGCAAGTTCGGCCTTGGCCAGCGCGGTCAGCGTTTCTCGATGATCGTCAATGATGGCGTCATCGAGCAGCTGAACGTCGAGGCGCCCGGCGAGTTTAAGGTGAGCAGCGCCGAGCACATGCTCACCCAGGTCTGATCCTCCCAAAAAAGTGGCCGGCCCCGATGTGGGGCCGGCCCTCAGTTAAGCCCGAGATAATGGGCCTGGGCTGCATCGGTGGCGTTCACCGCAAGAATCGAGCGCGCGTCAGACATCGGCTGGAGGTTCTGGTTCGTACCCGCGGCGCGGATCACCCGGTCGAGAAGGGCCTGACCCTCATCCCACCAGCCGATGCCGCTCGCCGCATTGATGTGGCCGATGGGGCCGGCATCGACGAAATGGCTGCCCCAATAGGATGCCAGATCATGGGCGTGCTGAGGCGACACCCAGGCATCATCACTGCTGGCGACGACTATCGACGGGAAGGGCAGCATGCCGCGCGGCAAGGGCGCGAAATCCTTCAGTTCGGGCCGTACGTCGGGCCGGTCGACATCGGCCGGAGCAACGAGCAACGCGCCAGCCACCGGCCAGCCATAGGGTTGACCCGAAAGCTGCGCCCACCATGCCACCGCAAGACAGCCAAGGCTGTGGGCCACGAGGATTACCGGCGCCTGTGCATTGCGGATCGCCTGATCGAGCTTGGTCACCCAGGCGTTGCGGCGTGGGCTGCTCCACATTCCCAGCTCGACTCGTTCGGTATCGGGTCGGGACGTCTCCCACAACGTCTGCCAATGGGCGGGACCCGAGCCATTCAGGCCAGGTACGGTCAGGATCAGGGGATCGATATCGTCGGGATGTGTTGGTCGGGCCATGGCACTTCCTCCTGACGCTGATATTATGTCAACCAATTGAGTTGACAATGACATGGCGCCGATCCGAGCAAGGGACGAGCCGGACTGATTATTCCGCAGCAGGCGCCTGGAGCAGTGTGTCAACGGCGACATCGCGTGCGTGGGTGTCAACCGTTTCCACCACCTCGATTTCCTTGGATCCGGTATCAACATTCAGTTCGCGGAAGCGCCTTGCCGATACCAGTACGCGACCTTCGAAGCTCGCCGCGAACTTGTTATAGTTATCGACTGCGCTGTTGAGCCCGCTACCTACTTTCCGCAGATGGCCGGCCGCTACTGCCAGTCGTTCAAACATTTCGCGTCCCAGCTGTCCGATCGCCTTGGCTTCCTCGGCCAGTTTCTCCTGCCGCCAGACGCTGGCGACGGTGCGCGCGATGGCGACGAGGTTGGTGGGCGTGGCGAGCAGCACCTTGCGGTCGAATGCCCATTGCCAGAGCGCGTCGTCCTGCTCGAGCGCGGCGGTCAGGAAATGCTCGCCAGGGATGAACATCACGACATAGTCGGCGGCATCGCCGAACTGATCCCAATAGCTTTTGCGGCCGAGCTGATCGGCATGGGTGCGGATCGCGGAGGCATGGGCCTTCAGATGTGCTGACCGGAGCGCGTCGTCGACCTCGTCGCAGGCGTCGAGATAGCC
>Ga0207674_10007136_pt1 | contig 13050 bp, 10 predicted proteins | sample KBSCornC72_FD_184303 | JGI IMG/M metagenome (GOLD analysis project Ga0207674, IMG submission 184303) | Corn rhizosphere microbial communities from Kellogg Biological Station, Michigan, USA - KBS Corn C7-2 (SPAdes) (version 2) | ecosystem: Host-associated > Plants > Roots > Rhizosphere > Soil ... | reverse complement strand
ATTTTCTACGGATTACTCTACCGAGAGAATCTGCTCCGGGCAGATCGCAGACGCAGTAAACGGCCAATCGTTCCGAAGGAGATTCTGGAGGAACTGCGGCTTCACCATGACTTCATGCAGGGTATACGACGATCACTCGAATTCCCTTTCGGCATACCCGGATCGATCTTCGTCTTCGGAACCAGCGTGCCAAGCCGAGTCGAGGCGCAATTCGACTTCTTGGACAATCATGGAAATCGCCCAATCGCTCTTCGCATGGGCTCCGTGGGCATCGTTTGCATCCTGCAGGACGGTGGAATGACGAAAGCCTTCCATGATGATCTGCCCTGCCAGAGTCCCCGTTAACGTCGAATTCTGCCCCGACGCCAGCAGTGCCAACGCGAAAATCGTACTTGCCCCTGTCACCCCGAGCAGCGGCGACAGCAGTTTGTATGCATCCCCAATCTCGGCCACCTGGTGATTGCCGCTCCGGTAGAACGTTGCCGCCGACACGATGAGAATGGCCGCATTCACCAGCAGCGCGAACGTCAGCGCCACTGCCGAATCAATGTTGCAATACTTGATTGCCTCGCGCTTACCCTCGGGAGTCCGGTCGAAGTCTCTCGTCTGCACCACCGCCGAGTGCAAGTAAAGGTTGTGCGGCATTACCGTCGCCCCCAGGATGCCGATCGCGATGTACAGCATCTCGCGATCGTGGAGGATCTCCCTCGATGGAATGAACAGGCTGCTGAAAATCCCAGCCAGTTCCGGCCGGGAGAAAAATATCTCCAGGCTGAAGCAGAGGCCGATCGTCGCAACCAGGGTCACCACGATTGCCTCGATGTAGCGGAAACCCTTGTTCTCCAGGAAAAGGATCAGCAGAACGTCGAGAGCGGTAATGCATACGCCCCAGATCAGTGGGATATGGAACAGAAGCTGCAGCGCAATCGCCGATCCAATAACTTCAGCGAGATCGCACGCCGCGATCCCAATCTCTGCCAGGATCCAGAGCCCGATCGAGACCGGCTTGCTGAAATGGTCGCGACACGCCTGCGCTAGGTCGCGCCCCGTAACCACCCCCAACTTGATGCAGAGACTCTGCAACAGGATCGCGAGCAGGTTCGACAGCATAATCACGAACAGCAGGCGGTAGTTATAGCGCGACCCTGCCGCCAGATCCGTCGCCCAGTTGCCCGGATCCATATAGCCGACAGCAACCAGGAACCCTGGCCCGGCGAACGCTATTAATTTTCGAAAGAAACTTGGGGAGCGTGGAATCGGAAGACTGGAATGTATCTCAGGCAGCGACGGCGTGTGCGCCTCAAACCGCCATGCGCGCTCCTTGGTATTCATTCGTGTCTCCGGGTGCAAACAGGAAGTTTAACCTAACGTCGACCCTATAGACGTTAGACTCTTGGCGCTCGACCCTCATAGATCGCAGCGTCTAGCATCCAATGTCCGGCTTCCGCGTTTGACACTTCCCTTTTGAATCCATACGCTTTCACGTGAAGGCCTTCTCGGCCAACACTTATGAAAGTCCTTGTCCTCGGCAGTGGCGGTCGCGAACACGCGTTGGTTTGGAAGCTTCGACAATCGCCACGGGTTACCGAGCTCTATTGCGCTCCGGGCAACGGCGGCATCTGTGATGAAGCCGAGTGCGTTCCCGTGGATGGCAAGAGCGTCGACGGCTACATTGAACTGGCCAATCGCCTGCAACCCGACCTGACCGTCGTCGGTCCCGAGATGCCGCTGACCTGGGGTGTGGTCGACGAGTTCAACAAGCGGGGATGGCCCATCTTTGGACCGACCGCCAAAGCCGCCCGACTCGAGTCCAGTAAAACTTTCGCCAAAGAGTTCATGCAGCGGTATCGCATTCCCACTGCGCACTACACCGTCTGCACCAGTTCCTCCGAAATCAAGGACGCCCTGAATCTGTTTAGCGCGCCCGTTGTCGTCAAAGCCGACGGTCTCGCCGCAGGCAAAGGCGTAGTCATCGCCAAGTCGAAGGAAGAAGCCGCCCAGGTCGCCAACGAAATGCTGACTGGCGCCATGTTGGGCGATGCCGGCCGTCGAGTGGTCTTCGAGGAGTGCCTCGATGGCGAAGAGTTGTCTTTCCTTGTAATGAGCGACGGCGCTCGCGTGGTTCCGCTCGTCGCAGCGCAGGACCATAAGCGTGTTGGAGACGGCGACACCGGTCCGAATACCGGTGGAATGGGTGCCTATTCCACACCGTCGATCGTGGATGCACAGATGAGCGAGTGGATTCTCACTCACATCGCCAAGCCGGTTGTCGACGGAATGGCCGCCGAGGGCACGCCTTACAAAGGCATCCTTTACTGCGGGCTGATGATGACTCCCCGCGGACCTCAAGTGCTCGAATTCAATTGCCGCTTCGGTGATCCCGAGACACAGCCAATCCTGATGCGCCTTGAAAGCGATCTCATTGATGCCATGGAAGCCAGCATCCAGGAACGCGCAAGTGAGGGCGATTTCCGCTGGAGTAACGACTCCACGGTTTGCGTAGTGATGGCCTCCGAAGGTTACCCGGGAGCATACGAAGCCGGCAAAAAGATCGAGGGCATTCGTGCAGCCGACGAACTACCCGGGGTGAAGGTTTTCCATGCCGGCACGCACAAACGCGATGGCGGCTATTACACCAGTGGCGGCCGAGTGCTCGGCGTGACCGCACGCGGAACCAACTTGCGCTCCGCCGTCGACCTCGCATACCAGGCCGTGGGACAAATCCGGTTCGAGGGAATGCAGTACCGCCAAGACATCGCAGCAAGAGGACTAAAGAAATAACAGGAGTTCGGCAGTTAGGTGGGGTATCTAACTTTTTGGGTAGTTAGGTGTGGGGTAGTCAGGTTCTGGTGCCCCATCCTAGGTGTGGGTAGTCAGGTTTTGTGCCCATCCTAGCCTCCGTTGCTAGGGTGGGGTAGTTTCTCGCCAATTTACTTATTTCGTGGGGAAAGCAAAATGAGCGCATCACAAGTTGCCATCATCATGGGAAGCGACAGCGACCTGGAGATCATGAACGAAGCCGCCAAGGCTCTCGAAGAATTCGGCATTCCATATGACATCGATGTCAGTTCCGCGCACCGCTCGCCTGCCAAGACCAGCGAGTTCTCGCGTACGGCTCAACAGCGCGGCTTGAAAGTCATCATCGCCGGTGCCGGAGGCGCCGCTCACCTCGCGGGTGTCGTTGCAGCTGAAACCACCCTTCCCGTCATCGCCGTCCCCATCGCCTCCACCCCGCTGAACGGTCTCGACTCCCTTCTCGCCATGGTGCAGATGCCCGCCGGTATTCCCGTAGCCACGGTCGCCATTGGCAAAGCCGGCGCGACCAACGCAGGCATCCTCGCCGCCCAAATCGTCGGACTCAGCGATCCAGAGGTCGCGAAGAAGCTACACGCCTACAAAGACAAACTGGCCAAAGGCGTCGAAGCCAAATCGAAGAAATTGCAGGAGTCGAGAAAGAAATGAGCGCCGCGAGTATTGAATTCCGCGCACTGCTCGCTTACAACCACAGCGAAACCGAGCGCTGGCATGCCTTCTTCATTCAGCATCCCGAGGCCCTCGACATCGAGGTTGGCGGCAAGATGGAGAAGGTGCGGAATCTGGTGGCCCACATCTTCGAGGTCGAGAGTTTCTTCTCGAATGCCCTATCGAGCGACTCACCTGACTACGTCAAGCTGAATGCTGACTCGGTGGACGAACTCTTCGCGGCCCACGAGAGTGCCCACGCGACGATTGCGCAATTCCTGGAGACCGCAACTGAAGAGAGCCTGCAAAAGATGCACGCCTTTCCCCGCCGCCCGGAGTACAAATTCTCCGGGCGCAAGTTGCTCATCCAGATCATGTACCACGGAGTGAACCACTGGGGACAAGTTGCGCTCCTTGTTCGGCGGGCTGGTATCGACGCCGGCAAACCCCGCGACATCATCGGCACCAACGCACTGCCGTAGCACTCACCACCGATGCACAGAGACGCAAAGGAATAAGCAAAGCCCCTCAGCTTCAGGGGCTCGCTTTTGCTGTTCTGTTTTTGATCCTGCGGTTTCTACTTTTGACCTTGCTGTTCTGCTTCTGTCTTGCTCTTTGTCTTTTAATTTCGCTGTTCTGCTTCTGCCTTTGCCTTTAGACGAATCATCCTCCGTGCCTCTGTGTCTCCGTGGTGAGTCAAAGCTTCAACCCCTTCAAATACTCCCTCATCGGCCCGCCCAAGTCCGGCCGCTTCAGCGCGAACTCCACCGTCGCCTTCAGGAAGCCCAGCTTGTCGCCTGTATCGTGACGCTTGCCTTCGAATGTGAAGCCGTAAATCTTTTCCGTCTTCAGCAGTTCGCGCATTCCGTCGGTGAGTTGCAGTTCACCGCCCTTACCCAGCGGAGTCCTCTCCAGGCACTCGAAGATCGCAGGCGTAAGTATGTAGCGCCCAATAATCGCCAGGTTCGACGGAGCCTCTTCCTCTTTCGGCTTCTCCACCATTCCGTTGATCTCGAAAAGTTTTCCCTTCCACTTGCCCTCAACCGGCTTAGCGTCGATGACACCGTAAGAAGAGATGTTCGGACCTTCCACCACCTGCGTTGCGATTACCGAGGCGCCTGTCTCCTCATGCACGCGCCGCATCTGTTCCAGGCACGGAATCTCGGCATCGATCACGTCATCCGCCAGCAATACGCCGAACGGCTCGTTGCCGACCAGTTCCTTTGCCATCAGCACTGCGTGTCCCAGGCCCAATGCTTCTTTCTGTCTCACGTAGCTGACTCGAACCATATCGCTGATCTGTCGGACGATCGTGAGCAGGTCGGTTTTGCCGCGCTCCTCGAGCATCTTTTCCAGCTCGTAGCTGACGTCGAAGTGGTCCTCGATCGCATTCTTGCCGCGGCCGGTGACGATGATGATCTGGTCGCAACCGGAGGCCATCGCCTCTTCTACGCCGTATTGAATGATCGGCTTATCTACGAGCGGCAGCATTTCTTTCGGTTGAGCTTTGGTTGCGGGAAGAAAACGAGTACCCAGTCCTGCGGCAGGAAAAACTGTCTTGCGGAGTTTATTCATGAGCTCTCTATTAAGTCCCTACATCACTGTCATGACGAGGAGGGCATCAGCCCGGCGAGGCATCTGCTTTCTCTCGTCAATCTGTCCACAGCACTTCACCTGAGATGCCGAATTGTATTCTCCGGACCGGCTACTTGCGAAGTCCGTTACTGGACCGTCACTCCGGCCTGCGCCAATTGCATCAGCAGGTCGCGCAGCTCGTTCAGAACCGCGCTGGGTGATGAAACCTTCAGCGTGAACTTCAATATGCCCGCCGGGGTGAACTGCGCACCCTTATTCTTGCCAACAAAGGTAGCCAGCTTCGAGAGATCGATCTCCGCCTTTTCGGTAAAACGAATGTTTACCAGGTCGCGTTTGCGCTCGATCCCCGCAACACCGATCCGCTGGCACACGAGCTTCAACGCCGCGTAGTCGAGCAAGGTCTTCACCGGAGCCGGAGCCTCACCATAACGATCGTTCAGCTCTCCACTCACGTCCGCAAGCTGGGCTTCGTTTTCCACACCTGCAACTCTCTTGTACATGCGCAGCCGCTGATTCTCTTCCTTGATGTAGTCAGCCGGTATTCGAATGTTGAGACCGAGGTTGAGTTGCGTCTCCGCTTCCTCCGGTGCCGCCTCGCCCTTGATCTCGCGCACTGTCCGCTCGAGCATCTGGGTGTAGAGCTCGAATCCGATGGCTTCGATATGTCCGCTCTGCTCGCCACCCAATAGGTTGCCCGCGCCGCGCAATTCCAAATCCAGAGCTGCGATCTTGAAGCCCGCGCCGAGGTCGCTGAATTCTTTCAGCGCCGCCAGCCTGCGCCGCGCAAGGTCCGTCAGTTCGCGATCGTGCGGAATCAGCAGATACGAATACGCCCGTCGATTCGAGCGCCCCACGCGTCCACGCAACTGGTAAAGCTCGCTGAGTCCATGGCGATCCGCCCGATTGATGATGATCGTATTACAGAGCGGGATATCAAGGCCGTTCTCGATGATCGTAGTTGCCACCAGGATATCGGCCTCATGCCGCATGAACGCCAGCATGATCTTCTCGAGGTCTCCCTCGCTCATCTGACCATGACCAACCAGGATGCGTGCGCTCGGCACCAGTTCGCGCAGCTTCGCCGAGATGTCATAGATCGATTCCACCCGATTGTGTACGAAGTAAATTTGCCCGCCGCGCTCCAGCTCGTGCTCGATAGCCGACCTGATCAGCTTCTCGTCCCAGGCGGCCACCACGGTCTGAATCGCCATGCGGTCTTTCGGCGGCGTCTCGATCACGCTCATATCGCGCAGGCCAACTAGCGACATGTGCAGCGTGCGCGGAATCGGTGTCGCTGACATCGTCAGTACATCCACCTCGCGCTTCAATTGCTTCAGCCGTTCCTTATGGCGCACTCCAAAGCGCTGTTCTTCGTCGACGACGACCAGCCCGAGATCCGGGAACTTTAGGTCTTTCGACAGCACACGATGGGTGCCGATCAGGATGTCGACCTTACCGGCTTCCACTCGCTCGACGATATCCTTCTGCTGCTTCGCGGTTCGAAAACGGCTGATCATCTCGATCTTCACCGGGAACGCCGCAAACCGCCGCTTGAATGTCTCGAAATGCTGGAACGCCAGCACCGTCGTCGGGGCCAGCACTGCAACCTGTTTGTTGTCATTTACGGCTTTGAATGCAGCGCGCATCGCAACTTCCGTCTTGCCGTATCCGACGTCGCCGCAGAGCAGTCGGTCCATCGGTTGCGTCGACTCCATGTCGCGCTTCACATCGTTGATCGCGTACATCTGGTCATCGGTTTCGTTGAACTCGAACGAGTCCTCGAACTCACGTTGCCATTGCGTGTCCGGCGCATATGCGTAACCTTGTGCTGTTTTTCGCTGCGCATACAACTTCAGCAACTCGTCGGCCATATCCTGCATGGCCTTCTTGACGCGAGCCTTCGTCTTGGCCCACTGCTGCGTTCCCAGCCGCGACAGAACCGGCCTTATGCCTTCCTGCGAGCGATACTTCTGAACCAGGTCCAGTCGGGTGAGTGGAACGTAGAGTCTCGCACCCTCCGCATACTCCAGTTGCATCAGTTCAGCCGTCGAGCCATCCGGCTGCGCGATCTCCCGCAGCCCCCGATACTGACCGATGCCGTGCTCCACGTGCACCACGTAATCGCCGACCGCCAGATCGCGAAAGTCCGAAAGAAACGCCGCCGTCTTCGATTTCTGTTTCGAAGGACGACTGACTATTGAATCCGATTCATCAAAGAGATCGCCAGAACCGAACAGCACGAAGCTGCTCGCCGGCAGCACGACTCCTTGCGGGACATACGCTCGCACCAGCGTCGTCGCAGTCAGGTCTTCCGCAAAGTAACCGGCCTCGTCGGCATAGGTTCCCGCAGCGCCTCGCGACGTCCGACTCCCCAGCCGGAATGGCACGTTGTACTCGTTAAAGATCTCCGACATCCGTTCCAGCTCGCCGAGACTTCCAGCCGCAACCAGCACGCGCCGATGCTCCGCGTTCAGCTTCTGAATCTCTTCCAGCAGCGCCGGCACGGATCCATGGAATCGCGTCGTAGGTTGCGATACAAACGAGAGTTCTTCCACCCCTTCGCTCGTCGTTATGCCGAGCTGTTCGATGTCCGCTCCCGCCGACGTCGCTACCCTCTGCTTCCAATCTTCCGGCGGAAGATACAGCTCCTCGGGCCGCACCAGGTTCCCGACACCGCTCCGCTCATGGGCATCGACAATCCGCTCCCACCACGCAGTCAGGTCTCGTTGAATCAGCTCAGGCTCATCCACCAGCACGCGAGCATTCGGCATCAGGTCAAAGATGGTCTGATCCGCGCCGGCCACCGGGGCATAAAACTCCCAGCCCGGAAACACCGTCGCCCCTCCGCTCTTCACGGCCTGCTCGATGACCTCTTCCGATCCCTCCAGCCGCCGCCCGGAAAGTCGCGCATGGATCGCGCCCAGAATCTCCTCGCTCACAGGCGTCTCCGTCAGCGGTAGCAGAACGATCTCGTCGCTATCGCTGGCCGGAAGCGAACGCTGGGTCTCTGGATCGAACTTGCGGATCGATTCGACTTCATCGCCAAAGAACTCCACGCGCAACGGCCGATCGAACTCCGACGGGTACACGTCGAATATCCCGCCTCGTAACGCATAGTCACCCGGCATCTCGACGACGTCTGCCGCGTTGTAGCCGACTACGTTAAGGTGCTGCACCAGCGCGTCGAGGTCGACCGCTTCGTTCCGCCGTAGCGTTCGTGCCAATCCCGCGTAGAAGCTCGCATCGCGGAGCCGAGTACTGCTCGACGCAAATGGCACGATCACGATCGAAACAGCGCCCGTCGCTATCCGCCAAAGCGTTCGCGCCCTGGCTTCCTGTATCTCCGGGTGCGGCGACAGGTTTTCGAAGGGAAGCACATCTCGCGCCGGAAGGTAGGTGACGGAATCTTCGGCGCAGGCTCCGCTGAGCTCGCAGAAGCTCTGCACGATCGGCAGCATCTCTTCCGCCGCCCGATTGTCAGCCACGACAAGGATGAGTGGGTGCCCCGAAGCATGTGCCAGCAGCGGATACAACATTGCCTTGGCAGTTGGGGTGAGTCCAGACAGACGTATCCGCCCCGCGCCGGTTTTCAGTAGGGAGGCCGCACGCGCAAAACTGGCTGACTTTTCCACTTCCGCGAACAGATCGCGGACAAAGGGCAATACCATCTATCCGATTTTAGCAACTAATGAAGGCGACTTGAGGTGAGATGGTCCGGGACTTTCAGTTCCCAGCCATTTGATCGCCGCTCGATACAGGAAGAACAGTCCAACTGCCTGGCAAAGGTGATAGAGGGCGTTGTGGTTGAAATACACCGGGTGCAGGCCCACTCGCAGATACTGGAGCACCCCCGCCACCAGCGTAATCCCCATTGCGATCAGGCCATCGATCGCAAAGGTATCCGAGCTATGCTTCAAATGGACGGCAAAAGCCACCAGCAGCAGCACCGCGGCCGGCACGTAAAGTAAAAGCGCGATCAGGAAGTTCTGGTACTCGAACAAAACCACACCGACGTAGACCGCCAGCACGATCAGGGCGAGAGTTCGCGATCGTTCCACCGAAGACGGGCGAAACAACAAAATCGACGCCAGCATCCAGAGCCCGACCGCGGCCGGTCCGATTGCCATTAGGGTGGCTCGCCAGATCAGGCCGCCAGCGCGGCCGCTCTCTTCGGGAAGCAGTCCATGAGAAATGCCGCCCAGCAGGCTGCCGAACGCGATCGCTCCCAGCACAAGTGCGAACCAGCGACGTGTTCTCGGTTTCGCCGTTGGACGCGACAGCAGTTTCGCCGTCAGCACGCCGGAAAAGACGGCCAAAGCGAAATCCGTAATCGAAACCATGATTTCCGGCGACATTTGAGGAATCTTTTCACTATGCCGGGATGCGAACAATGGCAATAACGTGTCATTACCAATGTCACGGAAGCCGCTGTGTGTAATGCCGCCGCAACCAGCGGCTTAGCCCGTCCAAGCCCGGAAACAGCACCCGTTCCGTGATATTGGCCTGATCGAGTTTGTCCCTGATTTCCCATTTCATAACCGCTGGGACGACGATTCGCCGCGCGACCCCGGGCGGTAATCGACTCGCGATCCAGTCGTCGAATTGAGTGTCCGGATTGGACATCATGGAGAACAGCGCAAACTGGTTCACGATCCGGTCATCCAGCGATGGCGGCTCCAGATACAAAGCAAAGTCTCTGCTTGAGAGTCTCTCCAGCCCAGCCAGGCTTTTTGTGACCCGGTCCAGCATTTCCGCTGTGAAAGCATTCGAACGCTCGCGGGTTAATACCTGCTTCAGCCGAACTGGCAGTATCCGATGCACTTGCACGTAGTTCACGAGGATGATGACGCCATCGCGTTCGTAGTCCTCCAGGCGAGAGGTTGCGAAGTGCAGCGCCACGTAGGGTGAGTAGGTCCAGTCCAGCATGCGCGTCGGCAGACCGTGATGCTGCGCCAGAGCCAGCCAGGTCCACTCCGAGTATTCGGAATTCCGCGGCGTTTGCAGTGCATACTTCTTGAAATTGCGCAGGAGGTGCGCTTCCAGCTCGCGGTAGTTCCCGCCCAACCGAGAAAGGGACGTCTTTAGCGCCCAGTCTGCATTTCCTAATCCCCTGTACGCAAAGTCAGACCGAAAGCGCTGCAGGCTCCGGTTCCAGGTATTTGCGAACAAGAGCTCCTGGAGATGGATCCAGGACTTGGGTCGAATCGAACGCACTCCGCTTTGGATGCACTCACTCGTGAGTCGGTGACCCCCTGTGATTCGGCTCACAGGTACTGGTTCAACCCGCTGTTACACTGGTTTTTCGCATAATAACTGCGTCAGACCATCCTGGCGCGTCGTAAGGATTTCTCCATGTCCCGTAAACTTGACCGCTCCCGCGAACTCCAGAAGAGAGCCGAAGCTCTCATCCCCGGTGGTGTCAATTCGCCCGTCCGTGCATTCCGATCCGTTGGCGGAGAGCCTCCATTCCTCGTCCGCGGCGAGGGCTCGCACGTCTACGACGCCGATGGCAATAGCTACATCGACTACGTCGGGTCATGGGGACCGATGATCCTCGGCCACGCCGCGCCCCAGGTCACCGAAGCCCTGATGGGTGTCGTCCGCAACAGCACTAGCTTCGGAGCCTCTACGCCCTCCGAGGCCGACCTCGCCGAGGCCGTCATCGGTGCGTTTCCTTCCATGGAGAAGGTTCGCTTCGTCAGCTCCGGAACCGAAGCCACCATGTCGGCGATCCGGCTAGCTCGAGCCTTTACCGGACGCAAGTTCATCCTCAAGTTCGAAGGCTGCTATCACGGACACAGCGACGCCCTATTAGTAAAGGCCGGCTCCGGAGTTGCCACGCTCGGCATTCCCGGCTCGGCCGGAGTACCCGAAGATTTCGTTCGCTACACCCTCGCGCTCCCCTACAACGATCCCGAAGCACTCGAAGAAGCCTTCACCCGTTACACCGGCAAGATCGCGTGCGTCATCGTCGAACCAGTCGTCGGGAACATGGGCTGCGTCCCGCCGAATCCCGGCTACCTCCAGTTCCTCCGCGAGATCACCGAGCGCGAAGGTTCATTGCTGATCGCCGACGAAGTCATGACCGGCTTCCGTGTGAGCTACGGCGGAGCGCAGGAACTCTACAAGTTCAAGCCTGACATCACGACGCTTGGCAAGATAATCGGTGGAGGATTGCCCGTCGGGGCCTATGGCGGGCCCAACGAGATCATGAGTCTGGTCGCGCCCGTCGGCCCGATGTACCAGGCCGGAACGCTCAGTGGTAACCCGCTCGCCATGGCCGCCGGACTCGCCATGCTCTGCACCCTTCGCGAAAACCGCAGTGAAATCTATGCCCGGCTGGACACGCTCAGTGGCCAACTCTGCGACGCCATCCTCGCCGCCGCAAAAGAAGCTGGAGTGCCGATGACCATCAACCGCGTCGGCTCGATGTTCACTTTCTTCTTCACCGACAAAAATGTCACCGACTGGGATTCTGCTGCGACCAGCGACACCACGGAATTCGGCAACTTCTTCCGCGCCATGCTCGACGCCGGAGTCTGGATTCCACCCTCGCAATTCGAAGCCGCTTTCCTCGGCGCCACCCACACCGAGCAGGACATCGAAGAAACCGTCGCCGCCGCCAGAGAAGCCCTGCGCCAGGTCTAGCCAATACGGAGCGCCGGCGCCCTCGCCGGCTTTGGTTCCCCCATCCTAGCTTCTGTTCGGAGCGCCAGCGCCCTCGCCGGCTTTTGGTGCCCCATCCTAGCTCCTGTTGCTAGGGTGGGGTAGTCGCCTTTGACTTCTCAGAACTCACGCTCGATCGTGTCATTCGACCGGAGTATTGGCGTCTCGCTGGTGATTCAGCCCCTCGCCCTCCCCTCCAGCTCAAACGAACCTTCACCCTGCTCGTCTAATCTCTCGGGGAAACAGCTTTGGGCGATACACCGGCATTCCTTCTTCTCACGCTGCTAGCCACCAGCCTCGTGTCCTCACTCCTACTCTGGAACCAGTCGGTCAGGACTTCCCAGTCCCTCGCGCGGGCTTTCTATCTCTTCTGCCTGGTTTCCAGTTGCACTGCCTTGTTCCTCATTTCAATCCGTGCTCTCGGCATGCTCAGCGGGGTTAGTTGGTACGCTCCTGTGCTTCGAATATTCATCTACCGCGGGTGGATTGTCGTTGGAACCGCGATCAGCGCGGCGATCTTCTTGGCGTTGAATGCAAGCACCAGCCGGAACTCACGCGCCCGGAGCACAGCCATTCGAGCGTTCCTCTCTTCGCCGCACTTGCTGAAGGGGCTTTGCCTCTCGGTTGCCGTTTCCTTTATCTGCACCGAAATCGGCAAGCTCACGCACGATGCGGACATGCGTCAGTTCTTCCTGCAGTCCGGCTACCCTGTCTGGTTCTTATATTTCGTGATTGTCTGCGAAACTCTCGGCTCGATCGCGTTGCTGATTCCGCGAACCCTGCTACCTGCAGCCTCGGGCCTCATCATCCTGATGATCGGCGCCATTCGCACTCATGCGCACAACGGCGATCCCTTTTCTGATTCTCTGGAAGCCCTGCATCTTCTGATCCTGCTCGCGTGCATCATCGCAATCCGCATGTCGAGTGTTCGGAGCGCCGGCGCCCCCGCCGGCCTTGGTGCCCCATCCTAGCTTCAGTTGCTAGGGTGGGGTAGTTAGTCTTTTGGTGGTGGCGTACCGGCTTTTAACTTCTCAGAACTCACTCTCAACCGTTATCGACTTCGATCGTTCGCTCATCGGAAACATGCTCTCGATAAATTCATCGCTCCAGTATCCGCCTTGTCCGCCCATGCCCACGTCGAGAACGACGGTCGCGCGAACCTGGTATCTGCTATTCAACTCAAATTCCGGAAAGCGTTGGCGGATCTCCGTCTGTCGCACGTAGATACTCAGGTTCGAATTCGCATCGAGATAGTACCCGTCGGAATGCAGCACAATGGGCCTCCTTCCGTTTGGAACGATCTCGAACGTCAGTCGATACCCGTGC
>Ga0207674_10007132_pt1 | contig 13058 bp, 12 predicted proteins | sample KBSCornC72_FD_184303 | JGI IMG/M metagenome (GOLD analysis project Ga0207674, IMG submission 184303) | Corn rhizosphere microbial communities from Kellogg Biological Station, Michigan, USA - KBS Corn C7-2 (SPAdes) (version 2) | ecosystem: Host-associated > Plants > Roots > Rhizosphere > Soil ... | reverse complement strand
CCTCGACGGATTGCGGCTTCGGCACCTTTGCCGGGCGCGAATGGGTCGCGGCCTCGATCGTGTGGCCCAAGCTGAAAACCATGCGCGCCGGCGCCGACCTTGCGTCGCAGCGCCTTTGGGGGAAAAAGGTCGCCTGACCTGCTAACATGCGCTAAAGCGCGCTGCGCCCGATCAAGCGAGGAGACACCCCCATGGACGAGACCGTCCGCAAGATTTCCGCCGACGACATCAACCCGCGCTACAACTGGGGCCGCGCGCTGCCGGCGTTCGGCGCGATGGGTGTCGACTTCGAGGAACGCGTCGACTACCGCCGCCTGCACAATTATCGCCTTTCGCGCGCGCGACAGGCGCTCGACAAGTCCGATCTCGGCGCGCTGCTGGTGATGGACGTCAACAACATCCGCTACCTCACCTCGACCAAGATCGGCGAATGGGAGCGCGACAAGATCTGCCGCTGGGCGCTGCTCACGCGCAGCTCGCCCGATCCGATCCTGTGGGACTTCGGCTCCGCGGCGGTGCACCACAGGCTTTATGCGCCGTGGCTCAAGCCGGAAAACTGCAAGGCCGGTCTGCTCGGCCTGCGCGGCACTGTCTCGCCGTCATTCGGCCTGATGGCCAAGCACGCGGGTGAAATCGCGTCGATCATCCGCGAGGCCGGCGTCATCGACATGGCGGTCGGCATCGACATCATCGAGCCGCCGATGCTGTTCGAATTGCAGAAGGCGGGGCTGAAGGTCGCGGACGGCCAGCAGGTGATGCTGGAAGCGCGCGAGATCAAGTCGGCCGACGAGATCGCGCTCCTCAACCGCGCCGCCGCGATGGTCGACGGCGCCTATCATCTGGTCTACGAGCAGCTCAAGCCCGGTGTGCGCGAGAACGACATCGTCGCCAACGTGAATCAGTTTCTCTATCAGCACGGCTCCGACGACGTCGAGGCGATCAACGCCATCTCGGGCGAGCGCTGCAATCCGCACCCGCACAACTTCACCGACCGCATGCTGCGCCCCGGCGACCAGGCCTTCTTCGACATCCTGCAGTCGTTCATGGGCTATCGCACCTGCTACTACCGCACCTTCAACGTCGGGCGCGCCACGCCGGCGCAACACGACTCCTACAAGTGGGCGCGCGAGTGGCTCGACAACGCGATCGCGCTGATCAAGCCGGGCGTGAGCACCGATAAAGTCGCGAGCGTGTGGCCGAAGGCGCATGAGTTCGGCTTCCCCGACGAGACGAGCGCGTTCGGCCTGCAGTTCGGCCACGGCATCGGCTGCGCGATCCACGAGCGGCCGATCATCTCGCGCGTGGTCTCGATGGATCACCCGACCGAGATCAAGGAGGGCATGGTGTTCGCGCTGGAAACCTATTGCCCGGCCAAGGACGGCTATTCGGCCGCGCGCATCGAGGAAGAGGTGGTTGTGACCGACAAGGGCTGCCGCGTGATCACGCTCTTCCCGGCGGAGGAACTGCCGATCGCGAACCGGTATTGACGGGCAGGCGGGTCGGGGACGCTCGCCGCCGGAGACACGTCATGATCCGCAAGCTCAAGTCGGGCGAATATCGCCTCTATTCGCGCAGGAAGAATCCGAAGACCGGACGCCGCCGCAATCTCGGGACGTTTTCCTCCCGTGCGGCGGCCGAAAAGCATGAGCGTGCAGTGCAATATTTCAAGCGCCACTAGGGCTTTCCCCTGCGGCGAATGGTGGCTAGAACCACGCCGGGCCGGCTTCGGCCGGATAAAGGGACGAGACCCAAGGAGACCTTTTTGCGATGAAGACCGGATCAGTGAAGACCATGCTGGCCGCCGGCCTGGTGCTGGCGTTCGGCGCTCTTGCGACGCCCGCGGGTGCGCAGCGCGCCGACGACATGCGGGCCGGGCAGGGCGGCGGGCAGAACCCGTGCGTCGGCGACGCGCAGAAGCTGTGCAACGAGTTCATCCCCGACCGCGGCAAGGTCGCCTCGTGCCTGTTCAGGAACAAGCCCAAGCTGACGCCGGCATGCCGCGCCGAGCTCGGCGGCGGCGGACAGAAGGCCACCAAGTCGCGCAAGGGCAAGCGTCACGGCAAGCGCCATCGCCGCCGCTGACAGCTGCAACAATACTGAAGGCCGGTCGCGATCGCGGCCGGCTTTCGCTTTTGAGAATACGTCCAATCAGGCCGCGCCCGGGCTGAACGAGCGTGCCGACGCAACCTATATGCGGCGTGACATCAATCGAGGGCTTTTCATGCCGGCGTCCCAAACCACTGTCCCGACCGCATCCGCCAGCCGCTACCTGCAGCAGCTGTGCAAGCACTGGAGCCACAAGTTCGCGGTCGAGTTCACGCCCGAGCGCGGCACCATTCCGTTCGACGAGACGCGCCGCTGCCTGCTCGATGCATCGGCGGACGGGCTGGCGCTGCGCATCGAGGCAGCCGACGACGCCATGCTCGAGCGCACGCAGGGCGTGGTGATCGACCACCTGAAGCGCTTCGCGTTCCGCGAAGACCTCGGCAACGTGCAGTGGACGCGGGCGGGATGACCTCTCCTTGCTTTCCCTCGCCCCGCGAAGCGGGGAGAGGGTGCCGAGCGTAGCGAGGCGGGTGAGGGGCTTTCGGGATATTCGTAGATGCCCCTCACCCGGCTCGCAGCTTCGCTGCTCGCCACCCTCTCCCCGCAAGAGCGGGGAGAGGGAAGAAGGAGAGCGTTTGTATGAATTCGCGACTGGAACATTGCGCTCGTTCCGGCGCTTATCCCCGTGCTGACAGGAGCCCTTCGATGAAGACCACAATGCTGCTGCCGACCCTCGCCTTCGGATTGACGCTGACCGGTGGAGCGGCAGTTCACGCCATGCCGGTGACGGCGCTGGAGCAGGCCGCGCCCGCCGCCGCCACGCAGGTCTATCATCGCGGCCGGCCGCACCGCCGCGCGCGCGTCACGGTCTATCCGCGGCGTTACTACGAGCCGGCCCCGTATTTCGCCGACTACAGCTACTACTATCCGGCGGTGCGCGGCTTCGAGGACTACAATCCGGTCCCGCGCGGCAACATGCGCGGCTGCACCGTCGATCTCGGCTACGGGCGCTACGAGTCGTGTGACAAGTGACCGCCGCAGGCGGTCATCCCGGGGCGCCGCAAAAGCGCGTTTACGCGCGTCTGTGACGCGCTATGGCGGCGAACCCGGGATCCATGATTGCACACACGCCACTGGCTTGATGGGTCCCGGCTCTCGCTGCGCTCGGCCGGGACGACGGTCGGAGATTACTCCAGCCCCGTCGGCACCTGCTTGTTCTCGCTCTTGAGCGTCACGCCCGCGCCGATCGCCATCGTTTCCAGCAGCGCCGCGAAATCGCCGGCGAGATATTTTTCCGGATCGGGCTTGAGCTGCGCCGCGCCGAAATGCTGCTGCAGCACCTCGCGCGCCGCGGCGGTCACCGGCATAGGCACGCCCATCTCGGTGCCGAGCGACAGCCCGAGATCGAGATCCTTGCGCAGCAGCTCGGGCGTGAACGTCGTGGTCCAGTCGAGATTGACCAGCGCCGGCGACTTGTAGCGCGTGAACATCGAGCCCATCACGCCGTTGTTCATGAACGCGAGGAACGCGTGGCGCGGCACGCCGGCCTTCTCGGCCACCAGCATGATCTCGATCAGGTTCTCGATCACGACACCGAGCATCACGTTGTGCGCGATCTTGCACACGCGTGCGAGCTCGCCTTCGCCCACGTACGACACGCCCTGCGGCGCGAACACCTCGATTAGCGGCTGGACGGTACGGAACAGCGCCTCGGGGCCCGACGCAACCGCGGACAGCTTGCCGGCCTTGATCACCTTGGCGTTGCCGCTCACCGGACAGGCGAGGAAATCCGAGCCGAGCTCCTTCAGCTTGGCGCGGATCGCGGCGGACTCTTCCAGCGCGATGGTCGAGCAATCGACGAACACGCTCGGCAGCTTGCCGTTGCGTCCGTGCACCACGCCGTCCTTGCCGAAATAGACCTCTTCGAGGTCCTTGCCGGTGGAGACGATCGAGAACACCACATCGCAGCCCGCGAGATCGCCGAGCTTGTCGACCACTTTGCCGCCGGACTTCGCCAGCGGCTCGGCCTTGGCACGCGTCCGGTTCCAGATCGAGACGTCGTGGCCCGCTTTCAGCAGGCGCTCCGCCATGGGAAAGCCCATGCGGCCCATGCCGATCCAGCCGATCTTCTGCGTATTGCCAGCCATTTTTTCCTCCCGCGATTGCGGCGGCAGTAACACGGCCGAAATAGCGCTTCAATCGCACACTTCGCTTCCCGTGCAAGGCGGACTTGCAGGAGAGCGTCTCGCCAGCGCCGGGTGGGGCGTGATACGCACGCGCCACTCGCCGGACGGCATAAGATTTGAGGATTTGAAAATGGCCGACAAGTTGAACGTGATCACGATCGTGGGCTCGCTGCGCAAGGGCTCCTACAACGCCGCGCTCGCCCGCCAGTTGCCGCAGTGGGCGCCCGAGGGCATGAGCATTACGGCCGCCCCGGCCTGGGCCGATCTGCCGACCTACAACGCGGACGAGCAGGCGAAAGGCTTCCCCGAAACCGCGACGAAGCTTGCCGATGCGATCCGCGCCGCCGACGGCGTGATCATCGTCTCGCCCGAATACAATTACGGCGTGCCCGGCGGGGTGAAGAACGCGATCGACTGGGTCTCGCGCATGAAGGACCAGCCGTTCAAGGACAAGCCGGTCGCGATCCAGTCGGTCGCCGGCGGTCCGCTCGGCGGCGGGCGCGTGCAGTATCAGTGGCGCCAGATCATGGTGTTCCTCGAGGCGCTCGCCTTCACGCGGCCGGAGGTGTTCGTCGGCATGGCGGGACAGAAATTCGACGAGAAGACGCTCGAATTCAAGGACGAGGCCGGCATCAATTTTATCAAGCAGCAGCTTGCGGGGTTCGAGAAGTTCATCCGCAAGGTGAGCGGGAAGTAGGCTTAATCCCTCCCCGCGAAGCGGGGAGGGTCGGCTCGCGAAGCGAGCCGGGGTGGGGTTTTCTCCACCGCGCAGAGCCCCACCCGGTCGCCTTCGGCGACCACCCTCCCCCTTCGGGGGAGGGATTCAGAGCGCCGCGCCGCTCAACCACTTCTCTCCCCGCTTGTACAAAGCCTCCACCTCCGGCCCATCGAGTCCCGGCATGTCCGGCTTCACCGTGTAGCCGATGCGCGTCTGCAAGTACGCCAGGTGGCGATAGCCCTCGGGGAAGCGCGCGAGCAGCTCCTTGTCGAGCGTGAGCCTGGCGGAGGGATCGAGCGGATCGAGCCTGTCCTTTTCGTAGATCGGCTGGCGCAGCACCAGGCCCCAGCGCCCGTTTCGCTTCTCGAAGAAATCGTAGAAGCGCCCGGTGCACACCACGTCGCACAGCACCTCCTCCACCTTGGCGCGCTGCGAGATCGTCATCTTGGTCTGCGCGATCGCGCGCGTGCCGGCCAAGTCGATGGTCGAGCCGCCGAGGAAATGCAGGATGCGCACACCGCGTGCGTAGCCTTCCTCGCTGACCTTGATGAACTGGTCGCGCGAGCCCTGGAACCAGGTCGCCTGCATCACGCCGTCCTCGTGCCACACCGTGCGGAAGCGGTCCCACATCCGCGCGTCGCGCAGCACCGCCCAGTCCTCGACAAGCTGGCGGATAGTGTGGCGGTCGGCGGTCACGTCGGTCATGAATTCTCTCTCGTTCGCCGGGCTTGACCCGGCCGTTCATCGATTGAACAAGTGCGTTGGTTGGATGCGCGGGTCAAGGGCGAGGAATCGATGGGACGGCTGGAGGGACGCGTCGCGATCGTGACCGGCGGCGCCAAGGGGATCGGCCGGCATTACTCTTTCGCGCTCGCCGCCGAAGGCGCGCGGGTGATGATCGCCGACATCGCGGACGGCGCGCAGGTTGCGGCCGAGATCGCCGCAAAGCATGGCGCCAACTCGGTGGCAGCCGAGATCTGCGACGTGAGCGACGAGGCCGCCGTCAAGCGCCTGGTCGATGCGACGCTCGAGCGCTTCGGCCAGATCGACGTGCTGGTGAACAACGCCGCGCTCTACGCCCCGCTGCACGAGACGAAATTCACCGCGATCGATGTCGACCTGTGGGACAGGGTGATGGCGATCAATCTGCGCGGGCCGTTCCTGATGGCGAAGCACGTCGCGCCCGAAATGGCGAAACGCCAATACGGCAAGATCATCAATATCGGCTCCGGCACGGCGGTGCGCGGCATTCCATGGCTGATGCACTATGTCACCAGCAAGGGCGGCATCATGGCGATGACCCGCGCTATGTCGCGCGAGCTCGGCGACGACGGCATCCGCGTCAACACGCTGATGCCGGGCTTCACGCTGAGCGACAGCATCGTGAGCGAGAACCCGGGCCACGTGGAGACGGCGCGCGGCCGCGCCATCGCATCGCGCGCGCTCAAGCGCGACGAGCAGCCGGAAGACCTCACCGGGACGCTGATCTTCCTCGCCTCGGCCGACAGCGACTTCATCACCGGGCAGATGATCGCGGTCGATGGCGGAAACGTGAATACCTGATGTCCGCTCATGCCCGCGCACGCGGGCATCCAGTCCTTTGCCCTGGACCCCGCTTTCGCGGGGGTGAGCGGAACGTTAGACTCTCCGCACAACAACAATCCACACGGAGGATCGCATGCCCCGTTTGCTCGCGCTTGCTGTGACCTTGCTGGCCGCGCCCGCGCTGGCGCAGGCGCCGAAGGTCGGCGATCCGCCCGAGGCCTCCAACATGCGCCTCGTCGGCATGAGCGACCTGCAGGCGCGCAGCGCCTACCAGCCGACCATCCATAAACAGGGCAACCGTTACATCGCCTATATCGGTCACCACGGCGGCACGCCCGACGTGCCGAAGCCGGTCAACAAGATGACTGGCCAGCCCGAGTTCAACGGCACCTCGATCCTCGACGTCACCGACCCGGCCAACCCGAAATACTTGAAGCACCTGCCCGGGCTCGAAGGACACTACGAGGAGGGCGGTGCGCAGATGGTGCGCGTCTGCGACGGCCGCTCGTTACCGAAGGGCGATGCCGCCAAGACCTACATGCTGCGCGTGTTTGGCGGGAAGGCGCATGAGATCTACGACGTCAGCGACCCGGCCGATCCGAAGCTGCTCGCGCGCATGGAAAGCGGCCGCGATACGCACAAGAACTGGTGGGAGTGCGACACCGGCATCGCCTACCTCGTCTCCGGCATTTCGGGCTGGCGCGTGCGCCGCATGACGCAGGTGTACGACCTGAGCGATCCCGCAAAGCCCGTGCACATCCGCGACTTCGGCATCGCGGGGCAGGAGCCGGGCTCGTCCGGCACGCCGCCGACCGAACTGCATGGCGGCATCTCCACCGGTCCGCGCGGCAACCGCGTCTATTTCGGCTACGGCACCAACAAGGGTGGCATCCTGCAGATCGTCGATCGCGAGAAGCTGCTCAAAGGTCCGAAGGAGGTCACGCCGGACAATCTGCGCGCGCCGGTGATCGGCGAACTGCAGATGTCGCCGCTGGTTGGCGCCCACACCGTGTACCCGCTCGGCAAGATCCGCATCCCGGAATTTGCCGGCGACAAGTTCGGCGCCGAGCGCGACATGGTGATGATCGTCGACGAATCGCTGGTGAACGAATGCGGCTCGGGCGAGACGCGCCAGATGGTGTGGTTCGTCGATGCCACGATCGAGAAGCAGCCGATGGTGGTCTCGAACTACACGCCGGCCGCGGGCAACTTCTGCGAACGCGGCGGACGCTTCGGCGCGCATTCCTCGAACGAGAGCATGGCGCCGGTGTTTTACGGCAAGCTCGCCTTCGTGACGTTCTTCAACGCGGGGGTGCGCGCGATCGACATCCGCAATCCCTACCGGCCGCGCGAGGTCGGCTACTTCATCCCGCCGATCACCGAGGCGACCGACAAGCGCTGCGTCAAGGTCGACGGCGTGGACCGCTGCAAGATCGCGATCCAGAGCAACAACGTCGAGACCGACGACCGCGGCTACGTCTACGTGGTCGACCGCGCCAACACCGGCCTGCACATTCTGGAGGTGACGGGCGAGGCGCGGGAGATTGCGGGGATGCGCTAGTCGAACAGGCGCAGCAGCTTCTGCAGTGCATCGAAGTCGGCGGGATCGATTTTCTTGCGAACCCGCCTGGTGCAGGTCTTGTCGAAGTGCTGGGGTTTCGCGATCAGCAGAGTCGCCGGCTCCGGATCCAGATAGAGCGGACAATCCTTCGGACTACGCTCGTGCGTATCCTCGATCTTTGCCAGGACGCCGGTCAGGCCTTGGACGAGCGTGTTCGCGATGACCCGGCGCCCGGCAAGGCCGCTTACCGGGAGTTTCGGAATGTCTGTCGAGAAGATCAGAATGTTGTCGTCGTCTTTTGTCCCCCACCAATTGTAGTAGTTTTCGTAGTCCTTTCCGTCTTCCGACCAGGCGATCAGCCGGTCCGTGATGCAGTACAGGTAGTCCACGCCCAGTTCCTGCGGCTTAAACCGCAAGCGTGCCGCCGTCTCGTTGGCATTGAGCTCCAAGTCCGAACCCTTCTCGCGCCGCCACAGTCCGGTTGGCGCCGAGAAGTCCACGACCGTGAAGCCGAAGCGCGGCTGCGCGCGGTTCATTTGATCGACGGTCTCGTCCAGCTCGGGGAACACGTGGTTGACGTCCCACAGCGCGATGCGCCGCGTGTGCAGTTCGATCGCGCGGCGGGCGTGGCCGCTGACCAGCGGCGTGATCAGCATGTCCTTCTTCACCGGCCGACGTTCGCACAGACTGCCGTCGGGATCGCGCGCGTACACGACCGGCACCGCCCAGTCGATGTTCTCGCCGGCAATCGAATAGTTGACCGCGATGCGCGCCTCGCGCGTTGCGCTGCCGAGCGACTCGCCCTGCGCCAGCGCCCAGTAGAAATGCTGCGAAAACTCGGTCGCCGACTGGTCGAGCACCTTGTACTGGTTGGCCACGACGTTCGGGATGCCCCCGGCGACGAGCGCTGGCGCGACGCCACTGTTGAAATCGCCATGGCCGCCCTCGCCGGATTCGCAGGCGTTGAGAAACACCAGGCGCACGCCGCGCTGACAGAAGATCTCGCGCGCCGTACGGAAGCCCACATATTGCGAGTTGCCGTGCGCGTCCTCGAACACGAGGAAGCCCGCGTCGTCCTGCTCGAACCGCGCGCTCTTCTGGTCGGGCTGTTTGGCGCCGCCATCGGGCTTGCGAAAAACGCCGTGGCCGATGAAGTGGACGACGTCGAAATTGCCGACCGAAATCCAACGATGCATGCTGTTTGGCGTCGCGCCGCGCAGGACCTCCACCGTCACAAGGCCGGCGTTGATCAGCGGCTCGAAGCCGCGGCGGATGACCGCTTCTTCTTCCTCGGAGGAGAGCTTCCCGGTCCCGACCGGCTGCGCCACCGCGACCAGGATGCGTAGCGGTCCCGGCCGCGGCTCGATCTTGTCGGCGGGGATCAAGGTCACGACGTTGCGGACGAAGTTCAGCTCCTGCGTGGTCAGATAGGTCTTGCGCGCCGGATCGTAGGCGAATTCCCACGGCAGGTCGGCCAGCCACGGAATTGTCGACGTGAAGATCACGTTCAGCCGCCCGCCGCGTTCGCGCGAGCGCGCGACGTCGTAGAGCCGCCGGACGTTGATCGGAAGCAGCGTATCGAACAGGACCTTGCCGAACTCGATCAGTTCGCGATCGCTTAACGGCTTGGCCTTTCCGTCGATGTAGTCCTTGATCCGATGATTGGTCGCGATGATGCTCTGGAATTGCTTGCCGGCGGCGGCGCCCGCGGTCCAGAACGGTTCGACCACGCGCGCGCCGCCATAGCTTGCGACGAGCTGATAGGACACGTTCCGGCCGTCGGCATTGTCCGATCCGAGGATCGTAAGCTGGAATGAATCGCTGTAGCTCGACGCCAGCGGGTTGACGACGATTGCCGCTGCGGCCTCTGCGGCTCTCGGCAGTTCCGCGACCGGAAGGGCCGCTGCGGCCGCAGGTGCCAGCATCGGTGCGCCGACGCCGCGCCGTCCGGCGCGCTGGGGAAGCGCGGCCGCCGGATCGATGACCGGCAGTCCATGCGCTTCACCCTTGAGCGCGCGCACCAGGAAGTCGGCGGTTTGCTGGCGGCCGAAGAAATTCAGGTGATGCACGTCGGTGATATCGGGAAGATTGCCGCCTGGCCCGAAGCATCCGATCGCCGCAGCCGCGATCGCCGGCGCGGCGCCGGGCTTGTCGACCCGCCAGCCGCCTTCCGTCGGGACGACCAGGTCGTTGGCGCTGGTGAAAAATGCGTCGACGCCGACGTCGAACATGCGCAGCAGAACGCTGTCGTCCGGCGTGTAGTTTGCGGTGAGCGCCGAGTAGGCAGCAGACGGCGGGCCCGGCGGCATCTGCAGATCGTTGATCTGCCGACCGTTCATGGTCATCGCGGCGAGCCCCGGAATGCCGCCGGCGGCGCGATTGGCGATCCACACGATGGCTTCGGAAACCCATTCCGCCGCCAGCGTCAGCGGATTGTCGGGGAAGATCTCGACCAGATTTGCGAACCAGCCGACGGTATCTTCCCATCGCTTCGGCGTGGCGAGCGGCGTGCCCTCGTTCGGGCTTGCGACCAGGATGGCACGGCCGAGCTGGAACCGCTTCGCCGCCGCTCCGAGAACGTCGCGCCGTTCGACCAGGTTGCGCAGCACCAGGCCGCCGCGCGAATGCGTGATCACATCGAACGTCGTCGGCCCGTTGGGCAACCCGGCAAGCAGGTCGCGCGCGTTGTCCTCCGGCCGCTTGCTGAGCGAGAAATGATTGAACGCGTAAATCCGGTCGCCATAGATCGGCTGGACCCGCGTGAAGAAGTCGGTCTTGGCAAGATCGCGATAGGCGGATGCGGCGTTCGAGAAGGTGCCGTGCAGGAGCAGCAGCGAACGCCCGACCGCGGAGCCGTCCGGCGCGCCGGTGACCAGCTTTCCGGACTGGAGGGTAGCGGCGTTGACGCGGAACCAGCCCTCGGCGAGACCCCTCTTCCTCCACGCGCGCGGCTCCCACGCCGTCACCAATTTCTCGACCACGGCATCCGCAATCTTCTCCGTCACCTTGAGGACGGCGAGCTTGATGGCGTTTGAGATGATTCCGCGGCGTTGCCCGGCGGCGGGCGCCGCATTGCTCACCGGGACGCGAAAACGGATCGCCGTTGGAGCGGCGGCGCGCACCCCGCGGCGCTGCCCGACCTCCTGTTCGCCGGCATGAAAGGTCAATGCACCGGACGGGTGACGAACGGCGAGCACGTAGCGCTCGCCGGCGACGACCGGGACCGACATGTCGACCACCGACACCTCTTCGCCGCGCCGCCCGGCCTTGGGCGTTGCGTCGATAACTTCCGCGACCGTCACACCGCGGGCGAGAAATTCAGGGGGAACGTCCGCGCCGGCGGCCGGCTCGGGAGCTGCGCTCCTGCGGCGCCTCCCCGATGCCGGCGCGGCCGAAGCAGTACGCACGTCCCATTGATCGGAATTGTGCCAAATTATAGCCACCGTCGACCCCGCATGACCGTATGCCTTCGGACGGGGCTACTCTAAGCGAGGATCGCGGAAGCAAACATCCACCAGTTGGATGAGAGCGGGCGGCGCTTCAGCGGGGACGTCGCACCAACTTCATCCCGCCGCGACGGCGAATCCATCCCGATCGAGCGTGATCCGCCCGGATGCCGCGGCGGCGGCCCAGCGCGCGGTCGCGCCGATGCCGCCGAATGAGAAGAGATGCGGCGCGATGTCGCCGAGCGCGCCGTCGCGATTGGCCTCGATCAGCATACGGATGATCGCGTCCGGCGACGCCGCGCCGAGCAGGTGCTTGATCAGCCCGGCATTGCGCGCAAGCGCGCGCGTCGAGGCGCGCACGCCGCAGCGCTTGGCGTAGCGCATCAAGGTGGTGAGGCTGGTCGGGCCCGCAAGCCCGATGCGCACCGGGTGGTCGATGCCGTGATCGCGCAGCGCACGCACCCATGCGACGATCGGGCCGGCATCGAGACAGAACTGCGTGACGATGTTGACCTTCAGTCCGGTCTGCTCGGCCGCCTCGAGCTTCGCCGCAAGCACGCGCGCAAGCTCGTGGTCGGCGATGCGCGGGTGTCCGTCCGGATAACCCGAAATGCCGATCTCGCTGATGCCGCTGCGCGTGATCAGGCCGGAGTCGATCGCCTCCAGCGCCCCATGAAACGGTCCCGCCGGCTCGGCGCGGTCGCCCGCGATCACCAGCAGCTTGCGCACGCCGGATTCGCCGGCGAGCCGGTCGAGGAAGCGCTTCAGCGCATCGCTCGATGCAAAGTTGCGCACCGCCAGATGCGGCACCGGCTCGAGCCCGGCGTCGCGCACGGCTTTTGCCTGCGCGACGACTTCCTCCTGCGGCCGGGTCAGCACGGCGCTGAGGTAGATCGGCGTGCCGGGCGCGGCGGCCGCTTGCAGCGCGGCCACGTCGGCGGCACCCGGCCGCGTCGCTTCGAGCGAGCCGCCGCGCATGAATTCGGCCATCGCCGCGACGGTTTCGGTTGCGGCGTCGGCCGCCGAACGGGGTGCGAGCATGGCGAGGGCTCCCACGGCTAATCTCTGCGCCGCGAGATCACATAGGACTCGTCGTAGAACCATAGTCCGCCATGCCGGCGCAGCACCTCGCGCGTGGCGTCGAGATAGCGCCCGTCCGAGACGACGCTCGCGAGCCGGTCGTCCTCGATCTGCGCCACGTAGATCGCCGCATTCCAGGCCGCGAACGCCGTCGAGGTGCCGATCGACTCCGACACTTCCGACGGCAGCGTGTGCATTTCGTAGCGGAACAGCGAGCGGTTATCCGCATAGGCGTTGAAGTTGAGATCGCGCCCCGCGGCGCCGAGCTCCTGCTTCACGGCTTTCAGGATCTGGTGCCGGTCGGTGGTGAACGGATTGTCGCCGGGCCAGACCTTCTGGATGATCTCCATGCCGGGATCGTGCCCGTAGGAGTGGATCGCGAGCAGCCGGCCGCCCGGCCCGAGCGCGCGCGCGAGCGGTGCGATCACGCGCTTCGCCTTGAAGTCGACCGAGGCGCGCGCTCGGTAGGGCTGCGA
>Ga0207674_10007130_pt1 | contig 13061 bp, 10 predicted proteins | sample KBSCornC72_FD_184303 | JGI IMG/M metagenome (GOLD analysis project Ga0207674, IMG submission 184303) | Corn rhizosphere microbial communities from Kellogg Biological Station, Michigan, USA - KBS Corn C7-2 (SPAdes) (version 2) | ecosystem: Host-associated > Plants > Roots > Rhizosphere > Soil ... | reverse complement strand
GGCGTCACGCTCGCGCCGAACGGCACGGGCGTGATCGTCGGCCCGGCGGTCGCCGGTGTCGTCGTCGGCGGCGGCGATCCGCAACAGCGCAACCTCATCCTCGAAGCGGTCGACAACGGCGTGTCGCTCGGTGGACCGACCGACACGCTCGGCGGCAGCCACGACGCGATCGTCGAGAACAACTACATCGGCGTCGGCTGGAACGCGTCCACGAACGCCTACGTCGCGCGCGGCAACGGTTCGGACGGCGTGCGCATCGGTGGCGATCATCACGCGGTCAAGAACAACCTCATCGGCTACAACGGTGGCAACGGCGTCGGCATCCTCGGCGCGGATGCTTCCGACAACAGCGTGGGCGGCAACGACATCGGCATCGACGACGACGGCGCCGACATCGGCAACAGCGGCGACGGCGTGCGGATCGGCAACGGCGCGCACGACAACGGCGTCGCGACCAACCACCTCGGCAACAATGCGGGTGCCGGCGTGCGCGTCGCGGACGGGCGCCGGAACTCGGTCCGCAAGAACCGCATCGCGGCCAACGGCGCACTCGGCATCGATATCGCCGAGAGCGGCGAGAACGCGAACGACGGCGACGTCGGCAGCGTTCCCGCAGGCTACGCGAATCGCGGCATCGATCATCCGGTCGCGACCCAGGCCGTCGGCGGAGCCCGTTCCGGCGAGGTGGGCGGGCGCTTCCTGTCCACGCCCGGCGACTACCAGATCGATGCCTATTCGAGCCCGGTCTGCGACGCCAGCGGATTCGGCGCGGGCGCGCGTTGGCTCGCGAGCACGGCCATGACGATCCCGGATCCGGCGACGGTGCGCACGTTCTCGATCGAGTTCTCGCTGGCGCCGCCGGCGACGATCGCCGATGGCGCCGCGATCACGTTGACCGCGACCGACGCGGCGGGCAACACGTCCGAATTCTCGCCCTGCCGCGCCTACGTGAACGATCGCATCTTCAGGGACGGCTTCAACTAGGAACGCGCACGGGGCTCGCGCGGCATGGATGCGCACCAAGGCCAGCTGCGACGTTCGTCGGCGTGGTGCTTCGCAGAATCGCGCGACGCAACGCGCCGCGCGATTCCGTCCGCGCAGGCCCAGTCACGCAGGCCTAGTCGCGCAGGTCGACTACCGCGCACGGCGCGATGAGGCGGTCGATCACCGCCGCGGTCATCTCCGCCGTCGTCGCCGCGCGGTACGGCGAGAGGTCGGCGGTGAACATGCCGGCATCGAGCGCGTCGGAGACCGCGCGCTCGATGCGCGCGCCTTCCTCGTCGAGGCCGAGCGAGTGGCGCAACAGCAGTGCCGCGCTGAGGATCGCGCCGACCGGATTGGCGATGCCGCGCCCGGCGATGTCGGGCGCCGAACCGTGGATCGGTTCGTACAGTCCCGCGCGACCCTCGCCGAGCGAGGCCGACGGCAGCAGCCCCATCGAACCGGCGAGCATCGACGCTTCGTCGGTGAGGATGTCGCCGAACATGTTCTCGGTGACGACGACGTCGAACGCGCGCGGCTTGGCGAGCAGGTGCATCGCCATCGAGTCGACCAGCTGGTGCTCGAGCGTCACGTCGGGGAATTCCTCGCGCGCGACGCGCGTGGCGACGTCGCGCCACAGGCGCGAGGTCTCGAGCACGTTCGCCTTGTCGACCGAGGTCACGTGCCGGCGCCGCGTCCGCGCGAGCGCGCACGCGCGCCGCACGACGCGCTCGATCTCGGCGACGCTGTACGCGCACAGGTCGCTCGCGCCGTCGCCGTCGCGCGTCTTGTCGCCGAAGTAGATGCCGCCGGTGAGCTCGCGCACGACGACGAGATCGACGCCGGCGAGCAGGTGCGGCTTGATCGGCGCAGCGCCGAGCGTCGCCGCGTGCGGCTGCACCGGACGCAGGTTCGCGTAGAGGCCGAGCCCCTTGCGCAGGGCGAGCAGGCCCTGTTCGGGACGCACCTTCGCATTCGGATCGGACCACTTCGGTCCGCCGACCGCGCCGAGCAGCACGGCGTCGGCGGCGCGGCACGCGGCGAGCGTCGCCGCCGGCAGCGGTTCACCGCTCGCGTCGATCGCGGCGCCGCCGATCGCATGCTCGTGCAGGTCGAAGCGATGGCCGTGCACGCGCGCGACCGCGCGCAGCGCCGCGACCGCGGCAGCGGTCACCTCGGGCCCGATGCCGTCCCCGGGCAGTACGACGATGTCAGCGTGCATGAGTGGATTCCTCGTGGGCGGGTAGGCGGGACTCGTAAGCGGTGATCGCGGCGTCCTGGCGCAGCAGGTAGCCGAGCGTGTCGACGCCTTCGAGCAGGCAGGTGCGCGCGAACGCGTCGAGCGGGAACGCGAACGTGCGCCCGTCGGGCAAGGCGAGCGTGCAGGCGGCGACGTCGACGACGAGTTCGAGGCCGGGCCGCGCGAGCAGTTCGTCGACGATCGCGTCGTCGAGCACGATCGGCAGCAGGCCGTTCTTCAGCGCGTTGCTGCGGAAGATGTCGGCGATCTCGCTGCTGACGATCGCGCGCAGGCCGAGATCGGCGAGCGCCCACGGCGCGTGCTCGCGCGACGATCCGCAACCGAAGTTGCGGCCCGCCACGAGGATCGCGGCGCCTGCGTTCTCGGGGCGGCCGAACGGGAAGTCCGGCTTCGGCGAACCGTCCGCGCGCGTGCGCCAGTCGGCGAACGCATGCCGGCCGAGTCCGCGCCGTTCGGTCGTGGTGAGGAAGCGCGCAGGGATGATCTGGTCGGTGTCGATGTTGCGCTGGGGCAGCACGACGCTGCGCGAGCTGAAGCGCGCGGCGTGGCGCGCGGGCGAAGACGACGCGTGCGTGTTCATGCGGCCTCCGTCGACAGGAACGCGCGCGGGTCGGTGATCTCGCCGGTGACCGCGCACACCGCGGCGGTCAGCGGCGAGGCGAGCACGGTGCGCGCGCCCTTGCCCTGGCGGCCCTCGAAGTTGCGATTGCTCGTCGACACCGCGAGTTGGCCGGCCGCGACGAGATCGCCGTTCATCGCGATGCACATCGAGCAGCCGGGTTCGCGCCACTCGGCGCCCGCCGCGCGCACGATGCGATCGATGCCTTCGTCCTCGGCCGCGCGCTTGACGCGCTCCGAGCCCGGCACGACGAGCATGCGCACGCGCGGGTGCACGCGGCGGTCGCGCAGCACGCGCGCGACCTCGCGCAGGTCGCCGATGCGTGCGTTCGTGCAGCTGCCGACGAAGACGACGTCGACCGCGCGGCCGGCCACCGCGGCGCCTTCGCTCCAGCCCATGTAGTCGCGCGCCTTGTCCGCGTCGGCGTCGCGTGCGGGCGGAATGCACGCGTCGATCGCCGCGACCTGGCCCGGGTGCGTGCCCCAGGTCACGCTCGGCCGCACGTCGCGTGCGTCGATGCGCACTTCGGCGTCGTGGCGCGCGCCGGGGTCGCCGGCGAACGAGCGCCAGTGCGTGACCGCACGCGCGAACGCGTCGCCGTGCGGCGCGCGCGGCGTCTGCGCGAGGTAGTCGAACGTGACCTCGTCGGGTGCGATCAGGCCCGCGCGTGCGCCGGCTTCGATCGACATGTTGCAGACGGTCATGCGCTGTTCCATCGACAACGCGCGGATCGTGCTGCCGCGGTACTCGACCACATGGCCGGTGCCGCCGTTGACGCCGATCACGCCGATCACGTGCAGGATGAGGTCCTTCGCACCGACGCCCGGGCCGAGCTCACCCTCGACGGTGATCGCGAGCGACTTCGGCTTGCGCTGCAGCAGGCATTGTGTCGCGAGCACGTGTGCGACCTCGCTCGTGCCGATGCCGAACGCGAGCGCGCCGAACGCGCCGTGCGTCGCGGTGTGGCTGTCGCCGCAGACGATCGTCATGCCGGGCAGGGTGAGGCCGAGCTCGGGGCCGACGACGTGCACGATGCCGCGCTCGCCGCCGTCGAAGTCGAACAGCTCGATCGCATGCTTGGCCGCGTTCCTGCGCAGCGCCTCGACCTGCGCCTGCGCGTCGGCGCTCGCGTACGGCAGTCGGCCGTCCGCGCCGGCGGGCAGGGTCGGTGTCGAATGGTCGAGCGTCGCCTTCGTGCGCTCGGGCCGGCGCACGGAGAGGCCGCGCGCGTCGAGTTCGGCGAAGGCTTGCGGCGAGGTGACTTCGTGCACGAGGTGCAGGTCGACGTAGAGCGTCGCCGGCGCCGCGTCGGTTTCCGGGACGACGACGTGCGCGTCCCACAACTTGTCGAACAGGGTTCTCGGTTGCATGGTCTTGGTCGGATGGGGAGGGGGTCAGGCGGCGACGCGCTGCGGCGCGCGCCGCGCGACACGGTTGGCGACGTCGAGCCAGGCGAGCGCGCTCGCTTCGATGATGTCGGTGCTCGTGCCGGTGCCGGTCATCTCGATGCCGTCGCTGCGCGCGATGACGCTCGCGGTACCCTGCGCGTCGTCACCGGTGGTAAGGCTCGACACGCTGTAGCTGTCGATCTCGAGTGCGACGCCGGTCGCGCGCGCGAGCGCGGCGAACAGCGCGTGCACGGGGCCGTCGCCGACCGCGGCTTCGCTCACAGTCGCGCCGTCGGGATCGACGAGTTCGACGCTCGCGGTCGGCAGGCTGCCGTCGCCGACGCCGGTGCTCACGTGCGCACGCGCGAGGCGGTGGCCGCGCGGCCGGTGCCGGTCGGCGTCGAGCGCGAGCGTTTCGATGTCGGCGTCGAACACTTCGCGCTTCTTCTCGGCGAGCGCCTTGAACGCGCCGAACACGGCGTCGAGGCGTGCCTCGTCGAGCACATGGCCGAGCGTGCGCAGGCGATCGGCGAGCGCGGCGCGGCCACTGTGGCGGCCGAGCACGATCTGCGACGCGGCCCAGCCGACGTCCTGCGGGTTCATGATCTCGTAGGTGCCGCGATGGCGCAGCATGCCGTGCTGGTGGATGCCCGATTCGTGCGCGAACGCGTTCTGCCCGACGATCGCCTTGTTGCGCTGCACGGCCATGCCGGTCAGGCGCGAGAGCAGGCGCGAGGTCGGCACGAGGCGGCGCGTGTCGATGCGCGTGTCGGCGCCGAACCACGCGTTGCGCACCTTGAGGGCCATCACCAGTTCCTCCAGCGCGCAGTTGCCGGCGCGCTCGCCGATGCCGTTGATCGTGCATTCGACCTGGCGCGCGCCGCCTTCGATCGCGGCGAGCGAGTTGGCGACCGCCATGCCGAGGTCGTCGTGGCAGTGCGCGCTGAACACGACGTCGCGCGCGCCGGGCACGCCGGCGATGAGCCGCTCGAACAGCGCGCGCATCTCCGCCGGCGTGGTGTAGCCGAGCGTGTCGGGCACGTTGATCGTGGTCGCGCCGCTCGCGATCGCCACGCCGATCACTTCGGCGAGGAAGTCCTCCTCGGTGCGCGTGCCGTCCTCGGTCGAGAATTCGACGTCGTCGCAGCCGCTGCGCGCGAGCGCGACCGCGCGCGCGGTCGCCTCGAGCACGGCCGCCTTGTCCATGCGCAGCTTGTGCTCGCGGTGCAGCGGGCTGGTGGAAATGAACACGTGCAGGCGCGGTTTCACCGCGTGCTCGATCGCGCGCATCGACGCCTCGATGTCGGCGGGCAGGCTGCGCGACAGCACGCACAGCGTGGTGTCGCGCAGCTCGCGCGCGATCATCGCGGTCGCCTCGCGATCGGATTGCGAACTCGCGGGGAATCCGGTCTCGATGACGTCGACGCCGAGTTCGGCGAGTGCGCGTGCCATCACGAGCTTCTGTTGCGGTGTCATGCTGCAACCGGGCGACTGCTCGCCGTCGCGCAGGGTCGTGTCGAAGATGCGTACGTAGGGCTCCGATGGCGTGCTCATGCGGTGGTTTCCTCGGGCAGGGGACGAGTGGACACGGATGGGTGAAAGGCGGGCGATACGGCGGCCGGCGCGGCCTCGCCGTCGCCTTCGCGCGCGCGCCGGCGTGGGCGGCGAGGCGCGCGCGGTCGCACGTCCGCGAGCAGGCGCGCGAGCACGGCGGCGTCGACGTTGCCGCCGGAGACGACCGCGCACTTGCGGCGCCCGGCGACGCGGCGGCCTGCGGCGAGCGCGAGCGCGCCCGCGCCTTCGGCGATCACGTGCTCCTCGAGCGCGAGGCGCACGAGGGTCTCGCGCAGTTCGGCTTCGCGCACGATGACGAGGTCGTCGAGCAGGTCGGCGAGCACGCGCCGGGTCAGCCGGCCTGGTTCCTTCACGCGTACGCCGTCGGCGAGCGTCGGCGCGGGATCGCGCGTGGCATCCTCGCCGCGCAGCACGCGCGCCATCGCGTCGGCGCCTTCGACCTGCGCGCCGATCACCCGCACGCGGCGCGCGCGGGCGCCGCGCAGGGATTTCAGCGCCAGTGCGACGCCGGCGGCGAGGCCGCCGCCGCCGATCGGCACGAGCACGACGTCGGGCGCGAGCGCGGCGAGCTCGAGGCCGACCGTGCCCTGTCCGGCGATCACGTCCGGGTCGTCGAACGCGGGCAGCAGGCGCCAGTCGTGCTGCTTCGCGAGCGCAGCCGCGAACGCCTTGGTTTCGTCGTAGGTGTCGCCGTGTACGCGCACGGTCGCGCCCCAGTGAGCGACGCCGGCGACCTTCGTCGCCGGAGCGGAGCGCGGCATCACGGTGATCGCGCGCACGCCGAGGCGCCAGGCGGCCCAGGCGAGGCCTTGCGCGTGGTTGCCGGCCGAAGCGGCGACGATCGCGCGGCGGTCGCCGAGCTCGCGCGCGGCGAGCAGCGCGTTGAGCGCGCCGCGCACCTTGTACGAGCCGGTGCGCTGCAGGTTCTCGAGCTTGAGCCAGCAGCCGAAGCGCTCGGCGTGATGGACCGGTGTCGGCACGAGGTGCGCGCGCAGGCGCGCCTGCGCGACGAGCACGTCGGCGAAGCCGACCGCGCGTACCTCGGGCTCGATCGTGTCCATCGTCAGGCGGCCGTCAGCCACGCCGACGGCGCAGCCGCGTCGCCGCGCACGACGCGCGCGTACAGCGCAGCGAGTTCGCGCGCGACCTGCCCGGCACCGTACTCGCGTCCTTCGAGCGAAGCGATCGGCGCGACTTCGGCGGCCGTGCCGCAGACGAACACCTCGTCGGCGTCGCGCAGTTCGGCAAGGCTCATCGCGCGGCATTCGGCGCCGGACAGCGCGACGAGCGTGTCGCGCGTGATGCCGGGCAGCGCGTCCGCGTGCTCGATCGCGACGATGCGGTCGCCGCTGACCGCGAACACGTTCGCACCCGTGCATTCGACCACGAAGCCGTCGTCGTCGACGAACAGCGCCTCGTCGTAACCGCGCGACTTCGCCTCGCGCTTGGCGAGGATCGAGTTGACGTACGCGCCGCAGAGCTTGAGCGGCGGCAGCGAGCGCGCGGGGTTGCGTCGCCACGGCGACACGCCGAGGCGCGCGCGCACGCCGCCGAGGTGGACCGTCGTCGGCGTCGTCGCGACCATGAGGTGCTGCGCGTGGTCGGCGACGTCGAGGCCGAAGCCGCCGGCGCCGACCCAGGCGAGCGGGCGCACGTAGGCGTCGCGCTGGCGGTTCGCGCGCAGCGTCGCGAGGATCGCGTCGGTCGCGATCGCCGCGTCGAATGCAATGCCGAGCAGCGCGGCGCCCTTGCGCATGCGCTCGAGATGTTCGGCGAGACGGAACACCGCCGCGCCGTCGCGCGTCGCGTAGGCGCGGATCCCTTCGAATACGCCGCTGCCGTAGTGCAGCGCGTGGGTCGTGAGGCCGACGCGAGCCTCGTCGGGATCGACGAGTTCGCCATCGAACCACACGCGCGATGATGGCGCCGACGTCCGTGCGAGCGGCGGAAGCCGCGATGCCCTTGGGGAAGCGTCGCCGTAAAGCATCGCGCCTTCGGGCGCTCCCATGGGGGCACTCGCCTCGCTGCGAGTCAACACGGCGACACCTGCACCGCGAGGCAGTCGTACAGTTTGGCGAGCTGTCCTTCGAGTGCCTGCTCGCCGCGGTCGCCTTCGACCGTGATGCGCAGGTGCCAGCGATCGCCGTCGGGCTGCGCTTCGCCGTCGACGGACAACGGGCGGAAGCCACGGCGTTCGGTCGCGCCGAGCACGCGCGCGAGCGCACCTTCGGCGTGGCGCAAGGTGAGGTCAAGCTGGTAGCGCATGGGGCTTCTCCGGTGGCGGCGTGGCGGATTCGGGCGTGGCGAGCGGCAGCGAGGCGACGTCGTCGGCGTCGAGCATCTGCGCGTTGCTGTGGTTCGGCGGCACGAGCGGCCAGACGTTGGCGGCGGTGTCGATCGCGACGTGCAGCAGGGCGGGACCGCGCGCGGCGAGCAGCGCGTCGAGCGCGTGGTCGACGTCGGCGGCGCGCTCGACGTGCAGCGCCTCGATGCCGAACGCCCGCGCGATCGCGACGAAGTCCGGGTTGTCGGACAGGTCGATCTCGCTGTAGCGGCGCTCGAAGAACAGCTCCTGCCACTGCCGCACCATGCCGAGCGCCTGGTTGTCGAGCAGCACGATCTTCACCGGCAGGTCGTAGCGGCGCAGCGTCGCGAGTTCCTGCACGTTCATGAGGAACGAGCCGTCGCCGCTGACGCAGATCACCTGCGCCCGCGGATCCTGCAGCTGCGCGCCGATCGCGGCCGGCAGGCCGAAGCCCATCGCGCCGAGCGCGCCGCTCGTGAGGTGCTTGCGCGGGTCGTCGAAGCGCCAGTGCTGCGCGACCCACATCTGGTGCTGGCCGACGTCGCAGGCGACGATCGCCGCGGGCGCGAGCGCGGACAGGCGTCGCAGCAGGGTCGGCGCGTGCACGGCGTCGCCGGGTGCGTCGTAGCGCGCGGCATGCGCGTCCGCGCGCTGCCGGCACGCCGCGCGCCATTGCCGCCGCGCCGCGCCGTGGCGTGCGTGCAGGTGCGCGGCGCACGGCAGGGTCAACGCGGCGAGCGTGCGGCGCAGGTCGCCGCGCACGCCGGCGTCGGCGTGGCGCAGCTTGCCGATCTCGCTTGCGTCGAAATCCATGTGCACGACATGCGCCTGCGGCGCGAACTCGGCGAGCTTGCCGGTCGCGCGGTCGTCGAAGCGCGCGCCGACGACGACCAGCACGTCGCATTCCTGCACGGCCGTGTTCGCCGCGCGACTGCCATGCATGCCGAGCATGCCGAGGTTGAGCGGGTGCTCCGACGGCAGCGCGCCGAGTCCCTTGAGCGTGAGCACGGTCGGCATCTGCGTCGCGTCGACGAAGGTGCGGAAGTCGGCCACCGCGTCGGCGAGCACGATGCCGCCGCCGCCGTAGACGACCGGGCGCTGCGCCTGCGAGATCAGCGCGAGCGCTTCGTGCAACGAGGCGTCGGGTGGCCGCGGCACGGCATCGGCGGGCGACCGCGCGTGCGCGGGCAGGTGCCCGGCGGCCGCGACCTGCACGTCCTTCGGCAGGTCGATGAGCACCGGTCCCGGCCGACCCGAGCGCGCGATGCGGAACGCCTCGCCGACGATGCGCGGCAGGTCCTCGGCGCGGCGTGCGAGGAAGCTGTGCTTGACCATCGGCATCGTCATGCCGAACACGTCCAGCTCCTGGAACGCGTCGGTGCCCATCAGCGTGGTCGCGACCTGGCCGGTGATCACGACGAGCGGCACCGAGTCGAGCATCGCGTCGGCGATGCCGGTGACGAGGTTCGACGCGCCCGGGCCGGATGTCGCGACGCAGACGCCGACGCGGCCGCTCGCGCGTGCATAGCCGTTCGCAGCGAATGCGGCGCCCTGCTCATGGCGCACGAGCACGTGGCGCAACGGCGCGCCGTGCAGCGCGTCGTAGAACGGCATGATCGCGCCGCCGGGGTAGCCGAACAGCGTGTCGACGCCTTCCGCGACGAGCGCGTCGACGAGCCAGCGCGCGCCGTTGCGCGCACGCGCGGCGGACGGTGCGTGCACGTCCACGCCGGCGTGCGGGGGCCGCCCGGGCGCGCTCATCACGCGGCCTTCGTGCGGTTCGGCGCCGCGGCGGCGGCCGGCGGCGACGACAGCCACTTCATGTTCGCGCGCAGCTTGCGTCCGACCGACTCGATCGGATGTTCGAGGTCGGCCTGCTTCAGCGCCCGATAGTTCGCGTTGCCGGCGGCGTACTCGGCGATCCACTGGCGAGCGAACGTGCCGTCCTGGATCTCGGCGAGCACCTGCTTCATCTGCGCCCGCGTGTTCTCGTCGACGACGTAGCGCCCGCGCGTGAGCGCGCCGTACTGCGCGGTCTCGCTGATGAATTCGTGCATGCGCGTGATGCCACCTTCGTAGAACAGGTCGACGATCAGCTTGAGTTCGTGCAGGCACTCGTAATAGGCGACCTCCGGCTGGTAACCCGCTTCGACGAGCGTCTCCCAGCCCGCCTGCACGAGCTTGGTCGCGCCGCCGCAGAGCACGGCCTGCTCGCCGAACAGGTCGGTCTCGGTCTCCTCCTTGAACGTCGTGCGGATCGCGTTCTGGCGCGCGCCGCCGATGCCTGCGCAGTACGCGAGCGCGAGTTCCTCGGCATGGCCGCTGCGATCCTGGTGCACGGCGTACACGCTCGGCACGCCGCGGCCGATCTCGTACTCGCGCCGCACGAGCGCGCCCGGACCCTTCGGGGCGACGAGCACGACGTCGAGGTCGTCGCGCGGCGTGACCTGGCCGTAGTGGACGTTGAAGCCGTGCGCGAACAGCAAGCACGCGCCCTGCGCGATGTTCGGCTCGATCACTTCGCCGTACAGCTGCGGCTGGACCATGTCGGGCGTGAGCACGGCGACGAGGTCGGCGCCGCGCACGGCGTCCGCGGGCGACTTCACCGTGAAGCCGTCGGCCTTCGCCTTGAGTTCGGTCGGGCCGCCGGGACGCAGGCCGACGGTCACGTCGAAGCCGGAGTCGCGCAGGTTGAGCGCGTGCGCACGTCCTTGGCTGCCGTAGCCGACGATCGCGATGGCGGGTTTGCGGGTGGTGCTGTTCATGGTGCGGTCCTCGTGGTCGAGACAGGGAATGTCGTGGCGGTGTATTCGTGGGAGCGGCTTCAGCCGCGATGCTTTCGTCGGACGATCGCGGCTGAAGCCGCTCCTGCATTGATCCATCAATGAGTTCAGGCGGGTTCCGCGACGAAGGTGGCTGCGATGCTTCTCGGTGCGTCGAGCGGCCCGGGCGCGGTGACCGCACCGCGCGCGGACGAACCGACGTCGCGCGCATAGCGCGCGAGCACGCCGGTCGTCACGCGCGGCGGGATGCGGCGCGGCGCGCGTTGCGCGAGATCGGCGTCGACGTCCATGCGCCGCGTGGCGACGTCGATGCGGATGCGGTCGCCGTCGCGCAGGCGCGCGAGCGGACCACCGCGCGCGGCTTCCGGCGCGACGTGGCCGACCATGAATCCGTGCGTCGCGCCGCTGAAGCGGCCGTCGGTGACGAGCGCGACGTCGTTGCCGAGGCCCTGGCCGACGAGCGCAGCGGTGACCGCGAGCATCTCGCGCATGCCGGGACCGCCGGCCGGACCTTCGAAGCGGATCACGACGACGTCGCCGGCGCGGATCGCGCGCGACTGCACCGCGGCGAAAGCGGCTTCCTCGGAATCGAACACGCGCGCCGGACCTTCGAACTGTTCGCGACCGTGGCCGGCGAGCTTGACGATGCAACCCTCGGGTGCGAGGTCGCCGTACAGGATCGACCAGCCGCCGCGCGGCTTGAGCGGATCGGCCACCGGGCGCACGGCGTCCTGCGTGGCGGACGCTCCGCCGCGATCGCGCCACGCATCGAGTTCGGTGAACAGCGAACGGCCGGTGACCGTCGGGATGTCGTCGAGCAGGCCGGCGATGCGCAACTCGCGCGCGACGAGCGCGCTGCCGCCGAACGCGAACAGTTCGGCCGCCGTGTAGCGGCCGCCGGGCTTGAGGTCGGCGATCACCGGCGTGCGCGCGGCGCGCTCGAACTCCTCGAGGTCGAACGGCACGCCCGCTTCGTGCGCGATCGCGAGCAGGTGCAGCGCCGCGTTGGTCGAGCCGGCCGTGGCCGACACCGCGCGCGCCGCGTTGCGCAACGAAGCGGGCGTGATCAGTTCGCGCGGCGTCGGCGCGCCCGTCCGCAGGCGCTGCATGACGAGCTCGCCGCACGCGCGGGCGACCGCGGCCTTGTCCGCGTGCAACGCGGGCACGTCGTTCGCCTGCAGTGGCGACAGGCCGAGGAAGGTGAGCACCATCGCCATCGTGTTGGCGGTGAACTGGCCGCCGCACGCGCCCGCGCCGGGGCAGGCGCGGGTCTCGATGCGGCGCAGCTCGGCGTCGTCGATGCGCCCGGCGGCGTGCGCGCCGACCGCCTCGAACACGTCCTGCACGGTGAGTGCGCGCGTCGCGTCGCTGCCGCGCGAAGGGCAGTGGCCCGGCATGATCGTGCCGCCGTAGAGGATCACGCACGGGATGTCGAGCCGCGCCGCGGCCATCGCCGCGGCGGGAATGGTCTTGTCGCAACCAACCAGCAGCACCATCGCGTCGAGGCAGTGGCCGGCGACCGCGAGTTCGATCGAATCGGCGATCGTCTCGCGCGAGACGAGCGAGGCACGCATGCCCTCGCTGCCCATCGCGATGCCGTCGGTGACTGCGATCGTGTTGAACTCGATCGGCGTGCCGCCGCCGGCGACGATGCCCTGGCGCGCGTGTTGCGCGAGGTCGCGCAGGGTCAGGTTGCACGGCGAGACGTCCGACCACGTGTGCACGACCGCGACCAGCGGCTTGGCGATCGCCTCGTCGTCGAGTCCGGTCGCGCGCAGCATCGCGCGCGCGGGTGCGCGGGAAGGGCCTTGCTTGATCGCGTCGCTTTTCACGTTCCTGGTTTCCTCGAAGCGGAAACCCAGGGCCCAGAAAGCAAAAACCCCGCGCCTTTTCGGGCGCGGGGTCTTGGTTCTCTCGACCTGGGTTTGGTGGTGTTACTTACGCAAACCCGATTCCCGCGCTGGTGGTCACGGTAATAAGGACGAGTACGAGGACGAGCACCGCAGCGATGTGGCCGCCGAGCGCGCGCGGCACGTCGAAGGACGTGTCGTCGAGGAGCTGCGGCTGGCTGTTGCGCTGCGTCATGGTTCGAGCAAACCACGCCCGCCTGAATTCTGTCAACAGATTTTTTCGCATATGCGGTTCGTGC
>Ga0207674_10007129_pt1 | contig 13061 bp, 9 predicted proteins | sample KBSCornC72_FD_184303 | JGI IMG/M metagenome (GOLD analysis project Ga0207674, IMG submission 184303) | Corn rhizosphere microbial communities from Kellogg Biological Station, Michigan, USA - KBS Corn C7-2 (SPAdes) (version 2) | ecosystem: Host-associated > Plants > Roots > Rhizosphere > Soil ... | reverse complement strand
TTCGTTCACTCCGGGGCCAACCTCTCCGATGCCGACAAGGCGAAGCTGAAGAAGCTGAATGAAGAGGAGTCGACGCTCTCGAACGACTTCATCACCAAGCTGCTGGCCGCGACCAAGGACGCTGCCTATGTAACGACGGATAAGGCCGCGCTGGCGGGGTTCGGTGACTCGCAGATTGCCGCTGCGGCCGAGGCGGCGAAGGAACGCAAGAAGGAAGGGTGGGTGCTTCCACTGCAGAATACGACGCAGCAGCCCGACCTGGTTTCTCTGAGCAATCGCGAGACGCGTGAGGCGCTGTTTGAGAAGTCGTGGAACCGGGCTGAACGCGGGGATGCGAACGATACCCGCGCCGCGATTGCGCGGCTGGCGCAGGTTCGCGCGGAGAAGGCGAAGCTGCTTGGGTATCCGAACTTCGCGGCCTGGACGCTGGAGAATCAGATGGCGAAGACGCCTGAAGCGGCGCTGAAGTTTATGGACGCGCTGGTTCCGGCGGCGACGGCGAAGGTTGCCACGGAGGCGAAGGACATTCAGGATGTCATTGATTCCCAGAAAGGCGGCTTCAAGTTGCAGCCGTGGGACTGGGAGTTCTACGCCGAGCAGGTACGCAAGGCCCGCTACGATCTCGACGAGTCGAAGGTCAAGCCCTACTTCGAGTTGAACAATGTGCTGGAGAATGGTGTGTTCTATGCCGCGAACCAGCTTTATGGCCTGACGTTCAAGGAGCGGAAGGATATTCCGGTGTACCAGCCGGATGTGCGCGTCTTCGAGGTCTTCGACGCTAATGGCAAGCCGCTGGCATTGTTCTACGGCGACTACTTCAAGCGCGACAACAAGAACGGCGGCGCGTGGATGAGCAGCTTCGTCGGCCAGTCGAAGCTGCTGGGGACACTGCCTGTCGTCTATAACGTCTGCAACTTCACCAAGCCAGCGTCGGGCGAGCCGGCGCTGATCAGCTTTAGCGATGTAACCACGATGTTCCACGAGTTCGGCCATGCGTTGCATGGCATGTTTGCCGATACCGAGTACCCCAGCCTGTCGGGAACCGATGTGCCGCGCGACTTCGTGGAGTTTCCGTCGCAGTTCAACGAGCACTGGGCGAGCTATCCATCGATCTTCAAGCATTACGCGAAGAACTACAAGACCGGCGCGCCAATGCCGGACGAACTGGCTGCCAAGATCAAGAAGGCGGCAAAGTTCAATCAGGGGTATGCGCTGACCGAGTTGCTGGCCGCGGCGGAGCTTGACATGCAGTGGCACACGCTGCCGGCCGATGCTCCGTTGCAGAAGCCTGATGCGTTTGAAGAGCAGGCGCTGGAGAAGACGCATCTGGCGATCAGCTACGTGCCGCCGCGCTACCGCTCCAGCTACTTCATGCACATCTGGGGCAATGGCTATGCGGCGGGCTACTATGCGTATCTATGGACGGAGATGCTGGACGACTCTGCCTACCAGTGGTTTGAGGATAACGGTGGCCTGACCCGGGCGAACGGCGACCGGTTACGGCGGATGGTGCTCTCACGAGGCAACACCGAGGACCTGGCAAAGATGTATGCAGCGTGGTTGGGCAAGGAGCCCAGCGTTGAGCCGATGCTGAAAGATCGCGGGCTGGTGCCTTCCGGCAGTCCTGAGTAACCAAAATTAAAAAGGCAGCAAGCTTTCAGCCCTTCTCGTGATGGAGGGCTGATCGTTCTTAAAATGACTTGAGATTGAGGGCTGCGTCGCTCCGAACCCCGCGTTAAAAGATTATTTAAAGAAAGTAAACGAAATAAATAGATGACTAACGCCCCTTAAATGATTTAATGATGGTTGAAGTTTGTGGCTGGCACGAAAGAACATTTTCATAACCTATCGTGATCTTGCTTTTGGCTGGTCATCGATTTTGAAGGGAAGAACAGGCAGTGGCAGCAGCAAAGGTGAAATACAGGGGGTCTCTCCACTCCGCCGCGCGATGAAGCTGCGCGGCTCCGGTCGAGATGACGTGCGTTTTGGGTGAGCGATGAAGGCAGCTTGCGATCAGTGTTTACTGAAAATGACAACGCTATTCGGGACGCGGGTTGCCGCACTCTTTGTGCATAGCGTACCTTTTGGTGGATAGATAAATCGATGGAGGGCTGTGGTGACGACGTTGGAAGATGGCAGGAATCTGGATTCGAGTCTGCGGGAGAATCGGGTATTTCCCCCGCCGGCGGAGTTTGCAGCGAAGGCCCATGTAAAGAGTCTGGAGCAGTATGAGTCTATGTACCGGCACAGCGTCGAGCAGCCGGAGGAGTTCTGGGCGGAGGCCGCGGCGGAACTGGAGTGGTTTGCGCCGTGGACCAAGGTGCTCGACGGCGAAGGCAAGGATGCGAAGTGGTTTGTCGGCGGCAAGATGAACCTATCTCACAACTGCGTGGATCGTCATGCGTTGAGCGGGCGCAAGGACAAGGTCGCGCTGCTGTGGGAGGGAGAGCCTGGCGAGGTGCGCCGGCTGACCTATGGCGATCTGCTGGGTCAGGTGCAGCGCTTCGCGAATGTGTTGAAAGGTCTGGGGATCAAGCGTGGAGACCGGGTCGCCATCTATATGGGCATGTGTCCGGAGCTGGCGATTGCGCTGCTTGCCTGTGCGCGGATCGGGGCGATCCATTCGGTTATCTTTGGCGGATTTGCCGCTCATGCGATTGTGGACCGCGTGAATGATTCGCGGTGCGTCGCGGTGCTGACGCAGGATACAAGCTACCGACGCGGCCATGAGGTGAGGCTGAAGGATATTGTGGATGAGGCGCTGGAGAAGTGCCCGACGGTGAAGAACGTCGTGGTGTACCGGCGGTCGGGTTCCGAGATCAGGATGAAGGCCGGGCGCGATATCTGGTGGGACGAAGCGATGTTGCAGGCCGCGCATGAGTGCGCCCCCGAGTGGATGGATGCAGAGGATCCACTCTATCTGCTCTACACGTCAGGAACGACGGGCAAGCCCAAGGGGCTGGTGCATACGACGGGCGGATACGCGGTGCAGACTTATCTGACGAGCAAGTACATCTTCGATCTGCGCGAAGAGGATGTCTACTGGTGCTCGGCGGACATCGGCTGGGTGACTGGGCACAGCTACGTGGTGTATGGGCCCTTGCAGTGCGGGGTGACGGTGATGATGTACGAGGGCGCTCCGAACTGGCCGGAGAACGACCGGTTCTGGAAGCTCATCGACGACCACAAGGTGACAGTCTTCTATACCGCGCCTACGGCGATCCGGGCGTTTACGAAGTGGGGCAACGAGTGGGTGACGAAACATTCGCTGGAGTCGCTGCGCCTGCTGGGGACAGTGGGCGAGCCGATCAATCCTGAGTCGTGGATGTGGTATCACCGCGAGATCGGCAAGGAACGCTGCCCGATTGTGGATACGTGGTGGCAGACGGAGACCGGAGCGATCATGATCTCGCCGATTCCGGGCGCGGTGCCTGCAAAGCCGGGGTCGGCGACGCGGCCCTTCTTTGGGATCGTGCCAGAGGTGGTTACACGATCAGGCGCGCCGGTTCCCGATGGGCAAGGCGGTCTGCTGGTAATTCGCAAGCCGTGGCCTTCGATGGCGCGGACGATCTACGGCGATCAGGAGCGGTATGAGCAGGCCTACTGGAATGAGATTCCGGGCAGCTACTTTACCGGCGACGGCGCGAGGCGCGACTCCGACGGGTATTTCTGGCTGATGGGGCGCGTCGATGACGTCATCAATGTCAGCGGACACAGGCTGGGGACGATGGAGGTGGAGTCGGCGTTGGTGGCTCACCCGAAGGTGGCTGAGGCCGCGGTAGTAGGCCGTCCCGATGAGATGAAGGGGCAGGCGATTGCTGCGTTCGTCACGCTTGAATCCGGGCATGGACCGAGCGAGGAGCTACGGCAGGAGCTGCGGCAGTGGGTTGCCAAGGAGATTGGCGCGCTGGCGAGGCCGGACGATCTGCGGTTTACCGATGCTTTACCCAAGACGCGGAGCGGCAAGATCATGCGGCGATTGCTGCGCGAGCTGGCGTCAACTGGCGAGGTTAAGGGCGACACAACCACGCTGGAGGATTTTTCCGTTATCGCGAAGTTACGGGAAGGGGAAGAGTGAGAGTGAGAGGGAGAGCGCTCTCGGGCTTCGATCTTTAGCGTAGATGATTGGCGGGCTTGGCAGGCAGGGTGAAGTGGAAGGTGGTGCCTTTGTCGGCGTTGCTGGTGGCCCAGATGCGGCCTCCGTTTTGAGCGATGATGCTGCGACAGATGGCTAGGCCAAGGCCTGTCCCGCCGAGGGCGCGGGAGTCTGAGGCATCGACCTGCTGGAAGCGGTCGAAGATCTTCTCCAGCTTGTCGGCGGGGACGCCGCGCCCCTGGTCGATGATCTCGACGATGACCTCGCTCTCGTCGAGATTGCAGGCGGTGAGGTGGATCTTTCCGCCGGGGTAAGAGAATTTGATGGCATTCGAGATGAGGTTGTTGAGCGCCTGAAGGATGCGATCGGGGTCGGCCCAGACGTTGACGATCCCGGTAGCCAGGGTGATCTTGACCTCTGGTTTGGGGGTAAGGGTCTGCTGCAGGCTGGCGGCGCGGCGAAGCAGGTCAGCCATGTCGCACAGGACCGGTTGAAGCTCGGCTTTGCCGCTGCCGATGCGCTCAAGGTCGAGGATATCGTTGACCAGGCGGATGAGACGGTCCGAGTTGCTGATGGCGATGTCGAGCATCTGCTGGGTCTTCTCGGGACGGCTGACGAGCACTTCGCCGGCGAGCAGTCCGAGCGCTCCGCGGACTGAGGTGAGCGGCGTGCGCAGTTCATGGGAGACGGTGGAGATGAACTCGTCCTTCATGCGGTCGAGCGCGCGGCGTTCCGTCGTATCGGTGAAGGCGACGACGACACCGATCGCCTTGGCGGTTCCCTCGTCCAGCGCCGGGTGATCGATCTGGGGCTTGGCGACATAATCGACCGGGAAGCTGGTACCGTCCTTGCGCCAGAAGACATCGTCGGAGACGCGTACCGTGTCGAGGTGAGCGAGGCTCACGCGGATGGGGCATTCTTTGCTCGGATAGGGGGTGCCGTTGGCCCGGGTGTGGTGGATGAGGCGGTGCATCTCACGGCCGAGCAGCTCGTCCTGGGTGTAGCCCAGCATCTGGGCGGCGGCGGAGTTGACGATGGTCACCTTGCCCTCGAGATCGACGCCGTAGATGCCGTCGGCAATGGACTCGAGGATGGAATCTGACTGGCTGGTGAGGGCGCGCAGGCGGCCTTCGACGCGAACCCGCTCGCTGATGTCGATGCCGAAGCCGAGAACGTAGGGAGCGCGGTCGGGGGCAACGATGAGCTTGTTCCGATAGGCGATGACGCGCGTCTCCTTGTCGGTATGAGAGAGGTGGAGTAGGCCCCGCGCCTCCCCCGCTTCGGCGACCTGCTCCAGATACGCGGTCAGCAGATGCCTGCGTCCGGGAGCGATAAACTCTTCAAGGGAGTGGCCAACCATATCGGCCACGGTCCGCCCGATGGTCGCCGCGCCATGGCTGTTGACGGAGAGCAGAACGCCGCGCAGGTCGTGGGTGCAAACCATGCCGAGCGAACCTTCGACGAGCAGGCGGTAGCGGGCCTCGCTCTCGCGTAGCGTCACTTCGGCGGCGCGCTGTGTGGTGACGTCGAGGCCAGTGGCGACGATGAAGGTTATCTGTCCCCGGTCGTCGTGCAACGCCGTGGCGTTCCAGGCGATGCGGCGGAAGTTGCCGTCACGGTGCAGCCATTCGTTTTCAAAGGTGGCGGGGAAGTCGCCCGAGCGAAGCCGCTCGAAGTCGGCGATCGCCGCGGGAACGGTGTGCCGGGGATGCAGTTTGTCCCAGGCGTAGCGCCCGACCAGCGTTGTGAAGTCGTAGCCGGAGGCGATCTCGCAGGCGCGGTTGAAGCGGACGATACGTCCTGCCAGGTCCATGACCATGACCAGCGCGCCGACGGTATCGAGGACGGCGGAGACGAAGTTGCGTTCGGCGGTGAGAGCGGTTTCGACACGCTGGCGATGGCGGGCAGCGCGACCGATCTGGCGGATCCTGCTGTTGAGCTCAAGCCGCGTGGTGATCTGGCGGCTCAGGGCGGCGAGCGCGGAGGACTGGGCCGGTGTGAGGGCGCGGGGGAGCAGGTCGAGGACGAAGAGCGCGCCGAGTGCGACGCCGCCCAGCGTGACGACTGGAGCGCCGGCATAAAACCTGTAGCGGCGGTCATCGAGGAGGATACCATGAGGTCCATGCTTCGGATCCAGGCGGGCATCCTGTATCTCATAGATCGAGCGGCCCAAAATCGCCGTCTCGCAGGGCAGGCTGCCAAGAGAGGCATCCAGCGATTCGATGCCAAAACGGGACTTTAAAAAGATTTGATCGCCGGCGATGAGGGAGAGAGCGGCGACGGGAGTGTCGCAGATATGGGCTGCCAGGCTGACAATGTCGTCCAGGGCAGAGTCAGGCGCGGCATCGAGAGCCTCATATTGGCTGAGGGTCTCGATGCGCAAGGCTTCGTCCTGAACATGAGGGAGGCTCATCTGGCCTCTCGATGGTAGGGGAAGCCGTAAGTGCTGGCACTGCTACTTTTGGGGTACCGCCGCGAACTATGGTTTGGGCAGGGTGCAGCATTCGCCCGCGGCAGGGGGTTCGTCGGCGCTGGCATCGAGCGCGACCTTCCAACTTCCGTCAGCCACCTTTTTCCAGACGGTGAAGTACCGTCCGGAGATGACTACGGGCTGGCCGTTTTTGTCTTTGGAGTGGCCCTCGTAGTGCCCCCAAGTGAATCCCATGTCGTTGGATGGTCCCATCTGCGCTCCCTGAGGAGTCCAGGTAAGCTGATAGGTCTTTGGATCCCATTGCGCCTGGGCGGAGATGGCGGTGCGCCCGAGGACGGCAGGACGCCCATTGTTGAGTGTGACCCCATCGTCGGCAAACCAACTGGCAAAGGCCTTGCCTCCGCCGGCGGCGACTGCCTTCGCAAAACGCCCCTCAAGCTCCATGAGCAGCAGGACGCCGGGCGTGAGCGTGGGTTCCGCAAACGGATTGGCGGCGGGGTCGGTGGGCTTTGCGAGGACGCCGAAGCCGGGTGCGGCGGTAGACAGACTGGGGCCGGTCTGCGCCAGGAGGGGAAGGGAGACAGCCATGAAGAGAAGAAGGCCAGGACTCAGGATGCGCTGCATATGCTATCAGTATCCCACTCTTTCTGAGAGTGGGACTCGCCAATGGGGTTACATGGCGGGTGGATGGTGGGAGTCAATCGGCGCGCTCTCCGCGGCAGCGGCTTTGGCGGCGGAAGATGGGTTGACCGAATCACGAAGTTCCTTCGATGGCTTAAAGAAGGGAACCCGCTTGGCCGGAACGTCCACCCTTTCGCCGGTCTTGGGATTGCGCCCGGTGCGGGCGTTGCGCTGGCGCGTGCGGAAGCTTCCGAAGCCTCGAATCTCGATCTTGTCTCCGGACTTGAGTGCTCCAATGACGGACTCGAAGAGCGTGTCGACGATTACCTCTCCATCGCGGCGGGTCAGGTCGCCGAGGGCAACCACTTTGTCTACGAGGTCAGCTTTGGTCATGAGCGGTTTCCTTTCGTGCTGGGAGGGCGATAGGGCTTCGATGCAAGATAGTTTCCTTCTCGTTGATTGTAGACGGGATGGAGGCGATCCGCAGAACGAAATCGCGACGAAAAACAGCAAGGTAACCCGCATGAATTCAGATGCAGAATTGTGCCCAATGGTCACGCGGGAAAGACGAAATAAGTTCCTTTTTTCGCATCGGCCGGATATTTTTTACCCGCGGGGGCGGAAAAGGCGAAAGCAGAAGGCCTACTTCCACATGAAATAAAAGCCCGGCGCACGGTTCAGGAGCTGGCTGGGGTTGGGAAAGAGGTCGTCCGCGTCTCCGCTGAGCAGGGCGAGCACGCTACGCTTGTTCTTTGGCGGGCGCACGATGCTCGGCTCGCCGGAGATGCCGACGCTGCGGGCGGTGTCGATCAGCGCGTTGCGGAAGCCGCCCACCTTGTCGATGAGGCCGAGCGGAAGCGCCTGCTCCCCGGTCCAGACCTGGCCGGTGGCGAGCGGCTTGATCTTGTCGTCGGTAGAGTGGCGGCCGGTGGCGACGTCGTGGATGAACTGGCCGTACATGTTGTCGACCAACGCCTGGAAGTAGGCCTGTTCTTTGGGTGTGATGTCGCGGCTGGGGTCGCCTGCGTCCTTGAGCTCGCCGGCGTGAATAGCGACGCTCTTGAGCTTGGCCCAATGCATCAGATCGCCATAGTTGGTCCACTCCATAATGACGCCGATGGAGCCGACGACCGAGGCGTTGTTGGCATAGATCTTGTCGCAGGCGCTGGCGATGTAATAGGCGCCGGAGGCTCCCACTGACTCGATCGAGGCGATGACCTTCTTGTGATTCTCCTGTCTAACGCGGAGGACTTCATGGTAAATCTCCTGCGATGCCGCCGCGCCTCCGCCAGGGGAGTTAATATGCAGAATGATGGCCTTGACTGAGGAGTCTTCGCCAAATTTGCGCAGTTGGGTGTCGATATCTTCCGGTGAGAGGATGGCCCCGCTGATGTCGATGACGGCGATGCGGCTGCCCCCGCCCAGATCGAGCCCTGCCGACCCGGTGGCGGAGCGTACAGTCATCCAGACCATGAAGGTGAAGAGCAGGACGACTGCGGCGATGGAGCCGCCGATAACGCCGACATAGAACCAAGGCGAGCGCCTTCGGGGCGGAGCATATTGGAGTGGATAATTTAGGTAGGGCGGGGGATAGGATTGCGGCGGCGCTGCGTAGGGCGGAGGTGGCGGCGGAGCTTGCTGCTGAGGCGACGGGGAAACGAAATCTTCCGGCATGGTCAGGAGTGTAGCAAAGACAAGGGGCGAGGCGGGAGATCGTCCGGAAACAATGCTCTGAACAGGATTAACGAGCGTCCCGGCAAAATTGTACGATCTGCGTCCTAAATGGTTGCCTAAGAGTCTAATAATTACAGTAAGATGAACCACGGTAGCCTCGCTCGCTCCTTATGACTGTCTGGCGCAGTAGAAATCCGTTTTGCCGAAAGTTCGGTAGTTTGAATGGCGCATCCACAGCTAAGTATTGTTATTCCGGCCTATAACGAAGGGGCTCGCATCGAGGGCGCGCTTGAGCGCGTATTGTCCTGTATCGCAACACGGGGGTGGGATGCCGAGGTCCTGGTCGTCGACGACGGGTCCAAAGACGATACGGCGGCGATTGTGCATCGTTGGATGCTGGAAAATCCGCGTCTGCACCTGATCCAGAATCCCGGCAACAAAGGCAAGGGGTATTCGGTCCGCAACGGCATGTTGCAGGCCGCGGGCGAGATCGTAATGTTTACCGACGCTGATCTCTCGGCTCCCATGGAAGAGGCGGAGCGCCTGATCGCAGCGCTGGCTGATGGAGCCGACGTGGCAATCGGATCGCGCTGGCTGGACCGAACGCGGCAGACGATTCACCAGCCGCTCTACCGCCAGTTCTTCGGGCGATGTTTCAACTGGATCACCCGAACTGTGATGGGGCTTCCCTTCAAGGACACGCAGTGCGGGTTCAAGGCTTTCAAACGGCCAGCGGCGCAGACCATCTTCCGCCTGCAGACTATCGAGCGCTGGGGCTTCGATCCTGAGATATTGTTTATCGCCCGCAAGCTGAAGTATGTCGTTCGCGAGGTTCCGGTGACTTGGGGCCATGACGAGCGCAGTCGCATGAGCTACCTGAAGGACGGTATCAGGATGCTCGAGGACATGGCAAAGATTCGCGCGAACTCGCTTGCCGGACGGTATGACGAGGCGATTGCTGCGATGAAGGACACCAGCTCCATGGTGACGCCGCAGGTCGAGCATGTGACCAAGGTGAGCGCCGAACTTCGCTAACTGCGATGTCGGACCGACTGCCTCATGACAACATCGTTTGATGGCAATTTTTCCCATTCGGTAGATGTTGCCTGTACAATCTCGATTTAAAGATCATTTGCATCATTTCAGGTTGGCGCAGGGCGGCAGTACTTTGCCGGTTCACGTCCCCCGAAGGTTGTACCGTGCTGTCCGAACGTGGGACAGTCGCCGGTGGTCTCTATTGCTACCTTAGGTTTTGAACTACTTTCCCTTTGTAAGCCTTGAATACTGACCCGTTTTACTGAGGAGCATTATGAGTTTTCGTACCACACTTTATGGGATTGGTGTGGCATTGGGGCTGGGTACGAGCCTGATGCTGACAGGCTGCGGTAGTGGTGGAGCAATACCCGGTGGCGGGGGCGGCGGCCCGGTGTTGGGGTCGGCACTGACAGGCGTTGTGCGTGGGGGACAGCAGCCAGTCGTGGGGTCGACGGTCAATTTGTATGCGGCGGGCACCTCCGGCTATGGCTCGGGTGCAGTGTCGCTGATGAACGGCTCGGGCGCGGTGACGACCGACAAACAGGGGAAGTTCACCATTGCGAATGGCTTTACCTGTCCGTCGCCGGATGCGCAGGTCTATCTGGTGGCAACGGGCGGAGATGCGGGATATGGTACCAATAACGCCGCGGTGTTGATGTCGGCCCTGGGAAGTTGTGGCAGCATGGCGGCAGGCACGGTCGCCGATGTGAGCGAGGTTTCCTCGGTGGCCTCGGTCTACGCGCTGGCGCAGTTTATGACGCCGGGCAGCACGGCGGTGGGAACCAGCAGCACGAATGTGCGCGGCTTGGCTAACGCGTTTTCGACGGTGGCCAACCTCATCGACCTGAGCACCGGCCAGGCACGAGCCACGACGCCCGCCGGGAACGGAACGGTGCCGCAGTCGACCATCAATGCACTGGCGAATATCATGGCTTCCTGCGTGAATACGAAGGGCGACAGCGCATGTACGCAGCTCTTTTCCCTGGCGACTCCTCCGGGTGGAACGGCGCCCACCGATACGTTGGCGGCTCTTCTCGATATTGCGTTGAATCCAGGCAACAACGCGGCGAAGCTATACGCTCTGCGGCCATCCACGGGGATGTTTCAACCGACGCTCTCAGGAGCGCCCTCCGACTGGACGCTGAGCATCGAATATACCGGCGGCGGGTTGAACGCTCCTCAACTACCTGCGATCGATGGTCTCGGCAATGTGTGGGTGCCGAACGCGATCGATCCTGGAACCCTGAGCCAGTTCAGCCCGACGGGTGAGCCGCTCTCCGGAGCAAAGGGATTCAGCGGCGGGGGTCTGAGCTATCCGGAGTCGGTCGCTGTAGATATAGATGGGAATGTGTGGACCGCCAACGAGGGCAATGCCAGTGTCAGCAAGCACACGTCCGGCGGCACTCCGCTCTCGGGCGCTGCGGGATACACCGCCACCGGGCTCAGCCAGCCGGTTGACCTCGCGCTCGATGCGTCCGGGAATGTCTTCACGGCGAATGTCAACAATTCGGTGACCAAGTTTAGCCCGTCGGGTGTGCCTGCGGCCCGGTTTACCGGAGGCGGCCTTGATGTTCCCTATGCGGTGGCTATTGAGCCCTCGCAGAACAATGTGTGGATTGCGAACTACGGCCTTAGTAACAGCCTCTCAAAGTTCAGCAATAACGGTGTCTCGCCAACGGTGACAGGTTATATGGGCGGAGGGATGGCCGGGCCGGTGGGCGTAGCGGTCGATGCGAACAGCGACGTGTGGGTGGCAAACTTCAACAGCGCATCGCTCAGTAAGTTCAATAGCGCGGGAACCCCGAAGTCCGGCGCGGGCTATGCGACTCCTGCTCCGGTCAGCGCGGTCGCGGTTGATGGAAGCAATACCGTCTGGACTGCGAATACGGATGGATCGATCAGCCGGCTGTCCGCAACCGGCGCGCGCATTTCGCCGTCGATGGGCTATATCTCTGCTGGAGCTACGGGCGAAGTGGGCATCGCGCTCGATGCGTCGGGCAATGTCTGGACGACGGACAACTATGTGAACAGCATCTTCGAGTATGTTGGAGCGGCTACGCCGACAACGGTTCCGCTGCAACAGGCAGTGAAGAACAACGCGCTAGGCAAGAGACCCTAAGCGGGTACCCCACATCTGACCTTGGCATTGCTATCGGGTGCTCCATCTTCGGAGCTGCTTTTACCGAGCCTAATGTCAGGCAATGGCCTGTTGGATAAGTGCTTCGAGGCCAGTGATCGGTTGGAGGACTTCGTCGCTGAGGTTGTAACGGCTTTGCAGGTAGTGAGGGTCGTTGAAACTGAGCCACACTTTGCCTTGTGCGCCTGCCAGGCGAGGGCCTTGAGAGGGAGATCGATTGCGGAGAGAGTGGAGCCGCAAGCATGATGGGAGTGCCGCCCCTGGGGTTTCCGAAGATGAGGAGCTGGGTTGGCGGCATGGTGAGGCCGACTTTTGCGGCTTTGCCGCTATGGTCGATGCGGGCGAAGATGGTGATGGCTTTTGCGCGGAGGATGGCTTCGAGGCGGTCGAGGGTTTCGGGGACGGTGTAGGGGCTTGGGTGGGTGATGAGGCCGTTGGCGGGGGACATTTGCGAGCTCCTTGGGCGGAGTGTATCAGCCGGATCAGGATTTTTCTATTGGACTCAAGGGTGGATGCTATAAAGGCTGGCAGATAAATTCATACAACGAGAGAAGCTATGAGCGAGAACGGAATGAATGGCGGTATGGTGCAGGCGGAGGAGATTCGGCTGGGTGGGATTGTGCTGCGGTTTTTTATCGATGGGCCGACGAGCGGCGGTGGTGTGACGATGTTCGAGATGACGGTGGCGCCGGGGTCAGGGATGCCGGTGCCGCATCATCATGTGGGGTTCGATGAGTCGGGATATGGGGTGAGCGGGAGGCTGAGGTTCATGCTCGAAGGGCAGAGCAGGGATGTGGGTGAGGGCGACCTGGTATGGATTGAACGCGGCAAGGTGCATGGGTTTTCGAACCCGTTCGATGAACCGGCGAAGGTGCTTTGCACAATTACTCCGGGAGTTCTGGGGGCGGCATTCTTTCGAGAGATGCGTGGGCTGCTGGGTGGGGGCGGGCCTCCTGATCCGAAGGCGATGGGTGAGGTGATGTTGCGGTATGGGTTGGTGCCGGTGAAGCCGGCTTAGGTTGTCTTCAGGTCTGGACTTGTGGTGTTTATGAACCCACATCTCAGAA